>Ga0315904_10008180_pt1 | contig 13874 bp, 11 predicted proteins | sample LakEriMetagenome_6_FD_203529 | JGI IMG/M metagenome (GOLD analysis project Ga0315904, IMG submission 203529) | Freshwater fungal communities from buoy surface, Lake Erie, Ohio, United States - Buoy 12 MA120 | ecosystem: Environmental > Aquatic > Freshwater > Lake | place: USA: Lake Erie, Ohio... | reverse complement strand
AACCTCAATCCCAGATCTACCATTGTCCTTAATTATGGTTCAGCGGGCTCATCGGCACATCCCATTCATGCATTGGTGCGTTGCAAAAGATTTCAACAGGCAGACATGGATGCAAGGCCGTTGACACCACAAGTTGGACATACGCCTTTCGATGATCTCCTGTATCCACATATCGAGAAAGATATCCTGGTGTTCAGTGAAGATGGAGCCTTATGTACAACGCAGGATACCTTCCAGCAAACGCCTACTTATGAAGTCAATGATATGGAGGCTTATGGTATTGCCAAGGTTTGCCGGATCATGGGAATGGATTTCACTGCGTATAAATTTATCAGCGATAGCGGGGATGCACACGATTGGGAAAACAATCACCATTTGGGTGTTGAAAGTTTTCTCCAGGTGTTGCAGTCTATTTTAGAATTCGATGATAAAGCCAATGGTGGGTAGTATCGTCCCTTCAATTGATCTTGTATCCCATCGTTAAGCTTACCAAATGTCTGTTGTCCCAGCTTGCCGGAGCGAGCAGTCCATCCGGTCCACTGAATTCACTTCTGTACAGGGTGTAACTCAGGATACCGAAGAAATTTTTCGTCAGTTTCTGCTCAGCGACAGGTTCATGAATCCATTGTTGATCAGGTAACGCAAGGAAGCGCCTACTGGATATGACCACTGGTTGATGATGGGCAATTGCTGAATAGTTCAACAAAGAACGCTTCCCGCCGCACTAACATTGAACATAAGACTCTTCAAGTTGTTATCAGTGAAATGACAACGGCAGATCAGGACAGGATCATTGAGATGGCATGGGAAGACAGGACACCCTTTGAAGCGATCAGGGTTCAGTTTGGATTCAATGAATCAGACGTGATCGCTCTGATGCGCAGATCTTTGAAGCGCAGCAGTTTTGAACTATGGCGCAAGCGTGTGAACAGTGGTATAAGCCAAAAACACCTTGCCAAGCGTGCATCTTCCATCAACAGATTCAAATCAGATCAGCAGCGCACCATCACCCTTAATAAGATCAGTAAACGGAAATGAATACCCTGCATCTAAAAACAGATGACCTGAATATAATGGCAAGGGTTTACCGCGCCAACCTCATCAATAGTATTTCAGGTTACAAGCCAGCCATGCTTATCGGAACAAAGAATGCCGATGGTATGCTAAACCTTGCGATCTTTTCCTCGATTGTTCACCTTGGTGCTGATCCGGCCCTGATCGGTTTTATACAACGCCCTGTGGGTGTTTCCGGGGATACTTTCCGGAACATCATGGAGACAAAACAATACACCATCAATCACGTGCACAAGGAGATTGTTGAAAAATCGCACTATACATCAGCTAAAACAGAAACTTCCGAATTTGACCTTTGTAAGTTGACGCCGGAGTTCATTGATCATTTTTCAGCTCCATTTGTTGCAGAGTGTAAGGTGAAGATGGGACTCGAGTTTGTTGAAGCAATCCCGATAAAACATAATAATACAACACTTGTGATCGGTCAGTTGAAGCACCTCATTCTGCCTAAGGATCTAGTGGCAGAAGACGGTAATGTTTTGCTGGCCGCTGCGGAAACGGTTTGTATATCCGGATTGGAAAACTATCACCAGGTGCAACCCCTTGCAACATTTCCCTATGCAAAACTGGAAAACATTCCGGCCTTCTCATGATTTGCATCCAGATCATCTCTTAGATGAGATCGATGTAGTTCAATATGGGCGTACCCGCAATTTTCTACAAGGCAGTGTTACGGCTCTCTCGCCATACATTTCCCGCGGCATCATCAGCACGAGGATGGTAATGGAACGAGTGATTGGCGGAGGATACAACCCTTATCGGCATGAAAAATTTCTGCAGCAACTGGCATGGCGCGACTATTTCCAACGGGTCTTGCAATCGAAACCTGATCTTGATCGTGTTCCCATCAAGCAGCCACAATTAAGTCTTAGGAATGATATTCATGTAATACCAACAGCCATTGTTCACGGCAGCACAGGAGTAGTTGCCATAGATCAGGCCATTCAACAATTGTATACAGACGGCTGGATGCATAATCATGTACGCATGTATGTGGCATCCCTTGTTACGAACATTGGTGGATATAGTTGGCAGACGGGTGGCCGTTGGATGTATTATCATTTGCTGGATGCGGATATTGCGAGTAACTATTGCAGCTGGCAATGGATCAGTGGTGCGTTTAGTTCCAAGCGGTATCTCGCCAATCAGGACAACATCAACAAGTATTCCGGAAGCAGACAAAGCGGTAGCTTTCTCGATACCAGTTATGAAACACTGGAATTGATGGATGTTCCGCCTGTTTTTCAGGATAACTATTCACTTGATGTAAAGACCTCACTACCGGAAGGGGATGGTCCACTCAAGGAATTGAATTATCCTGTAGCACTGTATAATATGTACAACCTTGATCCCAAATGGCACCAGGGAAAAGACATGCATCGGGTGTTGCTATTAGAACCTTCACATTTTGATGCATTTCCGGTATCGGAGAAAGTGCTGGCATGGGTCATGGGTCAGGCAGCGTTGATACCAGAAATTCATGTGTACGTAGGGGAATTTAGTCAGTTTGTAAAGGATCATCCCCGGGCAGACATCGTTTATAAAGAACATCCTATCTTTAATTATCACGGAACGATGGAATCGAGAGACTGGATGTTTCCTGAAGTAACCGGCTATTTCCCTTCTTTCTTTGGTTACTGGAAGCGATGCCAGAAGTATCTATAATTATTTTTTATGTCTGCGTTATTTTTAGCTTACGCCACCAAGGAGTTTAGTCAATATAAATCTCTGGGCGATAAAACAATTGCACAGATTCCTGACGAAGGACTTTTTTGGCAGTATAATCCCGAGTCCAACTCCATTGCCATGATCGTTCAGCATTTATCCGGAAACATGTTGTCCCGGTGGTCCGATATTTTTAGTAGCGATGGGGAAAAGGCATGGCGCAATCGGGATAGGGAATTTGAGCCAGTGATCAATACCAGAGAGGAATTGGAGGCTGCATGGACAACAGGATGGAACCAGTTGTTTGATACGCTCCAATCACTGACCGCTGATGATTTGGAGCGGATCATATTCATTAGAAATGAACCCCACTCTGTGATGGAAGCAATCCTCCGCCAGGTTGGGCACTACCCTTCACATGTTGGTCAGATAATATATGTCGGCAAAATGTTCCTCAATAGTGAGTGGAAGTCTTTATCGATTCCCCGCAATGGGTCAGAAGAATTCAACCGGGAAAAGACAGCAAGTGGTAATCCGGGTAAAGACTATGTGTCAATATTTAAACCTTAGGATTCAGAGTAAGAAATATCTATGATTTTTTCATAAATTTACAGCCTAAAGAATATTATATGGGATTCAAACTATTGTCTTTTGCAGTTATTTCACTGGCTATCAGCGGAACTGTCGCAGCCCAAACAACCATTAAGCCTCACGTAGGTGTAAACCTGACGGATGTAACCATTAATAGCGGAGCAGGAAGCGCAAGTGGGCAGGCGGGTGTTCTTGCTGGTTTAAGTGTTGCTTTTGGAAAGAAATTCTATATTGAACCAGGATTGCAATACGTTTCTAAGTCTACTGAGTATACAGATACTCAAGATCCTGATTTCGATAACCAGAAGTTTAACCTCAAAGGTTTCAGGGTTCCGGTGGCCGTGGGTATCAATTTCCTTGGTAATGAGAAATCACTTGTTACTTTCCATGGTTTTGGTGGACTATCAGCATTTTTTATCACAGACGATAATTATAGTGTTGATATCAATAAGACCAATTGGGGTGTATTTGCAGGTGCTGGTGTAGATTTTTGGAAATTATTCGTTGATGCTAGCTATGAATGGTCTTTGTCGAGCTTGACTACTGACGTAAATAGTATTGACGTTGGTAAAACCAGATCAATCTATATCAATGCCGGTTTCAGGATCAACCTCTAAGTAAATACCTTTTTAATAAAAAAGCCTCCGGATCAGGAGGCTTTTTTATTAGTCCTTGTCCTGCGCGGGTTTGGAATATTTTACACCTGCTGCCATCAGTTCTTTATGTAGCATGGTGAGTAGTTGACTTTTTACTTTTTTTGCTTCCGCAATGCTTTTCACCCAGCAGGAAATTTCAAACTGGAGTCCATTTGATCTGATGTTCAGGAATTGAACAGCCGGAGCGGGCTTGGGTATGATTTCCTTGATTTGCTGGGCAGCTGTGGATGCTATGCGTTGCACGGTTTCCGGGTCATTCTCGTGATCCACATTGAATTCAAACTGCAGCTTGTACAATTTACTGGTCCGCGTCCAGTTCTTCAAAACTTTCCCGATCATCTCGTTGTTCGGTATGATGTATTCTGCCCCGTCAGCCGTATCTACGGTGGTGGAACGGAGGCCGATATCGGTTACGCGTCCCCGAGTTCCGCCTTCTAATTCAACAATATCCCCAACATAAAGTGGTTTTTCGAATGCGATGATGATGCCCGAGATCAGGTTCGCAAAAAAGCTTTGCATCCCGAAGCCAATACCTACGCCTAATGCACCAACAAAAAGATTCAGGTTGTTAAGCGGTATGCCAGCGATCAGCAGGCCGAGGATGAAGCCTGCTGCAATGATGAATAGCCGAAGAATGATCACAATACTGGCAAGACTCGTCTTGTTTGTTGATTCTTCTGTCCTTTTCTCGTCAAGGAAAAGCCCATTCAGCATGCTGGAAATATAGAATGTAATGAACAAGGTGATGAAGAAGATGAGAATGCTTCCTGGTGCATAGCTATAACCAGCCACGTTGATCTTGTGATTTAACAGGTTAAACAAATTATGCTGCAGAAAATCCATTGCATTGATGTTGTGAAGGAACTGATTGAACCAGAAGATCACTGCGAGAAACCTAACAAGGTTCAGCAATTTATTATAGATGATGTCTACGCGAATGGTTGTGCCTGTATTCCTACTGTTGTAGATATTGGCCAGGATAGCAAAGAAATCGATCAAAGAGTAGATCGCAACATACAAGATGATGGCCAGAAAAAACTGTTCAAGGCCTGCCAGCAGGAGAATCCGCCCTAGTGGGTAATGACCGGTGAAATTTAGGAACCATCCCAGAATATAGAGAATGAATGTGATCCCCAGAATGACCCTGAAGAGCCATTTGTTTTCTATATTGGTTTTGTTAATGGCTTTGAACACATAATATAATGGGATCAATCCAACCAAACTTAGGGACCATACCCATCTTCCGAAATATGTTACTGAAACCATCAGGTTCATTGCTTTCAGAACGATGTATATCCCCAACAATGCATAGAACCAACTTCTTTTAAGATTGGGTTGTTCTTTCAGGAATATCAGCGTAGTGGTAATAGAAAGGGTCACAAGGATGACTTCCGTGAAAATATGAGGGGAATTGACGAAAATGATGGGAGCCATTACCAATACAAAACTACTGGTAGAAGCTCCCGTGTATTTATGTACAAATTTATATGCCTGGTTGGGATTGTCATTCGCAAATTCCTTTTTGTGTTTCTTGAAATACCAGATTGGTAACAATGTGATGAGGAGGAGTATGATCCTAAATAAGATTACCCTGATGTAGGCGTTTTTCCCATAGAACTTCAGCGATTCAAGGTTCTGTTTAAGGGTATTCATGAACACCTCGCCGATGCCTTCTTTGTAAGTACTGCCATTGATTTTCCAGAAGGGGGGGTGAGACTGTTGAAACAACGCTGAACTTCTTTGCCTCAATTCTTTTTCTACCCCCAACAATAAATTGCTGATTAGGAAATTGATGTTATTAAGGTTGTTCTCTGCAGTTACAGATCGTTTGAGCACTTCCTGGTATTGCTTTTCGGTTCTGGTGACATTTTCCTCAAGACTGGTAAACTCTTTTTCATAGATGCCCCAAATCGCACTGTCATTTCTGATCTCTTGCCAGATGCTGTCTACCTTCAGTTGTTCGATATTGTAATAATTGGCTGCGAGAAGGTCATTTTGTTTTCTGACCGATGTTCTCCATTTCTCCACGTCCATTTTCATCTGCATGAGTTTGGCTTTCACATCATCAAGGGACCGGATTCGCATAACAGCACCATGGGTTGCAAAATCACTGGTGATCAGCTCAAGATCCTTACTCATGCGCAGCAACTGTTCATGCTTATAAACTGTATCAATACCGAGGGTGAGCTCACTCTGAAACTGAATGATCGCGTTCTCTCCCTGCTGTAACCAATTGGAGGGGTTCAACAACCTTATCTGGGTTGTTTGTTTATTGTACAGACTGCTGTCTTGCGCTTGCAAGCTGAGAGACAGGCCCACCAACAGGATAGTGATCCACATTGAAACCTTCATCTTTTGCATAGATAAATTTTTACAGAACCACGTCCGGGATCTCCGGAACGCGGAGTTTTTTGACAGACTTTTTATATTTTTTGTCTTGTTTACTATTGCTCTTTATGCCTGCGTTAGTGAGCGCACCACTCAACACTATTTTGATCCAATAATTGAACACACTTCTTTCCCTGATACGGGCGGTATAAACAGACCCGGTTTTTGAAGTGTTTTTACCTTTGATGATGCCATTGGCCACCCAGGTGATAAAACGCGTGACAATGGTTTTCTTTTTCTGGTCTTTTTTATTCAGGAACTCAACTTTCAGATCCCTATACAGCATCTTCATCTTACCATGTGCAATATATTCCCTGCCGATGGCTTTCAATTGCAGGGTATCCAGATAGCCACTGGTGACTTTTGCGGAGGCAAGGGGAACAATGACGGCATTCAGTTCCTTTAGGTCCATTGCACCCAAGTTAACCTGGTACAGGAAGCCTGCAAGGGAATCTGCATAGGATTCCCTGAACCTAACACTCAAGTATCCCTTCCCAAGGAACAGGGTATTTGCAGATAGCAGCAGGCTGTCTGTGGCGGTAATCCCATAATTTTTAATGTTCCTGAGCCTGGCACTTAAATGTGTGAAGTTGATGGTGCCCAGGCTATTGGTCTTATCATTGAACTCTTCATACGTAAGGTCTCCATCAATGATCCTCAGGCTGTCCAGGTGTATTCTTTGCTTAAGCTTTTCTAACATATCCACCGGTAAGGGCTTGATAATCCCTTCCTGAAAAGGCAGCCTTTTATCTTTATAAATATGAATCGATGGATGATTGATCTCAATCTGTCCGGCATAGTACAATGAGTCAGCCGAAAGACGGTCAAAGTCAAAATTCCTGATCCTGATCTTTCCGGTAACTACCTGCATGTAGTCTTTCTGCCACTGTTGCATCCGATTGAAAGAATCTCGGTCCATGGATGGATGAAATACCAAAGAGTCTATACTAATGGTTTTGTTGCCATTGGTGAATCCGATGTTGAATACTTCAAGATGTGTTTTCTCATCGATCTTCTTAAAATTAATATCCCCCACGTGAAGACTGGGATTATCTTTCATCCTGCGCAACACATGCCCTGCCGAAAGACTGTCCAGCAGTATATTGCTTCCGCCAAGACTAAATCCGTTTACCTCGATCTCCTTCCCTTTTTTATTGACAAGATGAAGATTTAACTTAAGGCCATCGATATTTTTAATATTCGCATGAAACAACTCCTTGTCTTCGCCTTTCCCTTTCACGAATTTCTCTATGTCGATTTCCAGGTGCCCTTCTGTGGTGAAAAGCTGAAGACTATCGTTCACATTCAGTTTTAGCTTATTGCTCTTTACGCTTGTTTCCCCAAGACTGATCAGCGTGTTATCAATATCTTTTGTAAAGTCTTTCAAGCTGATATCCATCTTCCCCGTATTCACCTGCAAACTTTTTTTCCCGTTCTGCTGGTGAATATCAAAGGTACCCTCGGTGATTTTCAACGATCCCAGTTGGAATGACGGTGGTTTTTTGTCTTCCTGATTTTTACTTTGTGCGCCGGATACCAGCCGTGCTGAAACAACCGGCTGATCCATTTCCAGTGAAGGGATGATGGGATATTTTTTTTCGATGGTTTGGGCAATGGCAGGAATAAACCGGATGGAAGGAACTGTAGCTTTAATGATATTACCGTTGCGGTTAACCGAGATTTTTACATCCGTAATAGAAGAGGCTTGTTCGTCGATGATCTTGATAGGGCCCGTTCTTGCCATCACTCCGGGAGATTGCAACAGGAGGCTGTCCATATCAAGTTTAAAACCGTCGATATTTACTTTCTCATCCTTCACACTGATGCCCCTGCCTTCTACCAGATTAACATGGGTTTTAACGATCATGCTGTCTCCCTGGTTCAAGTCTATTTTGATATCCCTGCCCCTGAAAAGATTCAATTTGATTTTCGGAAGTTCAAGGGCTTTTTTGCCTTCCTGGTTTTTCCCTTTCTGTGGCCTTAAGTGAAGGCTGCCATAAGAGAAAGTGATCGAGTCAACAGATACCTCGTTGAAGCTGTCATCAAAATGATAGTTATGGATCTTGATGTCTTTTGCATGTGATCGTGCTCCCGATGACGGATTGTCCAGATTCAAATGTTTCGCTGCTATCAATCGGTCTTTTCCCCGGATTTCTCCATCCGAGAAGTTCACATTGTAGCTGCCGGCCCTGATGTGAAGTGAGTCAAACCGCACAACGCCAATCGACCTGCCCATGATTTCATAGGTTGATGCATCAAACATTTCGTCAAGGGAAATTACAGAGTTGAATCCATAAACGGTCATCCGCTTGTTTTTATCCGTTACGGATTGCATTTCAATGGAGCTTTTCCGGACGGTGATTTTTTCCAGATCAATGGATTTGTGCAGACTGGCGATAATCTGACGTAGTGGTTTTGGTCTTTCTGCTTTTTTCGTCTTCGGAACAAAATTGTTAATGACCATTGCATTTTCAAGAAGCAACTCATCGGCCTTTAGTTTTTTCTCACTGAGCAGGTGATCAAAGCTGATATTTTTCAGCTGAAAATTGGGTACCGTCAACCATTTCTGTGCTTTAGATTTATTGGAAGCTGAGGGAGAAATCCTGAAGTTGATCAGGTTGATGGATCTGTTGACGAAGATAACACTGTCAAAGTTGATGTTGTACAAGCTGTCACTGGTTACTTCAGTAAAATTCTTGATCGCAAAACTCACCCTGTCAATGGATATGGGTTTCTCTGCTGAACTGTCTAGCCGTATGCCGATGGCTTCAAAATCATTACCCGATGAATGGAAAGGATTGATTTTATCTCTATTTCGGGTAGTGATATCGAAAGTGCTGTTTCTTAGACTCAGGTACCGGATGTCTATTTTTCCGGTGATCCCGGTAATGCGTTTTTCTATCGATAGATGTGATGCCTGCTGTTTGTTGGCCTTAGGGCTGATATCCAAACCCATCTTAATGGTGGGATCAATGCAGATCAGAGAGTCAATGCGCAGGATGCCTGAATTATAGAGCGACCAGAAATCAAGATTGTACATCCTGAATTGACGGAAGCCTGCTTCTATCTTTCCAAGTGTGCTGTCTTTTGCCTGGCCGATAAATGCAAAATCAGAGATGGTGACAAGTTTCTCTTCCGTATCGAGGTTAAGTCCGTTAAATTTTAGCGTATAGTTGCCCTCCGGGAAGTTGATCTCTTGTTTACCGGTATTGAGGTGAAGGCGCCCTGCCCGTAGTTTGTTTTCAACTTTAGCGTTGGTATCTGCGGTCATGGAAAGATCTCTTGCAGTGAAATTGACACCACCGATGCTGATGGTGGTTTGGTTGGGCGAGAGTTTCATCAGCGTCACCTTGCCATTCATCAAGCCAAATCTTTTGATCTGCATTTCCTTGGCGATCTTCTGCAGTGCCAGATAGATATTTCCGATCTCAAAATGAACCGCCTTGTTACCTTCCTGTTTTTTTTTCTTGAACGATGAATTTACCTGAACATGCGGGTCCTCGGCAACGAGGAAATCAATTTGTAATTTCTTACGAAATAAGAAATCCGTGATGGAATTGATCTGCAAACCAAGATATTTGAACTGGATGTCATAGATCTTGTTTTTGCCGATGGAATCCAGAAAGATCAGTTGGGTATTAGACAGGTCTAGACGGGTTGAGGGGAAGAGGCTAAAGCCTACCCGGCCTATCTTGATATCAACTTTGCCATCGGTTTTTTCTGATACAATATTCTGAATGATCTCTTTGGCCCGATAGGCAAATATGAGGTGTACGATCAAGGAAAGCGCCAGCAGTGTTATGATTACATACACTGATATGCGTAGAAACTTATTCCTGATATACTTTTTCAGCACCCCTTGATTTACCCCACTTATTTATTTGTTGCCCAGGTTGAATGAATAGCTGAGCAATAATTGAATTCCGGTTGATACGATGGTCCCTTTGCCTCTTGTGCCCTGTAGTAAATTTCCTTCGGTTGGATCTTCGAAACTTGCAGGTTGTGGGAAATCCTTATTGACTCCATAGTTGAACCTGAGGCCAAGGGTTAATGCACTGGATTTGAATTCTCGTTGGTTGCCGATGGTGAAATGCCAGTTGTCCCATTTTTTAATCGCAAGGTCGTTCCCTGCTGCGTCGGGCTCAAAATCCGTATAGTGCTGATCATTCCGGAAAGACATCAGTAGCCTGCTGTTTTTTTTCAGCTCAATATCCGCAGCGATAGATGCATTCACTACAGTACGGTTAGCGCTTCTAACACTCAGGGCCACGCTGGTCAAAAATACATTGTCAGGCGTTGGCGGCTGAACAAAGGAAGCTTTACCAGGATCCATGACCGTATAACTGTTGATGGCAGCATACCAGCTTACAGAACCGTAGATACGCCAAGTTTTGAAGGCCCTGGACGCACCGAGGGCCACATTCAATGGGTGTTTATATTTCGCTTTGATATCTTCAATCTCCCCGTTCGCAAGAAAACTTCTTCGTTTCACATTAGGATCTTGTGAAAGTCTGTAGTTAGACAACGCATAGTCTGCGAGGATTTTTCCGCTTCCGAAAATGCCAAGGGTTGGGGAGGTGATCACCAGTCCCAAATCCCATTTAGATGTTTTGTAGGTAAAGCCCAGTTTGGTAAAGGCGGATAGTGCGGTGTATTTGGCGTAGTAATCAAGGTTGACTCCAACGAGGTCAATGGTGGCGCCCGCGTTGGGATCGGGGATGGCGTAGGCCGCAAAGGATTCACGGGACTCCATCGATCTGTATAGAAAAGATTGGGAAAGACCGATGTTGATGTGTTCCGATGCCTGCCAGCCCAGACCGATAACCGTGGTGAATTCGTCCAAGCGATTATCAAGCGAGTACTGCGCCAGATAATTTTCATCGCCTGGGCTTTCTATGTCGTTGACCAGATTAAGTTTTCTTTCTGTACGATCTGTAAAATTGAGGTTATCTGTATTGGCATGGTACAATGCATAACCGAAGGTCATATTTTTCTTAGCGTTCTTTGGTTTGAAAACGCCGGAAGCCATACTGGGCAACACATTCAGGTTGCTGTTCTTGACGGTGAAACCCTGTCCAAGACCGTCTTTGAACGTGATGTTGTTTAAGCCCACCATATTGGTGTTGAAGTTGAAGCTTGAAGATTTTGCTTCGGCGAGTGTGGCAGGATTCATGATCACTGCAGACTGATCTTCGAATCTGCTGATACCAGCATTAAAGAGGATGGAATTTCGGGAACCATATTGCATCCACGCATAATGGTTGTCCTGGGCCTGGATCTGATGAACAATACCGAACAAAAAAAGTACGGTAATGGTTCCTTTGACAAGTTTTTTCATATTCGTTCTGGTATCTTCAACAATGTACATATTTTCATTGCGAGACGCAAGGTAGGGTAAAAATAAAAAAGGTCTCCAGATGTTAATCTGGAGACCTGTAGGTTTAGGGTTGAAGAAATTTATTTAGCCCTGACGGATACAGAAACCCTGCGGTCTTTGATCCGGTCAACTTCCGGCGCATCAGCCGGATATTTTGCAAATTCAGAACCATATCCTTCTGCACCTTCCACTTGTGCACCAACACCTGCATCTTTCAGTGCGGCTGCAACGGCAGTAGCTCTTTCGCCAGACAGTTTCTTGTTGGCAGCTTCATCACCTACTTTATCCGTGTAACCACCAACTTTGATTTTTGCATTTGGAAAGGCTTTGAGGATCTGTACAATATTGTCAACCTCTTTTCTGCTTTCCGGTACAATCTCAGCAGTACCGAATTTGAAATTGAGGTCATTGAAATCAAACCAGTTGTCTTTTCCTGGCGTTGCGGCAGGATCATTCAGGAAGGCAACCAGCAGGTCTTCGATACCACCTTTGTATGCATCCAGTTCAACACCGTTGGGTAATTTAACTTTCAGTGCTTCCTTAACTACGGTGACCACTTCTTTCTTAACTGTAGTGTCTTCAACTACTGGTGCAACTGTTTCTTCTTTTTTTGCACCGCATCCTTTCATCAACCAAAGCAGCAGGATAATACCAGCCGCTGCCGCAAGCAGTACGGGAAGGAGGTTCCTGTTTTTCTTTGGTTCAGGTGTATGATGGTGTTCAGTTGTATGACGGTGGGTAGCCGCAGTATGGGCTACAGGAGCGGGATCAAAGAGTTTAGAAATGTTTAAACCGCTTGGAACAGCAGAATGAACCGAACCTTTCATACCGCTCAGTAGAGAAGACACAGCACTGGGTGTGGCGTTATTGTCTCCAACATATTTTCCGAGGGCAGCCAGTGCCACGGGCACAACGGATCCGAATAGAGACGATGTAGTTGATCCTTTCAGGCCAGAGAAAGAAGAAACCGCATTGGCTATCCCTCCGAACTTATCTCCAAACAATCCTGAGATCAGTGATGGCCCAATAGATGGTACGCCCCCTCCACCTGATGTGAAGGAATTGGATAGGTTGTTAAGAATTCCGCTATCATACGCTGTTTTTGCAAGATTCATCAGTGAATTGGTATTACCAGATTCAGCCTGATTGATGATCCCGGAGAGTGACGCTGGAATGATGGCATCCAGGCCTTTACTAAGCGTGCTTTTATCCTCACCCAGGAAGGAAGATGCCTGGTTGAGCATATCGTTGTTAAAATAGCCTTTCACGAGGCCAAGCAGATCTAATGACATAAAGGTTGATTTAGATGGTTATGGAACAGACCGCTAAGATGGTTCATTTCAAAAACACAAAAAGCCTTTATGCAAGGCTTTTTGTATCGTATTTTAAGAAGTTTACAACTTTTGTTACTGACTCACATGGAATTCAACCCTTCGGTTCTGCGCTTTTCCTTCTTTGGTAGCGTTGTCAGCAATAGGCTTTTCCTGACCAAATCCCGCTGCGCTCAGTCGATCCCCAGCCACTTTCTTGCTCCCCAGGTAGCTCTTTACGGCATTGGCACGGCATTCTGAAAGGCTTTGGTTCTTTTCCGCCTTACCCGTATTGTCTGTATGGCCCTCGATGGCAATCTTCATGTCAGGATACGCTTCATTGAGGATCTTCACCAGCTTATTCAACTCCGTCTTGGCACCCGTGGTCAGCGTGCAGCTTCCGCTTACAAACTGAACAGCTGAAGCGTTGAAGTTGATCTTGGGGCAACCCTGGTAACGGGCAAGTCCCACCACGTCAGGGCATTTATCATCTTTATCGATCACGCCGTCACCGTCCTTGATTCTTCAACTCACCTTGCGTGTTCTGATTGTTGGTGTTGTCCATGTTGGTGAAACCAAAGATGTAGCGTGCAAAAGGTGTTACACGTGCATGGGGAAACATTTCGAGTCCAACATTACCTGAGATACGGGTACCGGTGAAATCAGATTTTTCGTTGTTGTTGTTTTTATCTTTGATGCCCATCAGGAAGTCAAACTGAGGACCTGCGGTTAAGGCGAAATTCTTTCCGATATCCAGTTTGAGCAGAACGGGTATGGAAAGATAGTTTGCGCTACCGTTACCCAACTATGCGC
>Ga0315904_10008178_pt1 | contig 13875 bp, 13 predicted proteins | sample LakEriMetagenome_6_FD_203529 | JGI IMG/M metagenome (GOLD analysis project Ga0315904, IMG submission 203529) | Freshwater fungal communities from buoy surface, Lake Erie, Ohio, United States - Buoy 12 MA120 | ecosystem: Environmental > Aquatic > Freshwater > Lake | place: USA: Lake Erie, Ohio... | reverse complement strand
GACGAGCCGCCAGCACCACAGGAGTATCAAGAATGATCGGCAAGCTGGTTGGAATGATGATCGGCCGCAAAGCTAAGGCGAAAGTCGTTGACGCTGTGCTGGACAAGGTGAACCTGCCTGACCCGGTGGAGGACGCGATCAAGGTCGCTGCCACCGGCAACGTGGGTGACCTCCTCGGCGGTATGGGTAAGGGCATGGCGCAGAAAACTATGCTCGGCGGCCTGCTCAAGAAGGTGCCGATCAAGAGACCCAAGAAATGAGGTGGATCGTTGCCCTGCTCCTGTCAGCAACCCCTGCGTTTTCTACGCCCTACGAAATCACTAGGGTCATCGACGGCGATACGGTGGAGATTGCGGTGGATTTTCTCCCGTCGCCCCTCCCGCCCAAGCTGTCGATCCGCGTGATGGGCATCGACACGCCGGAGAAGGCACCGCGCGCTCAGTGTGATGCCGAGGCTGCTTTGGCAAAGAAGGCCAGCACCTTCACAAAGAACGCTGTCGCCAATGCTCTTGAGGTCGATGTCGTGATCTTGAAGTGGGACAAATACGGTGGCCGCGTTCTGGGCGAGGTTTATCTGGACCACCAGAGCCTCGCTGAAAGCTTGATCTCGGCGGGCTTGGCCCGTCCCTACAAAGGCGAGGCCAAGTCCTCGTGGTGCGAATAGGAGATTTTGAATGACCCTTCTAACCGTAGACCAGCTGCGCGCGATGATCCCCACCAATAAGGAAATCGAAGCTTGGTGCGAGGAGCTGAACAAGGCTTTGCCAAAGTACGGCATCACGACCGACAAGCGTATTGCCGCATTTGTCAGCCAGTGCGCCCACGAGAGCATGGACTTCAACGCACTCAAGGAGAACCTGAACTACCGGGAAGAAACCCTGCTCAAAGTCTTCCCCCGATACTTCGGCCCCGGCAAGCGCAACCCCGCAGAGTACGCCCGGAACCCCGAGAAGCTGGCCAACTATGTGTACATGGACGAAAACCGCACCAGCAAGCTTGGCAACACCCAGCCCGGTGACGGAGCCAAATTTATTGGACGCGGCCTGAAAGCCCTCACCGGCCGTGAAAATTACAGCCGCTTCGCCAAAGACTACGACATCACCCCGGAAGAAGCCGCAGAGTGGCTGGAGACTAAGGAAGGCGCACTAGCCTCGGCCCTCTGGTTCTGGAAAACCAAGAACCTCAACGAAGTTGCTGACGCAGAACCCGGCGATGTGGTACGGATCACCAAGATCATCAACGGCGGGAACATCGGGTTGGCTGATCGGCAGGCTCGCTATGCCCGCGCCATGGCCGCTATGGGTGGCAAGATCGCGGCCCCTGCACCGGCGGCCGCTGCAGCTGCAACCTCATCGAGCGGCACTTTGCGTCGTGGTTCCAAGGGTGATGAGGTCAAGAAGATGCAGGCCAAGCTAGGCCTTGCAGCCGATGGTGACTTTGGGCCGGGGACCGAGGCGGCCTTGAAAAAGTGGCAGGCTGCAAATGGATTGACTGCCGATGGAGTTGCTGGCCCTAAGACATTGGCTAAACTCCTCGGTTGATGTAATATCGCCCAAACTCGAGGGGTGCAGACGTGACCGGACTGACCTATAGCACATATGTGACGCAGATCGCCGAGATGGCGGTCGTCGATCCTGCCGACGTGAACTTCGTCACGATCCTCCCGGCAATGATCGATTACGCAGAGCTGCGCATCTATCGCGACCTCGACCTTATAAGCACGTCAACGGCTTTCACGTCGCCAACGATCCGGCTTAATTCGGGGAACCGGAACCTGTCATTCCCGATGACACTCCCGAACGGCTCCGGCAGCATCGTAGTGTCTGAGCAGATCAACATCATTGTCCCGGCAGGACAAACCGACCCCAACGGGGCGAATGCCTCGCGGGTCACGCTCCTGCCCACGACGAAAGAATACCTCGACGTTGTTTATGGCTCCAACGCGGCCGCGTCTCGGGGTCAACCGCAGTATTACACGGCGTTCAATGAGAACCTCTTCTTTGTGGGGCCGGTGCCGGACCAGACCTACTACGTTGAGGTGGTTGGAACTTATCGCCCCAACGAGATGTCGGCAGCAAACCCGGTGACGTTTATCAGTCAATACTTCCCCGATATGCTTATCATGGCGTCGATGGTCTACATCTCGGCGTATCAGCGAAACTTCGGCCGTCAGTCGGATGACCCACAGATGGCGCAATCGTACGAGAGCCAATACCAGACCCTCCTGCGCAGCGCTGGCGTTGAAGAGGCCCGCAAGAAGTACGAAGGCCCCGGTTGGACGTCGCAATCACCGTCGCCCATTGCATCTCCAACGCGAGGGTAACAGATGCCACACGCATCACTGAAGCTCATCCCCGGCGTCGATCAGAATAGGACGCCTGCGCTCAACGAAGCTGCGATTTCTGATAGTAACCTGATCCGGTTTGTGCCGGATCGGAATGGTCTTGGTTTACCACAGAAAATCGGTGGCTGGACGAGCTATCTGCCCAACCCAGTAGGGTATGAGATAAAAAAGCTTTGGCCTTGGGCTGACACAAATAATAACCTTTGGTTGGGGTTTGGTACTACTCACGCTCTCCATTCCTTTGATGGTACCGATATCAATAACGTGTCACCGCAGCAGTACCGCGCTGACCCCACAATGAGTTTCAACACGACGTCCGGGTCGAATGAGGTTGAAATCGACGATGTTGGGTCAAACATCACCAGCTTTGACAGCATCTTTCTGTCGACCCACGTCTCAATTGGTGGGATTGTGTTGTTTGGTTTCTATTCTTGCGAGGGTTCAACCGTCGACACATACTCGATTTTCTCTCAAAACGTGATCGGGTTGCCTGCCAACGCTACCAGCACAGTTGCTGCCGGTGGGGCCACGGCAAGCTTTGCGACGACGGCGGCCTCGCCAGCAGTTTCGGTGACCCTCGCAGATCACAATTTTTCTGTCGGTTCGACCTTTCCGGTTCTTGTCTCAACAACTGTTGGCGGCATAACTTTGTATGGCAATTACATCGTACGAAGCGTTACATCTAGCTCTGTTTTTGTCATCTATGCCGAAAACGAAGCAGCATCTAACGACACTGTTTCAATGAACGGGGGTCGGCCCGACATCACATATTACGTTGGTCAGTCAACCCTGCCCCTGTCAATCGGATACGGCTTGGGCTTTTATGGTGCTGGTGGCTACGGTTCTGGTGTTACGGGCGCAGGATCAAGAGCTTTTAGCATAGTAAACGCAAGCTCGACCCTTGTAGGAAGTCGTTATTTCAACGTCGTAAGTTTCAATGGTAGGTATGAAGTTCCCTTCACCTCTCAGATTACTATTTCTGGCATGGTACCAACCGCATGGAACGGGGCATGGACCGTTTCACTTCGTACTGTTGGGAGCACGTCGACTATAACCTTCTTCACAACTTTCCCACTGGGTTCACCAAGCGTCCTTGGCACAATGACGGTCAGCCGGTTTGGTTTTGAACAAACTACAGATTGGTCGCTCGACAATTGGGGTGAACTCCTTATTGCAAACCCGCTAGACAGCGAAATTTACTATTGGAACCCAACAGACGGCAGCCAGTCCGCCGTGGTTGTTCCCAACGCCCCAGCAGTAAACGAGGGCTGCTTTGTGGCCATGCCGCAAAGACAGATTATCGCTTACGGCAGCACGTTTTCGGCCATCAAAGACCCGCTACTGATACGCTGGTGCGATGTTGGTAACTTTACAAGCTGGGTCGGCACCGTAACCAATCAGGCGGGGTCATTCCGTATCCCCAAGGGGTCTCGCATTGTTTCTGGTATACAAGGCCCGCAACAAGGCATCATTTGGACCGACCTTAGTGTGTGGTCAATGCAATACATTGGCCTTCCGCTGGTGTGGTCGTTCAACGAGATTGGCACCGGGTGCGGTCTGATCGGCAAGAACGCCGCCGCCACCCTGAGTGGAACGATTTATTGGATGAGCCAGAGCCAGTTCTTCTCGCTGGGTGGCGGTGGCGTGACCCCCATACCCTGCCCGATCTGGGACGTGATCTTCCAAGACATCGACCAAAATGACCCCAACCGCGTGCTTTGCGCGACAAACGCGCGCTTTGGGGAGGTGATGTGGTTCTACCCAACAATCGGCTCTGGCGGCGTTCAGAACAAGTACGTCAAGCTAAACACCCTTTCGGGCCAGTGGGATTATGGTGAGTTGGACAGAACAGCGTGGATCGACCAGTCTGTTCTTGGGCCACCTTTGGGTGCGGGGCCGGGTGGTTATATTTACCAACACGAGGTCGGTCAGGATGCAAACGGCACTCCGATCAATTCCTACATCCAGACCGGATATTTTACGCTGCAAGAAGGTGACCTGAAAACATTTGTTGACCAGATGTGGCCTGACATGAAGTGGGGGCTATATGACGGAACCCAGAATGCGGAGGTCAAAATCACGTTCTATGTGGTTGACTATCCGGGTCAGACCCCAAGGGTGTCTGAACATATTGTGACCGCGAACACGACTTTTGTCACCCCGAGAATTCGTGGGCGTCTTGTTTCAATCCGGATTGAGAGCAACGATATCGGCTCCTTCTGGCGTCTTGGCAACATTCGGTATCGCTACCAACCTGACGGGAAATTCTGATGGCCGCTTCGCTCGACGACATTCTCACAGCTTCAAAGAACATAGCCACGGCTCTGAACCAGCTTGGTCAGACATACCTGCAGGTTGAGGGTTCGAGGTCCTATACCAGCATCACTACACCGACGCTGGTGCAATCCGGTCAGGGTCGGATTGCCAGAGTAATCGTGGTGGTGGCTGGATCGGGCACGGGATCGGTGTACGACGCATCGTCCGCAACCGCCACCAACGACATGCTTCTTACAATCCCAACCACAATAGGAATTGTCGAGGCGAATATCCCTACTAACAACGGCATCGTCGTCGCGCCCGGTACTGGGCAGACCGTCGCCATCGTCTATTCGTGAGGAACGACATGCCGCTCAAGCCCGGAAGCTCGCAGGAAACCGTCTCCAGCAACATCTCCGAGATGGTGCATGCGGGGCACCCGCAGGATCAGGCAGTCGCAGCAGCCCTGCGCACGGCCCGTGAGGGCATGAAGCGTGGTGGGGGTATCAAAGTCCACAGCGGACCGATCCATTCCACCGTGGCGGGCCGCACAGACCACCTGCCGATGCACGTCTCCTCTGGATCGTACGTTATCCCTGCCGACATCATCTCGGCGATGGGCGAGGGTAACTCAATGGCGGGCTTCAAGGTCGCCAAGTCGATCTTCTCGATCCCGGGACCTTACGGCAAGTCGACCGGTAAGATGCCCTACGACGGCAGCGAGATGCCGTACGGTCAGCCGTCCCCCCGGAAAGCCAAGGGCGGCGAAGTCGATGCGGTGCCAATCGTTGCGGCGGGTGGGGAATACGTCATCTCTCCCGAGGAAGTCGAACATATCGGTGGCGGTTCTATGGATCATGGGCACAAAGTCCTTGATGCCTTTGTGAAAAAAATGCGAAAAAAGACCATCCAAACCCTGCAATCGTTGCCGGGTCCGAAAAAAGATTAAGGATGATCTAATGGATGAAGTCACCGTTCGCACCGGCACAGCTGAAGACTTCAACGGGATGATGGACTTAACGATTGCGGCAACCCAAGAAAATGCCTTTGTTTCGCCAGACATCGACAAGCTGGCACACGTTATCTGGGGTGCGCTGACGATTAAAACGGGCATCTGTGGGGTCATTGGCCCTGTTGGTGGCAAGCTTGAGGGGGCGGTCCTTCTCAGCATGGGTGAATTGTGGTACAGCAAGGAACTGATACTCGAGGAGAAGGCGATCTACGTTGACCCAGATTACCGCTCGGCCAAGGGCGGTAGGGCAAGGAAGCTCGCTGAATTCGCGAAGATGACGGCGGAAAGACTGAGTGTACCTTTAGCGATTGGTGTTCTTTCTAACTCGCGGACGGAAGCAAAAATTCGGCTTTATGAGCGTGTATTTGGCTCGCCAGCTGGTGTATACTTCCTCTACGGCGCAAAAACTGGCCTCGGTGAAGAGGCGCAAGGGGGCTCCTAATGGGCGGCAAAACTTCGACAACAACGCAGCAGGTACAAATCCCGCCAGAGGTTCTTGCTCGGTATAATGCCGTCAACGCTCAGGCCCAAAAGGCAGCGTCGAAACCGTTCCAGATTTACTCGAAAGACCCTGCAAAGTTTGTCGCTCAGCTGAACAAACAGCAAAAGCTCGGTATTGGAAACGTCAACAAAGCTGTTGGGTCTTATAAGCCCTATTTCAATGAAGCGACCGAAGCTACGCGATCCGGCATGGCGTCGGTGATGCCGGGTGAGCTTGAGATTGAGCAGTACATGAACCCGTTCCAGCAGCAGGTCATCGACACCACGATGGACCGCATGCGTCAGGAGCAGGAGCAGGCTCAATCTGGTGCTCTAGGTACCGCAATCTCGAGCGGTGCTTTCGGCGGCGACCGCGCGGGCATTGCTGCCGCCAACCTTGCCCAACAGCAGAACATGGCGACCGGCTCTACGCTCGCTGGACTGAACGCGCAGAACTTCATGCAGGCTCTCCAGACGGCTCAGCAGCAGCAGGGGCTCAATCTGGGTGCTGAGCAAGCCAACCTTGCGCGCCTTCTCTCTGGTGGTCAGCAGATGGCTGGGTTGGGTCAGGCCGCGCAGGGTATGAACCTACAGGGGGCAGAGGCGCAGATTAATGCCGGTACCCTCGCCCAACAGACCGAGCAGGCCGGTCTCAGCGCGCTGTACAACCAGTTCCAACAGCAGCAGGCGTACCCGTTCCAAGTCGCCCAGTTCCTCGGGAACATCGCGATGGGCACCGGTGCGCTGTCCGGATCGACCACGCAGACCACGCAACCCTACTCCTTCTTCTCTGATCGGCGCTTGAAGCACGACATCAAACGCATCGGTAAAACCGATGAGGGCATGCCGATCTACACCTTTAAGTACAAGGGTGACGACAGCGAGCAGACCCACGTCGGTTTCATGGCTGACGAGGTTGAAAAGCATCACCCCGACGCTGTTGGTGTGGACCCGGCGTCTGGCTACAAGACGGTTGACTACGAACGCGCAACCAAGGCTGGAGGCGGCGGTGTCGCTGGTCCGTATGGCGCTATGGTTGGTTCTCAGCCGGGCGTGGGCGGTTATGTCCCACAGGCTTATCTGCCGGTCGGTGACTTGATGGTGGCCGACAGTGCCGGTCTAGAAAACGCTCAAAAAACACTTGCGCAGCAAATGGAAGCCGCCGCAAACTTTGGCGAAAACATGATCGAACTGAAGGATCGGTTCGGTAAAGACGGCGACTTCTGGGACCTTTTCAGCAAGAATGAAAACTCGCGCGGCGGCGTGGTCGGCTACGCCTCTGGTGGCCCAGCTTACCTCGAGGGCGGCCTCAAGCCTTCTGATAATCCTGTCGAAAAGGAAAGCTACCTTTCCGACACGTTGAGAGATCAGGAGGAGACCAAAAAGAACCAGATGATGCAGCCGGGTTCCGCACCGGGTCAGCCCGAAAGCACCATGAGCCAGATCGAGAATGCGGCGAACACAGCTTTGGCTGTCGCAAATCTGTTTGCCCTGTCTGACCGCCGCGCCAAGCACTCGATCCGCCGGATCGGCAAGACCGACGATGGGATGCCGATCTACCGCTTCAAGTACAAGGGCGACGAGAACGAGCAGACCCACATTGGCTTCATGGCTGATGAGGTGGAGCGCAAGCATCCTGACGCCGTGTCGACCGGCTCTGACGGCATGAAGCGCGTCGACTATGGTCAGGCGCACAAGTTCTATCAGGGTGGCCTCGTTCGCCCCGGGTATGCCGTTGGTGGTGGCCCCGAGACGGAGGAAGAGATCATCCGCCGTCGCCTTCTCGCTGGTGACGTGCCCAAACCCATGAGCCTCGGCGATCTGCCGAACGCACGGTTGACGCCTGCGACCGCCCTGCCCGCAGAAGACCCTGACCTGCCGTTTGTCGATCCGCAGAACCCCTATGTTGACCCAGAGGCGAACAGACGGGTCCGAGCGGGGCTTGCCCCGACCACACCGCGAGAAGCCACGCCAGCAGGTGACCTTTCGGGCCTCGCTGCAGCTGCCATCGAGCGTTCCGGTGCGCAACCAACGCCGGAACCGGGTCTCGCGGCCGCCAGAGCGCCTGTCGACGAGGTGTCGGAATTCTACCGAACCAAAATCCTGAAGCAGGAAAGCAACAACCGTCAGTTTGACGAGAACGGCAATCCGCTGACGTCGTCCGCCGGCGCCATTGGCATCGGTCAGGTCATGCCCGATACCGGGCCTGAGGCAGCAGAGATGGCTGGCCTGCCATGGGACGAGGAGCGCTTCCGCACCGATGCTGATTACAATGCGGCTCTCGGAGAGGCGTACTTCCGGAACATGTACGACCGCTTCGGCAGTCTCGATCTGGCGTCTGCCGCCTACAACGCTGGTCCGGGTCGTTTGAGAAGCGCCATGGACCGCGCTGGCGCTATGGGTGGTAGCTATCTCGACTACCTGCCGGAGGAGACGCAAAACTACGTTGCGTCGGTGACGGGCGCAGGTTCGGCGTCTCGCGGAGTTGCTGGTGCCACCAGCGACATTCCCGCCTATGGTGGTGTTATGAACACCTTGTCCACTTCCGGCGTTGCCGGTGGCGCTGGTAGCGGCTCGGCTGGCGAAGAATACAAGGGTGGCCTCCGCCTGACCCCAGATAAGCCCTATGACGAGCGTACGGTTGTCGGAAAAATGTTCTACAACCCCGACGGCACTGTGAACAAAGACGCGCTTCTGTCGATCCTGTCTGGCATCGGCACCATGGCATCGTCGCCGTCCCGGTACCTTGGGTCGGCCATTTTGCAGGGTATTGGCGGCGCGGCGAACACCTACGCGGGCCTCGAGCAGCGGCGCGGCGAAATTACCGCGAAGAACCTTGAAAATGCCAACACCTTCATGCGCCAGTACTTGCGCGCCCAAGGGCAGGGTTACGCCGGGACACCAGAGGAATATGCCAAGGACGTCAAGTATACTGGGCCTATCCCCGGCGAGATTGGCTTCACGCCAACAACTGATGGTGGCCCAAATGTCACCTCGTTTATGGGCGTCCCGCTTGATCCATTTGGTCGCGGCATGACTGCAAGAACCACGATCAGCGTTGATGGAAAACCGGTCGAGGTAATGGCGGGTCAGACGTATGGGTATCTCGATGCCCTTCGCAGAAAGCTGGTCTCCGATGTTGAATTTCAAATTGCAAGCCCCGAGACACTGCAGCGCGTCGAAGAAGCTCTTGCAAACCACAGGGGCCAAATCGTTCTAGCAGACGGGAGTACAGTGGTTGATCCGACCTACGAGGATGCGGTGTTTGGTGCGGCCGCTACCGTTCGCGATATTGCTCGCACTGACGAACTTGGTCTCTCGGTTTCCGACGCCATGTTGGGGGCTCAAAACAGCCTGCGCAGCACTGAGGAGCTTGCCAAGGCCCTTAAAATGTTGCCATCCACGGGTGATCTTGCACCTACTTTTGCGTTCATTGGCCGTATTGGGCAGCAGCTTGGCTTCGATGTTCCAACAAACGCGGTCGAGGGTTATGACATTGCCGCTAAGATCAGCGCGGGCTTTGCGCGTGACGCAGTCAACAGCCTAGCCGGGAAAGTTGACACCAACACCCTTGCCGCTCTCACGCAGGCGACCACCGCCAACTCAAACATGTCGCCGGGGGCAATCGAGGAAATTCTAGCCATTCAAAGTGGTATCGCGGACTATAACCTTGCGCTGTCGATTGCTATCTACGAGGCCCAACTTAAAAATCAGAGCGCAAACCTTGCGGAAATTGAGAGAGATTTTGTCCGGAGCAACAATCCCGAGACATTCATCGAGAAGCGCAGGCCTGAATTCAAGGGGACCATCCAGAGACCGGCCGAGGCTGCGCCAGAGGAAACGGATGCCGCCACTCAAGAACTCTTGAGGAGGGGCTACACGAGGGATGCCGATGGGAATTTGATCCCACCGGGGCAGCAACCATAACGGGTGGATAGACCATGGCTGAAACTGATTACAGCAGCATGACCGACGAAGAACTTATGGGGATCGTCAATCGCGGTGCCCGTTCTGGACAAAATCAACCCGGTCAGGGCCCTAGAGTTTCCGACATGTTGGACGAGGAACTCCTTGCGACCATTGGTCAGAAGGTGGGCGCATACGATACCGCAGTCGATGTTGGCAAGTCGCTTGGCTCCGGGGCTGTTCGCGGTACCATGTCTCTGGCCGATCTTCCTCAAGACCTTACGTCAATGATTGTGGGTGGGGTTGAAAAGCTGACTGGACGCGACATTCCGGAGTCGGTCGAGCGCAGTATAATGTTGGGTGCTCCCGGCGGATTTGGGAGAATGCTCACCGGAAAAAGCGCCACCGAAGCGGCCACTGAATATATGCCTTCCGTCATGGGGTACAAACCCAAGACCACCGAAGGAAGGTACGGTCGAACGGTTGGAGAGTTTGCCCCGGGGGCGGCAGCAGTCGCCCTTACCGGGGGTGGGGGCCTCTTTCCCATCTTGGCGCGAACTGGTTTACAATCGGTCATTCCCGGCGTTTCAAGCGAATATGCTGGTCAGCTGGCAAAAGAGTACTTTCCGACCAGCAAATGGGCTGAACCCACCGCAAGGCTTGCGGGGGCTATGTTGGGTGGTATCGGAGCAAACTCTTTTGAAAATATCGTCAGGGGAACAGTATCTCCCGGTGGGGGAGCTGCCGTGGACGATCTGGCTCACGCCGCCCGCCTGCGCGAGGCCGATGTTCCGGTTTCTGCGGGTCTTGCGACTAAGAGCCCAAAAGTATTGAGTATTGAAGCCAACAATCCCCGGCTCCAATCGGTTTACAACCTTTCTGACAATAGCCCGCAGTACCAAGCTCTGACGACCGCAGCGCTGCGTGAAGCTGGCCTGACCGATGAGATGATCGCGTCACTTGCAGCTAAGAAGGCGGCGGACCCCACGATTATTGGGAGCCCTGCCCTTGCCAACAAATTCGTCATGGACGAACTCTACGCCGCCAATGGGCAGATGTTTGACGATGCACTAAGTGGTCTTGGCATCATCCCCTTGCGCCGACTTTCTGACCCTATCTACAAAGCGGCTAAGAAGGCAAATGCCCCGGGTGCGGTAGATGAAGTTGTCGAGCTTCTCGGTAACGCGGCCCGCACGGGGACAACAGTTCCCGCAAGGGAGTTGCACCGCCTTCGCAGCGAACTTGGCAAGGACCTCTCCAGCCTTGATGGTAGCAGAGCTGAAGCTGCGGCTATGGCGCGTGATGCCATTGACGATCTGATCGACAATGCGGCAGCTGCCAGCAACACACCCGAAAGGCTCGCCATGCTTGACGAGGCGCGCAGACGCCATCAGGCAATTCTGGTGATGCAGAACGCGGTCAATACGGCATCGGTGCGCGGTGGGGTGAACGGAATTGTTACGCCAAAAGACTTGGCATCTGCTTTGCAGCGGGTCTACGGGCGTAAAAAGGTTGTTACCGGGAACGTAAACCGCATGGGTGATCTTGCTGAAAGCGGCATGAACACGCTTGGTACTCTGGGTAAAAGCACAGCTTCTGGGTGGCGGTCGGCCATTCCATTCAGCGAACTTCTCCTTGGTGGTGGGGGCGCGCTTGGTATGCTTCAGGGTGCGGCCATGTATGGTCTTCCACTGAAGTTTGCGGCTCTACCCGCAGCATTGACCGCTGGTGCAGCCGGTATTGACGCTACGCGCAGGATAGCTCTTAGGCAGCTGGAAAAGTATGCCCATACCAAACCCGTCCAGACGTATCTTGCAAACCAACTCATGGACCCAACCACTGGTGTTTCTGGTTCTGGGGCGGCGATCCGCGCCGGTGCATCCGGATACCCGTCGTACGACACCCGCGAAGGCCGCAAGGCCGGTGGCCGGGTCGGCATGCCCCACGAGGCGGCCGCAGACCAGTTGGTCATGGCGGCGGAACGTGCTAAGAAGGGGATCAGCAAGGGGACCGAGAGCCTTCTCGACATGTCCGACAATCACATCGCGCATGCCTTAGAAGTCGCGAACAGGAGCATCTGATGGTTACGACCAACAAAGACCTTGAACAGCCAGCGCTAAACTCCACGAACTGGGACGTTCCCCTGAACGCAAACTTTGGCGTAATTGACGCTGCTCTGGGTGGCGAAACCATAAAGAACGCCACCGGTGTTGGTACTGCCCCAGTTGTTCTTACCATAGCAGAATATCAAAAACTGATCCTGACCATTACGGGCGTTTTGACGGCCAACGTCACCTACAGCATTCCGTCCGGTGTTGGTGGTCAATGGATCGTACGGAACGACACTTCGGGGTCTTTTACGGTTACCATCAGTAACAGCGGTGGCGGAACCAGCTTCGTCGCACCGCAGGGGTTTGCGCGGACGGTTTACTCTGACGGAACGAACATTCGAGCATCAGACGACGTTGTCTTGTTTATCCCGGCCAACAGCGTTGCGTACTCCTCCGGGGGAATTCTTACCGGTACCGCCGGTCTAACCTACGACGGTACCGTTCTGGACATTATGACAACCACTGCGGCAACCAACGTGGATACCGAAGCTCTACGCATCGATAGTCAATCTAGCGGTACCCCTGCGGCTGGCATTGGTACGACTATGTCTTTTGCGGCGCAAACTTCTGCTGGGAACACCGAAGTCGGCATGCAGATTTCTGCAATCGCCACCGACGTCACTTTGGGTTCGGAAGATTTTGATTTTACCCTAAAGCTGATGGCAGAAGGTGCTGCTGCAACGGAGATTGCGCGTATAACGTCCGCTGGGGCTATGACCCTTGCCGGTGACAATGTCATCACAGGCCGTGCCGCAGTTGGGACCCCGGTACAAAGCCTTGGATATGCCGGTATCACGTCAACCGCCGCCGACGACGGAACAAAGTCTTCCGGCACCTACACCCCGAGCCCAGTGGGTGGAAATATGAAGCGCATCATAAATGGTGGTGCGTTCACCCTTGCAGCGCCTACTCTCGCGGGCGACTACGAGATGATTATCCAGATCACCAACAACGCTTCGGCCGGTGCAATTACCACGAGCGGGTTCAATAGGGTGACGGGTACGTTTACCACCACCAACGGGCACGACTTTTTTGTCTTCATCACAAAAATTAACAATTTTGAATACGCCAACATAGTAGCGCTGCAGTGACGTCAGGGGGTTGGGCGACTTCTTTCGAACCTACGCTTCGGCCTAAAGCTCGATGATCTCGAAGCCGTCTGGGTCGCGCTTGAACGTAATCTCGGTCAAGCCGAAGGGTACGATGTGCACCAGACGCCTCGGGATGGTTACCCTGACCGCGTAGCTTCTGGTGCTCGCCTTTCTCACCACGAAGTCGCCGTCGATCCCAAACTCCAGCGCGAGGCGCGTTCCGCCGTCATGGTAGATCGAAACGCGCTCGGCCGGGGCCATTTCGGCTGGCATCAAGATGTAGGCGATCTCGGGCAGCTTGCGGCTTCTGGACACGCAGGCCTTGGACCGGCGGGGCTTCGTTTTTCTGAACTTGTCCCAAGTCACGTCTTCACCTTCCCGATGTACATGACGTTGAGGAGGATCGTGCCGACGCTGTGGTACTCGGACCCATCCCTGTCTCGGATGCTGTTAGGGCCATTGCCGCGATAGAATTCCTCTATGAGCAGGAAATCCTTGCCCTCGATCTCGCTGTAGAACTCCTCAATCGTCCCCACCCCCGGCAGAGAGCCGACGATCATATGGGTTGGGGTCCCACTGCGGGCATGCATGTTCATGGTGATGAAGAAGAGCGTCACCTCTTCTTTTGTCTGTCGAAAATCCGCCATGCTTCTTTCTCGATGTGGGGCCGGGTCA
>Ga0315904_10008176_pt1 | contig 13878 bp, 10 predicted proteins | sample LakEriMetagenome_6_FD_203529 | JGI IMG/M metagenome (GOLD analysis project Ga0315904, IMG submission 203529) | Freshwater fungal communities from buoy surface, Lake Erie, Ohio, United States - Buoy 12 MA120 | ecosystem: Environmental > Aquatic > Freshwater > Lake | place: USA: Lake Erie, Ohio... | reverse complement strand
TGCCTCGATCGGGTTGTTGACGGTGGAGTTCACGTGCTTGCCCACGAGCTGCACCGCGACATCGCCGCCGCCCTTGAAGGGCACGTAGGTGAACTTGCGGCCAGCGACCTTCTCGATTGCCACCGTGATGATCTGGTCTTCCTGGCGCGAGCCGGTGCCGGCCATCTTGAAGGTGTTCGGCGGGGCGGCCTTGACGGCCTCGAGGTACTCGCGCGCCGTCTTGTAGGGCGACTCGGCATTGACCCACAGCACGAACTGGTCGAGGGCGAGCATCGCCACCGGCGTCATGTCCTTCCAGTTGAACGGGACGCCGGTGCCCAGCGGCGTGGTGAACAGGTTGGAGAGCGTGATGACGATCTTGTGCGGCTCGCCGCGCGCGCCCTTGACGTCGAGGAAGCCCTCGGCGCCGGCGCCGCCCGACTTGTTGACGACGACGATGGGCTGCTTCATCAGCGAGTGCTTGCTGATGACGCCTTGCAGGAAACGCGCCATCTGGTCGGCGCCGCCGCCGGTGCCGGCGGGCACGACGAACTCGACCGGCTTGGTCGGTTCCCAGGCTAGCGCCAGCGGCGCGACGAGCAGGCTGGAAGCGAGCAACGCTGCGCGCGCGAGGCGGCTGCCCATGGAGCGGCTGCGGGGCAGGGCGGGATCATGCGAGGCAAACATGAATGCGGTTCCTGACTGATTTCGAAGGCGCGAATGGTACGTGCGGTCCCTCGACGTAGAATCAATGGTTTCACTTTTTGCTCAGGGATTGCCGCCATGTCCGATGCACGAACGCTCGCCGATCTGATGGCCGCCGGCGCCGACGACGACGTCGCCCTCACCGCGCCGGGGGTTGCCGCGCTCTCGTTCGCCGCGCTGCGCGCGCTCGTGCGCGACACCGTGGCCGCGCTCAACGCCACCGGCATCGGCCGCGGCGACCGCGTCGCCATCGTGCTCAACAACGGCCCCGAGATGGCCACCGCCTTCATCGCGGTGGCTGCGGGCGCGGCTTCGGCGCCGCTCAACCCTGCCTACCGCGCCGACGAGTTCGAGTTCTACCTGTCGGACCTCAACGCCCGCGGCCTGATCGTCGAGGCGGGCAGCACATCGCCCGCGGTCGAGGTCGCGCGCAAGCTGGGCGTGCGCGTGATCGAGCTGCACCCGCAGCGCGAGCGCGGCGCCGGCGCCTTCACGCTCGCGTCCGGGCCCGCGGCGGCCGCCGCCTCGCCGGGCCTGGCCCAGCCCGACGACGTTGCCCTGGTGCTGCACACCTCGGGCACCACCTCGCGGCCCAAGATCGTGCCGTTGTCGCAGCGCAACGTCTGCGCGTCGGCGCGCAACATCCGCGGCTTTCTTTCGCTCACCGCCCACGACCGCGGGCTGAACATCATGCCGCTGTTCCACATCCACGGCCTGATTGCCGGCGTCCTCGCGCCCCTGTCGGCCGGCGGGCGGGTGTGCTGCACGCCCGGGTTCAACGCGCTGAAGTTCTTTGCATGGATGGAGGAGGCGCGGCCCACCTGGTACACCGCGGTGCCCACGATGCACCAGGCCATCCTGGGGCGGGCGGCCAACAACCGCGCGGTCATCGAGGCCAATCCGCTGCGCTTCATCCGTTCGTCGTCGTCGGCGATGCCCACCCAGGTCATCCGCGAGATCGAGCAGGTGTTCGGCGCGCCGCTGGTCGAGTCGTATGGCATGACCGAGGCGGCCCACCAGATGGCGGCCAACCCGCTGCCGCCGCGCGAACGCAAGCCCGGCTCGGTGGGCATCGCCGCCGGCCCGGAGGTGGCGATCATGGATCCGGATGGGCGCCTGCTGCCCGCGGGCGAGACCGGCGAGATCGTGATCCGCGGCGAGAACGTCACCAGCGGCTACGAGAGCAATCCCAAGGCCAACGCCGAGGCGTTCACCCATGGCTGGTTTCGCACTGGCGACCAGGGCGTGATGGATGCGGAGGGCTACCTCACCCTCACGGGGCGGCTCAAGGAGATCATCAACCGCGGCGGCGAGAAGGTGTCGCCGCGCGAGGTCGACGAGGTGCTGATGGACCACCCGGCGGTCGCGCAGGTGGTCACCTTCGCGATCCCCCACGACAAGCTCGGCGAGGAGGTTGGCGCGGCGGTGGTGCTGCGCGAGGGTGCGAGTCTGGCCGAGAAGGAACTGCGCGAGTTCGCCGGCAAGCGCCTGGCCGACTTCAAGGTGCCACGCAAGGTGATCTTCCTCGACGAGATCCCGAAGGGCGCGACCGGCAAGCTGCAGCGCATCGGGCTGGCGGCCAAGCTCGGGCTGGCCTGAGGGCAACGCGCTCGCCGGCCGGCTGCATGCCCCCGGGCTTCAGCCGAGGAGCCCCTCGGTGATCAGCCGCCAGTGTTCGGCCGACACGGGCGTGATCGAGAGGCGGTTGCCCTTGCGCAGCACCGTCATGCCGGCAAGCCCCGGGTGCTCGCGCATCTCGGTGAGCGACAGCAACCGGGTGCGCCGCAGGGCCTGCACGTCGCGCAGCAGCCAGCGCGGCGCCTGCGGCGAGGAGCGCGGGTCGTGGTAGCGAGACGCGGCATCGAACTGCGTGGGGTCGGGCCGGCAGTCGGAGGCGATGCGCGCGATGCCCACGATGCCCGGATGCTCGCAGCCCGAATGGCTGAAGAGCACGCCATCGCCGATGGCCATGGCGTCGCGCATGAAATTGCGCGCCTGATAGTTGCGCACGCCGGTCCAGGCAACCGTGCCATGCGGGGCGGCGAGTGCGTCGTCGATCGAGCACTCGTGGGGCTCGGACTTCATGAGCCAGAAGTTCACGAGCCCGCCGGCCGCCAGCCGCCGGCTGCGTCTGCACGCAGCCGACCGAAAGAAAAGCGCCCCGCCTGTGCCGTCAGGCCGGCATCCTGAACCATGAGGCTCAGGTCGGCCGCAGCGGGCGTCACATCAGGTTCGTCCGACGGGGGACGATCACAACAGCGACGCGCCATTCGCCGCGGCCTGGTACAACACATTGGTTCAAGGAATGTAAGGCCTGGTCGAACACTGCAGGGCAGGACGGATTGTAGCCCCTGAGCCCGCGCTCGCGGGCGCCGCACGCCCCCCGCGAGCGCCCGCTCAGAAGAGCGAGTCCTGGCGCTTGAGTTCGTCCTCGACAGCCTGGGCGAGCGCGCGCACCCGACGCGCGGCGTCGGATGCCGGCAATGCTGCGGGGACGGCGGGGCCGAGGCCCTGCCGCGTCGCGATCAGGGCCTCGGCCAGACGCAGCGCGGCCCCCACGGCGATGCGATCGAGCTGGGTCAGGCGGTTTTCGTCGCGAACGCTGCGCATGGTCTCGTCGACGAGCGCGGCGGCCGCGATCAGCCCGGCCTTCTCGTCGGGGCCCACCGCGAGGCGATAGTCGCGGTCGAAGATGCGCACATCGATCTTTTCCATGACGAACTCAGAGCCTCTCAATCGTGCGCCGGATCGGGCGCATCGGCGGGCAGCCTGGCCAGCGCGCTGCGCACCCGGTCCCGCGCTTCGTCCATGCGGTTCTCGAGGCGCTGTCCGTGCTCGAGTGCTGCGGCCAGGTCGCGCTTCAGCGCGGCGTTCTCGTCGGCCAGCCTGCGCGCTGCTGCGATCAGGCGGCCCAGTTGCTGCTCGAGGCGTTCGAGTTCCAGGTCCATGCGGTCATGGTAGGCAGGCGGCACCGGGGGGGTCAAGCCGCGGGGTTTGCCGCAGCGCATGCGGTAGCATCGGCGCGTGAGCATTCTCCGAGAGCAAACACGCCCCCGCCTGCCGCACTGGCAGGGGTCGCTCGCGCGGCTGCTGCTCGCCGTGCTCCTGAGCGTTGCCCTGATCGCCCCGCCGCTTGCGGGCGCGGCGCCGCAGCGCGTCGATGCCGTCGAGGTCGAGCTGGTCGCCCGCGATGCGGCGGTGGTGCCGGGCCGGCCCCTCGAGGCGGCGCTTCGCATCCGGCACGATCCCCACTGGCACTCCTACTGGCGCAATCCCGGCGACTCGGGTCTGCCCACGCGTCTCGACTGGACGCTGCCCGAGGGATGGCGGGCGGGCGAGATCCGCTGGCCGGCACCGGTGCGCCTGCTGATCGGCCCGCTCGCCAATTACGGCTACGAGGGCGAGGTGCTGCTGCCGGTCCGGCTGACCGTGCCCGAGCGGCTCGCCCCCGGCACCGTCGAGCTGCTGGCGCAGGCCAGCTGGCTGGTCTGCAAGGATGTCTGCATCCCGGGCGAGGCCAGCTTGCGCCTGCGTCTGCCGGTCCTTGCCGCTGGCGAGCCCCCCGCTGCCGCGCACCGCGGGGCCATCGACGCCACGCTGGCGGCGCTGCCACGGCCCGGCCCGACGGTTGACGCGGCGGTGAGCGACGGGCGCCTGATGCTGCTGCTGCCCGACGAGGGCGCCCGGCGGGCCGAGTTCTTCCCCTACGAGTCAGGGCGGCTGGCAGCAGCCGCGCCGCAGGAGCTCGACCGCCTCGGCGCGGGGCCGCAGGCCGGGCGGCTGCGGCTGTCGATGCCGCTGGCCGATGGGGTCGAGGGCGCGGCCTGGCTGGCCACGCTGGGCGGCGGCCGCGCGCTGGGCGTGCTGCGGCTCGACGATCGGGTGACCGAGCTGGTGGCGCGTGCGGGCGGGCCCGTGCGTGAACCCGGCGAGCGCATCGCCAGCGCCGTCGGGCGTCAGCTGCTTGCCGATGCCGCCACGGGCGCAAGCGGGTTGCTCGGCGCGGCCCGCCGCGCCGGGGAGGCTGCCGGGGGGGCGTCCGGAGCGGCGAACGGCCCGGGTTCGCTGGCCCTCGCGCTGGTCTTCGGCGCGATCGGCGGCCTGATCCTCAACCTGATGCCGTGCGTGTTTCCGGTGGTCGGCCTCAAGGTGATGGGATTTGCCGGCCGCAGTCCCGCGCAGGCGCGTCTGGGCGCCTTCGCCTTCGCGGCCGGCGTGCTCGCCACCTTCCTGTTGCTCGGCGGGCTGCTGCTTGCGCTGCGCGCGGCCGGGCAGGCCGCGGGCTGGGGCTTTCAGCTGCAGTCGCCGGCCTTCGTGGTCGCGCTGGCGCTGCTGTTCGTCGTGCTCGCCGCGAATTTCGCCGGGGTGTTCGAGATCGGCACCGCGCTCACGCGCCTGGCCGACCGTGACGCCCGGCTGGCCGGCCAGGCCCGCGAGGGCGGCGCAGGCGGCCTGGGCGCGGCCTTCGGCTCGGGCGCCCTGGCTGTGCTGGTGGCCACGCCCTGCACCGCGCCTTTCATGGGGTCGGCGCTGGGCTACACGCTCGACAAGCCGGCTGCGGTGGTGCTGGCAGTGTTTGCCGCGATCGCCGCCGGCATGGCGCTGCCTTACCTCGTGCTGGGTTGTCTGCCGGCCCTGATCGCGCGGCTGCCGCGTCCCGGCCGCTGGATGGAGAGCCTGCGCCAGTTCATGACCTTTCCCATGCTCGCCAGCGCCGCCTGGCTGGCCTGGGTGCTCGGGCAGCAGGCGGGCATCGATGCGGTGCTTGGCCTGACGATGGGTGCCGTGCTGGTCGCGCTCGCGGCCTGGATCTACGGGCGCTTCCTGCCTCTGGGCATCGTCGGCGCGCGTGGCGTGGCGGCGGCGCTGCTCGCCGTCGCGGCACTTGCATCCGGGCTGTGGGTGGCCTACGCGCCGCTCGATGACGTGCCGCTCAAGGCGTCGACCGTGCCTGATCCCAGGCCGGTGGCGGGCGACCAGCCGGCCACCGGCTGGCAGGATTGGAGCCGCGCCCGGGTGGAGCAGGCTCTTGCGCGCGGTCAGCCCGTGTTCGTCGATTTCACCGCCGCCTGGTGCGTGAGTTGCCAGGCGAACAAGCGCCTGGCGCTCGAGCGCGAGTCGGTGCGCGAGGCGTTTGCGCGCGCCGGCGTGCTGCTGCTGCGCGCCGACTGGACGCAGCGCGATCCGGTCATTGCCGACGAGCTTGCCCGCCACGGCCGCAACGGCGTGCCGCTCTACCTGCTGTTCGCGCCGGGCAAGCCGCAGCCGCGGGTGCTGCCCGAGTTGCTCACGCCCGGGCTGGTGCTCGAGGCGCTCGCCGAACTGCGCTGACCCCGCTGCGAGCCGCCGGGCCCGTCCGCGAGACGCGGCAGCGGTGCAGCCCGAGCCCCCGGGGCTATACTGGTCTGGCTTTCGGTGCCGGATCCTCGTTCGTCGGATCCGGTTAAACGGGAAACAGGGAGCCATCGTGGCGCCGCGCGCGCCACCGGCCAACCTGTGCTGCCCCCGCAACGGTAAGCAGGCGCATCTGGCTTTCGGGCCGGATGCGGGCGGTCCTCGGCCACTGGCGATCCACGCGTTGAGCGTTGGTCCTGGGAAGGCGGTCCGCTCGGTCCTGTGAGCCCGGATACCGGCCGAAAGGGGGAAGGCGCGGCCCGGCCGCGCCTTCATGTCGTCAACGTGTCGCTGCGGTGGGCAGCGACCCGCTGCGTCGTGCCGGCCCATGAAAGCCGCGCGGCGCGGGAGTCCTCATCATGTCGCAGAGCCGGCGCCCCTTCCGGACACTGCGCAGTGGCGCGCTCGCCTTGGCGTGCGCCACCGCGCCCCTTGCAGCCCAGACCCTGCCCGAGGTCGTTGTCACCGCAACCCGCGGCGAGCGGGTGCTCGACGAGATGCTCGTCGACGTGCGCGTGATCGACGCCGCCGAGATCGCCCGCTCGGGAGCCACATCTGTCACCGAACTGCTGCGGGCCCGCGGCGGGGTCGAGATCTCGCAGAACGGCGGCCCGGCCGCGGTCTCGGGGCTGTTCGTGCGCGGGACCAAGACCGCCCAGACCGTGATCCTGGTCGATGGCGTGCGGCTCGAGAACCCGACCGGCGGCGGCGCCAATCTCGAGTATCTGCCGCTTGCCGCCATCGAGCGCATCGAGATCGTGCGCGGGCCGGCGTCGGCCCTTTACGGGTCGGCGGCGATGGGTGGCGTGATCCAGATCTTCACCCGCGGCGGAGCGGGCCAGGCAACCAGCGCGCAGCTGGCGATCGGCACCCAGGGCAGCGCGCAGTGGCAGGCTGCACTATCGCGATCCGGGGCCGACGGGCGCACGCGTCTCACGGCTTCGGTGTCGGGGGAACGCAGCGACGGGTTCGACGCCACCCGCCCCGGGTCGCCCAATGCCCAGACCGATCGCGACGGCTACCGTCGGCTCGCGGCCAGCGCGAGTCTGGCGCACCGGCTCGACAGCGGCTGGCAGCTCGCGGCGTCGGTGCTGGGCAGCGAGGGTCGCGCGGCCTACGACGACGCCTTCTCGACCCCGGCGAGCGCGCGCCTGTCGTACCGCACCACCGCGCTCGCCGTTTCGGCCCGGGGTCGGCTGGGCGAGCGCTGGACCACCGAGGTGCGCGCCGGCCAGACCGGCATCGACTACCGCTATCTCGCCTTCGACTTCGCGCCGTCGACCGAGTCGCGCTCGCTGCTGTGGCTCAACGCCCTCGCGCTGACCGCCGGCCGGCTCGAGTTCGGTGTCGAGCATCTCGACCAGCGCATCGCCGGTCCGGGCGTGAGCGGTGGGTCGAACGCCTACCGGAGCACGCAGCGCGGCACGCTGGCCACCTTTGCGGCCTGGGAGGCGACCGTCGGCGATCACCGGCTGCGCCTGCAGGCCCGCAACGACCGCATCGACGGTTTCGGGGCGGAGTCGACCGCCGCGCTCGGCTGGGGCTGGAACTTCGCGCCCGCCTGGCGGCTGCGGGCCTCGTGGGCAACCTCGTTTCGCGCACCGACCTTCGACGATCTGTTCAGCCCCTACGGCGCGAATCCGGCGCTGCGCGCCGAACGTGGCGAGGGCGGCGAGGTGGCGCTCGAACATCGCGGCGCCGGTGACGCGGTGCTGCGCCTGATCGCGTTTGACAACCGCATCCGCGATGCGATCGAACTCGACGAACGCTTCGTGCCGCGCAACCTTGCCCGCGCGCGTGTCCAGGGCGTCACCGCGGAGGGCCAGCGCGCCTGGGCCGGCCTGCGCTGGCGCGCCGCCGCGACCGTCCAGGACGCGGCCGGCGAGCGCGACGACGGCACGCCAGCTCAGCGACTCGCGCGTCGCGCCCGCGTGTTCGGCGTGCTCGGCGCCGACTGGCAACAGGGGCCCTGGCGGGCGGGTGCTCAGCTCATCGGCCAGGGCGACCGGGTCGATACCCGGGGCCAGCCCATGGCCGGTTACGGCATCGTCGATCTGACGGTGGGCTGGCGTTTCGCGCCGGCCTGGGAACTGTTTGCCCGCGCGGCCAATCTCGGCGATCGGGCCTACGAGACGGCGGCCGGCTACGCGATGCCGGGCCGCACGCTGTGGATCGGTCTGCGCTTCAGCGAGCGCGCGCCCTGAGGTTCGCCGCCCGCGCCCTGAGGTTCGCCGCCCGCGCCCTGAGGTTCGCCGCCCGCCCCCGGCTGCGCCGGCGTGCGGGGGCCTGGGCGCCCGCTGCCGCGAGCCTGGGGCTGGCCGGTGTCGTGGTGATGCTCGCGTGCGCGGCGCCGCATGCGCGCGCCGCTGCCGACGTCACTGCGCCCCGGGTGATCGTCGATGACTGGGGGCGCAGCGTGCGCCTGCCGGCCGCTCGCGCGCCACGCATCGTGTCACTCGCGCCGCATGCCACCGAGTGGCTGGCGGCGCTGGGCGGGCTGCCGCGTGTGGTGGCGGTCGATCCCAACAGCGACGAGCCTGCGGCGGTGCGGATGCTGCCGCGCGTGAGCGCCTGGCCCAGCCCCGACCGGGAGGCGCTGGCCGCACTGCGTCCCGACGTCGTGATCGTCTGGGGCGCGGGGCTGCGCCCCGAAGGGCTGGCGCGGCTCGAGGCGCTGGGGCTGGCCGTCTATGTGAGCCAGCCGCGGGGCCTGGCCGATCTGCCGCAGGCTGCCGCACGGCTGGCTTTGCTCGCGCCCGATCCCGCGCAGGGCCTGGCGGTGGCGCGCGCCTGGGGCGAGGCGATGGCGGCGCTGGCCGAGCGCTACCGCGGCGCGGCGAACGTGCCGGTCTTCCTGCAGGTGTCATCGCGTCCGCTGATCACGTTGAGCGATCGCGATCCTGCGGCCGAGGCGCTGCGGCTTTGCGGGGCGCAAAGCGTGTTCGCACAGGCGGCGGCGGTCGCGCCGGTCGTGGGGGTCGAGGCGGTGCTCGCGCGCTCGCCGGCCGCCGTCGTGCTGGTCGAGCCGGCGACCGATCCTCATCCATGGCGCACGCTCGGCCTGCTCGCGCCGGCGGGCCGTCTGGCGCTGCTGCGCGCCGAGGCCGCGCTGGTGCGGCCCGGACCCCGACTGCCCGAGGCGCTCGGTCGGCTGTGCGAGGCCATCGACGCGCTGCGCCGGCCGCAGCCCGCCCAGGCCGGGCCGGGCGCTAAACTGCCGCCATGATCGACGAGCTTCCCCGATCGGTGCCGGCCCTGCGCGGGCCGCGCGGCGCAACCTTTTCCGTGCGGATGGTCGCCGAGCGCGCGAGGCATCTGCAGGTGCTGCGCGGTGTCGTCCAGCCCGACGCCACCGTGCTCGATGCCGGCGCGATGGTCACGGCCTGGCACGAGGGCGGCGTGGGTTACGCGGCGAGCGCCGACCTCTCCGCGGCCGGGCTGCAGGCCGCTGCCGATCGCGCGCTCGCCTGGGCGCAGCGGGTGGGCCGCGCCGGGCTGTTCGATGGTGTCGAGCTGCCGCGGCCGGCCGCCCATGGCCTGCGCTGGGCCACCGACGCCGGCGCGCCCCTGCCGCCTCGCGGCGATCTGCTCGCCATGCTGGTGCGCGAGTCGAACGCGTTGCGACGCGACGAGCGCATCGTCCACTGGGCGGCTTCGCTGCGCCTGATCGACACCGTCCAGCGGCTGTTCGTCGATGGCGAGCCGGTCGCCGATCAGTCGTTCGCCTTCGTCGAGCCCAACCTCGAGGCCACCGCCGCCCGCGACGGTGTCTCCCAGACCCGCACGCTGGGCGGCCAGTACAACGGCTGGTGCATGCAGGGTGGTGCCGACGTCATCGCCCGCTCGGGTCTGGTCGGTGGCGGCGTGCGCATCGGCGAGGAGGCGCTGCAGCTGCTTGCCGCGCCCAACTGCCCGTCGGATCGCCGCTCGCTGCTGCTGGCGCCCGACCAGATGATGCTGCAGATCCACGAGTCGATCGGCCATCCGCTCGAGCTCGACCGCATCCTCGGCGACGAGCGCAACTTCGCCGGCACGAGTTTCGTCACGCTCGACATGTTCGGCAGCTACCGCTACGGCTCGCCGCTGCTCGACGTGAGCTTCGATCCGGGCGTGCCCGGCGAGTTCGCCAGCTACGGCGCCGACGACGAAGGCGCGCCCGCCCGGCGCGTCATGCTGATCGAAAAGGGCGTGCTGCGTCGGCCGCTGGGCTCGGCGCTGTCGGTGGCTCGCGCCGCCGCGGCCGGCCATGCGCTCGAGGCCACCGCCAATGCGCGCGCCAGCGGCTGGCACCGGCCGCCCATCGACCGCATGGCCAACATCAACGTCGAGCCGGGCGCCGCCAGCCTCGCCGACATGATCCGCGCCACCGAACGCGGCGTGCTGATGCGCACCAACGTGTCGTGGTCGATCGATGACTCGCGCAACAAGTTCCAGTTCGGCTGCGAGTGGGGCCAGCTGATCGAGAACGGCGAGCTCGGCGCGGTCGTGCGCAATCCCAACTACCGGGGCGTGTCGGCCACCTTCTGGCGCAGCCTGGCGGCGGTCGGCGCGGCCGACGAGGCGCAGCGGCTGGGCACGCCCTATTGCGGCAAGGGTGAGCCGGGCCAGGTGGTACGCGTGGGTCACGCCGCGCCGTGGTGCCTGTTCGACGACGTCGACGTCTTCGGAGCCGACGCGTGAGCGGCCGCGCCGCCCGCGCCGACGCCGGCGCGCTGATCGATCGTCACGCCGCCGTGCTCGAGCGCGTGCGCGAGGCGGCGCGCCCTGGCGAGATCGCCACCGGCTGGCTGCGCGCCGAGCACGCCGACTTCGTGCGCTTCAACCGCGGCCGCATCCGGCAGGCCGGCAGCGTCAAGAAGGCGAGCCTCGAGCTGCGCCTGCTGCGCGACGGCCGGCAGGCGGGCGCCACGCTCACGCTGGCCGGCGACGCCGCCACCGATGCCGCGCGCCTCGAATCGGCCTTCGCGATGCTGCGCGCCGACGTCGCCCGAAGCGACCCCGATCCGTGGCTCGTCGTCTGCGAGCAACCCGCGCAGTCGCGCACCCTGCTCGCCGGCGACCTGCCCGAGCCCGATGCCCTGTGCGACACCGTGCTGGCCGCGGCCGGGCCCGCCGATCTGGTGGGCTTCTACGCCGGCGGGCCGCTGGCCTGCGGCTATGCCAGCAGCCTGGGCCATCTGCACTGGCACGAGAGCCGCCCCTGGTTCTTCGATTTCAGCATCCAGGCCGGCGGCGACAAGGCGGTCAAGCGCGTCTTCGCGCCGCCCGCCTGGCGCCCCGAAGACCTCGCGGCGGCCATCGCCCGGGCGCGGCGCGAGGCGCAGATCCTGCACCGTCCGCCGCGGGTGCTTCAGCCCGGCGAGTACCGCGCGTGGCTTGCGCCGGCGGCGCTGGCCGATCTGGTCGGCATGCTCAACTGGGGGGGCTTCTCGGCCTCGGCGCTGCGCAGCGGCCACTCGCCGCTCGCCCGCCTGGCCAACGGGCAGGTTGCGCTGAACCCTGCGATCACGCTGCGCGACGACATCGAATCGGCGGGGCTGCCTCGCTTCCAGTCCGACGGTTTCCTGCGTCCCGCGCGTCTGACACTCGTCGAGGCCGGCCGTCAGGTGGGGTCGCTGGTCTCGCCGCGCACTGGCCGCGAGTTCGGCCTGCCCGACACCGGCGCCGATGCCTCCGAAACCGCGCAAGCGCTCTCCATGGCGCCGGGGGTGCTGGCCGAAGACGACGCCCTGGCGCGTCTGGGCACGGGCGTGGCCGTCAGCGACCTGTGGTACCTCAACTGGTCGGACCGCGCCGCCGCCCGGCTCACCGGCATGACGCGCTTTGCCACGATGTGGGTCGAGGATGGCGAACCGGTCGCGCCCGTAGCCGTCATGCGTTTCGACGACTCGCTCTTCCGGCTGCTCGGGCCCGAGCTGGAGACGCTGTCGCGCGAGCTGCACCGGATGCCCGATACCCAGACCTACGACGCCCGCTCCTTCGGCCGGGTCACGGTGCCTGGTGCGCTGGTCGCCGGGCTGCGATTCACGCTGTGAGGCGACGCGCACTCGCCGGTCTGGCCGCCCTGGCCGGTGTGCCCTGGCTGGCCGGCTGCGCGGCGCTGCGCCAGTCCGCGGGGGCTGCGGCCGCGCCGCGTGTGGCGGTGCCGTCTGCCCTCGTGCGTGCGCTGCGCGCAACGCAGCCCCCGGCGTTGCTCGCGCTGGGCGAGGTCCACGACCACGCCGGCCTGCACCGGCTGCGGCTCGACTGGCTGCGCGAGCTCGCAGCCGCTGTGCCGCGTTTCGCCATCGCGCTCGAGCAGTTCGACGCCTCGCGCCAGGACGAGCTCGATGCCGCGCGCGCGACGGGCGCCGCCGAGCCGCGTGCGCTTGCCCGGGCCGGCGGCTTCGACTTCGACGGCTGGACATGGTCGTACTACGAGCCTGTGATCGCGCTGGCGCTGGCCCGTGGACTGCCTCTGGTGGGCGCCAATCTGCCGATGGCCGAGGTGGCGGCGATCGCCCGCGGCGTGCGCGCCGGCGGCGAGCCGCCACCGGGCTGGACGCCGTCAGACGAGCGCGCGCAGCAGCGGCTGCTCGACGACGGCCACTGCGGACTGATGCCGCCGGCCGCGCTCGCCCCGATGGCCCGGGCGCAGCGGGCGCGCGACGCCGCAATGGCGCAGGCGCTCGCCCGGGCCGCCGCTGCGCACCGGATGCCGGTCGTGCTGCTCGCGGGCAACGGCCATGTCCGGCGCGATCTTGGCGTGCCGCGATTTCTGGCTGCCGCGGGCCATGCCGGCACAACCCTTGCCGTGGGGTTCGTCGAGGAAACGGCGGGCACCGGCGAGGCGGGCGCCGATGGCCTGGGGCTCTACGACTGGCGTGTTGCCTTGCCCGCAACGCCCCGGCCCGACCCCTGCGAGGCCCTGCGCGAGCGCTTTCGTCGGCCGCGCTGAGCGGCGCCGCGGCTCAGTCCGGGGCTTGCTGCCCGGCCGGCGCGGCCTGCGCCACGGCGCTGGCCCATGCGGCCATGCGCTCGGCGGCCTGCGACCGGGCCATCGCCGGCTCGAAGCGGCGCTCGACCTGCCACTGCGCGGCGAGTTCGTCCTGGCTGCGCCACACCCCGACCGCCAGCCCGGCCAGATAGGCCGCACCCAGCGCGGTGGTTTCGGTGATGCGCGGCCGCACCACCGGCACGCCGAGCAGGTCGGACTGGATCTGCATCAGCAGGTCGTTGGCGCAGGCTCCGCCATCGACCCGCAGTTCGGCCACCGGGCTGCCGGCGTCGCGCTGCATGGCCTCGAGCAGTGCTGCGCTCTGGAACGCGATGGACTCGAGCGCTGCGCGCGCGATGTGCGCCACCGTGCTGCCGCGGGTGAGCCCCAGGATGGCGCCGCGCGCGTCGGGCCGCCAGTAGGGCGCGCCCAGCCCGGTGAATGCCGGCACCAGCACCACGCCGCCGGCGTCGGGCACGATGGCCGCAAGGGCTTCGACATCAGCCGACGCGCGGATCGCGCCCAGCCCGTCGCGCAGCCACTGCACCACGGCGCCGCCGACGAACACGCTGCCTTCGAGGGCGCAGTCGCGGTTCGTGCCGCGCCGCGCGGCGGCCGTGGTGATCAGGCCGTTCGTGGAGGACTGGAATCGCTCGCCGGTGTGCATCAGCATGAAGCAGCCGGTGCCGTAGGTGTTCTTGACCATGCCGGGCGCAAAGCAGGCCTGGCCGAACAGCGCCGCCTGCTGGTCGCCGGCCAGCCCGCCGATCGGGATGCTGGCGCCCAGCACTTCGGCGTCGGTGGCGCCCACCACATGGCTGGAG
>Ga0315904_10008174_pt1 | contig 13881 bp, 12 predicted proteins | sample LakEriMetagenome_6_FD_203529 | JGI IMG/M metagenome (GOLD analysis project Ga0315904, IMG submission 203529) | Freshwater fungal communities from buoy surface, Lake Erie, Ohio, United States - Buoy 12 MA120 | ecosystem: Environmental > Aquatic > Freshwater > Lake | place: USA: Lake Erie, Ohio... | reverse complement strand
TTTCGAAAACCATCTGGGTCACACGAAAGACGCGGCAGCATGGTAGCCATCTCGCTCCGTCGAGATGAGCTTTGACGCTTGGCAACGCTCGCAGTTCACGAGCGACGGGTGCCTTACATACTGGAGAGAGCGGTGTGCTCATCTCGCGGAGCGAGATGGCTGCTTTGCTTCGCCGATTCAAAGCGTGCCTACAGCGCTGCGTCTTACTTGAAGAGCTTCGTGCCCGCCTTGTAGTGATCCGCGTGCTCGGCCATGCGCATTTCCACGCGTTCGCGGATCGTGCGCTCGCCGATGCCGTCGTGCTTGGTGGCGACGAGCGCCTTCAGCAGGTCGATGAGCGACTTCACATCATCCATCATGACAAACTCCGGCGCGATCTGGCGCTGGAGGCCGATGTTGTGGTAATTGCCGAGAGGGACGGAGATGCCCACGCTGCGGATGCCAGCAGCCTGCACGGCGGTGGCTTCGCAGGCTCCGGCATCGAGCAGCACGCGCTGCACGCGGATGGCCTGTTCCTTCGCGGTGGTGGTGAGCACGGCCACCGCCTCGCTGTCGAAAACGGACACGCGGTCGCCCACGCGCACCATCGGGCCTTCGCCCATCACGGCACCGTTCACCGGGCGGCTGGTTTCGATGGAAACAAACACGCTGTCTTTCCCAAACGGCCAGTTTTGAGCCAGATGCCACGCACCGAGCCAGCCGACTTCCTCCGCGCGTGTGAAAGCGGCATGCACCGTGGTTTTGATGTCCAGACGGGCGAGCTCCAGCAGCGTCATGACGATTACGGCGCAGCCGATGAGGTCATCGCAGGCGGCGGCCTCGATGCGCGTGCCGCTGATTTTCACCGGGAAGTTCCAGGTGGCGATTTCGCCATGGGACTTGCGCAGGCCGCGCTTGATCGCCGCGTCCATCTCCAGGGTGAACTGGCCGCCGAGGAATTCCCAGCCATCATCCCCCTGCACAAAGGCCGGGTGGTCCATGTGCGCGCAAAGCACCCAGGTGGGTTTGCTGCGCGAGCTGCCGTTTTTGTAGGTCACGAGCAGGTTGCCGAATTTGTCCCGCTTCAGTTTCATGTTCGGCGTGTCCTTCAAAATCGCCTCGATCTCCGCGCGGACATGATACTCATGAAACGGGGCTGTGGGCTGCTTGAGAAGTCGCTTGAGGATGCTAGTGAGGCTATGGGGCATGAAACTCACCGTAACGCACTTTTCCCCGACGCCAACTCTCACGTGAAGAAACTCCGCTACATCCTCGAAACCGCCGCCCTGGAGACCGTGGCGTGGGTTTTGCCGCGCCTGCCGCGTCCGCTGCTGCTGGCCTTCGCTCGCTGGATCGGCACGCTGGCCTTCTATCTGGACAAACGCGGCCGCACCACCGCGCTGGAGAATCTGCGCTGCGCTTTCGGCGACCAGTATGACGACGCAGCACGCCGACGCATCGCCAAAGGCTCCTACCAGACCTTCGCGCGCACCTTCCTCGATCTCTTCTGGTCCACGCGGCTCACGAAGGACAACTGGCAGCCGTTTTTTGACATCCACATCCCGGAGCCGCACATCGAGGCGCAGGCGCGCGAAACCGGTGGCGTATGGGTGACGCCGCACTTCGGGAACTTCGAGCTCATCAGCCAGGTGTGGGGCTTTCGCGGCTTTCCCTTCACCGTGGTGGCGCAGGACTTCAAAAACCCATCCCTCACGCGCCTCTTCAAGAAACTGCGCGAGCACAGCGGCCACACGATCATCCCGCAGGAGAATGCGATGATCAAACTCATCAAAGCGCTGAAGCGCCAAGGCCACGCGGGCCTGCTCACGGACTTGAACATCGTCCCCGGCAAATCCGCTGCTGCCATCCGCTGCTTTGGCCTGTGGACCTGCGTGCCGACGCTGCATGTCGAGCTCGCGAAGCGCCTCGGCCTCTCGCTCGTGACCGGCGTGTGCCGTCCGCTGCCGCAGGGACGCTACGAGGCGCGCATATTTGAGGCGATGCTCCCCAAAGCGGAGGATGACACGCGCGAGATGACGCAGCGCGTGTGGGACAACTTTGAAAAGGCCATCCGCGAGCATCCCGAGTGCTGGCTGTGGATGTACAAGCACTGGCGCTACACGCCGCTGGACGATGCCTGCGCCCGCGATCCGCGCTACCCCGCCTACTCCTACGCCAGCGCCGCTTTCCGCGAAATGGTGCCGGAGGAGATGCGTCCGTGAGCGCGGATTGGCAAACCGGGGTGAATTCCGGGTTGCGTGCGTGGTTTTCTCGTTAGCCTCCGCGCCCCCGCGCATGTCCATCAAGCTCCGACTCAACACCGCCACCGCCACCAAGGCCGTACTCGCCAAAATCGGCAACCCGCAGCGCGAGGAACCGCTGCAAACCTCGCGCGAGGTGTTTGAGATCGCGGAAAAAGATCAGGACACGCTCACAGCGATCTTTTTGAAGCCCTTCAAGAATGTGCTGGCCCATCGCTTCACGCATCATGCCAGCCTGGAGCAGCATGAGATGAGCAACTGCGCGAAGGCCATCTTTGCGGACGAGGACACGCTGCTGGAGCGCGGCATCGAGATCGCGCAGCGGCTGTATGCGAAGTCCAACCACCCGAACATCAAAGCCGGTGATCTTTGCGTGGCCTTGCTCAAGGAAGTGCACATCGAGGGCGAACTCGTCAGTGGCCTCTGCATTCTGAAATCAGACAGCGTCACGCCCTTCCTCACCATCACCGCGCGCAACGGCGATCTGCGTCTTTCCACGGAGCAGGGCATCAATCCGGACAAGATCGACAAAGGCTGCCTGATCCTTAACTACTGGCCGGAGAAGGGCTTTTATGTCCTCACCTTTGACCGCAGCGGCGGAGACACGCGCTTCTGGGTGCGGGAATTCCTCGGCGTGGAGGCCGTCCCGGACTCCGCCTTCCTCACAAATGCGTATGCGAAGATGGCGGTGTCCTTCATCGAGGAAAAGAAGGCCGCGCAAGCTTCCGAGGAGGACGATTCACCACCGTGGGAGGTCGCCACGGCCGCGCGTGATGCGCTGGATTACTTTGAGCAGCGCGAGAGCTTTGATCTGCAGGATTTCGAGCGCGAGGTGCTGAAAACCCCGGAGACCATCGCCGCTTTTGAGGAGCATCGCGCTCGCGTCGAGGAAGAGTATGGCCAGCCGCTGGAAACGAGCTTTGCGATCTCCTCCAAAGACGTCTCCAAGGCCAAGAAACGCATCGCTGCGGTGCTCAAGCTGGACACCGGCGTGGAGATCCACGTTAAACCATCCGGTGACGAGCAACCCGTGCTGGAGCGCGGCTACGACGAGGCCAAGGGCATGAAATTCGTGAAGGTGTTTTACAACCGCGACCTCAGCGCGGCTGCTCCGGCGGAGTAACGCTCACCATTCGCCCTCTCGGCGGAATTTGGCTTTCACGTTCGCGCTGAATTGCGTGATGGAGGCCTCTAGGTCGGTGATGATCTGCTCCGTGGTCCTGCCAGCCGCACCGCGTGCCGCGGGGATGACGGTTTCGCATTCGTTCGCGTCCATGAAGCGTGAGGCATCGAGCAATGCGGGCTGTTCCTCCGGCGGGATGACTAGGAAGCCGTGCTTGTCGGCATGAATGAGGTCGCCGGGGCGGATGACGCGTCCAAAGACCTCCACCTCGCAATTCCAGCGCACTGGATGCACATGCGCGTGACCCACGCAGAGGCGGCGCGCGAGCGCTTTGAAGCCCGCGTTCGTCATCTCATCCACATCGCGGATCGCGCCATCGGTGATCGTGCCCACGCAGCCGAGCGCGCGATGGATGTTGCTGTTCACTTCGCCCCAGAAAGAGCCGATCACGCGTGGTTTGTCGAGATCCTGCACGATGACGATTTTCGGGCCGGGCACGGAGGCCATGTAACGGCGGTATTCGTTCCCCGCGTTCGGATTCGCCGCGCGGTGGGCTTTGTTCGAGGGTTCGATGACCACGGTGACGGCGTAGCCGACCATCGGACCCATCTGCGGCATGAAATCGCGCGTTTCCTCGATGTTGAAGGCCTCCACGGCCGAATCGCGTTTCGTGATCTGCTCCCAGCCATTGTAAATGGTGGGCGTGTTCCAGCGCTTGAGCTGGAGGAGGACGGAGTGAGAAAGGACGGACATGCGCGGCAAAGTAACGCGAAAGAGAAGCTGATCTAAGCGTTTGATGCACGCATGAAAAAACTCCTCCTCGCCCTCGCCGTGTGCACTTCTGCCTTCTCCGATGATGCCGCGACGCTGCAAAAGCTCGGTGCCAAAGTCACACTCACTGCCGGCGTGGTGACCCAGGCGAATGTGAAGTGCGATGCCTTTACTGAGGCAGATTTTCGTGCGCTCGGTGCGGTCACTTCGCTCAAAGACCTTACCTTGAGCGGCAAAACGATCACGGATGACACCTTCGCGCTGCTTAAAGGCCTCGTGAATCTGGAGCGCCTGAGCACGGACGGCATGCAGCTCACCGATGAGGGCTTCCGGCACTTCGCGGCCTTCCCGAAGCTCAAATCGCTCTCGCTGTTTCATCCGGCGTTTCGTTCGGAAGCATTCACGGGCAGCGGATTGGCGCATTTGAAGGCGCTTCCGGCCTTGGAGAAGCTCACCTTTGCCGGATCGACCGCTGGAGACGTCGCGATGGAGGCGGTGGGCCAGATCACGCAGTTGAAGGAATTCCGCACCTGGCACACCGCGCAGACCCAGACGGGAAACGCGGCTCTTTTGAAGCTGAAGAGCCTCAAAGGCCTGCGAATCGGCCAGCGGCTGCCACCGTGGGGAAAAGACGCGCCGGTGAGTTTTGACGAATCGACGCTGAAAGTGATTTCCCAGCTCACGGAGCTCGAATCGCTCGAATTGACCGAAGCGCGCCTTTCGGCCGGAATGCTTCCGGAGCTTCAAAAGCTGCCGAAGCTCAAAAAACTCAAAATCGAGACCGTGGACATCTCCGCCACCGATGTGGAAAAACTGCGCGCCGGCCTTCCGAATTGCGTGATCGACTTCAAACCGATGACCGATGCCGAAAAAGAGTCTCTGCTGGTCAAAAAGCTGCGTCTGTGATGAGATCGCCCTTCCAAACAATCCTCGTTCACTCCCATGGCCTTCCCGACCACCCGCTGGACCCTGCTCGCGCAGGCGACGCTGAATGGCGATGAGGCAGGCCGTGAGTCGCTGGCGCGGATGTGCGAGGGCTACCGGCGGCCGGTGGTGATGTTTCTGGCTTCGCACGGCTATTCCGTGCATCAGACAGAGGATCTGACGCAGGAGTTTTTTCTCCGCTGGCTCAAATCACGTGCGTGGAAGCGCGCGGACCGGTTGAGAGGAAAATTCCGTAATTTCATGCTGGGCGCGGTGAGGCACCTGCTGGCGCATGTGGCGGAAAGGCAATCGGCGCTGAAACGCGGTGGCGGGAGCGCTGATGTGAGCCTGGATGATGAGGATTTCGATGTGGAACTGCCCGCACCCGACAGGATAGCGGTGCATGCTTTCGACCGCGCCTGGGCGCTGGCCTTGATCGCGAACACGATCGCGATGCTGCGCTCCGAGCATGCGGCGCGGGGGAGGGTGGCGGAGTTTGAGGTGCTGCGCCAGTTTCTGCCTGGCAGCGAAATGCCGCCCTCGCTGGAGGTGGCGGCGGAGCGCACGGGCTTGAATCTCGCCGCGTGCAAATCCGCGCTGCACCGGCTGAGGGAGCGATTCCGCGAGTTGTTGCGGGCGGAGGTGGCGCGCACGGTGTCGGCACCGCATGAGATCGAGGAGGAGCTGCAGTATTTACGCTCACTGCTGCTGGAACTGCCTCCTGCGCGAATCCTGGAGGGGAAAAACGGGAAGGAAGAGTGATTTCACATGCCTGATGACCCCGCTCCCGCTTTTTGTCCCTCCTGCGGCTCCGTGCTCGATGCGGCGGGGACGGAGGGCGGCTGCGCGGTCTGCCTGTTGGGGGATGCCATGGCTCCCGCGGGCGGTCGAGGTGCGCTGGGCGGCATCGGTGGCTATGATTTGATCGAGATCATCGCCCGTGGCGGGATGGGCATCGTTTACCGGGCGCGGCAGCGTGATCCGGAGCGGGAGGTGGCCCTGAAGGCGCTGCCGGGGGCGGAGCTGCTGAGCGCGGAGGCGCGGCAACGGTTCAAAATCGAAGCAGAGGCGATGGCACGGCTGGAGCATCCGGCGATCCTGCCGATCTATGAGCTGGGTGAGGAGGATGGGACGCCGTTTTTCACGATGAAGCTGGCGCGTGGCGGCTCGCTGGCGGCGCGGCTGGAATCGTTTCGCGGGAAATGGCGTGAGATCGCGGAGCTGATCGCGCTGATCGCGGAGGCGGCGCATTTTGCGCATGAGCGCGGTGTGCTGCACCGGGATTTGAAGCCGGGGAACATCCTCTTTGATGAAAACGGGCAGATCCTGGTGAGCGATTTCGGCCTGGCGAAGCTTGTCGGTGCTCCGAGCGATCTGACGCGCACGATCGCGCTGATGGGCACGCCGAACTATATGGCGCCGGAGCTGACGCGTGGTGGTAAAGGGGCGGCGACGACAGCCTGTGATGTGTGGAGCCTCGGCGTGATGCTCTACGAACTGCTGGCGGGGCATCCGCCGTTCCGTGGGGATAATCTGGCGACGGTGCTGCGCCAGCTCAACGAGTCGGCGACGCCTTCACTACCGCGTGAGGTGCCGCGTGATCTGGCCGTGATCACGCACAAGGCGCTGCAAAAGGTGCCGGCGCAGCGCTACGGCAGCGCGGAGGCGCTGGCGGCGGATCTGCGCCGCTGGCTGCGCGGGGATGCCATTGAGGCGCGGCCCGTGCCGCTGGTGGAGCATGCCGTGCTGTGGGCGCGGCGGCGACCGGCGCTGGCGGGCATGGCTGCAGCGCTGGTGCTGGTGCTGGTGGTCTCCGCCGCGCTGTTGTGGAGGTCGAATGCCAAGCTGAAGGATGCGCTGGCTACCGCGGACAGCCATTTGACCAGCTCGCTCAACTCGGAGGCGCGGGCGTTGATGCAGAGCCAGGATTTGAAGGCCCGCACACGGGTGCAGGAGGTCGTGCGCGAGCTCTCACAGTCCGGCGGTGATGAGGTTGCGCAGCGATCCCTCGCCGTGCGCGGCCTGCTGATGATGGGACTGACGCCTGCGAACCGGCTCGAGGTGCGTTATGCGAACCGGGCGAGCAAGGTGGGCTTCAGCAGCGACTTCACACGCTATGCGACCGGCGGGGTGAAAAGCGGCTGCCGGGTGCTGGATGTGGAGGGGAAAGCGCCGCCGCTGGTGTTGCGTGATCCGGCAGGGCAGCAGGGCAGTTCCTTTTTGTTCAGCGCGGAGGGACGCTGGCTGGTGGCGAAGACCCGGGAGAGGATGACGCGGGTGTATGACCTGCAAAATCCGCATTTGGAGCCATTCGTGCCCAAGGGGGAGAAACGTGATGTCTCTTGGCCTGTGGCCGCGTTTCCGCCCGGCGGCGGGCATTTCCTCTACGCCAAAGGCGATGACAAAGTATGGCTGCACCGCACGGATGCCGCTGCTGATGCCGCAGACGAGGTTTTCTTCACCGCGCCGCGTGGGGTGGTGGGGATGTGCTACTCTCCGGATGGCAGGCGGCTGGCGGTTCAATGGCATGAAGGGTGGGGTGTGCTGGATGCGGAGACACGTCAGAAACTGTGGCAGCGGGATGAGAAGATATCCGCCGTCTCGCCGCTGTGGGCACCAAACGGCAGCCTGGTGGGTGTGGGACTGGCGCATCCTTCGCGCATCCTGCTGGTGGAGCCGGAGAGCGGGGTGTTCAGGCATGTTTTCATGGGGCATCGCGGCACGGTCTCGCAGGCGTTTTTCACACCAGACGGCACCATGCTGCTTTCCACTGGCTGGGACGCGCAACTGATGCTGTGGGACGTCGCCACGGACATGGTGGTGGGCAGGCATGCGCTGGCCCCCCGCGGTCTGGGCATCTCGCCCGATGGACGGCGGATCGCTTTCGCTCCGGACTGGGAATCGCTCCAGGTGCATGATCTGGACCGGCCTGTGATCTGGAAGTCGTGGGAGATGCCGGCGCTGGGTGCCTCGCAGATTTATCACATCGACCTCAGCACGGACGGCGCACAACTGCTGAACACCACGCCGGGTGCCACATTTCTCTGGGATGCGGCCAAGGGCGTCTTTCGCGGCGCGCTGATGCACGAGAGGCACAATTCGCTCCTGGCAGGTTATTTCGACACGCCGCATCGTCTGCGCGTGCTGAGGTCGGGCGCGAATGGGCGCGAATTCCGGCTTAAGTCCCCGGATGAGAAGAATGGATTGGCGCTGGCTTATGAGGAAGTGCCATCGGCGGCTGTTCCGCTCGCCCGCACGGCGGATCACCGGCATTTGATCGTCCGAGACGCGTCCGGGAAATATCAGGCTATCGAAGAAGAAGGAGGAAAAGTCACCGTGCGCCTGCCGGAAATGAAGCGGGCAGAGCCTGTCGATCTCTCGCCCGATCAAACGACGGCAGTGTATGTCTCCGGCGGCCTGTTGCGGGTCGTGCGGATCGCCGATGGCACCGTCCTGGCCACCGAGCAGGGGAAGTCGTCATGGACGCTGCGTTTCCTGGCAGATGGCAGTCATCTCGTGGGCTGCACCAAGGAGACCATGCAAGTTTGGGAGACGCGGACATGGCAGGTCGTGGAACGGTGGACCGCCTGGCTGTCAGACGGATTCCCCTCTTTTGCCTGTGCTCGTGATTCGAGCCTCCTGGCCTTGATGGTGGGTGACGGCGTGGTCGAGCTGCGGGAGACCAAAACCTGGCAGCCCTTGCTTCGCCTGACCGCGCCGGGCCTGCCAACGGATCACAGTGGACGCACGCACCTCGTGTGGTCCGTGGATTCCAGGCGGCTCATTGTCTCCTCCACAGGTCCCAAGGTCTATGAGTGGGACATCACCGCGCTGCGGGAGGAGCTGGAAAAGCTGGGGCTGGGGTGGTGATTTCAGTTCGGTGGAAAAGCCGCTCAGGCGGCGGGTTCAGCATTTTTTCACGATTCAGGAATCCTTTTCCCACCCGCCCGGAAGGAAGGGAATGATGAAAAAACATCCTTCACTCCGCCCATTCAAACATTCCCTCTCCGCCGTCGTCCTCGGGCTGCTGCTCCTCAGCGCCCACGCCCCCGCCGCCGATCAAACGGCCACCTGGAACGGCACCATCGGTAATTGGACCGATGTGACCCGCTGGAGCACGAACCCGCTGTTTCCGAACAATGGCAACGGCGGCTTCACCTTCGATGCGGTGCAGAACGCAGGAACAGTCACGGTGAACCAGAATATCACGATCGAGAAGCTGACCATGAGCGGCGGCACGAATGCGGCGGCGGGCTTTACGCTGACGGCGAATGACTTGTTCACCTGGACGGGCGGCGAGCTGAGGAACGCCGGGGTGACGCAGGCGGATGGCGGCGTGTCCTTCAGCGGCGCGGGTAACATGGTTTTGTTCAATGGACACAGTCTGAGGCTGGGAGATGACTCGTCGTGGAGCTCCGGCACGCTGCAGTTTCATGCGGGGGCCGCGATCACCAACGAGAGCGGGAACACCTTCACCAACAGCTTTGATGGAAACCTGGCGATCACGCTCAGCGGCACCGGTGGGCTGAACAACGAGGGCACCTTCACCAAGAGCGGCGGCACGGGGGTGACGAATTTTGGCGGCGGCGTGTTCCTCAACAACACGGGCACGGTCAATGTGAACAGCGGCACGTTGCAGCTCACCGGCGGCGGTACCAGCACCGGCACCTGGAATGTGGCGGGGGGCAGCATGCTGAACTTTGCCAATTCGCACACGCTGAACGCGGGCACATCGGTGGGCGGGCTGGGCATCGTGCGGTTCAGCGCGGGGACGACGAATTTCAACGCGGGGAGCTACGCGGTGGCCGGGACGACGCAAATCAATGGCGGCACGGCCAATTTCAACGCGGCGGCATCCACCCAACTCCTGGAGTTTTCCAGCGGGACGCTCGGCGGCACGGGAACGGTGACGGTGAACGGCCTGACGACCTTCACCGGCGGCACGATGACCGGCGCGGGCATCACACAGGCGAATGGAGGGGTGTCCTTCAGCGGCACGGGGAACATGGACATCAGCACCTCAAGGACGCTGAGCTTGGGCGCGGCCTCCACCTGGTCATCCGGCACCATTCGCGTCGGCCTCTCCGGGGTGCTGGACATCCCCTCGGGTGTGACGCTGACGAACAGCTTTGACGGCACGCTGACCAACAATCTCGGAGGCGTGGCAACCATCAACAATGCGGGCAGCTTCACCAAGAGCGCGGGCGCTGGCACGACCAGCATCGGCGCGGCGGGAGTGGGCTCCTTCAACAACAGCGGCACGGTGAACGTGAACAGCGGCACGCTGAGCTTTGGCTTTGGTGGAACGCATACCGGCACCTTCAACGTGGGCGCGGGCAACACGCTGCGCCTCGCGGGCGGAACCCATGTGCTGAACACCGGGGCGGACTACAACGGGGCGGGCACGATCGAGATCGCCGGTGCCACCGTCACGGCCAACGCCCCGGCGACGATGGACCCTACGGTCACTTTCTCCAGCGGCACGATCAACGGCACCGCTACGCTGACGACCGCGGGGCATCTAACCTTCACCGGCGGCACGATGAGCGACGCGGGCGTGACGCAGGCCAATGGCGGCGTGACCTTCAGCGGCGCGGGGAACAAGATCCTGTTCAGTGGCCGCAGCCTGAGGCTGGGGGATGACTCGACCTGGAGTGGAGGCGCGCTGCAATTTCACGCGGGGGCGGCGATCACCAACGAGAGCGGGAATACCTTCACCAACACCTTCGATGGAAACCTTTCGATCACGCTCAGCGGCACCGGGGGGCTGAACAACGAGGGCACCTTCACCAAGAGCGGCGGCACGGGGGTGACGAATTTTGGCGGCGGCGTGTTCCTCAACAACACGGGCACGGTCAATGCCAGCAGCGGCACGATCACCTTGCAGGGCGGCGTCACCCAGCACAGCGGCACGACGCTGACCGCCGGCATTTGGAACGTGACCAACGGCGCGTCCATCAACATCACCACTGGAAGTGACATCACGACCATCGGCAGCGGTGCGAGCGTGTCGCTCGACGGCGCAGGCTCCTCCTTTGCCAAGGTCACCAATGCTCTGAACAACAACCAGGGCAGCTTCACCCTCAAAAACAACCGCGACCTCACCACCGCAGGCACCTACACCAACAGCGGCACCACCCGCGTGGAGGACAGCACTACCGTCATGACCATCGGCACAGGCGGCAGCGCGGCCTACACGCAAACTGCAGGCGTCACCGCGCTGGTAAATGGCGCTTTCATCGACCCGAGCGTCTTCAACCTCAATGGCGGCACGCTGCAAGGCACCGGCACCATCCAAAGCAACGTCATCGCCGGTCCCGGGAGCAATACCATCGCGCCGGGCATGTCTCCCGGCACGTTGACCATCAACGGCAACCTCACGCTCAGTAGCGGCAGCACGCTAGCGATGGAACTCGGCGGGCTCACCCAGGGCAGCCTCTACGACTACCTCGATGTCAACGGCGTGCTCACCCTCGCCGGAATGCTTGATCTCGATTTCATCAATGACTTCCAGAACAGCCTGACCAGCGGCAATATCCTCACCCTCGCCACCGCGAACAGTGACATCCTCGGCAGTTTCTCCAACGTGGCCAGCGGCGGCTACCTCATGACGAACTACCCGATCGCCCTCCAGGTTTGGTATGGCGCTGGAAGCCCGTTTGGGGCTGAAAATCTCGTCGTGGCCATTCCGGAGCCTTCAAGGGCTATGCTCATCATGCTCGGGGGGCTGGCTCTCCTGCAACGGCGTCGGCGTGCCCTGTTCACCACCTCGCACGCTTGAGCCATCATGTTAGATTCACGCCATGCTCCGCGCTATCTGCGCTGGTTTGACCTGATTGCCCTCTTCAGCGGTCTGGCGGTGCTGATCGTTTTGATGCTGATGCTTTCGGGCGCGTTTCAGTCTGCTGAAAAAACTCGCCCTGTGCCCAAACAGGATCGTGCGCTCAATGAACCGGTGTTTTTTGCGGAGCAGGACGCGTGGTATGAGCGTTTCTAGCCAAATGGGCGTGTGAGTCGCTCACGCCTTCTTCGTCTTCACCGCGCGTTTGCGCTGGGGAAAGCAGGTGGTGCAGATTTCGCACACGGTGCCGTCGCAGCCGCGGGCGGAGCAGTATTCGCGGCCGTAGAAGATGATTTGAAGGTGCAGTTTGTTCCAGGCGGACTCGGGGAAGAGCCGTTTGAGGTCTCTTTCGGTCTGCTGGACGTTTTTGCCGTCGCTGAGCTGCCAGCGCTGCGCGAGGCGGTGGATGTGCGTATCGACGGGAAAGCTGGGAACGCCAAAAGCCTGCGCCATGACGACCTGCGCGGTTTTGTGGCCCACGCCGGGCAGCTTTTCGAGCGCTTCGAGGTTGCCTGGCACCTGGCCGCCGTGTTCCGCGATCAGGATGCGGCTCAACTCACGAATGGCGCGTGCTTTTTGCGGTCCGAGGCCGCAGGGGCGCACGATGGCCTCAATTTCGGATGCTTCGCGCTTCGCGAGCTTTTGCGGCGTGTCTCCGAGTGTGGTGAAAAGGATGGGCGTGATCTGATTCACTCGCACATCGGTGCATTGTGCCGAAAGCAGCACCGCGATGAGCAGGGTAAAGGCATCCCGATGATCGAGAGGCACGGGCGGGTCTGGATAGAGCTCTGCCAGCCGCTTGAGGATGTAGTCAGCGCGTTCCGCTTTGGTCACTCGCGCGGAATCAGAGGGTCTTTTCAATGCGGTCCACCATCTTGTCCACGTGGCCCCACTTGGAGCGTGGCTTGAGGATGGCGAGGCTCTTGGAGAAGGAACCCCAGCGCAGCACGCGGATGTTCACGTTGCGCACGCCCCACTGGTTCATTTCGGTGCGGGAGGGCTTGTAGAGATCGATCGTGTTCGTGCCGACCAGCGCGGAGCCGTAGTCATCGACCTGATACACGTGCGGGCTGCCTTCGATCTGGAAAATGGTGCCCACGGGATAAACGGACCAGTCGGCGGCGGCGCTGCGCACGTTGCCATACTTGAGGTCGGCACCGAGCGCGTTGTCATTGCCGTAAACGATGTGATCCGCTTCGCTGTGCGTGTAGGCGGTGGTGCGGACGGCAGAGATGCGGGCTCCCTTTTTCGGCGCGACGGAGGTTCCGGCGCAGGAGGAAAGCATCGCGGTGGCGAGCACGAGCAGGGAGGCGAGACGGAAGCGCATGATTTAGTTGGTTAAGCTCGGTTGACTGTTAAGATGAACTTTTTCGCGCCCATTGTGCGACACTTGCTCTTGCGGTGCAATACCCGATTTTTGCGAAATCAGCGGTGCGAAAGAACACCTCTTCCAAAGCACACTGCGGGCCAGCTTTGGGATCAAGAAGCGGCGGGCATCGACATGCGCTGACGCAGTTTCGCGAGCAGCTTGGGATTTCCCTCCAGCTCCTCCATCAGAAGCGTGAGCACCTCCAGCGTGGCGCGGCTGATGTGGTGCTCCATGCCTTCGACGTCCTGATGCACGGTCTGCGGGTCCAAACCGAAGCCGGCGAGCAGCCGGGTGAGTACCTCGTGCCTGCGGGCGATCTCTTCGCCCACACGGCGGCCTTCCTCGGTCAAAACGACGCCGCGGTAGCGCTCGTAAACGACCAGTCCGTCCGTGTCCATGCGCTGGATCATGTTCGTGACGCTGGCCTGGGAGATTTTCAGGTTCGCGGCGATGTCCACCACGCGGGCGTAGCCCTTTTGGCCAATGAGGTTGTGAATCTGCTCCAGATAGTCCTCCACCGCGGGTGAACCGAGGTGGGTGGTGAGTTCCTGGCGTTTGGGGGGCGGCATGCGGGGCCGCATAGAGTGCGCTCCGGGGCAAAAAGCAACCGATG
>Ga0315904_10008171_pt1 | contig 13882 bp, 18 predicted proteins | sample LakEriMetagenome_6_FD_203529 | JGI IMG/M metagenome (GOLD analysis project Ga0315904, IMG submission 203529) | Freshwater fungal communities from buoy surface, Lake Erie, Ohio, United States - Buoy 12 MA120 | ecosystem: Environmental > Aquatic > Freshwater > Lake | place: USA: Lake Erie, Ohio... | reverse complement strand
GCCCGCGACACGGCGAGCCAGAAGCAAACCGCCTTCGCCATGGCCATGCAGAAGTTCCACAGCGTGGACGCCGCGCGAAGCCTCGCGCGTGCCGCCGCGCTCGACGCCGTGCAGGCGCAGCTCGGGCAGGCGAAGGCCGTTTACGCCGGGACCGAAGCCGCGAACCGCGCGGACATGGCGATAGCTCAAATCGAGGTCGACAAGATGAATCAGATCGCCCAGGGCGTCCGGTTCATCCCGCAACAGCAAGTCGCGGTGGGCGCATGGGTCGACCCGGAGACGGGCCTTACCTACAACGACGCGCAGGCGCGCGAGGTCGCGGCCAAGCTCCGCGACAACCGCCAGGCCAAGCAGATGGAGGGGCTCAAGACGGCCGGCAAGGTCATCGAGAACGCCTCGCAGGCGCAGGTGACGGGCGCGAAGGACATGGCGCAGAAGATTGTGCCCCCCATGGAGGTCGGTGGGGTCAAGCTCCCGGCCTACTCGGCCCTCACGGTCGACGAGGCCAAGGAGGACCGCGTGGCGCGAAAGGCCGGGGCGGACCTGGTGGGCATGATTGACAAGGCCCTCTCTATCCGCGAGCGACAGGGCGTGACCGGGCGCCTCGGCAGCAAGCTTTCCCCCGTCAACATGACCTGGGAGAACGAGATTGAAAGCCTCGGCCCTCAGATGGGTGTGGCCTGGAGCAAGACCAAGAAGCTCGGAACGTATGACGCGGGCGTCGAGCGGCTTATCACCGGAATGCAGGGCGACCTAAAAGCCCTCGGGAGTGCGCCGGAAGACAAGCTTCGGGCTATCCGCGCGGAGGTCATGAAGGGGCTCCAGACGACGAAGGAGGCGCAGACCGGCGAATCGCGCTCGGCCGCAACTTTCTCCGAGGGCTCGACGGCCACCACGCTCAAGACCTACGGGGGCAAGTAGTGGCGGACGCCCCCGCAGCCAAGCGCGTTGCCGTCATCACGGGAGACGGCAAGTTCGGCACCGTCGAGGAGCAAGAGGCCCACATCATCCTCGAAGGAGGCGGACGTCTGCTCTCTGCAAAGGAGCAGGCCGACCGCGCCGTCCAGGAGCGTTACGACGCCAAGCCCCTCGCCGAGAAGGTCGTCGGCCACGCCAAGACGGCCGCTCTCGCCACGCCGCTCGCCCCCGTCGTCGCGGCCGGCATCGGCGACGAGGCCCTCCCCGAGGTCGCCGCGTTCGGCGCGGGCACACGCCAGGGCCTGACCGCGGGCCTCGCCGAGGGCGCCACGCGGCAGGCCATCGACGCCGTAGGCACCAGGGCCCAGGGCGAGGCCTACGCGGCGAAGGTCCAGCAGGAGCGCGAGGCCTCCCCCATCGCGCGCGCCCTCGGCGGCCTCTACGGCATGGGCATCGGCACGGCCCTCGGCGCGGCGACCCCCGCGGGCGCCATCTCGGCCGCCGGCAACGTCGCGGAGCAGGCCACGGCGCGTGTGCTCTCGGGCGTCGCGGCTCGCGGCGTCATGGGGCGAGCGCTCGCCACGGGCGGCGAGCTCGCCGTGCGCGGCGGCGTCGAAGGCGCGCTCATGGCGGCCGGCGATGCGACCGGGGACGCCATGCTCGGCGACCACGAGCTTGCGGCCGACAAGGTGTTCGCGGCGGCCGGCATGGGCGCCCTTACCGGCGCCGCTGGCGGCGGCCTCCTCGGCTTCGGCGGGTCGCTCGCCAAGAGCGGCGTCCAGGCGGCGATGCCGGCGGTCGGCAAGAGCCTGGAGCGCGTACTTGCCCAGGAGGGCGGCAGCGCGGGGGCGAGCATCAAGGGGATGGCGGAAGACCGAGCATGGCGAACCCTGAATGCTGGCAAGGCCATTACAAAGGAGGCAAACGCCAGGCTTGCGGGAGGGTCCAAGGCCGGTGGCGAGGTCATGCTCCGGCGCGGGGTTCTCAACACCGAGGACGGAGTCATCAAGGCCGGTATGGAGGGCACGCCCGACGCGCTCCTTCCCAAGATTGCCGCCGAAAGGGAAATCGTCGGCTCGCGCATCGGAGAGTTGACGCAGGCGAGCGGCGCCACGGTCAAGACAACCGACATCGACGACGTGGTCGCGAGGACGGTTGATCGCTACTCCAAGATTGCCGGCCGTGAGGCCGAGGTCGGCCATGCGAACACCTACGGCGATGCCCTTCGCGCGAAGCTTGGCCTTGCAGGGGAGGGGGCCAAGACGGAGGCGACGATCCAAGACCTTCTCGTCCAGCGCAAAGGCCTCGACGACATCATTTACGAGGAGTCGAAGTCCCTGAACGCATCGGGCCGCGTGGGCGTCCTTCGAGACCTCCGCAGCGAGCTTGAAAGCCTCATCTCGACGAAGCTCGACGACGCGTCCGGCCTCATGAAGGGCGAGCTTGCGGCCGAGTACAAGGCCCTCAAACACGATTACCATGCCCTCAGTCTTGCCGAGCGCGGCGCGACGAACGGCATGAACGCGGGCGCGTCGAATCGGACCTACTCGCTGACCGACAAAATCATCGGCTCGGCCATGGGTGCCGCGGGCCTCGCCATCGGCGGCCCGGTTGGCGGACTCCTCGGCGGACCGGGCGCGGCGACCGTCTCCAAGTTCGTGCGCGAACGCGGCGACGCAGCCCTTGCCGTGGCGCTCTCGAAGGCCTCGGACATGGGCGCGATCCAAGGCCTCGTCGCCAAGGTGGACGGCCTCATGACCCGCGCGGCGAAGGGCGTCCTCCAGTCGCCCAAGGCCCTCCCAGCCGGAACGCCAAAGGTCCCCGTGGGCGAGAGGGCCAGAGCGACGGCCGAGCACGTGGCGAAGATCCAAGCCGACCCGGAGAGGTTCGTCGAGGAGGTCACCCGCCGGACCGAGGGCATGGCCCAGCACGCTCCGATGCTCGCCGGGGCCTTCACCAAACGGGCGACCGACGCCGCGGCGTTCCTCGCCTCGAAGATGCCCCCGCAGCCTCCCCCGGACCCGTTCGACCCGCGCCCGCGGCCCAAGATGACCCCGACGCAGGCCATGGAGTTCGCGCGTTACGCCGACTATGTGCAGCGTCCGGCTCGCTTTTTCGAGGAGGCCGAGCGAGGGCAAATCACCTTCGAAGGTGTCGAGACCGCGAAGGCCCTCATGCCGCGGGCGTTCGCTGAGATGCAGATGCGCGTCGCTGAGGGTCTCGCCGACATGCTCGCGCGAAACCTCACGGTTCCCATCCGGCAGAGGGAGCGTCTCGGCCTCCTAATGGACTTCCCGGCCGTCCCGAGCCAGCGCCCGGAGCACGCCCTCTTCCTCCAGTCGAACGTCCTCGGCTCGGACAAGGCGAACCAGCCGACGCCCCCACAGGGGGCAGGGAAGCCTACAAGCATCAAGTCGCCGTCCAGCGCCCTCGACCGTCTCGAGGAGAGAGGCGCCGGGCGCCGATAATGGTAGACTGCATTCCGGCAGCAAGCCTGCCCGTCGCCACAGCACCGGCGCCGTCGTCTCGGGACCTCCAGCGGATTCCAACGCGCATGGAGGTCTTTCATGGGACAGATGGCAGAGGAGCAGGCGGCGAACATTCTCCCGCCGCGTCGAGGTGAAGTCCTCGCGCTCGCCGTGGACGCGACGGCCCGCGGATACGCGCTTGGCTCGCTCGCTCTCGGTGGCGCCACGCCGGAGGGCGCGGCCACGGGACGGCAGGAGATCTACGTCACCGTCCAGGCCGTCACGGCTGACGTGTGGCTGTACTTCGCGCCGGCCACGGCGTCGGACCTCGACCCGGCAACGGCCGTCGCGGCCGGCGGCACGCTCTCCTTCGCCAACACCTACGGGTGGAGGGTCCCGAGCGGGACGGAGCAGGCCTTCCGGCTGAACCGTGCACAGGACAAGTTCCTTGTCTGCCGCACGTCTTCGGGCACGGCGACGCTTCTCATCCGAGCCTCTAGCCCGTCCACGCTCTGATGGGACGGCGCAACCTCCCTTCGGACCGGAGGCGAGCGGGCGCGGCTCCGTCTGCGCCTGCCGTCTTCGACCCGGCCACGCTCTCCCTGACGGGGTGGTGGCGAGCGAACTTCGCCTCCATCCCGTGGGCCGGCACGGCCTCGGCGGGGACGTCGGCCGCGAAGAACCTCACGAACGTCGGCGACGTCGACCCGACGACGGGCACCGCGCAGAACGGCCTTACGCCCGCGGAGTTCAACGGGACGAGCCAGGCGACGAGCTACGCGGCGGCCATCTCGAACCTTGTGGGCGCGTCGGCGGGGAGTGTCTTCGCCCTCGTGCGGCCCGGGTCCGCGGCGGCGAGTTCGGGCTCAGCGCTGACGGATCCGGCCTTCTGGGGGGACGACGGCGGGAACCTCTGCATGGCGTTCTCGACCGGCGGTGTTGGCTTCGGGTTTTACGACGGGGTGCAGAAGCGAATTCAGATCGCGTGCACGACCGGCGCCTACCACCTCCTTCAGATGAAATGGAACGGCACGAACGCCTTCGCGCGTGTCGACTCCGGTGGTTGGTCCTCGCTCGCGGTCGGTCCCATCGTGTCGCTCGTATCGAACCTCTCGGTGGGAAAGCAGCCTTTCGTAGCGTTCTACGACTTCCGGCTCCTCGACCTCGGGTTCGCAAGTTCCGTCCTGAGTGATGGCACGTTCGACGACATCAAGAGCTACGTAAACAGCCGTTATGGGCTCGCCCTATGAGCCTCCCGAACTACTCCATCATCTATTCGGCGCCCACCGTGGCGTCCGAGGGGACGGTGCAGCGCGGGCAGGTGCTCATCCCGAGCGACGACCCGGCCGACGACGGGCGCTACGTGGTCTCCACCACGGCGAACCGTGGCACGAGGCGCAGCGTCGGTGTGGCGCTGGCAACCGTGGCGGGCGGCGCGGCGGTCGAGGTCCAGCAGCACGGCGTTATCACGGCGGACGTCTCCGGCCTCGCGGCGGGGACGGTCGCCTGGGCGCGCGTGTCGGCGACGGGGTGGCTTGAGCGTGTGGCCACGCCGTCCGGAAGCGACGACGTCTGCGGGCGTGTTCACGCAGACGGCTCGGTCACGCTCTTGTTTGGCGTCCTGACGCCGGACGTGGCGAACGCCTCCGGCTCGGGGGCGGTCTCGGTGGCGGACGACATCGCCGAGAATGCGGGCGTCATCAACCGCGTGGAGGGCCTGCGTGGTCGGCCTCTTGCCTCGACGGCTCCGACGTGGGGGCAGACCTACGCGTACGACGAGACGGCGGCGCAGTTCAAGCCGCGAAAGCCTGTCCCGCCGTCCTGGTACGACGTGACGGACCCGCAGTTTGGCGCAGATCCGACCGGCGTGGCCGACTCCTCGACGGCCATCAACGCGGCGATCCACGTCGCGGGGCCGACAGGGGGCATCTATCCCGGCTCCGAGGGCGCGACGGTCTACATTCCGCGCGGTACGTACAAGCTCTCGTCCAGCATCATCATCGACCGAGGCATCATCCTCCAGGGCGACGGCACGCCCGGCTACTTCTCGGGCACGGTCCTCAAGGCAGACGACGGCGTGACGGCCATCGTCGTCAGCAACGGTCCGTCCGACTACGTGACGCCGCCTGGCGCGGGCGGCGGCCCCGGTGACGGCTCCGGGGCGTGGAGCATCGTCCGACAGCTGTCCATCCTTGGCCCTGGCGGCGGAACGGGGCCGGCCCCCGGCGGCTCGGTCGCCAACTGCCACGGGCTCGACATCCTTGCAGCTTGCACGTTCGAACACCTCTACATCAGCGGGTTCAGCGGCAACGGCATCAACCTGGACTGCTCGTCGGGCATCCGAGGCAACGCGAACACGGTCCGCGGCTCGGATACGTGGACCGAGTATTGCGACAACGGTGTTTTCATCGACGGCGCCGACGTCAATGCGTGCACGTTCGTGGCGCTCTCGGCGACGAACAATGCCAACTGGCAGATTTGGGATTCGTCGTTCCTCGGCAACGCGCACATCGGGCACCACGTCCGCGGCGACGGGCTGAGCGGCCAGAAGGCCTACAAGAGCGAGGGCGCCGTAAACGCCTCCGTTTGGATCGGCTGCTACTCCGAGGAGGGGACGGGCTACAGCGAGTTTGACTCGCCCGCAGTCGTCATCGGTGGCCTGCACGGGACGGCGAACCGCGGGACCGCTTCGTGTCCGAGTCCGAATTACTTCACGAACGCGGCAGGGTACATGCCGCTCGACTTCGCTCCTGCGTGGACGCCGGCCACGGCGGTCTTCGACCGTTACACGGTTATGACGCCGCCCTATCCGGCGTTCTACTCCACGCCTTACTGGTTCATCTGCGAGACCGCAGGAACGACGGGCGCGAGCGAACCAACTTGGGGGAGCGCCGTGTCTCCCGGAAGCATCCTCACGGACGGAACGGCGACGTGGCGCAACATGGGCCCCGCGTACGTTGCCTCGCGGCTCGGGGTGTCGACCGTGGGCGCCGACGCGCTCGCGTTCACGTCGGGGGACGCGCTCTCGGAGTGGCGCCTAACCTACGCGCTCCAGACGTGGAGGCTCCGACTCGGTGGGAGCGACAACGCGACGGCACTGACGCTCGGCAGTAACGCCCGCTATCCGGGCGTGACGTCCATCAACTTCCCCACGGGGATCCGCGTCGGGGACACCTACGGGTGGACCGGCACGGGCCGGCGGATTTCCTACGCCGCGGCGGCCCCGACGACGGGCTTTCATCGGCGAGGGGACCTCGTCCTGAACAACGCCGCGACGTCGACGACGCCGGGGTGGATCTGCACGACGAGCGGCCAGAGCGACGCGGCAGACTGGGACATCTCCACCTATTACGTCGCCGGCAACATGGTGAAGCCGACGACCCCGAACGGCTACGTCTACCAGTGCGTCCGCGCGCTGGGGACGAACAGCGTCAGCGGGGCGATCGAGCCGACCTGGCCCACCACGCTCGACGTCGAGGTCAACGACGAGGACCTCACGTGGATCTGCGCGGGCGTCGACACGGGCCCGGTCTTCGCCAACATCCAGGGCAGCGCCGCAGCCGCGACCGCCGGGACGGCCACCGTCAACTTCGGCGCCTTCCCCGGCAACACCATGGCGACGGTCGACGTCACCGGTCAGACCGGCATCGTGACCGGCTCGACCGTGCGCGCGTGGATCCGCGCCGAGGCGACGGCGAACAACTCCACCGATGAGCACATCATGGCGGCGTCCATGCTCGACGTGGTGGCTGGCCCCATCACGGCCGGCGTCGGATTCACCATTTATGTCATGTGCCGAGACCAGGGCGGAGAGTCCCTTCGGCCACCTCAGAGGCCGCGACACCGGGCCGGCGCCACCACGGTGGCCGCAAACCAGAACCGTCCAGAGCAATTCGGCTCCGTGGGCGGCAAGACCCTTGGGACCGTATGGGGCCAGTTCACCGTGGCCTGGGAGTGGGTGTGAGATGGGGTTCAAACTTACGGGCAACAGCGGAACGGACGCCGAGGTCGACGGGACCAACTTTCGGGCGCTGCGCATCACGACGCGGCCCACGGACGTGGGTGCACTCGGCAGCTACCGCATCGCGGCCTTCTCGGGCCTCATGACGACCATCGCGGCCGGCACGGCGAGCGCTGGGCACGTCTTCTCCTTCCGTTGGTCGGACGCGACGAACCTATGCTTGGTCCGGTACCTCAAGATCCGGTGGGCCGTCATCACCGGCTTCACCGGAGCGCAGGAGCTCGCCTTCGACGCCTACGTGGCGCGCGGGTACTCGGCCGACCACGGCGGCGGTACGTCCATCACGCTCGGTGGCAACAACCAGAAGAAGCGGACGAGCATGGGGACGTCGCTCGTCACGACGGCGGCCAGTGCGCGCATCGCCTCGGCGTCCGCGCTGACCGGCTCGTCGTTCACGCTCGACGCGAACCCCATCTTGGTCGGCATGGGCAAGACGTTGGCGGCTGGAGCGACCGTGCAGGACGCCTCCTTCGAGAGCGTGCTGGACATGACGGCCTCTGAGTACCCCGTCGTGCTGGCGCAAAACGAGGGCATCGTCGCGCGCAACGTCGTCCTGATGGGCGCGGCCGGAACCGTCCGGATGGCGGTTGAGATCGTGTGGGACGAAGTGGCCGCCTACTGAGGGGGACGTCATGACCGAGGACCTGACGCGCTGGCTCATCGGGTTCGCCTGCACCCTGCTCGGAGGCGTGGTCGGCCTCCTCGTCGCGAGCTTTCGCGTCGGGCAGGTCGTGGGCGCCATCGACAGCGCAAAGAAAGAGCTTCAGGAGTGCATCGTCGAGATGCGCGCGATGCGAGAGCGGCTCGCCGCGCTCGTCATCCTGGAGCGGGCCGTCGAGCAGCTGAAAGACATCGTGGCGCGGCACTCCTCGGACATCCGGGAGCTGCTCGCGTTCAAGCACCGTTCCGAGGGCCGCTCTGGCTCGTGGGGAGATGACGCCGATGAATAGCATCGACCAGAAGAAGCTTACGATCGTACTCAATACGCTCTTGGCCGGCGGGCTCTTGGTCCTCATGGGCCTCGGGCGCATCTCCTGGCAGGAGGTCCTCGCGGGGTTCGCCCTGCTCCTCGTGCCGAGCGCGGTGCAGAAGGTGAACCCGTGAGGCTCCCGGTCGCCTGCCGGGTGGGGACGGTCGTGGCGGCCTGGCTGGTCGTCGGGGCGCTCTCCTCGGCGTGCGCGTGGCTCTCGCAGCCGACGCAGGCCGAGAGGCTCAAGGCCGCGGCTGACCTCGCGGTGTACCGGCAGGCGCTCCTCGACTGCAAGGAAGAGGGTAAGGACGCCGGGTCGCTTGCGGTCTACACGCAATGCGCGGACGAGGTGGATCGCCGCTACGGGTTTGGAGGCAAATAATGGGCGACTTTCTCGCGTTCCTGGCCGGCCTCGCGGGGCCGCTGTTCGACCTCTACCGCTACGTCCGCGAGGAGAACCGCGACCCCGAGGAGGAGAAGGCCCTCGCGGCTCGGCTCATCCGCGCGGCCATCGACGAGCAGGCACGGCGCGAAATCCTGCCGTGATGGATCTGCGCGATCTCCTCTGGGAGGCCGACTTGCTCGGCCTTGAGAGACTCACGTGGACGCGGGGAAGCAAGGGGTGGCGCTGCACGTCGCCCTCGCTTCGCTCTCCTCGCCTGGCGCCGGGAAAGACCCCGGCGGACGCGCTCTACGAGTTGGTGCGGTTCGCGTGGAGGGTGCTTTGAGACAAGCCGTTCGCGAGGCCTTCTGGGATTTCTCCATTCCTATGGAGGGTTACGTCGACCATTTGTACCAGGACGTCAAAGGCCTCGTGACGGTCGGCGTTGGCAACCTTGTGGACCCGGTGGCCTACGCGCTTCCTCTCCCGTTCGTCGACAGGGTGACGGGCAAGCGGGCGAGCAACGCGGAAATCACGTCCGAATGGATGCGCGTGAAGAACGACGCATCCCTCGCGCGCCTCGGGCACCGCGCCGCCGCGCACGTGACGCGACTGAAGCTCCACGAGGCCGATATCCGCCGGCTCGTCGCGAACAAGCTGGATCAGATGTGGGCGCACTACACGGCGCGCTTCCCCGACGCGGAGACCTTCTGCGCGGACGCCCAGCTCGGCCTCGCCTCCATGTGCTGGGCCCTGGGGCCTGGCTTCTCCTGGCCGATGTTCCACACGGCGCAGCGGGCGCGGAACTTCCAGCTGATGGCCGCGGAGTGCTCCATGTCCGAGAAGGGCAACCCCGGCGTCGCTCCACGCAACGTCCGGAACCGGCTCCTCTTCCAGAACGCTCACCGCGTCGAGGAGGACGGTCTCAACCCCGAGCAGCTCTACTTCCCGCGCGCGCTCGTGGGGCGCACGTGGGATCCGGAGGCCGTGACGCAGCCGGAGATCCCAAACCCGCCGAGCGTCCCGCGGGGGACGTTCGACGTGGAGGCTCATGTCGAGGACGTGAAGAAGGACATCACCAAGCGCCACGGAGGTTAGCCATGCTCGCGCCGATGCCGGTCAGCCAGGAGTCGAAGAAATTCGCCAAGCGCCTCGCCGTCGTCGGTGCGCTGGCCCTCACCAAGGCCTTCTGCGAGCAGCTCGGTCGAAGGCTCGCGGATGCCCTTTGGCCTGCCGACGAGGACGATGAGGAGGGGGACGACGATGACGACGGCGAGAGCTGAACGCGCGGCCGAGCGGCTTGCGCTCCTTCGCGGCATCGTGCGCCGCTGCTCCAGCTACCACGACGCCTATGCTCGCCTCGGCAACGTCGGCGAGACGTGGGTGAGTGCGAAGGCGGTCTACCGGCGCCATGGCCTCCGCATCGGAGACGACCTCGCGGCCGAGTGCGGGCCGCCCTATCCGGGGATGCCGACCTCGAGCCCCGAGGTGGTCATCGTGGACGACGCGCCGCCGGAGACGCTCCCGAGCGAGGACATCCCGGTCTTTGTCGATGACGAGACGTACGTGACGGAGGCCCCGACGACGCCGCCGCCACCCCCGGTCGGCTGGACGGTCGAGGAGCCGGAGGAGCGGATCCTCTTCGTCCCCGACGTCCACGTCCCCTTCCATGACGTCGTGGCCTGGGGGGTCATGATGCAGGTCGCCAAGAGGCTGCGCCCGCACCGGATCGTGGTCCTCGGCGATTTCCTAGATTTTTTTCAGTGCTCGGACCACGAGAAGGACCCGCGGCGCAACACGACCGTCGCGGCGGACGTCGCGGAGGCGAAGGTACTCCTCGGCGAGCTCGCCAACCTCGGCGCGGACCGGCTCCATTTCATCGAGGGGAACCACGAGAAGCGACTGCGCCGGTACCTCATGACCCGCGCGCCGGCCCTCCTCGACAGCGTGGACCTACCGGCGATGCTAGGCCTCCGAGAGGCGGGGTGGACGTGGACCCCGTACCACGAGCACCTTCGGATCGGAGACCTGCACGTGACCCACGACACGGGACACGCGGGCGCGACGGCGGCGCAGCGGTCCTCCTCGGACTTCATGGGGAGCGTGGTCCTCGGGCACACGCACCGGATCGGAGTTCACGCCTTCGGCAACGCGCTAGGACAACGGTTCGTGTCCGCGATGTTCGGTTGGCTCGGTTCCGTCCCCGAGGCTGACTACCTGCCCCTCGTCAAGCGCATGAAGGACTGGAGCCACGGCTTCGGCATCGGATACCGGATGCCGAGCGGCCACGTCGCCCTCCACGCCGTTCCCATCGTGGACGGGGCCGCCGTGGTTGACGGCGCGGTGGTCCGGATGGCGGGCTAGGACCTCTCCGGTCGCTTCGTCCAGACCACGGTCCTCTCCTTCGCGCCAACTCGCTCAACCACAACGGCGGCCTGGTCGCCGAACAGGGCGTGTTCATCGAACAGCTTCTCAGCTTCCGATATCGCGTCGCCCTTGCGCTCAGAAACCGCCGCAGGCCACCAGGCGCGGCCCGGCCTCCGCGTCCAGATGACATAGACAGTGGTTCTCACCGCACCCCCGCCTTTTTGAGCGCGGCGACCGCCTCGTCCTCCAGGCGGCCCGGAAGTAGCCCCGCGTCGACAGCCCGGAGCAGCACCCGTGCCATGTCGGGGGCGGCGGAGGCGAGGCGGCACGAGGCCATGTCCTCGTCGTCGTAGCCCCATGGCAGGCACCCGTGCTGCCCCGGCCCGTGGTGCAGCTCGTTCATGTTGCCAGTCTCCTTCGCCGAGACCGCCCGCCACCCCTCGTCGATGACCCGCCGCTCGCTCATCGCAGCCTCCACCGTGCCACCTTTGCGGCGTACTCGCGTAGGCGCGTGCGCAGTTCGGCAGGGCACCACGGGTCGCGCGCAAATTCGTGACAGAGCCGCTCGTCGGCGGCCAGGTCGTCGAAGTCGTCCGGCTCCACGTCCTCGCGGCCGTTCATGTACAGGATCGGCTTCGCGACCGGCAGCGGCGGACAGGCAACCTCACAGCCTTCCAGCTCCGGCCAGCCAAGGTCCGCCCAGGTCTTCGCGCGGCCGCTCATGGTTCACCCGTGGAATACGTTTGGCGCATTGTCTTGTCTTTGCTCATGTTAGCACGCCCTTTTAATCCGTAGGTCGCGGGTTCAAGCCCCGCTCGGCCCACGACTTCTAGCTGGTTTCTTGGGGGTCGCAGGTCGCGAGCGGCCTCGTTTGGGTGCCTTGGTCGCCCTGGCTTGGTCTACAGATGGACCACGGGCTAGCTGGGCCTCAAGGAGCCGTCCGAGGCTTTCGGTCGTCGTCCGGGCGTACACCTTGTCAGTCATGGCGGTCGACTTGTGGCGAAGCAGGCGGGCCACGACGTGTGGCTCCACGCCGGCCTGGATGAGGAGCGACGCGAAGGTTCTGCGGAGGTCATTCCACGTGACGGCGGGGACGCCGGCCCGCTGGCAGGCGATGGCTAGGTCGCGGCGCGCGTTGGGCCACGGGGCGAAGGGGGGCGCGCCGTGTTCGACGAGGTGACGCATGGGCGCGGGAACCGGCACAACGGCGGCGCTCGTGTCCGTCTTGGTGCCTCGGATCCTGACCGTCCAGGCCTCCGTGTCGACGTCGCCGGCCTGCGCCGCGAAGACCTCCTTGCGCCTAGCGCCCGTCCCGAGGGCGAAGGCCACGGCCGGTACGCGCGCGGAGGGGAGGGCGTCGAGGAGCGCGGTCGCCTGCTCCCAGGAGAGCGCCGTCGTCCGTGGCTCGTACTCCTGAGAGAAGTGTTCCGGCTTCAAGCTTGCGGGGTCGCGGCCGAACCGGCCAGCGCGCCAGGCCTGGTGGAGGATGCGCCGGAAGGTGACCCATTCCTTGTAGAGCGTGGTCTCTCGGATCGCCTCGCCCCTGCGGGCGTCGAGGTAGTCGGCGAAGGTCTCGCCGTGGACGTCGGCGAGGCGAAGGTCTGAGCCGAGGATGCGCACGAGGCTCCCGGCCTTCTGCCGGTACATGGTGAGCGTGCCGGCGGCCATCTTGCCGCGCGCGGTGGCGTCCTCGCAGGCGCGGAGGAACTGGGCGGCCTCTACGCCGAACGTCGCTGCCGTCGCGGCGGCGTAAACGGGATCGGCTCGCTCGCGCTCCCATCGCGCAACGACGAGCTCGGCGTTTGCCTTCGCGGAACACTTCGTCGAGCGGCGGACAGTCCGCCCGCTCTCGGTCCACGAGGCCCACCACGTCCAGGTCCCGTTGGCGTTGCGTCGTCGGAAGAGTCGCATTCTCGCTCCTTCAGCCACGCGGCTAGCGCCGTCTCGCTGACGCGCGCGAGCCCGATGCCGCGAACACCGATGCGGGCGACGAGGGCCTTTGCGTAGGTCCGCCCGCACTGGAGGATCTGCATCACGTCGTCGACGGTTAGGTATTTCATCCCAGCGCCCACCGCAGCCGGCAGTCGGGGGCGTGCCCCTGGTGCGGCTCGCGCTCGCAGAAGTAACAGGACGCGTCGCGGTGGGCGCAGTCGTCGGGGCTAGGACCCCACGACAGCCCGGCGGCCCATTGCGCCGCCCGCAGCACCGCCCGCACCTCGGCGAGCTCGCGCTCGAGTTCCTGAACGCGAGCCTGGGCGATGACCAGTTCAGAGATGTCGGTCACGTCTCACACTCCAGCACGTACTCCTGCCCGCGCATGCCATACGTGGATGCGACTGCGTTTAGCGCCGTCATCTTCTGCGGCTCGCCGAATCTCCCATCAGGCAGCATGGGGCAAAGCGACGGTTCGCACGCGACATGGTAGACGCGCCGGGTTCCGTCCGCGTCCACGGTGCTGTTCGTCAACTCGACCACCACGATGTCGTCGCGGCGGAGGAGCCTACGCGGCTGCCCGAGCGGGTCGAGGTCCGCGTCGAGGACCTCGAATTGCGCATCGCGCACGTACCGCGCGAGGCCATAGCGCTCCACCATGATGCGCCGCACCTCGGCGTTCTGCTCTGCGTGGATGGCCTCGACTGTGAGCCGCTCCGGCTGCTCGATGAGCCACGCGGGCACCTTGACGCCGTGGACGTAGTAGGTCTTCCACCCGTCGCGCCAAGCGAGCTGTGGGCCATCGGCGCAGTGCGGCCGGTTCT
>Ga0315904_10008167_pt1 | contig 13887 bp, 13 predicted proteins | sample LakEriMetagenome_6_FD_203529 | JGI IMG/M metagenome (GOLD analysis project Ga0315904, IMG submission 203529) | Freshwater fungal communities from buoy surface, Lake Erie, Ohio, United States - Buoy 12 MA120 | ecosystem: Environmental > Aquatic > Freshwater > Lake | place: USA: Lake Erie, Ohio... | reverse complement strand
TCGGGCTCGTCCCGGCGGGGGCGGAACTAAGCAGCTACCAAGGATCGCTTTGCCGCCTGTAGCTGCTAGTCTTGGCCCCGCCGGCATAAAGCCGACGGAGGCCAAACGTGGACACCCCGCCGGCAAAACCCTTCCAAGACTTGAACTTTTCCCGCTATTTTCCACCAAGACCCAAGTTGGACACTTGGTTTTTGAGAGTGCAACGACTGCCCAAAAAACCAGCATCTTTAAAACACCCCTCTTTTGGGTGCCTGCGCGATTTCTGTGCAGTGCTATCAATAGCCCCTAAAGTATTGCCAGCATTGGGTTTACGCCAAGGGGCTTGACGGTGGTGTCAGTATTGACGCGAGTCCGCCGGAGGGAGCCTTGGGATTCGCTATGGATGCGAAACAGAGGGACCGTCAAGTGGAGGATCGGTCCCCGCGTACGGTCGGCGGGGGCCCGGTCGCTCTCGAAAAGAACTGACCTTGCCATTCGCAACCATCGCACCGAGAGGTGCCAGGAAGGTAAATTGTTATGAGCCAAGCAGCAAGCAACGGAATGTCGGATGCAGGATCACTCGCAAGCGGGGAGAAACTCGCTGCCGATATGGTTGTTTTCAAGTCCGTTGCCGAGGAACTTCGCGCTAAGGTATGCGGATCGGCAAAATTCGAAGATCGATGCCATTGGGTGCAGCAAGTTGCCGCCGAACTCTTCGGCGTGGCCCCCACCTGGACTGCCTTCTATCGCGAAACCTTAGGCGTCGACGGCATTGCCCACTGCATCTTTGCCTCCCCGGAAGAATTCCGCCACTACGAAGCGACCGAGTCGCACTCGAAGGTCTTAGAAATGCTGACCGTCTTGCGATCCCGTGATCTGCCCGACTGCGATCCGACCGAGACGCTTCGAATGATCACCGTACGGATCCCAAAAAGCCTTCACGATCGGATCTGCAAGGAAGCCAATGAGCTCGATGTGAGCGTCAACAAGCTGTGCATCACCCGTATGCTTCAAAAAGTCGACACCTCCATGCTTCCGGTTTCCGCCAAGAAAAGACGAGGACGACGCCCCGGCGCCGAGTACCACAAAACTACGGCAAACGCGATGGAAGCCTCTTCGGTTGCCTTAGCACCCCTGACTTGCGAAACGGTCAGCTCAATCCTCTGAACCCCGAGCCAGTGGCGAACGGCAACCATCACCGACTGGCCGCCAAAGTGGCCTCTAAAATTGAGCGTGGCCGACCGGCCACGTCGGTGCAGGGTTTGGTTCTGACTGTTTTTCGTGCTCGTGCTCGATCGATCCATTGCGATCGTATCATTCCATCCTGGTCAACGCGCTGCTCGGGCGGGAATTTGGTAATGGATAGGCTGATGGAGATAAAGGGCATGATCCGCGAGTCGGGGAACGGCGGTTTATGGGCCGTAACGCAAGTCGGGTTGATGCCATGCACGCGAAGTGTTCGATTACGATTACGAGCACCGCTGCGCTGAGCACGAGCACGATGAGAGCCGACCGGGTGTCAGCTAGAACTAGCTCTTCTGCGCCGCGGACACACTGTGGTATAATTCCGATGTCGGGAGGCTGGGCAATCGCTCCTCGGACCGTTTCCTCGCGAAATGGTCCCCGAGGGGAGGAAAGTCCGGGCTCCAACGAGCAAGATGGTCGATAACGTCGACCGGTCGTAAGGCCAGGGAAAGTGCAACAGAAAGATACCGCCAGAGCCGCAAGGTTTCGGTAAGGGTGAAATGGTGGGGTAAGAGCCCACCAGGGGACGGGTGACTGCTCCCCTCGGCAAACCCCATCTGGAGCAAGATCCAACAGAGTGAGGCGCTCAATTTTGAGCGCCGCATCCGGCTCGTGATGCCAACACTCGGGTAGATCGCTCGAGCCGCCGAGCAATCGGTGGCCTAGATGAATGATTGCCCTTGGCGATCCAATCGCCATGACAGAACCCGGCTTATAAGCCTCCCGACTTTTTTACCGATCAACGAGCTGACCACCGAGCCGATGGCACCCCCCAAACCATCCCCAACCCTAGGACCTGACAACTCCGCGTTGACCTATGCAGTCCTAGTGGAACTCTCGCTCGGCCTAAGTGCGATCCTCATCGGTCTATTCCTGGGCTTCAATCCCCGCCAAGACCTCCCGGCCTGGTGGGACGGGCCCGCGATCCTCAAAAGCCTCGGGATCGGGCTCCTCGTCGGCTCGGCACTGGCACTAGGCATGGAGCTTGTCTCTCGGCTCCCGATCCGCTCGATCCAAAAACTCGAACGCTCGATGCAATCGCAACTCCATTTGCTCCTTGGACCCATGAGCGTTCCGGACCTGCTTCTTCTATCCCTCAGCGCCGGGATCGGAGAGGAACTACTCTTCCGAGGGTTGATCCAAGGTTGGTGGATGTCGCTTGCCGAATCCCAGATGTTCCTCGAGTCACTGCCGGCAATGGCCCTTTCGGCCATTTGCTTTGGCTTGGCACATCCGCTGAGTAAAACCTACATCGCCCTTGCCACCTTCGCTGGGTTTTTGTTTGCCGTCCTGTACTGGGCAACCCGCGATTTGCTCGCCTGTGTCTTGGCGCATGCGATCTACGATGCGATCATTTGCGTTTACTGGAAATGGACTCAATCCCAACTCGCCAAAAAGAATCAAACCGATGTTTAGCGAGATCTTCCCCGATCCGACGTTGATGTTTCGGTTCAAGATCGATGTCCAGCGATTGCAAAATGAAGTCCTCGACTTTTCCGACATCGATCATTGGGGTTTAAACAGCACCCATCGCATGCCACCGATCGCACAACTCGGTACCCAGCAGCCTCCGATCGAGGCGAAGATTGCTTGGAACCAACAGGGACTATTTCTGCAAATCGATATGGAGGTCTCCGATGGTTATCCCGTCGACCTGTCTCAAAGAAGCCATTCGGTAGAACTGATGGTCAACACACGATACAACCGCAAAATTCTCCGAGAAAACGCGTTTTGTGCGTCCTTTTCGTTTTTCCGAACGCCATTCTACCGCCGCACGCGTTATGCCGACCCCAAAAGCGGTGCCCAACGCATGTTGGCCCATGTCAAAAGCCCCCGTCCCCACCAAGACCAAACCGAGGACCCGAATCAAGCGGCGATCGTCGGTTGGGCTCGCGCTTGGGATTCCGGACTGACTTCGTGGGTTCGCATCAGTCCTCAAGCGATGCATGAGTTTCGGCCAGACGAATTCCCCGACATTGGACTCTACTTCCGCTCCACGATTTCACACTTCGACGATCCGACTGCAAGTAGGAAACCCCACCAGGAATCGGGCATGGTCCACCATCAAAAAATTTCCGATAGAGATATCCCAAGTCTCTATACCCACTGCCGATTGATCGATCACTCTCCAAACAAAGAACCTCGCTCCTGACTTCCATCTGCTTGAGATTGCTCAAAACCGAACCCTCCGCAGGCTTGCATGTCGATGCCACTGCGCTGTCCTTGGATCGCTTGCGCAATCTCTCGAAATCTCAAATCGCCGACCTCGCGCTCGATTCGAATCTCGGAGCGATCCGTCTAGGCGAGCTATTCGAAATCGAACTAGATCGAGGCGACGATGCGCTGATCCTTTGTGGAGCGTTGCAACATTTCCATGGGCTTTGCGCCTCGACAACCTCCGGCACAACCGTCATTCTCGGCGATGTAGGGGACGATTTTGCCAAGAGCCAACGCGGTGGCAAGCTTTTCGTCGATGGCTCCGTGGGTCAAAGAGCTTTAGCCGACAAACGCGACGGATTGGCCTTGATTCGAGCCGACGCCGGCGACAACTTTGGCTGCCCGTTGCCTGGAAAACTCCAAGGCATCCAAGGTGGAGACTCGATCGTACTTGGAAATCTCGGGCATCGCGCCTGCCAACGAATGCGCCGCGGCACTCTTTGCGTCGCAGGAAACGTCGGGAACCATCTTGCTCCTCAGTGGATCGCCGGAACCATCTTGGCCCTAGGAACGCTTGGACCTCATTTCGGTATCCAAATGCGTCGCGGTTCTCTGATCGTCCCATCGAATCGACCTGATTCGCCCGGAGCCTCGCTCTCTGCCTACCGGCAATTGGAGCTGAGCTTCCTGCCGATCCTCTGGCGATATCTCCATCATTTGATCCTTGATGCCGCGAGCTGCCCTTGGCTAGACCAAGCGTTCCAAGCTCGTTGCACTCAATTCGCTTCGCAAATCCCAACCACCCGCCAAGTGCTTCGCTCCATCGGGGATCTGGAATGCCAGGGGCAAGGAGAAGTCCTGGTCCTTCAAGATAACCATCACCGGTCTGATTAGCCCCCAAGGAAACCAACAACATGACAGGTCGAAAAATCGGCATCTTCGGCGGCTCGTTCGATCCTATCCACCTAGGACATCTCCTGATTGCCGATCAATTTTGCAGCGAACTTTCGCTCGACCTTGTCAAGCTCATCCCGGCAAAGATCTCTCCCTTCAAACAAGGCTATACACCGACGGCAGATAAGCACCGCGTCGAAATGCTCAAACTCGCCATCGGCGCTCACCCAAAACTCCAAGTCGATGAGATCGAACTCCAACGCGGCGGGGTTAGCTACACGATCGATACCGTAGTGGAACTGCAACGCAACGAACCCGATGCGACTTGGTATCTGCTCATCGGTGCAGACTCGCTCAAGGATTTCAAGAAATGGAAATCCCCAAACGAACTTCTCAATGCCGTGCAATTGGTCGTCGCACGGCGAGGCGGGTGCCCCGAACCTGACTGGTCGGAACTAGCCGGACTTGCTCCCCCGGATCGACTCCTGGACATTGAAAAACTCCGATTGGATATCCCTGTCGTGGAGATCTCCTCGACGTCAATCCGCCAAAAAATCGAACAAAACCGCAGCATCCGCTACCTCGTTCCCGCACCGGTCGAGGTTTATATTCAAGAACACCGACTCTATCAGCGATCGACCGATACCTCCGCGGCGCGACCGACGTAGTGCAACACTTGATTGGCCGCAAGCGACCCGGAACGCAAGGCCCCTTCCATCGTCGCCGGCCATCCCGTCGCAGTCCAATCCCCGGCGAGAAACAATCCTTGTGCTCCAAAGGTGGCCGTCTCGAGCCGACTCTGATCATGCCCCCTAGATACCGAAAAAACCGACTGCGGATCGGTCACCACCTTGCCCCGTAATAACTCTGCCCCAGAACGGACAAGCTCTGGAAAAACCTCCCGAAGATCAGCTTCCACCGATCGCAAAACCGCCTCAGAGTCTCCCTTGGGCAAATCGCGTGAACCGCTTATGACAATCTGATAATAGTGCTCGGAGGCATTGGGATCCGACTCGCTAGGTCCGGGAAATACCCATTGGCAAAGCCGATCGATCAAGATCGCATGCGGGTCGTTGAACCACTTCTTAGACCACCAAGTATGCACCCCGGTGATCGGTGCGGACTCAAGGCTCTGGACATCGCGAAGGATTTTGCCCCCGTCGGGTAAGCTGTCGATGGTCGCATCGCTCAAGATCATCCCTAAGCGATGCCAAGGAACAGCAAGGACGACCGCTTGGAACTCAGGCACCTGAGGAAACTCAGACAGCTTCGCTACCGAATCGCTTTTGGTCTTGATCCCAAGGCTCCAAGTGCCCGAACCGCTGCGCCTGAGCCCTTCGACTCCTTGCCCAGCAACGAGCCGAACCCCGATTCGGGCAAGGGACGCTTTTGCGGTCTGATCGATCAGCTCCGAGAGACTACGCTGAGGAACCAACAAATGGTAAGCGTCCTTCGTCGCCGCAAATCCATCGATCATCACTTTATGGACCGATCCCATCGTGATCCTAGGAAGCTGCTCTCCCAAGGCACTGACCAAGATCGTACTCCAAAAGCTATCGATCGCGTTGCGAGGTTGACGTTGCGCCTTGAGCCAATCTAGGGCCATCTGACGCTCGAAGTCTCGAGTCGGTCGTGTCCGAATGAGCTTACCGAGCGCCGAGGCGATCGCGATGCGATCCAAAGGACTCAAATCCGGCCACTTGAGCAACAGTCCCGAAAGATGAAATGGGGCCGGGAGCGGCCATGCGGCCGCTTGGAATGGCTTGCCCGCTCGAGACCGAAACCAAAGTGTCGATTGCTCATGCCACTGCTCTCTCTGGCCGGTGTCCTCGATGAATCGAATCAGTTCGCCGCAACACCGCATTCCGACATGCTGGCAGTAGTCGATCGGTTGGCCGCTCTGAGGGTCGGTAAAGGAACCGACCCGGCCCCCGAGCCTACTGCGGGATTCGATCAGCCATGTCTCACAGCCGTGTTTGGCAAGGTGCATCGCGGTCTGAATTCCAGCGAGCCCTCCACCGACGACAGCGACCCTTGGAGCGCCCTGCCCCATCGCATCCGAACGGAAAATCGTTCTGGGTGCAGGAGCTCTCAAGGACCGGAACCAGGGAGTAAAGGCGTGCGAAACATAGAGTTTGATTTTCTGAGGTAAACCCAACGAGGGCCGACCGACCAGCGGCGACCTAGGATCGTTCTGAATCTGCTTAAAAATCTGATGGTACGTCTGCCAGATCATCGCGAACATGCGCTGGCCGTCGGCATCGAGATGTTGGCCAAGCCCCCAAGCTTGGTCGTAGCAACCCTCGGCTCGCTGGCAATAGAGCCGCATGAGCCCTTTCCAGTCTCCGAGTTTTTCGACCCCCTGGCCCCCCGAGGCCGGGTCAGAGACTCTCAACGCTTCGATCAAGGCGACTCGGTCGAATCCGAATCGCATGAGGTCCTCGTGGGCCAGATACATTCGGCCGCGTTGGGCGTCTTCGACAAGATCACGAAGGATGTTGGTCAACTGAAAAGCATGTCCGCAATCGACCGCCATGTGATGCTCGCTCGTACCGGCCAGTGGAACCCCCTTGGTCGACCAAATCGCCGTGCAGCTTAACCCTACTGCACTTGCCACGCGGTACATATAGGACTGGAGTTGGCCGTAATGCTCGATCGACTGGGGCCGGGAGTCTTGATCGACACCCATGACGATCTGCTTCAAGAGCTCCTTGGGGATCGCAAAACGCTCGACGGAATCTGCGAGTGCCAAACGGATCGCTTCGAGGGGTTCGAGCCGACTGGGCGATGGGTTTTGATCCAGTCCTTCAATCCACTCAAGCCAATCCTCGGCTTGCCAATTCTGGTCTGAAGACTTCGAATCCGACTGGCCATCGGTCGCGTCATCGGCGAGCCTTGAAAAAGCGTACAGGGCCGTCATCGCGCGTCGTCGATCCAACCTTAGGAAATCAAAGGCCCGGTAAAAGTTCGATCCGCTCGCCTGGGCGATTCCCTGGCATGCGGCGTAAGATGCATCGAGTTGGATCATGCTCTGATTTTCGACCCACTGGACTTCGGCGTTGCAAAAATGGCCCGGACGGCAAGCCGGATTTTCTGAAACTTGGTGACCTCCACAGGTTGGCTCCATACATCGAATCGGTTCCCCGCGATATTGTCAAGAATCTGCAGACCGCCGCCGACGAAGAGTCTTACGCTCCGACGAAACCAACTCGGCCCCTGTTCGGCAAGCGGGGCACCAGCAGACAGGTGCATACGGGCCTGCTCAGTCCACTCCTGGAGCACCTTGGGCGCTCGATCGGATCCTTGCGCCCATTGGCTTTGTGTGATCAGGCCTCGTTCCAGTCGCTCCTTGGGCAGATAGAACCGCCCCCGGGCCGCATCGAGCGAGACGTCTTGGCAAAAGTTCGCAATTTGCAAACCTGTACAAATGGAATCGGACCACTCGAGTGCTTGGGGGGAGCTGGTCCTGGCTAACCCCAGGATGATCCGACCGACTGGGTTGGCTGAACGCCTGCAGTAATCGAGAAGTTGCGCATCATCTTCGTAGCTCGTAACCGATTGGTCTTGAACAAACGCCGAAAGCAAATCGTCGAACGGTACGATGCTCAACGAATAAGTCTCCATGGTGTGATGCAACGCGACAAAGACAGGATGGAGCGACTCGCCTCTTGAAGCTTTCTGCAACTCGCCTCTCCACCAACCGAGCAACCTTATGGAGCCGACCGGATCGTCGAGCTCATCGGCAAGGTCGTCAGACCATCGGCAGTAGGCATAGATGGAGCAAAAATGCGGGCGAATTTCCCGAGGAAGCCAACCATGGGTCACCGAAAAATTTTCGTAGTGGCTTTTGGCTAATCTCTCGCAGTAATCGAACGCTTGGTCTAGCCCCCATCGAGGGGACTGGCTGTCGGGTCCGCACCATGCAAGGTCGGTAAGCACCTGCGTAGATCCTGCTCGCACGGTTGCTTTCGGTAGTTTAGAAAGGGGCTGGTTGATCAAGGATTCGCAGTTCGTAGGATCGGGCGATCAGGCACGGGGTTTACGCATGGGCGGTTTTTGTTCGGTTGGTGGTTTTCGGGTATCTTTCGCCTTCGCGGTAGCTTGCCCAAGGAGTATGATTTTAGCAGTTCAGTGCCGTTTTATGAACCTTAGAGCAAACCTATGAAGATTTTACTTGCGGCTCCCCGAGGATTTTGTGCGGGAGTCAACATGGCGGTCAAAAGCCTTGACCTTGCACTCAAGCATTTTGGTGCCCCGGTCTACGTTTTCCACGAAATCGTTCACAACCAGTATGTAGTGCGATCTTTCGAGTCCAAAGGTGCGGTTTTTGTCAACCATCTCGAAGAGATCCCCCCAAAATCCACCGTCCTTTTCTCTGCGCACGGTGTATCACCCGAAATTCGCAAAGTGGCCCAACAACGCGACCTTCTGGCGATCGATGCGACTTGCCCTCTGGTGACCAAAGTGCACCTGGAGGCGATCAAATTCGCCAAAGATCACTACACGATTGTCTTGATCGGCCACCAAGGGCACGACGAAGTGATCGGTACGATGGGTGAGGCTCCCGAAGCGATAGTGCTGGTCGAATCGACCCAGGATGTCGATCAACTCGAGTTTGAACCAGGTACGAAACTTGCCTATCTGACCCAAACGACCCTGAGCGTCGATGATGCAAACCGAATCATCGAGCGACTCAAGACCAAGTTCCCTTGGATCGTCGGTCCGCCAAAAGAAGACATCTGCTATGCGACCCAAAACCGACAAGAAGCGGTCCGATTGATCGCACCCGATGCGACCAAGGTCATCGTGCTGGGCTCCCAAAACAGCAGCAACTCGCAGCGACTTCGTGAATTGGCCGAAGAGCAAGGCCGAGTCGCTTACCTTGTCGATGGGCCTGAGGACCTATCTCTCGATTGGTTTGAGCCCTCCGATGTGGTGCTCGTCACGGCCGGCGCAAGCGCCCCAGAAGAGGTAATTTCCCAAACGCTCGACTGGCTTCAGAGCCACTTCCAAGCCGACCTCGAACTCAGAGAAGTTCGTAAGGAAGAGGTGCTCTTTCCGCTCCCCAGGGCCCTTCGCGTGCTGACTTAGCCACTCCAAAGACGAACGATTAGAAGCGATGGCCGAACTTCGGGCCATTGGGACATGTCGTCAGAATTTCCGGCCCCTGCTCGGTCATCAAAATGGTGTGCTCGAATTGGGCCGACAAACTCGCGTCCCGGGTGCGTACCGTCCAATTGTCGTTGGTGTCGAGCTTGGTGAATCTTGCTCCGGCGTTGATCATCGGCTCGATGGTGAAACACATTCCCGGAAGCAGATAGTCTTGGCGACTTTTGCGATCGGGGAAGTGTGGGACGTTAGGGTACTGGTGGAAGCGGCGCCCTAAACCATGTCCGACATACTCGCGAACAACGGTAAAACCGTACTTGTCGGCTTCGGCTACGACGCATTCCCCTATAACGCTCACAGAGCAACCCGGCGTTAAGGCTTGGATCGCTCGGTGCATGGCGTCAAAGGCACACTGGGTGACCAACCGCCCCTGCTCCGACACGTTTCCGATCAAGAAAGTCTCGGATTGATCGCCATGCCAACCATCGACGATCGATGTGATATCGACATTGACGATATCGCCATCCTTGAGAATGTAATCGCAAGGGATCCCATGGCAGATCACATCGTTGACGCTTGTGCAACAGCTTTTGGTATAGCCCAAGTACCCCAGGGTCGCCGGGGTATGCTTGTTGGAAAGAGTGTATTCGTGGACAAGCTGATCGATCCGTTCGGTCGAGATCCCCGCCTTGACGAAATCCCGAAGGTAGTCCATCAGTTGGGCGTTGAATCGGCCGGCCGCACGCATCTGCTGTCGTTGAACTTCCGAGAGTTGGAGTTTTCGAAAATTCTGAAGCATGTTCGAAGCACGTAGCTGCTTTCCGTCACCGAAGTCCCTCGCGGGCGTGAACAAGTCTGTACAATCCAACCGAAATCCTAACTAACCGCATTTCCGTGTGAAATTTTAGCCAAACCCCGAGAAAAAAAAAGCCGCTGAGCATGAGAGACTCCCCCGACTTTGTCGTCGAGAGCCTGAGCTGTCCAATCCAAGTGATTTACAGCGATGAGCATTTGGTCGCGGTCTTCAAGCCCGCTGGCCTAGTGGTCCATCGCGGGCCGAAGACCTTAGACAGCGAACCGATCCTCTTGCAAACGCTCCGCGACCAATTGCAGCAGTTCCTCTACCCGGTCCATCGCTTGGATCGTCCCACAGCAGGTTTGATCCTCTTGGCCAAGACCCCTCAGGTCGCCGCCCAACTCGGGGAGATGTTCATGGCCCAACAGATCCAGAAACACTACCAAGCTCTCGTACGCGGTTCGATGCCACAAGAATGCCGGGTCGATCGACCACTGCTCCACCCCAAACATTTCGAGGAACGATTCACGTGTGCCCATCCGGAACAACCGGCGACGACCCATTTTCGTTGCCTTAAGCGCTTCGAAGTTCCCTGGCCGGCTTCGGGGTTCCCCACGGCCCGTTTTTCCCTCCTGGAAATCCGACCTGAGACGGGTCGTTGGCACCAGATCCGCCGACACCTGAACCACCTCGGCCATCCGATCCTCGGGGACCATCGCCACGGGGACCACCGATGGAACCAAATGTTTTATCAAAGAACCGGAATCTACCGCATGCTGCTGTCTGCCATGCGACTCGATTTCCGACACCCCAAGACCGACGAACCGATCTCTCTTTTGGTCCGGCGAGGCGAAGCCTTCGACCAAGCCCTCGAGTGCCTTGCGCAAGAGAGCCTCTGACCGCCAAACCAGCCAAACCAACCAAATCCCTTCGAACCCTGACAAATCTGGTTGGCAGCTCGCTTAACTCTCCAATCCAGAGGGCGAGACATCCGAGACTAGTCCCTACTTCCGTGTATTCGGTGTGTTCCGTGGTTCCGCCGTTCCCCGGTCTTCGTGTCTTTCGTGCTTCGCTTCCAGGTCCGCAACAGAGGGCTAGCGATTCGAACTGCGACGAAGTCGCTTCGACGGTCCTGCCCCAAATGGACTACCATCCTCGGAAACCGATTCGGGCAACCAATCGATCTCGCTTGCAAAGAGATTTTCGACCGTCGAGGCCCAATCGCTTCGAATGCCAAGGCCCTCTGCTTCTCCCCCCGATTTCGAATTGAGCCAATTGATCAAGGACAAAACATCCAAGGGAGATATCGAACCGTCGTTGTCGACGTCACAAAAAATCTCACCGACCCCTTCGCTCTGTCGCGACCCGTACTTGTTGATCTGATCGACAATCCGCAAAGCATCTAGCGGCGAGACGGATTGATCATCATCCACATCCCTAGGATTCGAAGCGTTATGCCAACGGATATTGATGCTCGAGGCTTCAAGCTGATCGTCCAGAATCTTCATTGCCGGAACGCCGTCGCTAGGAACCGTGACAACCAGCATGCGTTTGGATGCCAACTGATGCAGCGAATGGGCAAACCCTGACTCAAATTGCAACGTGCGCGAGAGCTCATAGGTCGGTCCATTCCACTCCTGCAACTGGGGAACCTCCACGATGGTCCGGAGCGTGATCCATCGACCCGCAAACCATAGGGAGTCGGTAATCTTGTTCGCTAAACCATAAAGGCTACGTTCAAGCCTCTGCGCATCGAAGACCGTGCCGGACCCGAGGAGTACCGATTGACCATCCCCCGGAAATCCGGATTGGATGCTCCCAACCGAACTCGTCGTGATACGGCGAATCCACCGGTGCTTGGAGCACCCCTGAGCTGCTGATGGTCTCGTAAATCAAATCATTGGGACTGGTATCATCCCGAAAGAAATACATCCGACGGTTCGTAGGGTTCCATACATACTCTTTGGAGTAATAGTTCCAATCCCGCGAATGCTTGAGACTCCCCTCGGCTGAAATCACATAGTGCGTATACCATGCCCCAGCATCGTCGACGGCAAACAGGAACTCACCGGCCATCGATAAACCTGCTGGGAGCCCTGGAAGCTGAAAAAAGGGAACTTCTCTCGGACTTTCCTGCTTGAGATCGATTTTGTAAATCAGACCGGATGCGTAGACTACATACAGGAGCTCCGTCTCCCGAGCGTAAGTGATATAGCTAGGGCTACCCAGAAGCGGGATGCTGGTGTCATAAGCGAGAGTTGTCGGATTCCATCGAAAAAGGGTCTGATAGTATTTGCTCAACAGCAATACCTGTCCTTGGGTCGAGACCGTCGTCCAGTCGGGCCAGTAGGTCAATCCGGTCGGGTCGATCGGGTCGTTTGGGTCTGCTGGTTTGAAATCGGAAATGGGGATGCTTTGTGTACGATACCCATTGCTTGCCGCTGTATCTGGAAAAAAGGCGATTACCGAATCGCCAGTGACGAAGATTTTGATTGCCGACTCCGGGAGAATTACACTACCGGTCGGTAGAAACGCTCGCGAGTACGCAGTGACCTCGTCTCCGTTGAGGATAAAGGGGAGCTGCGATTCCAAAAAATCGATGTCCTCGATAGGGCCCAAGCGGTTGGCTTAGGTAAGGTCTGACGTGGCGTAGACGATACCGGAGTTATCGACGACTTTGGTTTCGTCTGGAAACACCCAAGTGCGTGTGGCATCGGGATAATCACCATGATAAGGACCGTCGCCTCGCGCAACACCAAAGCGTCCATTATCGGCATAGGTTACATAGGTAATGTCCGAGGGGGAGACCCCCAATGAGCGGCCATAAATCGTATTTCGATTGGGAGCGATGGACGATCCGGAGACTGCGAAAACATAGTTTTCGACCGAGTCAATGAGTGTGTTGTTGTTCTTGTTGATGCTGACGAAACGCGCGTAGAGATCGATACTGTAATTGAGAAACAGCAAATTTCCGTCGGAGTGAATCGCCGAGATCGACGAGGGGAGATTGATCAAATGCGTGCGGCTGGTCCCGGAGTTGTTGTAGCGGTAAGCCGTTTGACCAAAGGCGGCGTAGATACCATTGGCATCGACATGAGCGGTTTGCGGTCCTGTGGTCGCATTCTGAAGAGTGATCGGCGCGAGCCACGTCGCTTGAACGATGTCGTATCTTGCGACGACCGGAGAGCTCGAGTCGAAAAAATATCCAACGTCGTTGAATTCGACGATCGATGTGGCCAAGACTCGTCGGTCTTCGAGTTTTTCGAATGCGGGTTTGTACGACAAGGGCTTTTTCATGGCAATTTAGGCTATAAGATGGATCACGCAGGCAATCGACGGGCGAAAACAACTGTCTTCAATATAAAGTATATCTCACTCGCGTCAGCCCAAGAAAGGGCTTGGTTCCCTGATTCTGTGCATTCTGTGCGATCCGATCGATTGAGGACAATCGATCGACCATCATGGTAGAGCCATCGTCCATCAATGCGAAAAACCCTGGAAAAACCAGGGTTTTGCAGCGGAGAGGACAGGAACCGAACTTTTGGGTGTTTCCCCAATGTTTTGTGATAGTTCGAAAGGTACTATCCTTGGTTCTGCGGGTTGTTATGGCAAATGCACCAACCGTACAAAAGCGATTGTATCGACGTGAACGGTAGCCCTAAGGCCAGCACCAGGATAAAATCAATTCAAGAGGAGTAGATCCATGA
>Ga0315904_10008166_pt1 | contig 13888 bp, 16 predicted proteins | sample LakEriMetagenome_6_FD_203529 | JGI IMG/M metagenome (GOLD analysis project Ga0315904, IMG submission 203529) | Freshwater fungal communities from buoy surface, Lake Erie, Ohio, United States - Buoy 12 MA120 | ecosystem: Environmental > Aquatic > Freshwater > Lake | place: USA: Lake Erie, Ohio... | reverse complement strand
GAGGGGCGGATGCGTTCCAAGGCCGAAGGCAAAGTGTCAGAAACTGACGCATGAGACTCAGTTGTGTTTCGTGATATACCGACAGCTGGAGCCCACAGGCTGTAGGCTTACACAGTAGTCACTTAAAAGCAATGACGCGCTATGTCGTCATGGTCGAGGATCGCTGGGTTACGGCGGTTTACGACTCTGGTAAAGGAATCGGTTTCACCCGATCCAAGGAAGACGCATCCTCGTGGCTCACATACGAGCGAGCTGTCGCTGCGGCGAGAACTGTTGCTCAGTCTTGTAACTGCGATGCTGCTGTGCATTGCGTTGATGAACCCGCCTATCCCCAATCATGGAAGTAGTGCCATTCCAGGAACAGCAGGACCCCGAACTGAGGCTCGGTGAAGGTCGCTCGCGTACCAGCTCAGACAAAGCTCAGCTGTTCGAGCTGAAAATCTGGTTGCCGGGCCAAGGTGCCATGCGAGATCTGGTGCGGGCGGAGTCGCTCCAGCAGGCGATTGAGTTTGCGCAGAATCGGTATCCGAACTGCAAGGTGGAGGTGCCGACGACGGCGGCGAAAAAACCTAAGCTGGCTCGTGCCAAAAATGGGCCGCGTGAAACGGCCCGTAGGCGTCTCAAACTCGTGGAGAAAAGGAATGAGCCAGCAGATCGCTGATTGGGCACGCCAGTCGTGGGGTGAGGTCATCGTCGACCAAAATCGCGCTGACCTCTTGGATAAGCTCTACTTCTGGGATGGGCGGGACAAAAAAGATCACCCACTCCACGCCACCTATACCGGGCTGTATCGCAAGTACACCGCCAACTAGGCGGAATCGCGGTCCATTCCAAACTGATCGGCCAGGTTATCTGCAGCTTCGCGGATAGCCCAGGCCGATTTTGTGCGTTCCAGCTGATGGAGCGTGTTCAGGACAAGGGCGGCTTCGAGGAGGCCGCGATAGTCCTGCTTGTTGAACAAGCCGACTAACCACTGGTCCGTGGCTGCCTTGTGGAAGCTGGACTCGGGGGTGTGTTCGATGGGGCGCATAGCTAGTTCTTGCGGATTCTGAGGAACCAGCCTGTGTCGTTGCCTTCGATGAGCCAGCGAGGCAGCCAGTTCTTTCTGGAGTAGGCGATGCCTGCTCCACCTTTGTTGGTGACGTAACCGCCGTTTACCAAATCGGCCTCTCCAAAAGGATCGTTGTGGATGAAGTGAGTCGGGGTATACCCAACAACAACGCTCCAGTGTCCGCTACCGCTGGGATTTGATACCGGCCCCCGATGGAGCCAGCCGCAGGGAACTGGGTGGCCGTTGGCGATTTCAGTCTCTAGGTCTTCGACTGTGCCGTCCATCTCAAAGGTGGCGGTAAGCCCCAGTGCTTTGAGGGCGGCTATTTGTGCTTTTGGATCAGTTGTATCGCCGAAACGAGCGCGTAGCTTGTTGTACTCGTAATCCCCCGAGATCTTGCCGTAGTAGCGGGCCACCATGGCGCAACTGGAACTGAAGCATTGGCGGTATCCCGTTGCTCCATCGTCCGAGCCAAGCTGGTATTCGTAGGGGACTTTCAGTAGTTTTTGATTGGGTGGTACGACAGGTTTAGCTCCCGCGTGTTGCTCCATCAGCTGGATCAACTTGCCTGGGTAGTTGGGGTCTGTTGCGTAGCCTTCCTTATGCAGCCACTTAGCAGCTTCTTCGCGGTTGGCGGCGTTGTTGCAGCCTTTGTAGTTTTTGTAGTCCTTGTACCAGTGATCGACTAAGTAGATAACGCAGGAGAGCAGGTCTGGAAAGTCGATGAAGCTGTCGGTAATCGTGATCCACTGGCCGTTGATAAATTCTTGTGTTTTCTTGTCGCTTCCGTCGCCTTTAAGGCCGAAAAAGTTGTTTCTGCCAGATACTAATTTGCCGTAATTTGATTCGAGTGCCCATTGGGCAGCTACGAGTTCTGGGAATTTTGCGCCAGCAACTCGGGCGGCTTCGAGGATGCCTTCCCAACTGTTGGGGAACTGGGTTTGTTTGCCGGCAACGCTCCAGGTTTTGAACCAGCCTTGGTCGCGGCCCAAAATATGCGGGTTGGCCTTATTGATGGCTTGTTCCAGCTCGGTGATTGCTGCCATTTGGTGCGGCAGCCCTTGCCGGTAATACCGGAAAAGGTCCAAGAGTCGTATGCGGTTAGTCGCCATAACAATTCCTCTTTGGGCCTGAGCGGATACGACGAGGTGGAGTGGTAAGGGCTCGTTCTATAGACCAGCCTAAGCGGTATAATCTTTGCAAAAGTAAAGATTGTGTTATGTTATACATATCAGCCCACTCAGCTATACAACGCGTCTGACTTTGCCACGTAACAAGAGTGTTTGTAGATGTGTTGCGTGCCTGCTGTTTTTGGGTAGCCCACACGCAATTACCCTTCCAGTAATTTCGGTCGTTGTTCACACGCTCTAGTGATCTACCTTCTGGACAATCACCCATATCAGCGTAAAAATTTTCAAACACAAACCACCGAGGATCTACTTCAATACCCCTGCCGCCGTAACGGTCGTAATGAGGACTTGCCGGGTTGTAGCAGCGCTTAAACAACGAGCGCCAAATTCTGTAGCTGCGGGAGTGCTGACCGCGTTTGGCCTGTCCGTGTGTTGTAGCTCTACCCCTTAAGCATCCGCAGCTTTTTGTCTTCCCGCTCGTTAAAGCTGAGGTGATAACAAAAGTTGTTTTGCCGCAGTCACACAAACATTCCCAACGCGCTTTTCGTAGCTCAATGCGCCGTTTACCTAATACCGTTAAACGGCCAAAACGCCTTCCTTCCAGCTTTAATGGACGCATCTGCCTAAACACCTAGGTGGATCAGAGCCGGAGTGCGGGAACACTGCCGGCTCACCCATTTTACACAAGAAGCATCAAAAAGGCACTATTCTTGGCCGCCTCCGCCATCGGACCAGGGGGCGTGGATGCTCATGGCGCCGCCCAGGAGGCGGCTGTCGCCGGTTTGGAGCTGTTCATCAATTTCGTGGTGAACGATCACAGGAGGTGGATCGGTCGGTTGCGTTGCGTGCCAGTCCGCTTCAGCCTTGTCGAGCTTGCCTGGGAGTAGCAGCTCAAACCACCACTCCCGCACAGCTTGCTCCCAAGTTTTGCCTAGAGCTTTTTTCCCTTGATGGCGCGGAGGGCGTGGAACACCAGCTGGATGATGCTGTTGTCCTTCAGTGGGGACAGAGCGATCAGCTCGGAAGCTGCTGCTACGCAAATCCAGAAGGCTGGATGATGGATGAAGTCCATGGGAAATAGGAACCCTGTAGGAAGTTTAGCTGTAGTAGAGAAGAGTTCCGGCGCACGTAATAGTCTCCGCCGCTACATTCCAGGTAGCGACTGCTTGGTATGGACCATCGCATTGAGGATGGCGAATACTTAAACAAGAAGGAAGCAAAAGCAAGATTTAGGCAATCAATCCTTAACCATTGGAATAATTCCTGCGCCTATTGCGGGGTAGACCTAGGGCGATCTGCGACCTTGGACCATGTGCATCCCAAGTTCAGGGGCGGGCACACGCACCAGCAGAATTTGGTGGCCTGCTGTTTTGCGTGCAATATCTCGAAATCGGCGGAGGATTGGCTGGAGTGGTACAGGGACCAGCCTTTTTGGGAGCCGCATCGGGAGGATGCGATTATTGCGTGGATTACTGAGGGGCTTGTTGCTTAGGGTCCCAGCCCATGCCTTCGAGATACATCATTGCGATGTAGTGGTCTTCGGCGTAGCGGCAGACGCTACCCTTGCAGGCGCGGTAGTAAAGTTCGCCGCGCTCGTTCTCAAGCTGATCGAGGCTGAAACCGTTGCCGTAGTCGGTGGTGTGGACGACGCTCATCAGTTTTTAGCTTCCAGTTTTGTTACACGTTGTTCTACAACATTTAAGCGCGTGAAGGTTTCCTTTCGGTCTTCTTTGATGTCTGTGTGAAGTACCTCAAGTTGCGTGGCTATGTGTTCCACTGCACTGGTGAGGCGGATTACAGCGTCGCGTGCTTCGTCGCTGCGTCTGCTGAAGCCCATTGCGCCCATAGCCGCCACGGAAATTGATGCGCCAGCGATGGCGGCTACAACTTCAATCATGGCGGCAATAGCTACCTAAGTAGATTAGCGCCCTTGGCCGATAAGTTTTTTCTTGCCGCGCCGGCGTGGTCGGCTGTTTTGACCGAAACCCTGTCTGGTCGTTTTGGGGCGACCGGGTTGGTGCTCCAGTCGCCCGGTTCCGGTTTTTGCTTTGGTTGCCATCAGTTAACCCAAGGCAGACCTTGCCCGGTGACTGGTTGGCGCTGGAGATCCAGCTGCTGTTGCAGGGCGGCTTCGATCTCGGCAACCTTCTCGCCGGTGAGCTTGTGCTGCACCCATGCAACGGCGATCTCTGGGGTGAGATCCGCAAACGGGATCATCAGATCCGGGTCCGGTGCTTCAAGACCGATGGAGCCGTAGGCACTTGAGCTGTAGGTGCCATCGTGCGCCGAAACGGTGTAGTGGATCGTGGTGACAGCTCCATCAGCGAGCTGGCGGTCCATGTTGGCAATCGCCCAGGTAAACGTGGTGTCAGCCATTGGGATGGTGTTGATGGGGGAAGTTTAGGTGTGACGTGCAAATTCACCATGCAACGATTCTCGCAGAATCCGAACCGCCGCAGCACACTCGTCTTTGTCTTTGAAGTAACCAGCGCGATATAGCTTGCCCTTATGCCAAACCTGCCCTGCCCAGCGCTTGTGAGCTTTGATCCAGCTAACACCCTTGATCCCTGAAGTGCTGTCTTTCCGAAGTTTGGTGTTGCGCTGATTTTGCGAGACTGTGATTGGGCGCAAGTTTTCGATGCGGTTATTGAGCTGGTTCCCGTCAATGTGATCCAGCATTGGCACGGGTTCTTTGCCGTGCATAATCCAGATCAAACGATGAGCCATGCGCTGCTTGCCGTTAATGACGATCAGCACATAGCCGCGATTGCCGATGCAGCCAGCTGCTTCGCCAGCCCGTGCTTTGCCACGGTTGACTTTCCAGAACAGCTTGCCGTCCCGGTAGTCAAGCAGCGTGTGGAGGAACTCGCTTGTTAGTTCAGCGTCGCTAGGCACAGATCCTGTTCGTGTGACAGGACTAGTCTAGTGACCCTAGCCCAGCAGTTGCCGAGCTAGGGAGACTTTCGAGTAGGACTTAGATGCCTGCCGCAGTTAAACGAGCCTTCAGGCTTTCAATCTCAGCCAACGCTTCCTGCAACGCAGCAGTCAGCAACGGCACAAGCTTGGACTGGTCGATGCCTTGGTAGACAGGATTGCCGTCGTCGTCCACTTCATCCTTGGTGCCAGTGACACACTCAGGGACAACGGCTTGCGCTTCGTGGGCGATGAAACCATCAACCGTTTTATCAGGGTCCGCGATGAAATTGAAGCGGCAGGGAGTGAGCTGCTTAACGCGATCAGCGGCACCTGCCAGAGGAGAGATGTTTTCCTTGAGGCGGTAGTCAGATGAGGTGTTGTAGGCGGTAGCGGTAGTGGTTAGTGAAATGTTTCCAACATCTGTAGTTGTTTTGTAAAAACGAACAACAGCCCCATCAGTGCCTCCTCGTGCTAGGGACATAGTGGGGAAATTATCGAGACCCCTGGCTGAAATGCGTCCATCATCACGTAGCGAGATAGCACTTGCGGTGCCGTTTATAGCTGGATCCGCATCAGTACTGGATACCATGACATTTCCAGCACTGCTAATCCTCATCCGCTCCGTCGGGCTGCTCGCTCCGTCGGCAGTAGTGGAGAACACTAATCTCGACGGAAGATCACCAGCTCCAGGCGTCCCATCAACTTGTCCAGCAATCTGAGCGCCAATAGCGTCAAGATTTACGCCATCGTCTCCACAGAAACGAATGGAGCCCATTGTGTCTCCTTCGCTAACGATGGTTCGACTGCCGATAGCTGTGTTTCTTGATTTAGCAAGGGCTAGGGTTGCGCCAGATGCATTGTTGCTTCCGCGAATAATTGAAAGCTGTGGAGCACTACCAAAGATTTGTTGATTGGCTTCAAGAGAAGCAACGCTAACGCTCGAAGACGTGCCAACTAACAACCTGCCGGAGCTGTCGATGCGGGCGGCTTCTCCGCCATTGGTATAAAAACGCATGTAGTCGCCATTATGGTCATAGAGAATTTGGCCCTTAACAGCACCATCAGTGAAGTTTATGAAGCCATTATCAGTAATAGAACCAGATCTAATTGTGACCCCTGTATTAGATGCACTAGAAACTTCTAGTGCGCTGCCAGGACTCGTAGTGCCAATCCCTACGCGGCCTGTGGCGTGATCAATACAGAGATTGTCTGTGGTATTTCCATTAAACGTTAAAACGCCTGAAGTTCCAAGGCTTCTATCGTTTTGGATAAGAAATTCGCCATTGGTTGTTTTTAATACAAGTTGGGCATCGTCACTTGTGGCAGTGCCAGTAGCTTCAATAAGAAGTTTTGGATCACCTGTGGCTGCTAAATGTAGGATTGACTGAGGGTTACTAGTCCCCAGACCTAGGCGGCCACTGGAGTCAATGCGAGCCACTTCACTTGTATCAATCTTGACAATCAGCGGCTCCGTAGATGCAGCAGAGGTCAGAGTTGTTATGCCTGTATAGGAAATCCTTTGCCTTTCTACTAGCGTGCCGCTGCCATTATCTGTCTTGAACGAAAGAGCAGATACATTGCCGTTGCTGAATTGCTGGACAGCATCAATGGCTACACGAGTTCTTGCTCCGTTGGTGGTATCTGCGGAGTAGAAGGCAAGACGTGCCCACGGATTAGTCGTATTCCAGTCATTTGCGTCTGTCGTCGAGCTTATAAAAAACTCAGTCGGCGAAAGAGTTGCAGAGCCGGTCGCCTTGGAGACCTCAACTTTACCAGTGCTATCAACAAACAACCGCCCAGTGCCATTAGTCGAGATGGCTACTTGGTCTGCGCCGGGGGAGTAGACGCCGGAATTGACGTCCGCGCCGAAGATCAGCGATGGCGTTGCAGCACTGCCCGCAGGCAAATCCACTACCTGATTGCTGGTCCAGGCGTCGGTGGTATCACTCCAGGTGATTGTCTTATCGGTGGCACCTTTCAGCGTGATGCCGCCGCCGTCTGCTGTGGTGTCAGTCGGGGTGGTTACATCCGCAAGGATGATGTTCTTGTCTTCGACGACAAGGTTCTGTGTGTTGATGTTGGTGGTGGTGCCGTTGACGGTCAGATCACCAGCGATGGTGACTGCCGAATCAAAGGTCGCAGCGCCGGTCACGTCTAGCGTGCCAGGTACGTCTACGTTGTCGGTCCACTCAACACCAGTGCCAGCAGCATCGGTCTGCAGCAGTTGACGCGCTGCACCATCCGCCAGCTTGCTTACGGCAATCTCGGCAGACGCGGAAATATCTCCATTGACGATGGTGCCATCGGCAATCATCGTGCTGGTGACGGTGCCCGTGTCGCCAGTCGTGATGATGGTGCCTGAGACGTTGGGCAGGTTGATCGTGCGATCAGCAGTCGGGTTCACCACGCCCAGCGTGGTCTCGAAGTTGTCGGCGCTGCTGCCTTCAAACGTCAGCGTGCCAGTCGTGCCGATCTCCAGATTCCCTGTAACCGTGCCGCCAGAGACGACGAACGGGAAGTAAGCCAGGCTGTTCCAGGCTGTGCTGCCGTTGCCGACCTTCAGCTTCTTGGTGTCGGTTTCGAGTGCCAGCTCGTTGTTGAGCAGGACAGGGTTGACGGACGACCAGTTGGCGGCTGTATCAGCGCGAAGCTGCAGTTTGACTTGGACTGTTGTGGGAGTCGTCATTGACCTGCGCCGCCGCCGTTCAGATAAAGGACTGAGGTAGGAGTTGCATCCTCCCCATCAAGGATAAATGGGGCGTAACCGTTAAAGGCAAACGAGGTAAATGCAGTCGTGGCTGGTGCTGTTGCCCCGCCGCCGTTGAGGATGTAAAGCAGGATTGCACCAAGGGCGACGCGCAGCTGCACGGTTGCGTTGTAGTACAACCCTTGGTGGTCTTCCTGCGGCGGTGCGGCGTAGCGGTACAGGGCGTTGGCGTCTACAGCAGTCAGACCGCCCCAGATGGACGCGGGAACGCCGAAGTAACCGTGGGTGCCGGATTGCTCGTAAAAATGGCTGCGGAGGCTGTCGATTTGTGCCTGCGACAGTCCGACGTAGTTGATGTTGAGCGTGTGACCGCTGACGCGCTGGCTGTGGCGGAAGCGAACTGGTACGCGATCCTGCGTTGCCGTCTCGCTGACGTTCAGCTGCCCCAGGTCAAAGCTGATCGAGTTGGGGATTAGCGCGGGATAGTCAGCCATCGTTAGAAGACGTAGCCGGGAGTACTAGCCCACTGGGGTGTGGCTTCTAGTTCCACGGTAGTTGTGACAACGCCGGGGCTGTAATCAGTCTGCGGCGCGGAAACGTAGGTCCAGAGGTAGTTTGTTGGGACTGTGATGCTGGAGCCAAGCAGTGTGGTGTTTGTGTCGAGATCGAACGGCGAGAAGTTGCCGTGGTTCATGTAATGGCTAACGATGGCGTAGTGATCTGTAGTTGATAGCCCGGTGAAGGTAAGGCGCAGGGTGTAAGCGGTGGAGGCGTTGGTGTGGAGCACACTGAGTTCGTCGCCGTCTAGCGTGCCAATCGGTGTGGCAGCTTTCTGACCTGGAATGAAGGTCCGGGCGTTCGGATTTAGAGCGGGGAAAGTGGCCATGATTAGTTTATTGGGCTCAGCTGCTGGCCAGGAACTGTCGGGTTAGCTGGATCAAGCTCATATACTTCAACCAGCCCGATCGCGTATCCGGTGCAAATCGTAAACCCGTAAATACTTTGATCAGTGTTGCTATATTTAACCCACATTTCTCCGCCGCCCGTTGAGCAGGAAGGCGTCAGTTTCTGATAGATGTTTAACGGTTCATTGGTGTAAAAATCCCTGATTGGATTCATGGTCAGAGGCAGTAAAACTCTATATGCGCCCGTTGTCGTTTGGTAGATGCTCGACTTATCAGATGGGGCCAGCTCAGGCGTTGTCCCACCGGGTAGCTCTGTTCCATAACCGTCCGGCGAACCAGGATCAACACAGCGATGCGTGAACTCAAACGCAGTTGCAGTATCAAATAAATACTCGTTGAATAGTTCAAAGCGCACTTCACAGTCGCCTACGATAGAAGTACCGACTGCCACTGGCTCTTCTTGCAGCCTGATGCCAGTGTTGTAGTTAATCGCGTACATCTTTACCTCAGCTGGGCAGCAAGGCGGGGTGTAACCCACTTCATCTCCAGGCAAAAGGGGACGGGTTGCAGGAACGCCAGCTGGATAGCTGATTGTGCCGGTTCCACCGGGTGTGTCAGTGTCAAACGGGTCGTTCGCGTTATTACCTGTCGGACTTCCGCTAGGCGGGAATCCAGTTGTAGGCGTACCGCCTGGGAATACGGGGCGATCTGTGGGTGTACCTTCTGCAGCAGGTTGCGGCAGATCCACGTCGGTGTCGGGCTCGTCAGGATTATTCTCGCCCACATCATCAGGAATAGGATCATCATTCCCTTCGTTGTCTGGATCGTCGCAGGTGTAATCGTTGCGTCCCACGTCGTACAGATACCCTGTACCTTCTGCACCAGCGACGTACAAAGCGAGGATGCTTCGTCCCTGCGAATCAATCGGGAAGTGCATTAGGTCCAGCTCGACCACGCCGGATACGGTCTTGTTGATCTTTTCGACTTCGTACAGATAATCGTGGAAGGTGACAAGACCTGGATCTGTTTCGCGGCGCAGCTGCACGCGCACAATGTCGCCTAGCACCAGCGTTGTGTTGAACGAATCGGGCTTGACCTTGATGCGCAGCGAGTGGGTGACGTACTTGCGTCGGGCGACTTCATAGGCACCAACTTTTACCGCGTGGTCTTCCCAAGTGCAGAACTGACTCATGTCGAACTGCTCGTATGGTCCGTCTACCGCTTCGCCGTCGATGCGAACTTCAGTGGTGCGGATGAAGCCAATGTCGTTCGGTGGCTGCTGGCGCCAGATCATCTGGGCGCAGATCGGCTTGCGCTCAGTCAGCGGGATGTACTCGATTTGAAACCCATCAGGCAGCAAGTGCTCTTCCGTGAATCCATAGACCCAGCTGATGACGCCAGTGTTAATGGTGTAGTTGGCATTGATTGGTAAACGCGGGCGGAATCCCTTTTTGCCGTTCTTGTCGCTGACGCGCAGCAGGAAAAATCCTGCCATCCGCTGCATCCAGTCTTCGAGGTTGCTGGATTCTGCGATTACACCGTCCCAGTAGAACTTGTTGGTGGCGGTGAAATTGGCGGCGAGCGTCATCGCCGTCGTGTCGATCAACAGCTCTGGGACGCGGCTTGTTTTGCGGATCAGGTAGATCGCCAAATCCAGCATGTTGTTGCTGGAATCAGTGGTGCCTTCGATCAGACGCGGAACCTTGATGCCGTTGCGGACGAAGACGTGAACTTGACGGTTCCAGGTATCGTCACCCTCTAAGTAGGTGTTCTGATACCAGAGGGTTGTCATGTCCTCGTATGTGCCATCGTTCGTGCCGCAGTAATTAGGGCATGTCCAAATGGTCGGATAGTCGATATAGTTCCCCGGCGCGTACAAAGCGCCTGCATTGGCGCCGTAGTACACAACTGCTGTGCCTTTTTTGCAGGCACGTTGGTAAACATCTTCAACGCGAATCTGCCCTAACTCGCCTTGGCTGAGCACCATATTCATGGTGACAACTAGCGTTGTCGGATTAGCGCCGAAACCGTCTTCGTAGCGGGCTTTTGTTGCTCCAGGGCTAATAAATACGCCGCCGTGATCTTCTGCCGTACCGACTACATCGACATATTTACCGAACACAATCGGCACTGGTTGTCCCAGTTCAATCGCCCGCTGCTGGCTATCAAGGTTGCTGGCGCTATTGCCTTCTGCGGCTTTCTTGTCGAGCGGCGGCTTCAGTAGACCTGTCTGGTACGGCAGAAGCTGCAGTGGATCGCTGATGCGGAGCTTGATTGTCATAGTTTGATTGGATTGCCGACCAGACGTGAGCTAAACGAACGCGGCGGCACCTGTGCTCCAACTGGTGCAAGGCTAGAGCCAATACTCACATCCAGCTCGGTGAACGAGCCGCCGATGCCGATGACTTCGCCGATAAACGTGCCAATCAGAAGCTGCCCGGACTGCGGCACTGCCTGTGAGAGGCGGCTGTCGAACTCGTACATCTTCAGCTCGCACAGCCAATTATTGTCCAGCGCGTTTTGCAGGGCGTTGACGGCGATGTACGTTGCCGGGATCGTGACGGTGATGCCAGCCTCAGCCTGAGTTGCTGTGCCGACCATCGCGTTCAACACAAACGGGTGGTAGTTCCAGGATGCGGTTTCCCAGGTGACGGTTTGATTGAAGTAGAAGTTCTGCCACCTGTAATAGGTGGTGGATTCGTTGAACAGGCGGAGGTATTGGGATTGGGCGCGGTTTGCCATCAGTTCACACCCTGGAAGCGGCGACCGCCTGTGCTGCGTGCGTTGTTAAACACCGTAGCAGCGAAGTCCTGCAGGATGTTCTCCAGATCGCCAAGGCGGACATATTTTTCGCCGTTTTCTTGCTGGAGCACAGGTCCGGTCTGCAGGTTGATCGTGGGCAGCGTGTCGATGATGGCTGTGCCAGGACCGCCGCCCGGTTGCATTGAGAGACCGCCGGCCAGTGGGGCGGTAAGTGGGATTGGCGCTGAGGCAGGCGTGGCACTCGGTGCGGATGTTGTGGCTGCGACCTTCGCTGCAGATGGGCTGATACCGAGTGTGCGACTTAAAAAATATGGAATTGCCATGTTGACAGCCGAAAGAGCGTCGGCAAAATTTTGTAACTCTTGCTCTGCACGTTTCCCACTTTGCTTACTAGCAAGCTGTTGTTCTAAACGCTGTATTGCAAGTATTTCACGTCGAGCTTTGTCGAGTTCTGCATTACCTGCAAAAACATCACCCGCACGACTAAGGTTGCTAGCTCGCACTTCTGCGGCAGCCCAAATATCTAAAGCTTTTTTACGTAGGCCTTCGTTTTGAATATCCATAGCACCACCAGAAGCGGCAAATGGAGCACCTTGCGTAGTCCTACCAAGAGCGCCGGAGACACTGCTTATTGCGCCAGCTGCGCGTTCCATGCTTCCGGCAAACTGGCCGGCGGACTGCGCAGCACCAGTCGTTTCTTTCTTCAGTTTTGCGGCGTCAACGGCTGCCTTGAAGACAGCATCGGCTGCCTTCCATTGCCACTTAGCAACTTGTCCGGCGGTGTTGAGGTTGTCCTTAGCAATACGAAGGGCAGATTCTTGTGCGCGAAGGGCGTCAAAGTGGGCGCGTGTAACGACGCCCTCAGCTTGGGCAATCGCTACGACAGCTTTGAGCTCTTCGTACTTGAGTTGGACGGTGCGGTAGGCAGCGTCGGCACGCGCCAGTTCGGCTTGGATGTTGGCGCGAGTTGCCTCAAGCTGAACGCGAGCGTTTTCAACTTCTAGTTTGTAGATCCGGTTGATGATTACTTCGCGTTCTTTTGCTGTTGTGACCCGTTCCAGTTCGCGCTCTAGACCTTGAATCTCGATGTTGTTTAGTGTTTGAGTTGCTTGGCTTATAGCGTTAATTAGCGTGGCACGATTGTTGAGTGCATTGGTTTGTTCTTCAATTTTGCGTGTAGCTTCCGCATTTATGCGAGCGTAGTCTTCGGCGTAGGCGTTGACAATGGCTTGGCGGCGTTCAATGTCCGCCATATATGCAGCAGATTGCGCTTGTGCTGCGGCACTCTGATTTGTGTAATACGCAATCTGTTCGGTTGTAGATAGATTTTGGCGGGCTACAACCGCCTGCTCCATCACGGCTTGGAGTTCTGCGCGGCGTTCGCCAGTAAGTTTTCCTGCTGCATCTAACTGCCGCATTTCTGCTGCAGCGGCAGCAGCTTTTGCTTCTGCCCGTTGAAGCTCCAGCTGTGCGTTTTGTACGTTTAGACGCTGTTGGCTTTGAGTGAGTGCTAACTCTAGTTGCGCGGATTGTGTTTTCTTTTGTGCGATTGTGTTGATGATTGTGGTCTGTTGATTTAGGGAGGTTGTAAGCTCCTGCTGTTTATTAAGTACGGAAATATCCGTCTGCAGTTGCTTGGACGAGAGTTGCAGGCGGGTATCGGTGAGCTTTGTTAGTTGGGCTTGGATCGCGGCTTGACGCTCCAGTGAGGCGAGCTGAGTTGCTTCTGTAGCCCGGAAGTTATTGTTCTGCGCAGCAGCTTGCGGCTGTGCAAATTCTGTCGCCATAGCGGCGACTTGACGACGCTTAGCGGCCTCGTTAAAGATATTGGCACCTTTTAGTATTTCTTGTTCACGGCGCTTAAATTCTTTTTGTCTTTCAGGTGATAGTCCTTTGAAGATTTCTTCTTGGCGCATAGCTTCTTTATTGGCATCTGCCCCTGCTCTAACAATGTTGGCCACCCACTCAATAAGCCCTGCCAGTGGCCCCGCCAAGGCAGCTTGAATCTGCAGGTTTAGCTCGCTCCAAGCTCTATTTAGTCGGTCGGACGCTTTTGTTAGTTCAAGAAGGTTATCGGATCCTTGGCGTCCTACGACTTCGTTGTAGCGACGTTGGATAGCTGTCGTAGCTTCGATAAATTGTCCTGATTCGATTAAGCGTTCGACGTACTTATCTTGGGAACTTGAAGCAAGCAGCGCTCTATCTTTGATGACATTGAAATTATCTATTGGTTTTTGCAGGGCTGTTCCAGCCTGATTTGCAGCTACACCTAGCTGCTCTAGCTGACCGAAGATTGCGGAGCCAAGGATCTGGCCGCCGAAGCCTGTACCGACAAAAGAACCGAGCAGGCCGCCTAGGACTTGACCGGGACCGCCGCCGAATAGCAGTGGGAAGCCTGCGCCAAGGGCGAGGTTTT
>Ga0315904_10008161_pt1 | contig 13892 bp, 13 predicted proteins | sample LakEriMetagenome_6_FD_203529 | JGI IMG/M metagenome (GOLD analysis project Ga0315904, IMG submission 203529) | Freshwater fungal communities from buoy surface, Lake Erie, Ohio, United States - Buoy 12 MA120 | ecosystem: Environmental > Aquatic > Freshwater > Lake | place: USA: Lake Erie, Ohio... | reverse complement strand
GCTTACCGCCCTCCTCAAGTTGCGCCGAAGCAGAGGGGAAAAGCACCTCAGATTGGAATACAAAGCGGTCGCCAACGATCCTGATTTCGGGCCTGTTGCCGAGTGCTTTCTTAAGTTTACCAAAGAATTCCGAGCGGTACTCAGTCAGCTCCTCAGCTTTCTTGAGCATAGCTTTCTTTAGCTTCTGATCTAGGTCTGTAATCTTTTTGTCCTTGTCAATTAAGGTGCTCTTAGCTGATGTCAGATCGGCTGTAATCAGCGCCAGCTTCTTATTGAGTTCCTCAATTTGTTGAGCAAGGCTTGAGAGCTTCACGTTCAGAGCACTCGCTTCAGTTTTGGATTTAGCAAGCTCTATCCCAAGGTTGTCTCTCTCGCTACGCATGGTGTCTCTCTCGACACGAATGACATCTTTCTCCCCGCGTAACGCTGCCAGCACCTTATCATGCTCTGCAGCTGTTGTGCGCAGCAGCGCAAGGTCGGCTTGATCTTTCTGATATGTTTGCTCGAGCTCATCGTTTCTGGTCTTTAAGCTCTTGGATGTAGTCTGCTCCAAGGCGAGCGAGTCGGCCAAAGCGCGCAGCTTGACTGCCAACTCGCCCAGAGCAATATCCTTGCTGTTCAGCGCATTTCCCAGATAAAATTGTGCAGCTACCATCACCATCAGCACCAACGCAATCATCATCAACATCGACGACAGCGCGTCAACATATCCTGGCCAAACATCGAAGTCCCGACGTTTAATTCGACGTGATGCGTAACTCATATAGAGCGTCTCTTGTTTGCTTTATCTGGCTATAAGTTCAGTCTCTTTGCTACCCGATAGTCCAGGCCCAGCGAGCAATCGAGCAATCACTCGCAATTCACCACGCAACTCCTCAGTCTGCACCTCAGACGAAACGGCCAACTGCCTCGAGAAATCCTTAATACTGATGTCGATGCTGCGCGCGTGCTGCTCAACCGATGCCACGCTTGGGCTGTTTAACAGCGCTGACAAGCGTTCAACAACTGGGGCGGCCTCTTGTTGAAAGCTAACCATCTTTGAGAGCAGCGAGGCTTGGGACTTTAGGTGTGTATCGAGAGCTACAAGGACTTCCTGTAGTGTGCGCGAATTAGCCTGCTCTGTAACTCTTAGTTCGACTTGCTGCCGCAACGTGCGCTGCAAGCGCTCGAGCTGGTCGGTGAGTCCGTGTACCACGGCGTCCTGATATCCTCCACCTGTCACCGTCACTGGAAAGCGCAGGTTAGCAAACTCGCCTGACTCATCCCCTAGGCTATCCTTCGAACCTAAAATCTCTTCAAGCTCTGCGCAGAACAAATTTTGCGCCCGACCAGCCTGCAAGTCCATAAATCCAAGGATAAGCGAGCTCGCCAAACCAAACAGAGAGGCGCTAAACGAGATCCCCATTCCCACGAGCGGCTTCTGCAAACCTTCTTTAAAACGATCAAAGACGTCCTTTATATCGCCCTCTCCGAGGCTTAATCCACCGATTACAGCACCGATCCCACCAACTGTCTGGAGTAATCCCCAGAACGTTCCGAGCAGACCGAGCAAAATCAAAACATTCATCAGGTAGCGACTCACATCACGCCCATCATCGAGACGCACAAAGACGCCATCAAGCATGGCGCGCAGTGATAATGCGCTGCATGTGGGCTGCGACGAGCGCGAGTTGATGAGCGGTGTAAGCGGCGCGAGCAAGAAAGGAATCGGCTCTTTCACGTCAGAGCTGGTCAAACGCTTTGCCATCCAGCGTGCAGAGTAGTCGATCCGCAGCAGCTGCCTGACAGCAGCCGCGGCTCCCACGAACAGAATCGCGACGATCAGCGCGTTAAAGATCGGATTAGATTGAAACGCCTGCTGTAGTCCGGACAAAAGTAGCACTCCGGAAACAACAACCACCACGGCAAATCCAATAACGGTACACAGGGCTAAGGTAGGGCGTGTCATACAACCTTCTTTAAAAATTGAGTTAACAGGCACTTACGGCTATATAGGCGCACCTATAAAGCGACTCCGTAAGTAAGATGCTGCCAGTCTCTATTTTGAATTGCCCAAGTTCTCTCTTTTTGTTGAATTTAGCGCGCTACTCCCCTATGCTGCCCCGTCCCAGCTGAGCAGCAGCGCCCCACATGTAACATAACCCATCGGTCTTAAAGGACACTTCATCGAAATGGCTAAGCTATATTTTAGATACGGAACGGTCGGCAGCGCCAAAACTCTCAATCTCTTGGCAGTCGCACACTCATACAGCCAACAGAACAAACGGGTCTTCGTGATCAAGCCAGCGCTCGATAACCGTTTTGGCGAATCACTAGTTCGATCGCGTGCGGGACTAGAGCGCGAAGCTGACCTGTTAGTTGAAGCCGATACCATTTTAGATCCAAAGCAATACGAAGGCGTTCACTGCATTTTGGTCGATGAGGCCCAGTTTTTGAGCGTAAAGTTTATAAACCAACTACGCCGCTTTGCGAGCGAGTTGGATATTCCGGTAATTTGCTACGGACTGCGCTCTGATTTTCGCACAAATCTCTTTGAAGGATCGCAGCGCCTATTTGAACTCGCTGATGAGATCTCAGAGATCAAAACAACCTGCTATTTCTGTAACCGACGGGCGCTCTTTAATTTAAAGCTCCTAAACGGCAAACCAACCCTTGAAGGGCCAACGGTTGAACTAGGAACTGAGGAGAAATACCTGCCGGCGTGCGCTACCTGCTACGCCGAGCAGCTCGGCTAACCAGCAGCGAAGCAGGTTTAAGGACCCAATTAGCTCTGTTTTATCTAAGCAAACGCCGTACCCAAGCGCCTTGACCACAAATCACTCCCTGGCACTGAGGAGAGAAATCTTGCTAGCCAAAGGTTAGCTCACGCCAAACATCCCCTTCCGCACCCCCACTTAGCAGCGACCGTAAACTTCAAAAATTTGCCTATCCCTTCCCTTAACCAGATTATTGTCTCTCAATCTTTCTCTTCAACAACTATCGGTTTATAAGGTATCTTTCATTGGTTAGAAGTGGTCGTCGATGCCCAACCGCAGGTTGCCGCAAGTCCCGATCGATTATCGGTTAAGATAGTCGTTGGTGTATCCGACAAGCCAAGATGTGAGAAGTGTTCAAGGAGCTACAAGATGAAAGTCGAGATGTTGATGCCGCAGATGGGTGAGTCGATAGCCGAAGCTACGATCTCTAAGTGGCGTAAGAAGCCGGGGGACTCGGTTCAGAAAGATGAGGTTATTCTTGAGATCTCGACCGATAAAGTTGACTCTGAGATTCCGGCTCCTGCCGCTGGCGTGCTCGCTGAGCTACTCTTTAGCGAGGGCGATGTTGTCCCAGTAAAAACCAAGATCGCTGTGATCGATACAGCAGGTAACGGCGCTGCGGTAGCGGCGACGACAAATGGTAATGGCGCGCACAAGCACGAAGCTCCAACTCCTACTCCCGTTGCAGCGGCTGCGAAGCCCGCCCCTGTTGCGGCGGCACCTAAAGCTGCTACTGCAGCCCCAGCTGAGGAAAGTGGTCGCTACTACTCACCGCTGGTGAAAAGCCTGGCGGAGCAACATGGAATTGCGCTCGCCGAGCTAAACTCAATCTCAGGCTCTGGTCAGGGTGGTAGAGTAACTAAGGAAGATTTTTTAAAGTACGTAGAGACCCGCTCATCGCGCGCTCCCGCTGCGCCTACGCCATCCGCACCATCCGCGCCAAGCGCACCATCCGCCCGCCCTGCTCCGTCTCCAACTCCTCCGAGCACACCAGGGGCATGGAGCCCTGAGGGTACGCAGGTAGTGGTTATGGACGCCATGCGTCAAGCTATCGCTGACCACATGGTGCGATCAAAGCAAACCTCTCCGCATGTGTACTCGATTCAGGAAGTTGATGTCACAAACATCGCCAATTGGCGCGCCAAAAACAAATCAGCATTTGAGAAGGCCGAGGGATTCGGTCTTAGCTTCACGCCTTTCTTCCTCGAAGCCACCACTAAAGCCCTTGAAGCCTTCCCGTACGTCAATGCCTCAGTTGAAGGCAAGAAGATTATCCTCAAGAAGCATATCAACCTCGGCTGTGCAGTAGCACTCGGCAACACGGGACTTATCGTTCCAGTTATCAAAAAAGCTGAAGAGAAGAACTTGGTGGGAATCGCGCGCTCGCTCAACGACCTGGCGCTTCGGGCTCGCAACAAGAAACTCGTCCCAGACGACGTCGCAGGTGGAACATTCACAGTTACCAACCCAGGCGTGTTCGGCACAATTATCGGTACTCCGATTATTAACCAACCCCAGGTTGCGATCCTGTGTCTTGGAGCGATCAAGAAGCGTCCCGTCGTTATCGACGATATGATCGCTATTCGACAGATCTGCTACCTCACTCTGTCGTACGATCATCGTATTGTAGACGGCTCTCTTGGCGGTCAGTTCCTAGCATTCATTAGGGACTACCTAGAGAACTGGGACATGAATCGCACGCTCTAAGAGCGCATAACAATGCGAGTCATCGGCGGAACAGCAAAGGGGCGGCTGCTCAAATCAGTGCCTGGCGATTCAACCCGCCCTATCCTCGACCGAGTCAAGGTCCCTCTGTTTGACATACTCCGTCCTGGTTTGGCAGGCATTTCAATGCTCGATCTCTTTGGGGGCACAGGCGCCGTAGGTATTGAGGCTTTAAGTCAGGGGGCAAAGACTTGCGTATTTCTCGACACCAATGCTCGGGCCGTATCGACGATTAGAGACAACCTTACCACGTGCGAACTACTCGATAAGGCTGAGGTGCGCCACACCGATGCTTTTATCTACCTTAAGAACTGCTCAAAGAGTTTTGATCTGATCTTTATCGCGCCACCTCAGTACAAAGGGCTCTGGAGCGAAGCGATGAGAATGATCGCTGAACGCCCGCATTTGCTCAGTGAACAGGGCCAAATCATCGTACAGATCGATCCAAAGGAGTACGAATCACTGCAACTAGAAACGCTCCACGAGACCCAGCAAAGAAAATACGGAAACACCGTGCTTATTTTCTACTCTAAGGGAGCCAGGTCGACATGACTCGCCCGCATGCAATACTGATATGCTGCGTTGCTCTAGCACTAGCGATGCTCTCCTTTAATGTTAAACCGATCGGATACCTCCACAGCTGGAATCAGGTCACCACCCTGGTGCATATCTCAGCTCTATCCCGTGACTTTAGCTCCTGGCATAAACCGCACGATGTTGTAACGCGACTACCCGCTGCCGATAAGAAGCTAGCTGTAGCACCTCCATTTGAAGACTTTAGAATCTTTGAAGAGCCTCCGCTGTATCACCTTGTATCTGCGCTCCTTACTCGTCTTGGTAGCATAGGGACTGACTCCTTTCAGATCTTCTCGCCAGAAAATGCAGCGCGCCTTATCTCTATTGTGATGTGGGGCATCGGTGCCTGTGGAATCATTTACCTCGGAGCATCGAGCGCTACGCCGCTTGTGTCCACAATTACTCTAATTTTGTACTGCTGCTCCTTCCCCGTTGCGTACTACGGCTGTGCAATTATGAGCGATACCGCCATGACAAGTATGTGGTTGTGGTCACTCGTCTATCTCGGGCAGTGGGAGCAAGGCGGGCGCCACTCAAAGCTGCTTGCTGCGCTGGCGTTTGGTGGCCTTGCTGGTCTCTTTAAATCGTACGGACTGATTGCGCTGATCCCGCCATTAGCTCTTGAAACGTATCGAGTTATGGCAGGTCATGCGCCACTAAAACGTCTCTTAAGCGTGATAGCTCTTGCGGCTCTTGCAGCGACCCCCACACTTCTCTGGCATTGGCATGCTGCCACGAGCCCTGGGCACCAGGAATTTCAGTCTCATTCCCTCGCGCTAAAGATCAATACCATCGCCTCGTTTGAATTCTGGAACGCCCTCCAGAAAGGTTACTTTCGTTATCTTTCTTATGTGATGGGGGGAGCAGCGATCCTTTCAGGGATAATCTGGTTTAAACGCAAAAGCACCTTAAAATTGCCGCACACGATCTGGATTGCAGCATTCACAGGGATCTTTTTCATCTTTGTTACCGCCGATAAAATTCCACACCACGACTATTATCTACTCATGCCAGCGGTTCCGGTATTTGTGATAGCGGCAACGCTTATTAGTAAGGCTCTACTAATTTTACCTGCTCATGTGCGGCTACCTCTCTTATGCGTACTCGCTATCGGCATCGCTGCTCCCTCTTTCTTTAACGTCAAGAAGGCTCTAAAAGAGCACTCTGATGTTATCCCATGCGCTGAGCTTCTTGCTGCACATTCCGCTCCAAGTGAGCTGATAGCCGCGTATGCCGACGTGACTCGTTACAACTCCATCGTGTACTACGCAGATCGATTCGCAGTTCGAGTTGAAGATACGATCTTTCCAATTCGCCGCTACCAAGCCGCTGGCGCCAGCTCTCTTGTAATTGATCTTCCCCCAGCTCAATTTGAGCGGTTTGATAAATGGCTTGATAAGCAAAGGGCTACGACATCACTCTCGCAAATAAGCGGGATAGACTACAAAGGCCAGCCGCGGGTTTGTGGAATCTATCGGATTAATCAGTAGCCTGCTGAGTTGGAATTCAGATACCACGCCAAGGATCGAGCCCTCTTAACCCCCTGCACGCGCACGGGGTTATCAAAAACTTGTGCACCACGAGGAAAATGAGGCTGGGTTTATCTTCCCGCTAACTTAAGAATTATTCCACCTAGCTATCCTCACCCCATCCTGCGCAAAGGTTTTTGCACACAGCGCATCCGCGCGTTCCGCAAATACCTTGCGCCACGGCTCTTGTTTGACAGTGCCTTTTTTAGTCATCAGATCATACTTAATCAATGCCGCGATGGAGTGTAACAACACAATAGTCTCTACATCTCTCTCATAATGTTCACGATACTGCTGCTCTGTAATTCCATACCCTCCGAGCACCGCATTGCGATCGTTCTGGATGCTCTCTTGGGTGTATCCATCGCGTATAAGCACGTATATAAACGAAGCAAGCTCAGAGTGAAACGCTAGTCCCGAGCCGGCAAACTCCCAGTCAACAACACCACATACATCACCCTTCTGATCAACAAGAAAGTTTCCTAAATTCCCCAACAGATCTTTATGATAAAGACGCGGCTGTGGATCGAGGGCAATAAGTCCAGCTAAACGAGATTCAAGCCACCTCTTCATTGAAGGCGCAATCGGGGCTTCTTCGATCGTTTGCATACTACTCGCTAGTGACGCGGCAAAAGATTGCGCTGCAAAGCCTCCCTTTACGGGATCGAACTCCGTGCCGAATCCATTTACTAAGGGTACTTGCATGGCGCGCATAATCTCACCAAGCTGCCACAGGTAGCGATTGCGATCGAGGCTAGCTTTTACCGTGCTCGCTGGCTTAAATGGCAGCGCTGTTTGCAAGAGATATCCATACTCTACTTCGCCGTGCCCCGGAATGTGCACAGTACAGATCCCTGTTGCATTGCCTACGACGCGTGGCACAAAATCGTATGACTTAAGCTGATTAAGAACGTATCGCTCCTTTTCAAGATGCGGCATGCTGCGCGAAGATTGCGCAGCGCTAAGCGCTGAACGTGCTGCCAGGCGCAAAACATACTCTGGCTTTGTCTGTAATCCACCAGCAGACCCCGCATCACTTAGAAAAAGAACTAGATTACACCAGCCCTGTTCAGCGATCGCCTCGACGTGCGGAGCCTTCGAAAATAGATCCGGAAAGAGCCCCTGTAGCTGCGGAGCCAGAGAGCGCGCCACCACACGAGCCTGATTAGCCCGCTTTGTAGACCGCACAAAATTATCCTCTGCAAACTCAACTTCAATGCCCACGATGCACAACTCCTGATCATCTCTGGGGATCAGCACTGTTATGCGCTAAATGGTCGCAGATGCCGCTTAAAATCGGCTTAGCTGTCGTAAGTGGCTATTTACACGGATAAAAATCGCTTAAAAACAGCTCCGTGAAGGCTCGCCAAGGCCCTTATCTCTGGTCGGCCTACGGAGAATAGATCCGAAACACCATATCCTGAACGATATCACCTGGCTTTAGATACTTCGCCAACGATTCAAGTAGAACCGGTTTAATCATCGTCAGCTCTTGCGCCCACACAGGGTGGATCACGTTAACAATCAGGGCGCGATTGCGGATGCACTCAGGCTTACTTACTTGCGCAAGCCGCTCTCCGACTATCTCTGGCCAGTGCAGAATAAACTCATAACGCTCAACCCGTTTATCGAGCCCTCTATGAGAAAGCACTCTTGAGAGGATCGCCTTTACTTTGGTGAGGTCGCCTCGCACACCGAGCCTTCTGCGGCGTACTGGCGCCGAATATTCTCTGTGATTCGATTGCTCACCACCAGGACTACTATGTGACTCCGCAGCTACTTCTCTACTCTCTTCGTCGTTAGCTACCTGCGCATCTCGACCAAGGGAACGTGCATAAGGGGTGCCTTTTGCTACCCGCTCCTGTCGGTGAATTTGTGAAGCAGCGTTACCATGCTGCGGTATCGCTCGGCCTAATGCTTCACCTGCTAAGATCTTACCGGCCTTTTCCACCCTCTACGTCCTCTTTCTTCTCAAAGATAACGATCATCTCCCCCGCTCTGGCCATACCCAGCTCGCTTCGGGCTGCTTTCTCAACCGTGCGGGGGTCAGACTGTAGCCCTCGTACCTCACGTTGTAAAGCTTGCACACTCTCGGATAGCTTTGCGTTTGTTCTTTGCTGTTGCTCTAAGCTCCTATCGAGGGCCCCTAGTTTAGAGAATCCGTCATCGGAAAGAAAGGAGAAAGCTGCCGCCACCAGGGCGCACAGCAGAAGAAAAAGAGAGGCAGTCGATCGCATGCCCAAAGTTTAACGGTAAACCAAAAATCGAGCCAGTCAGTATCAAGCAGGTTTAACTCGTTATCTTATGTTGCTCATTATCCGCCGAGCTAAGTCTGTGCTTTGTCCCCATTTACTTCCACTTCTCGCGGGGTTAGAGTTTCTATCAGATAAGGCGTGGTATCGAACAAAGCCCCCGAGACTTTAAAGGAACTTACTGTCATGAGATCAAGCACGATTACATCCGTTACAGCTTATGAGTGTCTAGACTCGCGAGGCTTCCCAACAGTAGCCGCCACAGTCACCCTGAACGATGGCACTCAGGGCTCGGCTATGGTTCCATCAGGTGCTTCAACGGGAGAGTACGAAGCACTTGAGCTACGTGATGGAGATGAGCAGCGCTATCTGGGCAAAGGAGTGCTCAAGGCCGTTGAGCATATCAAGGAGAAGATCGCTCCCGTAGTCGCCGGTCACGATGCGCTTGAGCTCGCTAGCCTTGACCGTAAGCTAATCGACCTTGACGGCACAGAGACAAAGAGTCGTCTCGGCGCTAATGCAATTTTAGGGGTGAGCCTTGCCGCCGCTCACGCTGGCGCAAACTTCCTGCGCATCCCACTCTTCCGCCATATCGGTGGAGCTAATGCGCGACAACTTCCTATCCCACTTGTAAATATCATAAACGGCGGAGCGCATGCAGCTAATTCTCTCGACTTTCAGGAATTCATGATTGTTCCGCACCTCTCGGCTACTTTCTTTGAAAATATCCGTTGTGCAGCCGAAGTATTCCACACACTCAAGAAGAATCTTAAGAAAAAGGGTCTCTCGATAGGCATCGGCGATGAAGGCGGCTTTGCGCCAGATTTAGAGAGCCCAACTGCAACCCTAGACACACTCGTTGAGGCTATCTCCGATGCGGGATACGAGCCTGGAGATGACGTCTCGATAGCGCTCGATGTGGCAGCAAGTGAGTTTTACAACGAAGAGAAGGGCCGGTACGTTTTTAAAAAGGGCTCCAAGGAAGAGTTCTCCTCCGCCGATCTCGTCAACCTCTACGCTGGCTGGACAGAGAAATACCCACTCGTGAGTATCGAGGACGGCCTCGATGAGAACGACTGGGATGGCTGGCGAATGATGACGGAAACCATCGGTGCTCAGGTACAGCTTGTAGGAGACGATCTTTTTGTCACCAACACAAAACGACTCGCAGATGGAATCTCACAAGGCGCTGGGAATGCAATCTTGATTAAGCTTAACCAGATCGGCACTGTCACCGAGACCCTTGAGGCGATCAACCTGGCCCACAAGAACGGTTACCGCTCAATTATGTCGCATCGCTCAGGTGAAACTGAAGACACATCGATCGCCGATCTAGCTGTTGCGACGGGATGTGGTCAGATAAAGACCGGATCTGTCTGCCGTAGTGAGCGAACCGCCAAGTACAACCGCCTGCTATGGATCGAGACATTCCTGGCTGGCTCTTCAATCTGTAACAACCCATTCGCGTGATAGCCTGGCTACTCCCACTAATAGGCGCTCTGACGCTCGTTGCAGCTTGGTGGTCTCCGGGGTCACCAAGCTGTGTGGCGCTGGGCTGGACCTCTCTTGCGTTCTTTTACGCCGGACTACGCGATCCGCGCCGCCGTATGCTGCGAATGTTTATCGCCGGGGTAATTACATACACCGGCGGTTTTTACTGGCTATACAGTACAATTAAGGATTTTGGTGGATTTCCAACGGCAGCGGCGATTGCGATCTTTCTTCTGTACGTAGTTGGAAGCGCCGTGCAATTTGTAATCTGGGGCTTTAGCTGGGGGTTTTTGCCGGCGATCACGACTCGCCTGGGGTTGCGCACCGCAACAGCGTGGCTTATTGCACACCACTTCTGGATCAAGATCTTTCCATGGGATTTCGGACATACCCAGATTGGCTTTCCACTCTTCGCGCAGCTTGCCGGTGTACTAGGGGTGACCGGCATTACATTTATCATGATGTGGATGGTTGAGGCGCTGTGCGCTCGCAAGCAGGTTGCGCCTCTCGCTCTAGCCGCATCAGTAGTCTCATTTGGCGCCTCTCTAGCCTATGGCTTCTGGATACAAGACGCATTAGCTAAGCATCCAAGCTCTCCACTGAGCACAGTCATGATTCAGGGAAATGTTTCTCTACAGCGCAAGCATGACATGACTTTCTTCACCGTAAACCGTGAGCAGTACCTTAAAATTAGCGCGCTCGTTGCTCAGAAGGATTCGCTGGTCATCTGGCCCGAGTCGACGATCACAGAGTTTATCCCAGCCAATACTCGCGATGCGCGACAAGCCACTATCCTGCCCTTTTTAAATAACGGTTCGGCATTCCTTGTGGGTGGGCTGACCTTTCTCTCGAATACTGAGTATTTTAATAGCTCTATTCTTATCCGCCCCGATGGCACAGTTGATGCCCCTTACAATAAAATTATCCTGATGCCTTTTGGCGAGTACACCCCCCTCGCTTCATGGTTTCCGTGGCTTGAGGAGATAAATTCCACAGCCGGTCAATTCACCCCTGGCTCTGGCCCAAAAGTGCTCTCGTTTACCCTCTCTGATAATCGCCCGGTAAAGCTCTCACCCCTTATCTGCTATGAAGACGTCGTCCCGTCGATAGCGCGCCAAGCAACCAATCAAGGCGCAGAGCTGCTGATTAACCAGACCAACGATGCCTGGTTTGGAGACACCGTTGCTCCGTATCAACACCATATGATCGCCAGCTTCCGCGCAATCGAGAATAGAAGATACCTACTAAGATCAACCAATACCGGCCTAACTGCAGTCGTTGACCCGTTTGGCAAAACATTGGCTTCTTTGTTGCCGTATACTGAGAGCGTCTTGCCGATGGAGATCTCTCTACTACAGTATCGCAGCACATACACGGCTTTACCGATCTCTATCGTGTGGCTTCTCCTGGCTGCGGTCTTAGCGCTCAAGGTAGTGGCAACACGCATATCAACCAGGGCAAAGCGATAAGCGTGCTGCGCCTAGCATCAAGTCCGTGCGCTCCTGCGCCTCACCCTCGACCTCTCCCGCGCACAATCTGCGCCGCCAGCTTTATCGCCCCGAGCATGCTTGCAGGGTCGGCACGATTCTGACCGGCGATATCAAAAGCAGTTCCATGGTCGACCGATGTGCGCACCACTGGAAGACCTGTTGTGACACTAACAGTACCAAAGAAGCTCCTCATCTTAGCAGCGATATGGCCCTGATCGTGATACAAGGCAATTACTGCATCAAAATCACCTTGAGCACACTGGTGGAATACTGAATCTGCCGGAAATGGACCACAAGCCCTGATGCCCTCTCGCATCGCAGCCTCGATACCTGGAAGTAGCTTTGTTGTTTCCTCGTCACCAAACAGCCCACCATCACTGGCATGCGGATTAAGCGCCGCAACTGCGATGCGCGGATTCTGTATTCCTAGCCATCCCAAAGCGGCATGAGCATGGCGTAGCAGCTCAAGCACTCGAGCTGGCGAAATTAGATCTATCGCGTTTCTTAAAGACACATGCCTGGTCAGGAAAAAGATCCGCAGCTGGTCGACAACAAAAAGAGTCTCGGCTGAACTCTGAAACAACGCACTCAGAGCTTCAGTATGTCCAATATGTGGCACCTTCGCGGCAAGCCATGACTCCTTGTGGACTGGACCAGTCACTATCGCCTTAACTCTACCTTCTTTAGCTAAGCGCACAGCGCTCTCAAGGTACGTATAACTAGCCTCACCACACTCGCGGGCCACTCGCCCCATCTGCACCTCGTGAACTGGTACAGCGCTCTGGATGATTTCGATATCAGCGTTTGAGGCCAACACGCGTTCTAGCTGGGCTGTCAGTCCGCAGCGCTCGGCTTCTTTATCCAGCAGCTCTTTCTTGCCGATCACGTAAAGCTTTGCAACCCCGCGCATACTCGGCTCAAGCACAGCTTTAAGAACGATCTCAGGGCCGATTCCGGCTGGGTCGCCGAGCGTTATAGCTATACTTGGTTGGTCCATTGTAGTCATCACAAATCAAAGGGAACTGTCGCCGGATAGCTGAAGAAACTCCCTACTTGCTCATTCTTAGCTGAATTGAGGCAAAAATGCACCCCCACCCCGGTGTGACTGCAAAGCCCTTGCTAAAACCAGAATATGTGCCGAGTCAACCACTTAGAGTACTAGTAAAAAACTTAGAACTGTTTGAAACGCATCTCTACAGGGGTTACCGCTTTCATCCGAGAGTCTCTTATACGGGGGCTGAGGTGGAATTTGATACAACACGTTACCCTCCTCTCACATGTGCATGAGAGAGATACAGGATGTAGGTAGTAGGAGTAAAGTATGGCTGTTTCTGGAATCAAGGCAAGGCGCGGTTGGTTCGTTGTGCTCCTCTTTTCAATCGCCGCTTGTTCTAATCCCCAAGCTGGTCCTGATAAATCTATAGCCGGCGCACTGCTTGGTGCAGGTTGGGGCGCAGGTGCAGGCGCAGTAGTCGGAAATCAGGTCAGCACACCAGGGAAAGGAGTGGCTGTAGGCTCCGGATTCGGTGCAGCCGCGGGACTGCTGATGGGAATGGGGTACGACCTTGAAGAAGGTGTTCAGCTAGAGCAGAATCGTCAACTAGCTGCGCTGCGAGTTCAATCGGTGGCGAATCACAACGCCCTGCTGAAGGTACAAAACAAGCTCGATTCATCGCTGTGCGCTGATCCGATCGGCGGAGTCTACACAGTTTTCTTCGACGAGGATCAGACAAATCTAAGGATGGGGGCGATCTCCAGTCTAGAAGCCGTTGCCGAAGCACTCAAAGCAAATCCACGCTACAAGCGAGTACTTGTAGCTGGACATACTGACGACACCGGACGACCAGATTACAACGACAAACTAGCCCAAGCTCGTGCCAACTCGGTATCGGCCTATCTTGCGGCGCGTGGCATCTCAACTGATCAAATTAAGATCGAGAGCCATTCAGCCTCTCGGCCAGTAGCCACAAACCGCACAGCCGCTGGACGGCAACTAAACCGCCGGGCAGAGGTGTCGCTGGTGGACTAAAACGGACGTTTTGGCCGATTTTTGAGCGATTTTAATTGCGCGAA
>Ga0315904_10008160_pt1 | contig 13893 bp, 12 predicted proteins | sample LakEriMetagenome_6_FD_203529 | JGI IMG/M metagenome (GOLD analysis project Ga0315904, IMG submission 203529) | Freshwater fungal communities from buoy surface, Lake Erie, Ohio, United States - Buoy 12 MA120 | ecosystem: Environmental > Aquatic > Freshwater > Lake | place: USA: Lake Erie, Ohio... | reverse complement strand
TCACTGACCACCTCGACATTTGAGCCTTCGACAAACCGCTGCCGCAGAGCGCCAAATCCCAAATCGCGCGGGTTGCCGGCCAACTCGGCTCCCGAGGCACCGGTCAACGCATACAAATTGTTGCCTTTGTTCTCCAAGCCTGCCGGATTGGGAAAGCGGAACAGTTGGATCTGACCGGCAATCGTCGATGCCCCATTTTGGAGAAAACTGACTGCGCCATCCGGACTGATCGTGAAACTCTCTGCCTCGATCGGGATGGTAATGGCGGGCTCGACCAGCAAGCCATCGGCGGTCACCAATTGCCGCTGGTCGTTCAACGTAAAGTTGCCGTCTCTCGTGTAGCGGATGTCACCGTTGGGAAAAGTGACTTTGAAGAATCCATCGCCCTCAATCGCGAGATGAGTATCGATTCCGGTCTCGGTAAGGACCCCCATCGTGTTCACTTTGGTCGTACCGACCGCCCGGGTTCCATTGCCGATTTGAGTGCCGATGGGGGCCACCTGCCCGGTCGCCGAGAGCGCTCCAGGGGCTGGTTGCACTTCGTACATCAGGTCGGCGAAGTTGATGTGACTCCGCTTGAACGCGGTTGTATTGACGTTGGCCAGGTTATTGGCCGTGTTGTCAATCAATAACTCCTGGGCCCGCATTCCGGTGGCACTGGAGTAAAAGGCTTTGAGCATGGCGGTTTTCCTTGCAGTCTGGGGTCGTATCCGGGTCGGGAGGTCACCCTCCAGACGCCGTCTAGCTGCGGTAATTCTGTTGGGTTGTCTCAGCTATCGAACGGATCGTTCGTTCGGCAGCTTCGAACATGCGCGAGGTCAAGATCAGTGAGATCAGTTCATTAACCGGTTGGGCATTGGACATTTCGAGATGTCCCTGCATGACCTGCGCACTGGCCGGAACCTCGGCCAGATTGGGTGGAGCCTCGAAATAGACTTGGCCATGCGGGATGAGTTGTTGTTTGTCGGCAAAGGCAGTTACTGCGATGGATCCAAGCACTTGACCGCGGGCCGAGACCGTTCCACTGGGATCGATCGCCAATTCACTGTCGCCGAACTGTCCATCGATCGTGATCGGCCCGCCCGCGCCGACGAGAGCATAGCCATCGCCGTTGACCAGTTGCCCTCCGTTGGGGTCCCGGAAAAAGGAACCGGCTCTGGTGTAACGCACTCCGTCCGGCGTCTGGACCGAAAAGAAGCCGTCGCCACTTAAGGCCACGTCCAACGTGCGGCCAGTCCGCTGCTTGGGTCCTTCGCTGAAGTCGATTCCCTTAGCCGAAACCTTCGTGCCGACGAGTTGGGCGTTGTCGGGACTGTTTCGTTCTTCCATTGCCAGCACGGCGCGTCGGAAACCGTTGGCATTGATGTTCGCCAGATTGGAAGCGATCAACTCATGCTGCTGAGTTAAGGCATCCATCGCTGTGGCACCGGAGTACAAGCCGCGCATCATGGCCGCAATCCTTGCGGAAAAATTGGAAGTCTTTTGAATCCCGGCGAAGTTGCCAGCGCTCTGGGGGAGCGTCCCGCGCCGACATCGACCAGCGGCTTTGCCGGAAAAATCAGCGCAGGGCACCACCCTCATCTCTGGTTATCGGCACAAGGCGTGACGATTGGGAAGGATTTGCCGGTCAGGAGAGATTTTTCGGCTAACTTTTCCTCCCCTTGCCAGCGGGCGAACGTCGGGCGGGGGGCCCGCGAAAAAGAGAATTGTTCCACGGAATGCCAGCACGAGTGCCGCTTTCGATCCTAAGTTTTCAGGTAGCCGTTCCGTCGCCGGGCGGCTGAGTGTTCGTTCCCTCGCTTCAGATACACCTCAAGGTTTGCTCCCATCATGTCGCATTCGGAAGCCGCCGCTCCTCAAGAAGGCGAAGCCAAGGCCAAAAGCAAATCGGGTCCGGGACTCTTGGTCTGGATCATCATCGCGGTACTCGCCGTTGGCGGCGGGATCGCCACGCCAGTGCTAGCAGCCAAGTTCCTCGGTGGCAGCGAGCCGGCTGAGGGACATGCTGGCGAGGATGCCGAACATGGGGACGGTCACGGCGAGGAGCATGGTGAAGAACATGGGGAAGAGGGTGGGCACGCCGCTGCTGACCACGGAACGGCTGCTGCAGCCGGTGGTGGCCATGGCGGAGGGCATGGAGGTGGTCACGGCGACCCGGCGAAAATTGTTCCCAAATTCGGGAAGGTCAAATTTCCCAAGCCGAGCAAGTATCCGGCCTTCATTGAGTTTGACGAGGTCATTGTCAACCTTGACGAATCCCGCTTTAACCGATATTTGAAGGTCGTCTTCTCCCTGCAGGTCGCCGAGAACCATCGCGGTGACGTCGAAAGCCTGATCGAGGGGAAGAAGGCGATCCTCAAAAATTGGCTGATTAGCCACTTGGCTGACAAGAGCCTGGACGACATCAAGGGCAAGTTTGGCCACAGTCGTCTGCGGCGTGAGATCAGTGAGTACTTCAATCAGCAGTTGTTTGAGGATGGCGTCGAAAGAATCCAGGATATCCTGTTCAAGGAACTGAACGTGCAATAATGGCAAAGGAATGCCGGCTCTATTATTTCCGCAAAGCCGCCCGGATTGAAGAACCGGTGGCTCGCTACCTTCGGACCTGGTTGGCGCGCGCCTGCGGCAGCCTGCAGCAGCGCTGGAGCGAGATTTGCAACACCACGATCACGGTGACGCCTGAGCCTCTCTACGCCCAGGCTTTCTCCAGTTTTCAGGAAGGCTGTGACCCAGCGAGCTTCGGCGTCACGGCTCTCATGGACCCCGGGCTGCCCGATTTCAATGGTCTCAATACGCAAGTCGTGGTCTCGCAAGTCGATCAGCTTGCGCTCGTTCTGGAGTTGCTGTCTGAGGAATTGGAGAGCAAGCCGGAAGTCCGCGAGTTGACGTCGATCGAAATGAACTTGTGCGAATTGCTGCTGGAGCAACTGACCGCCTCGCTGGCCGAGAGCTGGCTCCAAAAAGAGCAGTTGCAATGCAAGGCCGGTCCGCTTGATCGGCATCCTCAGCGGGCTCGGCTTTATGCCGGCAGTGACCCGGTGATCGTGGCGGGATTGAGTGTGCAGGCCAAGGCCGGTCGGGTGCTGTATCAATGGGTTTTGCCCCGCCTGGCGACGACTACCCTGATCAAACAGCTGACCGGAGAGGCCCCTCGTCCGGAAAATCGCAAGCCAGCCAATCTGCGGTCCTTGATTGAGGAAATGCCAGTCGAGCTGGTCGTCAGGTTGGGTGAAGCCCGACTGAGCATGGACGACCTGCTGGCACTGCGGCCGGGCTCGATCATTGTGTTTGACCAGCCGATCGACAGTCCATTGACTGCTTATCTGGATGACCAGGTGCTTTTTCGTGGTTGGCCGGGAAGGCAAGGAACAAAACAGGCATTTCAGGTAGCGGAGATTCCTTGAATCCGCTAAACGTACCCCGCCCGGAGCCGAGCTTGCTCACTCCCGGGATCCCTCCCGCCCTACTTCAGGAAGCTCAGCATGTCAGAAGCGACCTCGGAAAAAAGCACGTCCGAACAGATTGAATCCAGCCACAACACAACCGCGGGTGCTCAGGTTCAAACTCCGGAGTTTGCGCCGTTGACCGCCGAGCCGGGCCCGAAGCAGGGTCCCGAGTTTTCGCGGTTTCACGATGTGCAGGTGGCTTTGGCGGCCGAACTGGGGCGGACTAAAGTCCCAATTCAGAAACTTTTGAACATCGGTCCCGGCTCCATCGTGGAACTGAATCGACCGATCACCAGTCCCGTTGAACTGATTGCTCAAGGCGTGCCTTTGGCCAATGGCGAAGTGGTCGTTGTCAACGATTGCTTTGCCATTCGGATTCTGGAAGTCTACACCGGGACGATGTCAGCCATGCAGTCCACAAGTTAATTCGCCAATCAGGTGGCTGATTCGGCAGACCGGAGGCTCATTGAGCAAAGGCTCTGCGGTTTTGACCAGCCCGCTGATCAATTTCGACATTTTTAATCGCAAGGCCGCTGGGCAAGGATGCTCGCGGCCAGAACCGTATCCAGACCAACCGGTGACTTGAAGGATTAAGTCGATGCGCTGGACAACTCGAACACCCATCCAACCCCTGTACCGCGGGGCCTGTTCGGCCCATCTCCAGCGGGCCGGGTGCCGGACATTCCTGGGGCTGGTCCTGACGCTGGCCGCCGGTGTTGGATTGGGGCAGGAGAATCCGCTTCGCGACGCCGCCTTCGGTTCGCACGCAGGCTCCCCAGTCGAGAGCGGAACGGAATCGGGATATCTCGAACAGCTTTTGCCCAGTTTGCAGAAACTGCAGGATGAGGTTCCTCCAGCCACGGGCCCTGCCAATGCGATGCGGGTTCCCGCCGCGGCTCCCCAGCCCCGCCGCTTCCCCGGCGCGGAGGATACTCCAACAGTGCAGGGCACGCTGGCGGTCGGTGGTTCGCCGGCTGCGGGCGATGCAATGTCGGCGGCGAGCCAAACTCAAACACGGTTGGCTGACAACCGCTTCACCACAGATTTACCCGACTTCGCCGCGGCCAATTCGGCCACCGAACCAAGGGCAGCAGCCGAAGCCAGAGGCGCCGAAACCTCGGGGAGCACGCCCAAAGGCAATGTTTCGCCGACCGGTGGCTGGGGGCGTTCCCCGAGCGGTCTCTCACAGTCTGCCGGCGGTCGGCTGAGTGCTTTTCAGGGGGTTGAGTCATTGCAGCTGAATTCGACCATGGTCAAAGTCGGTTTGAACACGCTCCTCGTTTTGGCTGCTTCGATCGGCTTGATCCTCGTCGTCAGAAAGACCTGGCCCAAGCCGGCTGCGAATCAGCCTCGCTCGGTGGGCCGACTGCAAATCGAGCAAACCTTGAGCCTCGGCGGAAAGGCCGAGTTGAAAGTGGTCCGCTGTGGTCTGAATCAGGTTCTGGTGGCGATCGATGGTGGAGGAATTCGCTCGGTGGTTGCCCTCGAGCCCGCTCTGGAGACGGAGCGGGAGCACGTCGAGCCAGTTCCTGCCAATGCACCGCCTGCGGCCATAAAGGAGCCGGTCAACATTGAACAGTTCGTCAAAATGATCAAGGACATGGAAGGCGATTTTATGGCAGCCCGTACAGGACGTTAGGCTGCTGACCGCGCGGGAGGAGGTCTTCCGTGGGAAACCGTTTCGGGAAAGCAAGGCATGGATCGCCTGTTGTTTCTGGCACAAGCCATCGACAAGGGAACGTTCGAGCAGCTCGCTCCGCCGTTGCAGGTGGCGATCTTTCTCGGTGCGCTCAGCTTTGGCATGGCGATGCTGGTCAGCGTGACGGCGTTCACCCGCATCATCATCGTCCTCTCGTTTGTCCGTCGCGCGCTGACAACCCAGGAGATTCCCCCGAACCCGGTCATTTTAGGGTTGTCGCTGTTTCTCACCTTGTTCGTGATGTCGCCGACGATTCAGCGAATCAATCAGACGGCGATCCAGCCTTACCTCGCCGCGCAGCAGCTGGCCGCACAACAATTGGCTGCGGGTTCCCAGGCCGACAATCCGGCTTCGGCATCTGCCCCTTTTGGGATCTCCGAAGCCTGGGAGAACACGTCCCGGGAATTGAGCTCTTTCATGTTATTCAACACTCGGGAGGCGGACCTGAAGCTGTTCTTTGAACTGGCCAACGCTCCCCTGCCCTCGGACCTCGGTCAAACGCCGCTGCAGGTCCTGATTCCCGCGTTTGTTGTCAGTGAATTGAAGACAGCCTTCATTATGGGATTCTGTATCTACATCCCGTTTCTGCTGATTGATCTGGTCGTCTCTACCGTCCTGATGTCCTTGGGGATGATGATGATGCCGCCGGTCGTTGTGGCGACCCCTTGCAAGCTGCTGCTGTTCATTCTGGTCGACGGCTGGCAGCTGATCTCTCGCGCACTCGTTACCAGTTTCGGTGGATAAGGAGCCTCCTGACTCATGTCCACCGTCGCACCCGTACAACAGACTGACAGCAATTTCGCTTTCGCTGGTCGCAGTGAGACCCTGCTCAGTGTGACCTTTCTGCTCACACTGGTAGTCCTGCTGATTCCGCTGCCAACGGTCATTCTTGACATGTTGCTCGCCGTCAACTTGGCGGGAGCGATCCTGCTGCTGATGGTGACGCTGAACGCCCGCAAGCCGCTCGATGTCAGTGTATTCCCCTCCCTGTTGCTTTTGCTGACCATTTTTCGGCTGTCGCTGAATGTCGCCACCACCCGTTTGATCCTGCTTGAAGGGGATGCGGGAAAGATCGTGGCGACCTTCGGCGACTTCGTGGTGGGTGGCAATCTGGTGGTCGGATTGGTCATTTTCGCGATTCTGGTCACGATCCAATTCATTGTGATCACCAAAGGTGCCACGCGCATTTCGGAAGTCAACGCGCGGTTCACCCTGGATGCGATGCCCGGTAAGCAGATGGCCATTGATGCCGAACTGAACATGGGCGCGATCGATGAGAAGGAAGCGAGTCGTCGACGGCAGAACCTGACGCGCGAGGCCGAATTCTTTGGTGCCATGGACGGTGCCAGTAAGTACGTTCGGGGCGATGCGATTGCCGGGCTGATCATCCTCGCGGTGAATATTCTCGGCGGCATCGTGCGGGGGGTGATGAACGGCCAGACGTTTCTCGAGGCCATCGAGTTCTATTCGATTCTGACGATCGGCGATGGACTGGTCTCCCAAATTCCGGCCCTGGTGATTGCCGTGAGCGCCGGTATTCTGGTCACGAAATCGTCGTCGGATTCCAGTCTCGGTCAGGAAATTGGCATGCAGGCCAGCCGCAGCTCCCAGTCCCTGCTGACCGGAGCCGGGATTCTGGCGTTGGTTGCTTTCACCCCGGGATTTCCCAAAATCCCGTTTTTTCTGCTGGCCGGTGCCGTGGCCCTGTTTGCCCAGTCAGCCCGACGAAAACAGGCGCGCGAGCAGGCCGCACCTGAGGCTCCGCTTCCCAAAGCCGATGACGGCACGCCCCCGGAAGAGAAGAATCTGCAGCAGTTTCTTCAGACGGACCGGATCGTGGTTGAGGTGGGCGCCGGGCTGTTAGCCATGGTCGACCCCAAGACCGGCGCGGGAATTGCCAATCTGATTTCCAAGAAACGCGAAGAGGTGGCTCGCCAATTTGGATTCTGGGTACCCAGAGTCAGGATCCGCGACAACCTGATGATCGATGTCTCCCAGTACCGATTGCTGGTGGGGGGGCGAGAAGTTGGGCGCGGCGAGCTGCGCCCCAGCGAACTTTTGGCGATCAATCCAGGCAACGTCAAAGCCGACATCCCGGGCGACGATACGATCGATCCGGCGTTTGGAATGCCCGCGCGCTGGATTGCCGAGGCCAGCCGTCGGCGGGCCGAGATGATGGGCTTCATCGTGGTCGAGGCTGCTGAAGTCCTGGCGACGCACTTGATGGAAGTCGTGCGCCGCCACGCCCATGAGCTGCTCAACCGCGAGGACCTCCAGAAAATGCTTGCCAAGCTCAAGGAGACCAGCCCGACAATCGTCGAAGAGTTGCGACCGGAGACGCTTCGCCCGGCGGTTCTGCATCAAGTGCTCGTCAATTTGATGCAGGAGCAGGTGCCGATCACGGCCTTGGAACTGATCGTGGAAGGCGCCTTGCAGTACGCTGCGGCAACCAAAGACCCCGGCGAGTTGACCGAAAAAGTACGTGGGCATATCGGCCACCTGATCATCGACCGCTTTCGGGATGAGCAAGGACGCGCCCGCGTGCTCTACCTCGAGCCCAAGCTGGAGCATCAGCTGAGGCAAATGCTGTTTGAAGGCAACCTGTCGCTTTCGCCCCGGCAATTGCAGCGAATGGTCGAGCGACTGCGAAAAGACTGGGAAATGGCCTCGCTCAAAAACCAGCCGATCGCGTTGATTGTCGACTCCACGGTGCGCAGGCCATTGCGAAGAGCCGTCTATCGTTCGCTGCCTGACCTCTCGATCGTCGCCTATAGCGAGATCCCGACCACAACTCTAATCAATGCGACCTCAATGGTTCGTTTTGCGGATGTGTTCGATGAAGCTTCCGGAGAGACAGAAGCATTTCCCGGCACGGGGATTACGCCCGACCCTGCCGCTCCTCTGAACTGAAGAAAAGCAAAAGGACACTTAATCACTGATGGCCAGAAACTCCATTCGACAGTCACGCCGCAGGCGCCTCGGTCCAATCGGCACCGTGGCAGCGATGTGCACCGCCAGCGCTGTCACGCTGGTTGGCGTCATGCTGGGACTGGAACCGCATGTGATCCTGCTCCGGGCGGCTGGGTCGGCCATCCTGATGGGAAGCGTGCTGACCTTTGGCTTGAGCGTGATCCAAATGGCCAATACTCCACCTGCAAAAAGCAATCGGCAGTAGGCGAGGTGATTTGAAATGAACTTCAACCCAGAAGAAGCCTATCGCAAAGCGGCCCGGGAGAACTCCCGCGAACGGCTGATCGTCGAGAATCTTCCCTACGTGAGAAAAATCCTCAGCAAGCTGACTGTCGATTTGCCGAGCCATGTCGATCGCGATGGGCTGGAGTCGGCGGGCGTCGTCGGGTTGATCGAGGCCGCAAACAGTTATGATCCGGCCCGCGGCGCGGCGTTTCGAACTTACGCCTATCCGCGGATTCATGGGGCCATTGTCGATGAGCTGCGCAAGACGTCGCCCGTCTCCCAACACATGCTCGAACAACTGGGCAAGTTGCGGGATGCGTACCAGCAGCTCTCCGCACCCGTGACACCTGAAGAACTCGCCAGGCATACCGGACTGACGCTGGACCAGGTTCAAGCCTGCCTTGAGGCGTCGCGTTTTCTCGCTCCTCAGGCCTGGAATGACCTCTACTGCACGCTGCACAGTTCCTGGCGGGATTCCACCGAGCGACCGGAACACAATCTCGAACTGGAAGAGATCAAAAAGGTCCTGACAGAGTGCATTCAGCGTCTGCCCGAGAAACAGCGACTGGTTCTCACGATGTACCACACGGACGACTTGACTTTGGCTGAAATCGGAGAAGTGCTCGGTTACTCCGAGTCTTATGTGTCTCGCTTGCTGAGCGAGGCCTCTTTTCAACTCAAGGAACTGTATCGAAAGGAAACCGAATGAAGCCCCATTTGACACTGTCTCCCGCCACTCCTCAGAACGAGAACGCCGGGGCAACCATGTTGATGCCCTACAAGATTCTGGCTCCCCAGGCGAATCGCAATCCCCCGCAAGCGAAGGTTGCGGTAGGTGCCGAGGCCAACGTCTGCCGCCAGCCGCAAGTCACCGTCCACAAACAAGGCGAGGAGGTGACTGCGATCGAGATTCTTTGCAGCTGCGGCGAACGGATCACACTCGAACTGAAGTACTGAACCCACACTTGCTGCTCCAGCCGATCTCTTATGGTTTTTACATTTACCGGTGCCTCATGATCCACTTCCCAATCAAATCTGTGTCGCCGCTGGCGTTGCTGCTGGTTTGTCTTGGCGGCGCAGCGGGCTGCGCCGGCGGGATGCCGCAGCGACAGGCCGAATGGCGTCCGGGAAACCAGCCAGCGGGTAATTCCGCCCCACCGGTCAACGGAGGTTCGTTAAACGGAGCGGCAAACAACCGGGCGCGAGGTGGCTTGGTCGATTCACCCCGCGCGGCCCAGGAAACTCAACCAGCCCGAGGCGTTCGAACCGCAGCGGTCGCTCCCGCAGCGGCTCCCGTAGCGGCGCGAGCGAAGTCCGAGATAAGGTCCTCAGCCGGTATGGCCGCTGGGGCAAGCACGGGTCGCCAGTCCCCTGCGCCAGCCCCGACTGCAAATCCCGAGGGTAAGTTAAGCCAAGCTCCCCTGAATCCGACTCCCGGTCCGACTCCCGGTCCGACTCCCGGCGCGACGAGTCTTAACTTGTCCGACTCGCCGGTGCCCAATCCGCTGCGGAACGCGAGACGCTCTGCGCCAAAAAAGTTGGCGCCCGGACAAATGGCGCCCGAACAAATGGCAGCGGGACAGGCCACCTCGCCAGTCCAGCAGACCGCCCGCCCGGTCGCGACCTTTGACACGGTTTCCGACACGAATTCCGACAAGGCTGCCGGCAAGAGCTCCGGAAAGGGCTCCGGCAGACCCTTTGCCGTGCAGACGGTAGGCTATCAGGAAGAACTTCCCATCGTCGCCGGCTCAGTTGCTGCGGAGACCGAGGGGCCGATGCGGCTGGTCGGATTGGAGGAGCCCGAGCCAACCGTGGCGGAACCTGCTTCGGTCTTGATGGCCGATTCTGCTGAACGCCCGACCGTCGATGGTTTGGCCGATCCGGCTGTTTCCGGTCTGGCAGCGTCCGACCCGAATGCTTCAAGCTTGCCGATCGAAGCGAATGCCAGCGACCCAGCGGAAGCGGTGTTCAGTGATCAGGCAGAGGAAAATGGGGCTCCCCAGTCAGCTTCGGGTTGGAACAATCGGTCTGGTGAGGGAAATCAGGCTGGCGAGGTCGGGCCGGCTCAGGGGCACTATCAGCAGGGAACCGCGGTCTATGGCCAAGTGCTTAACGCGCCCCAGCAGCCCGCGTCACAGAGAGCCCTGCAACTGCTCGAAGAGAATCGGCAACTGCAGGAGGACTTGCAGGCCCAGTTGAAAACAATCGAGGAACTGCAGGCGAGGCTGAAGCAACAGGATGACTTGTGGGCCCGGGCCCGTCAGGAATTTCTCGATGTGCGCCGAGTTGTCGATCGCTTGACTCGCGAGAATCTGCTGCTCAAGCAACAACTCGAGAAGTCGAACACGGAAAAGGCCGACTTGGCCCGGCAGTATCAAAACCTGATGCAGACGGTTGAGCAAACGCTCGACGATTTGCTGCTGCGGGCCATCACCGAGCCTTCCTCGTCAGCTCCTGCCTCTGCAACGCCCGCGGGCGGGGGATTGCCTCCCTCAACTTCCTCGGTTCCCCTGACGGACGAGCCACCGGCCGAAGCCGTGCCTGCAGTTCAACCAAACACACCACCGATCACCCAGCCGGCGACTCAGCCGACTCCGACGCCTCCGGCCAATAGCGGGCAACAGGCTTCGGCCCCAAAGACATCGCGCTGACGAAACCGCTCGCCCGCCACTCCGCAGACTTCTTGCCAGACTGACATGAAACCGAAACTCTCTGCTGAAACCGAAATCAGAACATCTGCAGGACCGCTCCCCGCGCGCGTTTGGACCCGGCGGGAATGGCTGGCCTCGGCGGTCGGGGTGGGGCTGGTCTGGCCTCAATTCACGGGCTGCGCGTGGAACTGCCCACCGCCAACGGAGTGTCGGGATGTCACCTATTTGAAGTCACCGGAGGGATTCAGCTATTTCTTCGACCCGCTGTTCCTCCAGCGCCGACCGCGGCGAGTGCTTCTGGCGGCCACCAGTTGTCAACGTCAGCCGTTCGAGTTGCAGTCGCAGTTTGTCGAGCAGTTGGCAAGCAGCCTGCGCGAGGCCCAGTTGTTTGAGGTTGTGACCGATCATCGGCTGCACGGATGCAATTGCGACCTCGATGCCATTCTGCACGGCTACTTCAACGAGCGCCACCTGCTCGCTTTGACCGAGCAGTACAATTGCGAAGCACTGATGCTCACTCGGGTGAACCAGTTCGATTTCAATTGGCCAATGAAGACAGCGGTCACGGTCGTCCTGATTGATCGGGCCGAAGCGGTCGTGCTCATGGCGGTGGACGGGATTTGGGATGTGGGCAGTCCCGACCTGGCCCGCGCTTACACCTCGTTCGTGCTCGACCAGAATCAACTGGTGCCGAGAGAGTTTCTCCCTGTCAACCAGCAATCTCCTCGCCAGCTGCAGCGATTCGTCGCTTGGCAGATTTCCCGGTTGTTGGTCTCACAAGTGGGCTGAACCTCTGCAAACAGCGCCGCGGGGGACAACTGTCAGCCACTTCTAAACAACAAGACCGCGGACTTGGGGTCCCCGGTCTTGTTTTTCGATTTCAAGAGTAAGCAATTTCGTCAGCGGCGGTTGTATCGCCTAGAAGCAGAATTGGGCTCCGGCATAACCACCGTGCAGCAACAGGCTTCCGTTGGAGTCGATCCGCTCGATGTCGCGGGCATCAGTGAAGTTGTAAGGGAACTGGTTGGGTGCCAATGCGACACCATTCACGGCGATCAGGCGATAGCCAAAGTTCAAGCGGAACCGGCTGCTAATCTGGTAAACGAATCCGGTATCCAACTCCCCGAGGAAAGCGATGTCATCTTTCGTCGAGCTGAAATCGTAAGCGGTACCGTTGAATGGTCCGCCCATGATGGTTGCCGCATTTCCGAGGGTGTCAGCAATCCGGCTGGTATGTGAAATGCGATTGTTGAACAGACCGCCCCGCAGGCCAGTTGTCAAACGCAATCGATCCGTCACACACCACTCGGTCCGGCCGCCCAGTTGGAAACCGAGCAGAGTGTTTCGCGTGTTGATCGCGTAATCCAGTTGACTGGGCCAGGGAGCAGCAGTGTTGATTGCCGAGTAGGCAAAATACTCGTCAAACTGGAACCAGCGGAATCCGCCCAGCAACTCATAGAAGGCATTGCGGCAGCCGAAGCCAGTGAAGCAACCGCCGTTCCGCAACAAGTTCAGTTCGAGGTTGTTGATCGAGTTCTCCCGGGTCACCCGATGCCAATCGGCTGCGTTGTAAACGTCCAGAACACTGGTCATCGTGGGAGCAAAGTCCAGATTCTGCAGACCGGCCAGGACGGTGCCGGGCATGTTGTTAATCATGTTGCTCGCGGATTGGGGATAAAGCCCCCAGTAGCGGGCCTCCCAGCCTGAGCCGCTGCAGTTGCGTCGGCTGAGGACCGTCTCGATTCCGCCAAACGTCTCCAAATCGGCATCGGTCGAGTAGAGGTATTCTCCACCGGCGTTGTAGGAAAGTCCCTTGTCGTCTTCGTAATCGCGGGCAAAGATCAGGGCGTTGACCCCCACGACCCAGTTGGCATCGCTACTTTTGACGAACTTGCCCAAGCGGCTGCTCAAGCCGCCGGCTGTCTCTGTCGGTCCGCAAGGAACGCTGGTTTCACCGCCGGCAACAGACGGCGCTGCGGCCAGTTCCTGGGGCCGAACGGGCATGGTGGCGTAAGGTGCGGGAGCTCCGGTTGTCGCTGCTGCGGGGAAATACTGAGGTGGAGCGGCATCGAAAGCGGGCCGCATCGGTGGCGCAGCTTGTACTCCGGGTTGCTGAGGTGCGACGATGTCCTGCCGGTAAGTGACTGGAAAGCTCTGTTGCCTGCTTTCAGGCCCGACAGTGAATCCACCGGCCACAGTCGTCGTTGTGGTCATGCCTGCTGGCGGGACAACCTGATTGGGAAGTTGAGCGGGGAGGGGGTAACGTCCTGGTTGCCCAGCCGACGCGCTTGGCGTCATTGCAGGCGAGCCGCCGTTGAACTGACCATTGCCGCCCGCCACAGGTGGCTGGGGCACTTGGGAGTAACCGTAGAGGTGAGCCGGCGAGGGCGCGGCGTAGCCATTGGGTTGAACCGGACTGGCCCCTGCTCCGATCCCCTGGTCCCAACTCGATTGAGCATTGGTCAAGCCTGACCAAAGGCAGCAGGTTCCGAAAACGATTTGGGGCAACCAGAACTTTTTCATGGTATCGACTCCGACCCAGGCGAGTGGCAAAGATTGGCGGGGCTGTGGTAACCGAGCGACCTGCGGATCGTTCTGCGCTACAAATGGCAGAACGGTTCCAATGGTCACGATCCCAATCGTCCGAAGAATCGGTAGAACTGGCACGAAAGGGAGAGGCAGAGCGGATTTCGCGCGGGGGTGGGGTGTACAAACCGAACGATTACTTCGGTCAACCTGATCGGCAAAGTTTACCCAGCTTTCGGAACGTGCCGGCCACTAGCGGTTGGGGCTTGAGGTCAAGGCCGGCTCAGAGCCTGTTTGGCTTCCGCTCTCCCGGCACTCAATGCTCCCTCGGATAACCCCTTTTGCTGCGGCCGATGAAAGCGAGGTGAGCGGCCGA
>Ga0315904_10008159_pt1 | contig 13894 bp, 10 predicted proteins | sample LakEriMetagenome_6_FD_203529 | JGI IMG/M metagenome (GOLD analysis project Ga0315904, IMG submission 203529) | Freshwater fungal communities from buoy surface, Lake Erie, Ohio, United States - Buoy 12 MA120 | ecosystem: Environmental > Aquatic > Freshwater > Lake | place: USA: Lake Erie, Ohio... | reverse complement strand
CGCTCGAGGAACCAGTCGACGAGGCGCTCGGCGTGCTCGCGACTCGTCGGGGTGTTCGCCCTCGTCTCCGCCATCAGCGCGTCCGCCGAGATCCCGATGCGGTCGAGTTCGTCCACACCGACCCCGACGGTCCACCGGAGCAGGATCGACTCGTCGGCCTCGGGGTGGAACTGCGTGCAGAAGCTCCGGCCCAGCTGCCACGCCTGCGGCCCGACCGAGCTGCGGGCGAGCTCGGTGGCGCCCGGCGGCACGGTGACGACGTCGTAGTGCCACTGCAGCCACGGACCCTCGGCGACGACCTCGGGGACGTCGCTGACGACGTCGTACCACCCGATCTCGGGCTCGCGGGCGCGCTCGACGGTGCCGCCGAGCGCGTGCGCCATCGACTGGTTGCCGAAGCAGATCCCGAACAGGGGGACGCCCCGCGCGTGTGCGTCACGGATCAGGGCTGCCTCGGCGGCGACGTTGTCGGCGACCTCGGGCCAGTACACGCTCCACTCGCTCCCGAGCAGGAGCACGAGGTCGTGCCCCTCGAGCGAGGGCCACTCCCCGGGGTGCTCGCGGAAGCACTCGGAGAACGCGAACCCGTGCATCCGGAACCGTTCGCCGACGAAGCCGGGATCGAGGTCGTTCTGATTGCCGATCAGCAGTGCGCGCACGCGACCACGGTATCCGCCGCCCGGTCGGCGTCGACCGCTCGGCGTCGGTCGGACGTCGCCTGAGGGCTCGGCCGGCCCCGGCATTCGTTCGTCGGCACCGGCCCGACCCCGGCAGACTGTCCGGGTGGCAGCACACGTGCTCATCGTCGGGCGTCTGAGCCCGGAGTCGAAGGGGGTCCGCGGCGAGAGCTTCGCCGCGGGCCGCACCTACTTCCACGCCGTCGAACGCGCCGGGGGCGTGCCGATGATGCTCCCGCCCATGCCGGCGCTGATCGACCGGCTCCCCGACCTCGTCGGACGCATGGACGCGCTGGTGCTGCACGGCGGCGGTGACGTCGATCCCCGCCGCTACGGACAGGAACCGTCCGCCGACGAGCTCTACGGCATCGTGCCCGAGCACGACGAGGTCGAGCTCGAGGTCGTGCGCACCGCGCTCGCGGCCGACCTCCCGATGCTCGCGATCTGCCGCGGCATGCAGATCGTGAACGTGGCACTGGGCGGCGACCTCGTGCAGCACATCGGCTCCGAGGACCACTGGTTCCAGCACCACCCCGTCACCGTCGACGCCGACAGCCACGTCGCCCGCGCCACCCGCACGGAGCGGCCGGCGGCGTGCCACAGCGTGCACCACCAGGCGATCGGCCGGCTCGGCGACGGACTCCGCCTGGTGGGGACCTCCGACGACGGCATGCCCGAGGCGATGGAGGTGGAGGGCGCGTCCTGGGCCGTGGCGGTGCAGTGGCACCCGGAGGACACCGCGGCGATCGATCCGCAACAACAGGCGCTGTTCGACTCGCTCGTCCGCGCGGCGGTGGCGCGATGAGCGGGACACCGCCCCTGATCGGCATCTGCGGCCGCGTGCTGTCGTTCTCCGACGAGGGCCGGCGCGACGCGTTCTCGAGCAGCCAGCCCTACAGCCGAGCCGTCGCCAAGTCGGGGGGCCTGCCCGTGCTCCTGCCTCCGCTCCCCACGGCCACTCGCCTCGTCGACACCTACCTCGAACGGCTCGGAGGCCTCCTCCTGCCGGGTGGCGGCGACGTCGAACCGCACCGCTACGGCCAGGAACCGCTCACCGATGCCCTCTACGGCATGGTGGGACTGCACGACGAGTTCGATCTCGCGCTCGTCCACGCGGCGATCGAACGCGACCTCCCGGTGCTCGCGATCTGCCGCGGGATGCAGGTCCTCAACGTCAGCCAGGGCGGCACCCTCGTCCAGGACCTCGAGGTCGAGGGCCACTGGATGAACGAGCACCCGGTCGAGATCCACCACGGCTCGCGGCTCGAGGCGGCCGTGGGCGCCACCCGGCTGCGGCACTGCTACTCCGTGCACCACCAGGGCCTCGACGCCCTCGGCGACGGCGTGATCCCGGTCGCCTACGACGACCAGGGCCTCATCGAGGCGGTGGAGTACGAGCACGCGTCGTGGGTCGTGGGGGTGCAGTGGCATCCGGAGGACACCACGGCGACGGAACCGGCGCAGCAGGCGTTGTTCGACGAGTTCGTCCGCCGCGCCGCCGAGCACGCCGGTTCGTAGCCGACACCTCGGTCAGGGACCGTCGGACGAGGAGCACGTCGACGTCGTGTCCGCGCCGCCGTGAGGCGGCGCCGGTCAGGGACCGACCTGGTGGACGATCGTGGTGGCGTTCTCCGCCGCCGACACGATCCACCCCGGTGCGACACCGACGACGAGCGTGAACCCGACGGCCAGCACCACGGCGAGCACCGTCGAGAACGGGGTGCGCACCGGCTCGAGCGCCTCGTCGGCGGGCTCGGGATCGGCGATCCACATGCTCACCATGATCCGCAGGTACAGGTAGGCGGCGATCACCGACGCCAGCATCGCGATGATCGCGATGGCGTAGCTGTTCTCGTCGACCGCTGCCTCGATCACCCCGAACTTCGCGATGAAGCCGGAGGTCAGCGGCACGCCTGCCTGGGCGAGCAGCAGCACCGTCATGCCGAGCGCCAGTGCGGGCCGGGTGCGACCGAGCCCGCGGAACGCCGAGAGGTCGGTGTTGCCGTCGCCCGTTCGCGCCACGAGCGACACGACGGCGAAGGTGCCGAGCACCAACACCGCGTACAGCAGCAGGTACAGCAGCGATGCGGACACACCCTGGCCCGGATCGGCTTCGCCGGCGCGGTGCGCCGCCGCCTCGACCCCGACGAGGATGAACCCCGCGTGGCTGATCGACGAGTAGGCGAGCATCCGCTTCACGTTGGTCTGCACCACGGCGAGGACCGAGCCGACGACGAGCGTGAGCACCGACAGCACCCACACCACCGGACGCCAGTCGTCGCGCCAGTTCGGCAGCGCCTCGGTGAGCACGCGCAGCATGGCGGCGAACGCACCGACCTTGCCGGCCGACGCCATGAAGGCCGTGATCGGCGTGGGCGCACCCTGGTACACGTCGGGCGTCCAGAAGTGGAAGGGCACGGCGGACACCTTGAACGCGAGCCCGACCACGAGCAGCGCCACACCGGCGAGCACGAGCGCATCGGCACGCTCCGTCGGGACGACGTCGTTGAACGCGGTGACGATCTCGTCGTACCGGGTGCTACCGCTGCCGCCGTAGATGAGCGCGACGCCGTACAGGAAGAACGCGCTGGAGAACCCGCCGAGCACGAAGTACTTGAGGCCGCTCTCCTGGCTCTCGATCCGGCGACGGTGCGACGCGGCGAGCACGTAGAACGACATCGACAGCACCTCGAGCCCGACGAAGAGCACGATCAGGTCGTTCGCCATCGCCATCACCACACCACCGATGGCCGACGTGAGGTAGAGGGCGTAGATCTCCGGACCGTCGAGCTGCTCACGACGCAGGTAGTCGTCCGTGACGAGGCAGGCCAGCAGGACGGCCGCGCAGATCGCGATCGTCGCGAAGCTCGAGAACCCGTCGAGGATCACGGCGTCCGCGACGAGGGTGCGCGCGCCCTGGTCGGTGACGTCGTCCCACAGGACGAACGACAGCACCATCGCCGTGCCGGCAGCGGTGGCGGTGGTCGCCGCGTACAGACCGCGGGGCCAACGGGGCGTGAGCGCGCCGACGAGCAGGAGCAGCAGCGCTGCGCCGAGGAGCACCAGGATCGGGGTGAGGTCGAACCACGCGATCGTCGGAGCGGTGAAGGTGTCGGCCATCAGGGCTGCGCCTCCTGGTGCGTGCCGACCTCGACGGGCTCGGGCGTGTCGGGCGGCTCGTAGCCGGTCTTCTCGCTGACGTGGGTGATGAGCGCGTTCACGCTCGGCTCGATGCGGTCGAGCATCGGCTTCGGGTACACGCCGGTGAAGACGATGAGCCCGATGAACGGCAGCAGCACGGCCGCTTCACGGATGCGCAGCTCGGGGAAGGAACGGTTCGCCTCGTCGGGCTCGCCGTGGAACACCCGCTGGTAGGCCCACAGCAGGTAGAGCGCCGCGAGGATCACCCCGGTGGCCGCCACCACGGTCCACCAGCGGGCCGTCAGGAACGAGCCGATGAGGATCAGGTACTCGCCGATGAACCCGTTGAGGCCCGGCACACCGATCGACGAGAGCATCACGACCATGAAGGCGGCGGCGAAGATCGGTGCCACCTTCTGCAGGCCCTTCAGCTCGGCGATCTGTCGCGTGTGGCGACGCTCGTAGATCATGCCGACGAGCAGGAACAGCGCACCGGTGCTGAGACCGTGGTTGATCATCTGCATCGTGGCGCCGGTGATGGCCTGCGAGGTGAAGGCGAAGGTGCCGAGCACGATGAAGCCGAGGTGGGCGACTGAGGAGTACGCGACGAGCCGCTTGAGATCCTTCTGCATCGTCGCGGCGATCGCGCCGTAGAGGATGCCGATCACGGCGAGCGTCAGGAACAGCTCGCGGCTCCAGAGCGCCGCCTCCGGGAACAGGTAGACACCGAAGCGCAGGAGACCGTAGGTGCCGAGCTTCAGCATCACGCCGGCCAGGATCACCGAACCGCCCGTGGGAGCCTGGGTGTGCGCGTCGGGCAGCCAGGTGTGCAGCGGGAACATCGGCACCTTCACCGCGAACGCCACGGCGAACGCGAGGAACAGCCATCGCGCGGTGTTCGTCGCGAAGTCGGCCTGCTCGGCGATCTCGACGAGGTCGAAGGTGAGGCGTCCGAGTTGCTCGCGAGCGAGCATCGCCGTGGTGACGATGCCGACGAGCATGAACGCCGAGCCGACCATCGTGTAGAGGAAGAACTTCGTGGCCGCGTAGATGCGACCCTCGTACCCCCATCCGCCGATGAGGAAGTACATCGGCACGAGGACGATCTCGAAGAAGACGAAGAACAGGAACAGGTCGAGGCTGAGGAAGCTGCCCATCATCCCGGCCTCGAGCAGCAGCATCCACGAGAGGTAGCGCTTGTGGTCGTGGTGCGGGTCGATGCCGACGATCACCAGCGGGAAGAGCACGCCGGTGAGCACCACGAGGAACAGCGAGATCCCGTCGACGCCGAGGTGCCAGGAGATGCCCCACGGCTTGATCCACTCGTGCTTGCTGACGAACTGGAAGCCGGGGTCGGCGGTCTCGAACGACGAGAGCAGCCACACCGTGAGCGCCCCGGTGAACACGCTCGTGAGGATCGCGACGAGCTTGACCCACTCCGGCCGGTTCTTCGACAGCAGCGCGACGAGCAGTGCACCGACGGCGGGGACGGCGACGAGCGAGGTGAGGATCGGGTACGACATCAGAGGATCCCCCGGATCACCACGAACCAACCGAGCAGCAGGACGACGCCGACACCGAGTGCGGCAGCGTACTGGCGCACGAACCCGCTCTGGGTCTTGCGCACCTGACCTGCGGCGCCTTCCACCGCCTTCGCGACGCCGTTGACGGCGCCGTCGACGATCTTGGCGTCGGCCCAGGCGATGCCGTCGAACGCCTTCCGTCCGGGACCGCCCATGAAGGCCGTGACCGCACGGTCGTAGTACCACCCCTGCTCCAGCACGACCGGTTCGATCGGCGTCGCCTTCTTCTTGGCGTACACCATCACCGAGGCAGCGATGCCGGCGAGGGCGACGACGATCGCGATGCCGAGCAGCAGGTACTTGTTGTCGTACGGCCAGGTGCCCGTGATGTCGGCCTCACCGAACCCGATGACCGGTTCGAGCCACTTCTCGAGGAAGTGGAGGTCCTTCGAGAACGGCAGCTGCATCGCACCGCCGACGATCGACAACCCGGCCAGCACCACGAGCGGGATCAGCATGATCGCCGGGCTCTCGTGGGGCGTGTGCGCGTGACCCGCGTGATCCGCGTGATCCGCGTGGGCGGTGTCGGCGTCGTCGTGCACGCCGAGGTCGCCGTGCGCACCGTGCTCGTGGGCGTGGTCCTTCCAGCGCGCCTCGCCGAAGAAGACCAGGATCACCTGACGGGTCATGTAGTACGCGGTGAGCAGCGCCGCGACGAGGCCGAGCACGTAGAGCACGGGGCTCTTCGCGTAGGTGTAGAGCAGGATCTCGTCCTTGCTCCAGAAGCCCGCGAACGGCGGGACACCGGCGATCGCGAGCCAGCCGATGATGAACGTCACCGCCGTGACGGGCATGAGCTTGCGCAGCGCGCCCATGCGTCGCATGTCCTGCTCGTGGTGCATGCCGTGGATGACCGACCCCGAGCCGAGGAACAGCAGCGCCTTGAAGAACGCGTGCGTGATCATGTGGAAGATCGCCGCCACGTAGGCGCCCGAGCCGATCGCCAGGAACATGAACCCGAGCTGGCTCACGGTGGAGTAGGCCAGCACCTTCTTGATGTCGTGCTGCGCCACCGCGATGGTGGCGGCGAACAGCGCGGTCGCCAGGCCGACGATCGCGATCAGCCACGTGACCCACTCGTGGCTCACGGCGATGACCGGGTTGACGCGGGTCATCAGGAACACGCCGGCGGTCACCATCGTGGCCGCGTGGATGAGCGCGCTGACGGGTGTGGGACCTTCCATCGCGTCCGGCAGCCAGAGGTACAGCGGCAGCTGCGCGCTCTTGCCGACGGCGCCGACGAACAGCATCGCCGCGATCGCCGTGGCGGTCGTGTCGCTGAGGGCGCCGCTCTCCGCAGCGGCGTTCAGACCGCCGTAGCTGATCGTGCCGACCGCCTCGAAGGCCAGGAACATCGCCATCATCACGCCCCAGTCACCGACGCGGTTGGTGACGAAGGCCTTCTTGCCGGCGGTCGCGGCGCTCTCGCGCTCGTGCCAGAACGAGATCAGGAAGTACGAGCAGGTGCCGACACCCTCCCAGCCGAGGAAGGTGACGAGCAGGTTCTCACCCAGCACCAGCACGAGCATGCTGAGGGCGAAGAGGTTGAGGTACAGGAAGAACTTCGAGAACCGCTCGTCGCCGTGCATGTAGCCCACGGCGTAGAGGTGGATGAGCGTGCCGATGCCCGTCACGAACAGGCACATCGTGATGCTCAGCGGATCGGCGAGGAACGCCAGGTCGATCCGGAGGTCGCCCACCGGCACCCACTGGAACAGCGTCGACACGTGCCGACGCTCCTCCGCGGACATCGACATGAGGTCGAAGAACACCGCTGCGGTGACGACGAACGACGAGCCGATCGCCGCGGTGGCGAGGTAGCCGGCGCCCGGGTCGCCGAGGCGGCGACCGAACAGCAGGATGACGAGGAAGCCGGCGAGCGGCAGTGCAGGGATGAGCCAGACGACGTCGACCACGGGATCAGCCCTTCAGCTCCGCCAAGTCGTCGGCGGTGGCCTTCGGCCGGCGACGCAGGATGGCAACGACGATGCCGAGACCGACCACGACCTCGGCGGCGGCCACGACCATCACGAACAGCACGATGGTCTGGCCCCGGATGTCCCCCAGCTCACTCGCGAGCGCCACGAAGCTGAGGTTGACGGCGTTGAGCATGAGCTCGACGCACATGAACATGACCAGCGGGTTGCGGCGCACCATGACGCCGACCATGCCGATGCAGAACAGCGCCGCCGCCAGCACCAGGTACCAGGTGGAGGTGACCTCGACCGCGAGGACCGCGGCGCTCACCGTCGGCCTCCGTCCGAGGTCAGCGACTTGTCCGGCCGGCGCGACAGCAGCACCGTGCCGACCACCGCGACGATCAGCAGCACCGACACGAGTTCGAACGCGAACACGTGGTCACCGAAGAGGTCACGGGCGATCTGGCGGACGTTGCTGTCGGGATCGCCGGTCGCGATCGCCTCGTCGATACCGGTGCCGCTCCCGGTGCGCACCGAGTCCTGCGCCTGCACGACCGCGGTCACCAGCAGCGCCAGGGTGCCGATGCCGACCACGGTGGCGAGCGGCCGCTGCACGGTGATCGGCTCGACCCGCAGGTCCTCGACGTTGTCCACGCCGAGGAGCATGATCACGAACAGGAACAGCACCACGATCGCACCGGAGTAGACGATGACCTGCACGGCGGCGAGGAAGTGGGCTTCCTTCGCCACGAACAGCACGGCCACGCCGAACAGGGTGAGGACCAGGCTCAGCGCTGCGTGGACCGGATGGCTCCGCACGACCACACCGATCGCCCCGACGAGCACCATCGCGGCCGCGCAGATGAAGACGAACAACTCCATCGTCAGTGTCCCCCGTGGCCCTTCGACGGCTCGGCGGGGCCACGCGAGATCGTCTTCACGGTCTTCGGCGCATCGGCGACGGACTGCTTCGGCTCGGCGGCACGGGTGCCGTAGCCGAGCTCGTTGCTCCAGCCCACCTCACCGACGAAGTCCGCGTCGCCCGACGGCGACGTGGCGCGCATCCAGCCACTCGTCAGCAGGTCCTCACCGTCGCGCCAGTCCTCCCAGGGCAGCTGCTTCGGCTTGCCCGAGTCGTCGACGACGAGTTCGTCCTTCGTGTAGATCGCGTCCTTGCGGCTCGTGAAGCTGAACTCGAACATCTTGCTCTCGGTGATGGCCTCGGTCGGGCAGGCCTCGACGCAGAGGTCGCAGTGGATGCAGCGAAGGTAGTTGATCTCGTACACGAAGCCGAAGCGTTCGCCCGGCGACGTGGGCTGCTCCGGATCGTTGTCCTTGCCGCGCACGTAGATGCACTTCGCCGGGCACACGCCCGCGCAGAGCTCGCACCCGATGCACTTCTCCATCCCGTCCTCGTAGCGGTTGAGGACGTGACGACCGTGGAGGCGCTCGGGCTTGGCGATCTTGTCGTCCTTGCCCTCGACGAGGTCCTTCCCCTTCGCACGGTTCTTCCGGGCGACGCGGCCGCCCGAGTACGCCGTGGTGACACGCTTGCCCCCGAAGAGGCGGTGTTGGCGCAGCGTGACGCCGAATCCCTCGAGGTAGCCCATCAGAACATCGCCCCCTCCCGCTCGCGGTTGCGAGCGCTGACCTTCATCGCAGCAGCGAGCAGCGCGGCCCCGGCGGCGATCGACACCAGGCCGATCCCACCGACGAGGACACGGTTCCAGCCCTCCTGCTGCGCCAACCTGAACGCGGCCAGGAGCATGAACCACCCGAGCGAGATCGGGATGAGCAGCTTCCAGCCCAGGTCCATCAGCTGGTCGTACCGCAGGCGGGGCAGCGTCGCCCGGAACCACACGTACACGTACAGGAACACGAGGACCTTCAACAGGAACCAGACGGTGCCGTTGAGCGGACCCAGGTACAGGTCGCCGTCCCACTGCAGACCGCCGATGTCGATCGAGAGCGGCTGAGGGCCACCGAAGAACAGGGTGACGATGATCGCGCTCATCGTGATCGTGTTCATGAACTCGGCGAGGAAGAACAGCGCGAACCGGATGCTCGAGTACTCGGTGTTGAAGCCACCGACGAGCTCCTGCTCGGCCTCGACGAGGTCGAACGGCGGACGGTTGAGCTCGGCCGTCGCGGCGATCAGGAAGATCACGAAGGGCAGGACGCCGGTGCTGACGAGGTGCCAGTTGGTGAACCCCTCCTGGCTGGCGACGATGCCGCTCGTGCTCAGCGTGCCGGCGAGCAGCAGGACCGCGGCCAGGCTCGTGCCGAGCGCCGCTTCGTAGCTGACCATCTGGGCCGAGGCGCGGACCGAACCGAGCAGCGGGTACTTCGAACCGGACGCCCAGCCCGCGAGCATGATGCCGTACACCGCGATGCCGCTGAGGGCGAGCAGCAGGAGCACCCCGACCTGCGGATCGGCGAGCTGGATGCGGGTGACGCGGTCGCCGGGCAGGGTGACCAGACCGGTCTTGTCACCGGTGAAGTCGCCGCCGAGCGGGATGATCGCCCACACGAGGAACGCCGGCACGAACGACAGGTACGGCGCCAGCTTGAAGACGAACCGATCGCTCTTGTCGGGGATCAGGTCTTCCTTGAAGAACAGCTTGATGCCGTCGGCCAGCGTCTGCAGCAGGCCGAACGGGCCGGCCTTGTTCGGGCCGACACGGTTCTGCATGCCCGAGATGACCTTGCGTTCGAACCACACCATGAGCATGGTGCTCACGAGGCCGACGACGAAGACGACGACGACCTTCACCAGGACGACGAGGAGGTCGCCGAGGTCGAGATCGCCGATCAGGAGCGGGTCGAGCGCCAGCATCAGAGGTTCTCGATTCGGACGTCGGTGACGGGCGCGGTGGCGTCGAGCAGATCACCGACGTTGCCACCCGGCTGGTTGAACGGGACCCACACCGTGCCGCGAGCGACGGTGGCGTCGGCCTCGACGCGCATGACGACCGTCGATCGCGGACTCGACACGCGGACCTCGCTGCCGGCCGACACGCTCGCCCGTTCGATGTCGAGCGGGTGGAGATGCGCGGTCTGTCCGGCCGCGAGGTGCGCCATCGACGGGCTGTTGGCCGTGCCGACGGCGGCGTCGTAGAGCTTGCGACCGACGACGAGCCGGAAGTCGTAGCTGTTGCGCACCGGGATGGACGCCGGCGCCGCCGGTGCGGAGCGCTCCGCCTCGAGCGGCGCGGTCACGATGCCGTCGCGGGCCGAGGCCAGCGCGGTGCGGGTGATGCCAGCGAAGGCCGGCACGGCGGCGGCGAGCGCCTCGGTGAGGTCGTCGACGGTGCGGTGACCGAGATCGGTGCCGAGCGCCGACGCGAGCGCGAGGGCGATCATCCAGTCGGGGCGGCTCGTCCCGGCGGGCGTGACCTTGCGGCCGAGCGTCGTGACGCGACCCTCGAGGTTGGTGGTCGTGCCGGCCTTCTCGCCGTAGGCGGCGGCGGGCAGCACCACGTCGGCGCGCTGCGTGGTGGACGACGGGTGGGTGTCGACCGAGATCACGCGGCGGGCACCGGCGAGCGCGCGACGCACCAGATCCGTGTCGGGCACGTCGGCGAGCGGGTCGGCGCCGACCAGCACGAGGCACTCCAGCCGGCCGTCGGCCGCGGTCTGCAGCACCCCGGAGGCATCGAGGCCACCCGGGCCCGGGCGCAGGCCGGCGAGCAGCGCGCCCACCACGTTGCCGCGCCGGTGGGCGGGCAGCACCGTGGCGTGCGGGACGGCGTCGAGCAGCGCGTGGAGCGCGGCGACGGTGGCGTCGGCGGTCTCGGCCAGGTTGGCCCGGCCGGCGACCACGACCACCTTGCCGCCGGCGAGCTGCGCTGCCACGGCCGGATCGGCGAGCGTGTCGCGCACGGCCTGCACCTGCGTGCCCGGCTCGTACCCGACGCTGCGCCAGGCCGACGCGCTGAGACCGGTGGGGCGCGGGGTGAACTCGAGCACCTTCGCCCGCCGCTTCTCGACCGCGTCGCGCACGCGCAGGTACAGGACCGGCAGTTCTTCCTTGAGGTCGGGGCCGAGGAGCACGACGGTCGTCGACGTGGCGAGGTCCGCGATGGTGGCTCGCGGCAGGCCCAGCACCTCGACGGGCAGCCCGTCCGCGAGCTGCGCGTCGACGTGCGGCGTGCCGATCACGTCGTGCGCGAGTCGGGCCCAGGCGAAGGCGTCCTCGTTGGTGCCGCGGGCGCCACCGAGCACGGCGACCGACGACGGCCCGGCGGTGTCGATCGCGTCGCGCAGCACCTGTGCGGCGGCGCTCAGCGCCACGTTCCAGCTCGTTGCGACGAGTCCGTCCTCGGTGCGGATCATCGGCTCGGTGAGCCGGTGCTCGCTGTTGACGGCCTCGAAACCGAAGCGGCCGCGGTCGCAGAGCCAGCTCCAGTTCACCGGGTCGCTGTCCACGCCCTGGTAGCGCACGAGCTGGTCGCGGCTCGACTGCACCACGGTGCGGCACCCCACCGCGCAGGTGGTGCAGGTGCTCTCCACCTCCTCGAGGTCCCACGGGCGGGCCTTGAAGCGGTACGGCTTCGCGGTGAGCGCTCCGACCGGGCAGATCTGCACGGTGTTGCCGCTGAAGTAGCTGGAGAACGGCTCCTCGGGGAACGTCATCACCTGCGTCGTGTTGCCGCGGCTGATGAAGTGGATCAGCGGGTCACCCGCGACCTCGTCGGCGAAGCGGGTGCAGCGATCGCAGAGGATGCAGCGCTCACGGTCGAGGAAGACCAGATCGCTGATCGGGATCGGCTTCTCGTAGTGCCGCTTCTCCTCCACGAACCGGCTCTCGCCGGGCCCGTGGCTCATCGTCTGGTCCTGCAGTGGGCACTCGCCACCCTTGTCGCAGACCGGGCAGTCGAGCGGGTGGTTGGCGAGCAGCAGCTCGAGCACGCCCTCCTGCATCCGCTTGGTCATCGGCGACTCGGTCTCGATCTTCATGTCCGGCGCCACGGGCACCATGCAGGACACGGTGACCGCGGGACCGCGACCCGAGTCGGCCTCGACGAGGCACATGCGGCACTTGCCCACGGGCGTCATCCGCTCGTGGTAGCAGAAGCGCGGGATGAAGTGACCGGCGTCGGCGGCGGCCTCGATGACGAGTTGACCCTTGCGAGCCGTGTGCGGCACACCGTTGATGGTGACCTGGACGGCGTTGGGGTCGGGCGGCGGTGCCTCGTCGTCGGCGGGCGACGGGCTGCCTGCACTCTCGGTCGCGGTCATCAGTGGGCTCCAGCCGTGGCAGGTGCTGCCGGCGTGTGGACGGCGGTGACGGGGATCGAGTTGCGGCGCGTGATCTTCGCCTCGAACTCGCTGCGGAACAGGGTGAGCGCCGAGTGCACGGGCGCGTACGCCGACGGGCCGACGAAGCAGATCGTCGTCATCTTGTACGGGAACGGCGTGGCGGCCAGACCGAGCGCCTCGCTGGACGCGTGCGGGAAGTCGCCGGGGCAGATCGACTCACCGATCTCGAGCAGCTGGTCGAGGTCGGCCGGGGTGCCCAGGCCGTCGACGATGCGCTGCAGCACCCGCTCGAGCCACGTGCCACCCTCGCGGCACGGCGTGCACTGGCCGCAGCTCTCGTGGGCGTAGAAGCGCGTGAGCGTGAGCGCGGCGGCCGGGATGTCGGTGGTGTGGTCCATCACCATGATCGCGCCCGAGCCGAGCATCGATCCGGCGGCACCGACCAGGCGGCCCTCGAAGGGCAGGTCCAGCTGCTCGGGCGTGAACCACGGCGCCGAGCCGCCGCCGGGCACGAACGCCTTGAGCTCGTTGCCGCCGCGGATGCCCTGGCAGAACTCCTGGCCGTAGAACAGGTCGCGGAACGTGGTGGTGCCGTTGACGATCTCGTAGACGCCGGGACGCTGCACGTGGCCGCTCACCGCGACCATGCGGGTGCCGGGGCTGGTCTGCGTGCCGATCGCGGTGTACGCCTCCATGCCGTTGACGAGCAGCCACGGCAGGTTGGCGAGCGTCTCGACGTTGTTCACGATCGTCGGCTGGCCGTAGAGCCCGATGGCCGCCGGGAAGAACGGCGGCTTCAGGCGCGGTTCGCCGCGCTTGCCCTCGAGGCTCTCGATGAGCGCGGTCTCCTCGCCGACGACGTACGCGCCGGCGCCCCAGTGCAGCACGATGTCGACGCTGAAGTCGGTGCCCAGGATGTTCTTGCCGACGTAGCCGGCGGCGTAGGCCTCGTTCAGCGCGGTGGCGACGCGCTCGTGCGCGAGCGGCATCTCGCCGCGGATGTAGAGGAACACCTGCGCCAGCCCGGCCGCGTACGCAGCGATGAGGCAACCCTCGATGAGCTGGTGCGGGTCGCGCTCCATCAGGAGGCGGTCCTTGTAGGTGCCCGGCTCGCTCTCGTCACCGTTCACGACGAGGTAGCGCGGGTACTTGTCCGCGGGCATCAGGCCCCACTTGGTGCCGGCGGGGAAGCCCGCGCCGCCACGGCCGAGGATGGTGGCACCGCGGACCTCGTCGTGCACCTGCGACGGCGTCTTCGCGAGCGCTGCGCGGAGCCCCTCGTACCCACCGGTCGCGTGGTAGCGCTCGAGGG
>Ga0315904_10008158_pt1 | contig 13894 bp, 9 predicted proteins | sample LakEriMetagenome_6_FD_203529 | JGI IMG/M metagenome (GOLD analysis project Ga0315904, IMG submission 203529) | Freshwater fungal communities from buoy surface, Lake Erie, Ohio, United States - Buoy 12 MA120 | ecosystem: Environmental > Aquatic > Freshwater > Lake | place: USA: Lake Erie, Ohio... | reverse complement strand
GCCCACGCCCACTGGAAGTTGAAGCCGCCGATGCGGCCGTCGACATCGAGGATCTCGCCTGCGAGGTGGAGGCCTGGGCACACGCGCGATTCCATCGTGTCGAGCTTCACTTCGGAGAGCGGGACGCCGCCCATCGTGACTTCGGCGTAGGTGAAGCCACGGTCGCCTTCGACCGAGAGTGGCAGCGCGCACGCGGCGCGGGCGAGCGCCTTGCGCTGGTCGCGCGTGAGCTGGCGCAGGCTTGCAGCGGGGTCGACGCGCGCGACTTCGCAGAGCGTGCGCGCGAGGCGCTCGGGCACGAAGTCCCGCAGGAACGCGACGGCGTTCGCGGCCTTGCTGGCGAGGAGCTTCGCGTCGAGCGTGTCTTCGCGCTCGTTCGGGATGAAGTTCGCAAAGAGCCCCGCAAGCGAATCGTCGCAGACGGCGTCGCGCCAGTAGCGGCTGATGTCGAGCGCGCACGGGCCCGAGAGGCCGAAGTGGGTGCAGAGGAGCGAGTTCGTGAACTCCTTCATCACCTTGCCTGTGCCGCTTCGGAGCGAGAGCGTCGCCGGAAGGGTGAGGCCCGACAGCGCGCGCAGTGCATGCGTGCCCGGCAGGATGAGCGGCACGAGCGCTGGGTACACGCGGTCGCTCACCGTGTGGCCGAGCGCGCGCGCGAAGTCGTAGCCGCCGCCGTCGGAACCCGACTTCGGCAGCGCCTTGCCGCCGGTCGACAGGACGACGCGCGGCGCACGGATCTCGCCCCAATCGCCAGTGACGAGAAAGCCACCGTCTGCGTGGCGCTCGAGTCGCGTGACGCGACGCGGGAAACGCAGGTCGACGCCTGCATCGCGCGCGGCCTGCAGCAACGCGTTCAAGATCGTGTGCGCGTCGTCGGTCGTCGGAAAGAGCTTGCCCGTGTCCTCACGCTTGAGCTCAACGCCGTAAGCCTCGAAGAAGCGCACCGTGTCTTCGACGGTGAACTTGCGCAAGACCGTGCGGATCGCGCCAGGCGTGCTGCCCGCGTAGGCCTTCTCGTCGACCGCGTGGTGCGTGACATTGCAGCGCCCGCCGCCTGCGACGAGGATCTTGGCGCCGATGACGCGCGCGCCGTCGAGTGCGATGACGCGCGCTCCCGCGCGGCCAGCATGGATCGCGGCGAACAGCCCCGCGGCACCCGCACCGACGACGACGAGGTCTGCGTGCTCGATCACGGAACCTCTGGCTTCGTCGGAGTGAGCGCGACCGAGCCCTTCAGCGTGCGCGCCTTCTCCGCGAGTACCTCGATGTCAATGGTGTCGCCAGCCTTGCCGGTCGCATAGAAGCGCACGAAGCGAGAGCCGCGGCCAGGCACGCCCGACTCGAGCATGATGCGGTTGGTGCTGGCCTGGTTCCCGTTGAGGGTGATGTCGAAGCGATTCGACACAAGTCCCGACGACACGATCTTCGCGCCCGCGGGCGCCTTGAGCATCACGCGGTCGGGCAGGCCGATCTTCGACTGCGCTGCGCGCGCGGTGCGCGTCGGGATGAGCGCGTCGTTCACGATCTCGACGGTGACTTCGAAGAGCCCGCCGCCGAGATCCTTTACGAGCGGCGCGCCGAACGAAAGCCGCGGCATCTCGCTCGCGTGGAAGATCGTGAACGCCGCGTTGCGGTGGCACTCCTCCTCGAGCATCCAGGATGGCGGGATGCGCGACGACCACTTGTTGCTGCCGCCGACGAGCACGGGACCGAGCGTCGGGTGCATGACTTCCGTGAGCGGCGTCCGCGTCTCGCCGAACTGCAGGCGTTCGCGGAAGCGCTCGCGCTGCCCGGGCGACGGATCGCCGCCGTTCTGCATGATCCGCTTGTCGGTCCAGAGTTCGTTTGTCAGACTCACGACGCCGAGCGACTCGGCGAGCCAGGTCACGAAGCCGCCGCGCACCGGGTAGAGATCCGACCAGAGCACCATCGATCGGTAGCCGGGAAGCATCTCGGCACCTGCGTCCTGGATTGCGTTGTACGTGGCGAGATCGCCAGCGTATGCGCCCTCGCGGTTCGGAGCGCCCGGGCCGCGCAGAATCATTCCACCAGTGTTGTGGTAGGACTGGCCCGCTGCGATGTTCGGCCTCGCGTAGATGAATCGTGCGATGCAGTCGGTCTCCGGGTACGCCAACGGCCAGTCGCCCGCGCCGCCCTCGACGTGTCGTGGCTGCCAGTCACCTGGCCAGTTGCGGTTCATGTCGTAGCCGCCGGGGCCATCCTCGTTGATCTCGCCGTCGCCGTCGTTGTCGAAGCCTTCCTGGCCGGCAATCGACCATTCGCCGCGGCGGATCGTTCCGTCCGCGCGGGGCGCGGGCGACACTGGTTCCATCTCGTTCGGATCGAGCTCGCTGCGGCGGTGCGTGCCGTTCGGATCGCGACGCCACATCATGCCGATCGAGCCATCGCCATCGAGGTCGTCGGGGCCATCCTCGTCGGCCCTGCCGTCGCGGTCGTTGTCGGTCGGCTTCATGCCCGTGCGCGACGAGTGCGGCGAGTTCTGCGTCTCGAACCATGCCTGCCGGCCGTCTGGATTGGCGCAGGGGATGAAGTAGAACGCGACTCCGTCGATCAGCGACGTGAGCGCGTCGTTCTTCCCGTACTGCTCGACGAGGTACCAGACGGTGTAGAGGACCGTCTCCGATGCCTGGATCTCGTTGCCGTGGATGTTGCCGTCGATGTACATCGCGGGCTTCGAGGTGTCGGACCCCGTCTTCGCGTTGTTGAGCGTGAGCACGAAGATCGGGCGGCCTTGCGAACTCGTTCCGATCTCCGAGTAGGTGAGGAGCTCGGGGTGCGCGGCCGCGAGCGCCTTCGACTCGGCGACGAGCGTCGGGAAGTCGCGGAAGTGGTCGAAGCGGAGCGCGGACTTCGACTCGGGGCGCTGCTGCGCCTGCGCGACGGGCGCAGCGAGGAGCGACGCGGCAAGCATGACGGATGAGAGCACGATTCGAGAATTCATCGCGCGGCCTCCTTCGCGGGAGTGGGGGAGATCGGTCGGACGATCGGATCAAACCATGCGCCCGTCACCGTGATGGCGAGCGTTTCCTTGGGATCGGTGCGGAGAATCCACGCGAACTCGCGCGATTCGCCCGCGGCGATGCGCTCGATCTTCTCGACGGGCCTTCCGGAAAACACCGACTCCGGCTTCAGTGGCACGCGGACGATGATCGGTGGCGCGGCGTCGGCGATCGCCGACATCGCGGTTGCGGTCGGCGCAACGCCGATGTTTGTGACGCGAAGCTCGACTCGGATGAGGCCGTCCGCAAGGGGCGTGACGGCCGCGTCGCTCACCTCAAGCTGCGGCCGGCGCTCGGCGAGCGCCGCAACGAACGCTCCGGCCGATCTCGCAAGCGCGCTGGCCTGCTCCATGTTGGGCGACTCCGTGAGGAACGGGGCGATTCCGCCGATCTCGACCTTCCCGAACTTCGGGTGGTCGAACGCAGTCCACGGGCTCAGGCCCGCGCCGCCATAGAGCGTGTCGGAGACGCCGAGCCACGCTGCGCGCTCCGGGTCTCCCGTCTCTGGGGGGGCGGGCGTGCCCTCTGGAGGCTTGGGCAGCTCGGGCCGCGACCAGCCGTTCGCGGCGACGGCCGCAACTCCGCGGTGATTCGCAAGCCAGAGGACGAGCGATCCTGCGAGATCGCGGTTCGCAGAGCGCTCGATCTTGGTGGTGTCCTTCCAGAGCTTCGCGATCTCGCGGTAGAGGCCGTGGTCATCGGTGTGGTAGACCATGGGCGTTCGGCCAGTCGAGTCGTTGTCCTTCGTGTCGGGGAAGTTCACGAGCGTATCGTGGCGACCGAACACCACCGCAGAGAGAATGTCCGGGTGATCGCGGACGAAGCTCGCGATCGCCATGGCCTCGGGCTCGCTCAGTTGGAAGAGGCCGGCGTCGGGATCGAATTCGGGGTAGCGGTGCGGGAAGTTGCGGTCGAGGTCGACGCCATCGCGGGGATCCTCGCCCACGCGCGTGTCGCCATCGACGTCGAGTCCTTCGCTCGCGACAACATGGGTTGCGCGCTCGCCCTTCTCGCGGTTGGGAAGGCGGGTGATGCGCGGATCGGCGCTGTCGACGACATGGGTCGGCGCAGTGCCCGGGGGCGCGGGCATCCGCATGTCCCTGATCGCACCATCGTTGTTGACATCGATGGGGGCGTCTTCGTCGGTTGCGCCGTCGCGGTCGCTGTCGACGGCGCGCGCGTTGGTCGCACGGGGCAGGGCTGTCGCAAGCGCGATGGCGCGCGCATCGGGGTTCGCGAGCGGCAGTGCGTAGATTCTGACATGCTCGAGGAGCCCGGGCTTCTCCTGAACGATGGTCGCCACCGACTCGATCACGCACTCAGGCGACGCGAGTTGCGCCGCATCCATGCCGCCGACCAAGAGAATCGCGGGGCGGCGCTTGCTGAAGTCCTGGTTGCCGAACACGAAGAGCTGGAGCGGGCGCTTCTCAAGCGAGAAACCGATGGTCCGCGCGGAGTACGGAATGCCGCGCGACTTGGCGATCAAGTCGAGTCGCGCGATGAGTTCTTCGCCGGTGGCGAAGCCAGCCGGCGCGAGTCGCGCTGGAGCACTCGCGGGAGTGGAAGCCGGAGCCGACACCGGCGGATCATCGGCTTTCGCGGGGCGAACTCCGGAGGTAAGCGCGATCGCACACACGAGCGAGGCCAATGAGCCCGTCTGCAGCCATGCGGCAATCGGATCGTGGGGGATTGTCATGTGCGGAGAATAGCGCACCTGATCGCAGGTTGCCGTCATCCCGCGGTCCCGTCGAGCGGCTAGATGTCGCGCTTCAGCGTCGCGTCGCGCAGCATGTAGAGGCCGACGAGCCAGTTCTCCACGAGGTACGGCTCGACCGTGAAGATGCCCTCGATCGAACCGAAGTTGAAGGTGTGCTTCTTCCAACCCGAGATGCTCTCTGCGAGCTTCACTTCGACGGCGTCGTACGGCGTCGGAGGAATGCCGATGCAGCATCCGTCCCACTGATTCAGCATGATCAGACACTCTCCGGACGTCTGCGCGACGAGCGGGAACGCGAGGTAGCCGGAGATGCGCACGCGCTTCCCGGAAAGGAAGGCGATGCGCGCGGGGATCTTGTTCTCGGAGAGGCGCGGGACGTAGGTGTCCTGTGCGCTTGCGAGGAACTCCCACGAGACCTCGTACGGCGACTCGTTCGTGCCATCGCCCTTGATCGTCCATGCGTCGTCCGCCGAGATCGATCCATCCGGCAGCCGCACGAACGTGCTCGGCAGGATTTCCGCGAACTGAATGGGGGGGACCTCCGGCTCAAACCGCGTGGCGCTGCCGTCGGCAGTAGCGGTCGTTGCGGGCGTGCCCGCGGCGGAGCCCTTGGAGGCTGGAAGTCGCTCGGCGGCGCGCGCGCGATCGCTGGCCGCGGTCGGATCGGAACCAGCATCTCCTGCGGGTGGCGATACAGCGCCCGTCGCAGCGGCGTTGGACTCTTGCGAGGGGGCATCGAGCCCGGGGATCGCGGTGACCGCCCGCTCTGGCCGTTCGGTCAGGCTGGCCGTCGTTGGGGCCGTCGTTGGGGCCGTCGTTCTCTGCGTGGGCTCGGGCGCAGACTGCGACCCGCCTCGCCGGGCCTCGGCCTCCGACGCGTCTGCGAGCGATTCTTCCATCGTGTCCGCGAGCGATCGCTCCCGCGCGCGGCCCGGCGTGTTGTTCGCTGGCGGCTGCAGCATCACGATCAGGCCCACCAAGAGCAGCAGCGCGACAATGGACCAGATCAACTTCATGTCGTGAACTCCACGGACGGTCTGGTTCTTGCGTCAGCCAAGCGGTCTGAGGTTGCGGGCGACGCTGGTGCGGTAGGCAAGCACCGCGGGCGCGAGGCCGGCGAGGGCGGCGAGAAGGGTTGTCGCCATCGCGACGAGCACGGTCGAGCGGGGGTCGAGTTGCGGTGCGATCAGGATGCCATGTTCGCCGAGCATCCAGCGCGAGGCGATGAACAGCACCACCACGCAGAGCAGGATTCCGGAAAGCGAACCCGCGAGGCCGATCACGGTGCTCTCGGTGAGGACGAGCCAGAAGATGCGCGCGCGGCTTGCGCCGAGGACGCGGAGGATCGCGACCTGGCGACGCCGCTCGGCCATCGAGTTGATCATGCTGAGCAGGATCGCCGCAGCGGCAAAGACGAGGGTCGCCGCCGCCATCGCAATGAAGATGACGTCGAGGCTGGCGACGATGCCGAAGAGGCGCTGCACTTCGTTCGCCGGCAGCGCGACCGTCAGCGAACTGTCGCGTCGCAGTTTGTCGTACTGGGAGACAAGCGCAGGCGGAGCTGAGTTCGGGTCGCGGGAGGGGAGCCGGAGGAGAATGCCGGTCACCACGCGGTCCTGCTCCTCAAGATCGTCCGCGGTGACCAGCTTGTGCCGGCCCTCGCGCTCGAAGCGGTCATGTGCGTGCATGATCCACGATGACTCGAGCGAGCAGAAGAGCGCACGATCGTGAGGCGAACCCGTCGGTTCGAGGATGCCGACGACAGTGAAGGCATACTCTTCGTGGACGTGGGGCTCGATGGCCGGGCCGCCATCCTCGCGGGACAGGTGCGATCCATGGGTGAAGACGATCTTCGACCCGATGGGCATCCGCGTCTCGCGTGCCACGGCGCTTCCGATGACGACCTCGAAGTTCTTGTCGAACGCCCGTCCTGCGGCGAAGCCCCACGGCTCGCCGAGCGCCGGCTCGAACTTCGTGAAGAACTCAGGAGCGGTGGCGATGACGGGGAAGTTTCGGTAGCTGTCGCCGATCGCCGTGGGCACGAACATCGACCAGGGGAACGACGCCCGAAGCTCGTTGACCTTGGCCTCCTCGATGGGTGCCCTCGGGGGGTTTGCGTAGAAAAGTCCGTTCAGCACGGAGACGAGCGGGCTTCCGTCTCGCGACACCAGAAGGTGGGCGTTGCCGGTGCCGCGCTCGAAGGCGCGTGCGCCTGCGGTGCGGAGTGAGAGGATCGCGAGCAGGAGGCCCGCGCTCATCGCCACGAGCAGCACGACAGCCGTTGTCGAGAATCGACGGACGGCGAGGCTACGGAGGACGATCGAAAGGTCGCTCATGCCACCTTCACCTCCGGCGCCTGCAGCCGCTCGACACGGCTGAAGTGCGACTCCAGCGAGGGGTCGTGGGAGACGATGAGGAGGGCCGCGCCTTGCTCACGGCAGGCGTCTCGCAGCACGCGGATCGCGTTGGCGGCGTTGTCCGGATCGAGCGAAGCCGTCGGTTCGTCCGCCAAGACGAGCGTGGGGCGGCACGCCAGCGCACGCGCGATCGCGACGCGTTGCTGTTGGCCGACCGACAGTTCTTCGGCGGGTGCGTCGAGTGATTCAATGCCGAGCGATCGGAGCAGCGACTCTGCGCGGCTACCCCAGTCTCGCTTGGGCACATCGCTCATGAGAAGCGCGGCGAGGACGTTCTCGCGCGCCGAGAAGCCTTGCAGCAGATTGAAGGTCTGAAACACCATCCCGACATGCTGACCTCTGAAGCGATCTCGGGCGGCACCGCGAAGCGCGCGGATGTCGGTTCCGCCGATCGAGATCGAGCCGGAAGTCGCGTCGAGAAGTCCCGCGACCAGTTGAAGCAGGGTGCTCTTTCCGCAGCCGGATCGGCCAACGAGGAGCATTTCTTCGCCTCGGCCAAGCTCGAGACTCGGGAGCGCGAGGCCGAATGGCGCGTCTGGCGCGTATCGGAAGATGAGCCCATGGATCATCAGTGCCTTGGGCTGTCGGTCGGTGGCGTCGGACATTAGGCAGAACTGTAGCCGATGACACGCGCCGACAATTGGAACATGTTCATGTTCCACGGGATGTTCCACGGGACGTTCCACGGGATGTTCCACGGGATGTTCCACGGGATGTTCCACGCGGGATGTTCCACGGGACGTTCCACGGGATGTTCCACGCGGGATGTTCCACGCGGGACGTTCCACGGGACGTTCCACGGGACGTTCCACGGGACGTTCCACGAGCAAGTTCCACGCGGGATGTTCCACGCGGGACGTTCCACGGGCATCCAACACCTTCAGGCCATGCGGCGCGGCCTTGGGACGCAGGGGTGGGCCAGCACGACATGGCGGCGGTCGAATCCGATCCTCCGACCGCCGCCATGGTGCTCATGCGATGTTCACTCCCAGCCGTTCGCGCCGAAGTCTGGGCGTTCCTCTTCGGTGTGTTCCTTGTCGGTTTGGTCGTCGCTGGCGCGGCCGGGGCGCTCATCCTCCCGCGGACGGGAGCGGTTCGACTGCTCGATGATGCGCCGGAGGTAGGCGTTCTCGCGGCGGGTCGCCTCGAGATCGAACACCAGGTACTTCACACTCAGGCGGAGATAGTCGAGCGCTTCCTGCAGCTCGCCCATAGAGTTCTGCACGCGCTCACGGCGAACCTCGGCGCTGTCGGCCGCCGCAGTCGCGTTGCTCGTGGGAAGCTCGCGAATGCGATCGAGGATGTGGTTCATCTTCTCTTGAAAGCTGGTCTCGTCCATGTGTTCTCCCCTGTATTTGAATGTTGGGACCGTCCGAGGGCGGATCAAAGGAGAAGAAGCAACCGCCGTGCCAGCACCGCGAGAGGGCTGATGTGGAAAGAGAAACGCGCAGGGAGCCGCGTTCTTTGCGGACGTGCCTGCGCGTTCGGATTAGATGGAGGTCGATCTGGGGGATCCGACGCAGAGTTGCAACAGTTGATCAACGCACCTTGTCGAACCGTTGCAGCACGTTGAGCGCGGCACGGGGGGCATCGGCGAGGATCGCGTCGATCGGCTCGCGCCGCCTTCGGCAGTCGATCACGAGCCTGCTGAGCGCCTGGTCGCGTTCGATGGCCCAGTTCTTGTAGAACGCCTCGAGCTCGATGCGCGTGAACCGGGACAGGGGGTCTTCGAGGCCACTCTGGGCGACGGCCCAGTCGATGAGCTTGGTGTTTCCATCGAAGCGGTAGAGGCAAAGCAGATTCCGGAGTCGTCGTTCCGGCAGCACAAAGGGGTCCGTCGCGCTGGGAGGAAGCTCGGACATCGCCTGCTCGGGCTTCCGTTGGGCGATCTGACCGAGCCATCCGCCTTCGGAGGCGATCTCACGGGCGGCAAAGGTGTGTTCGGCGGCGCCGGTGCCCTCGACAACCTCGAGGTCTGCGCCGCTTGCGAGCAGCGTCTTGAGGCCGGCATTGCCGAACTTGATCCAAAGCCGTTGGTCGCGGGTGCCCGCGCGGGTCAGGGATTCGACGCGCGTCACGCTACCGCTGCCCCACTCGGGACGCTGGCGGTGCTTGACTTGCATTCCTTGGGTGAACATGACTGGCGTAAGCATGGACGAGGCCTGAAGAGATCGCGGGTTGATGCGGTTGCGATCAGAGAGAGCGATGAGACGGTCGAGAGGCAGTCACTCGGGAGTTTCGGTCGGCCCAGCGCCAAGGCGCAGTGCGGTGACGCGGGCAGCGCCGTTGCCTCGGGGTCCTCCGTACGCGTCCGCGAAACTGAGGACGCTGCTCCTCGACTTCGGGACAACGCGGTCCACATCGAAGGCGGAAACTCGGGAATGCTCGACGCGACGTTCTGGCAGACATGCCCGAAACCTGCGTCGACTTCACTGGCGTTTCCGCGGCGTACACGGACGCCGCAACTGCCACGAAAGAGACGCCCGTAACCCTGAGTACATGAATCCCCGTGAACGACGTGCGGTCGATCATTCGGAGCACGTCGGGCCACGTTCGGTCAACCCGACATCCTCGAGGCGAAATCGCGTGCTCGCGCTGCTTCAATGCCGATGTTCTACACGCGCGCGAGCGTCTCGCGAGTCAGTGTGGAATCGACTTGAAAAGCCCCGGTCTTGAGCGGACTCCGCTTGGAGGCGCCACTTGAACTTGGCCCGGGCTTGGTCTGCCCGGCCTGTTCATGCAACTCGACCGCCCGTTCTTCCTCGAGCAATCGGCCTGCGTGGTGCTTGGAGTGTAGCACAGAAGGCCGGGTTGCAAGGGGGAACGAAGCTGTTGGGTCGATTTTTACGCTTCGACGGTCCGGAACCTGCAACGAACGCGGCTTCGCCTCAGGATCGCTTTGCCGTACCCTTCCCGATGCATGAGCTCAACCGGCACGATCCGCGTCGCATTTCTCGGCGACATCAATGGCGCACCCGGACGGATGGCACTTGACCAGCAGCTCCCCGTTCTGAGGGAGCGCTTTCGGCCAGGCCGCATCATCGCCAACGCCGAGAACGCCCGCAATGGCTCTGGCCTGACGCCCGAACTCTACGAGCAGTTCCGGCGATTCGGCATCGACGGATGCACCCTCGGCGACCACGCCTTCCGGGATCCAAAGATCATTCCGCTCCTCGAGGATCCGTCGAAGGCCGTCGCGCGGCCTGCGAATCTGTCGTCGCGCACTCCCGGCAAGCGCATGCTTCGCATTCCTGCGGACGAGCGGTGCCCACGGGACATCTTCGTCATCACCGTGCTTGGGCGCATCCATATCGGTTCGATCCAAGCGAACGATCCGTTTGAATGCGTCGACGAGATGCTCGCGGCGATGCCGGAGCGAAACCCCATCGTCTTCGTCGAAGCCCACATGGAAGTGACGAGCGAGAAGGTCGCCCTCGCGCGCTATCTCGATGGGCGCGTGGCGGCCGTCCTCGGCACACACACGCACGTGCCGACGGCCGACGAGCGCGTACTCCGCGGGGGCACGGCGTTCCAGACCGACCTTGGCATGACCGGCCCGCATGACTCTGTCATCGGTCGCGACACCGCCGCCGTGCTCAAGCACTTCACCACCGGCGTGCATGTGCCGTTCGACATGGGCTCAGGCGGAGAAGCGGTCCAGGGCGCTTTGGTCGAGGTCGACCTCGCGCGCGGTCTGGCGCGATCGATCGAACGCATCAACTTGCCGGCGCGCGTCCCGCAGCGCTGACCGAGTGTTTACGCGCGGGGCGTGCCCCAGCCGCCGCCCCCAGGCGTGTGCACTGTGAACCGGTCGCCTGGGGCGAGCTCAATCGACAGTACGGATTCACTTGAAGTCCGCTCGACGCCGCGCGCACGCACGACCTGCATGCCGGTTGCGCCGTCGCAACCGCCGCACGCGCCTCGTGGCGGCACGCGCCGCCGTGAACCGAAGAAGGACAGCGAGATCGGGGCGAGGAACTCGTAGGTCCGCGTCAGTCCGTCTCCGCCGACGTGCAGGCCTCGGCCTCCCGAGCCTGTTCGAAGCTCGAAGCGCCGGATCAGGACCGGCGCGCGGCGCTCGAGCACGTCGATGTCGGTGAGGCGCGTGTTCGACATGTGCACGTGCACGGCGCTCGCGCCCGGGGAGCGCTCGCCTGCGCCGGCGCCGCCACCAAGCGTCTCGTAGATCGTGAAGCGATCGTTCCCGAAGAGGGTGTTGTTCATCGTGCTCTGGCTCTCGGCCGCGATTCCGAACATCGCGACGAGCGCCGCCACGACCGACTGGCTGGTCTCGACGTTGCCGGCGACGACGGGCGGGCAGCGCAGCGGATCGGCCGTGAACGACGGGTTCAGTATGCCGCGTGGCACCTCGAGCGCGAGCGGGCGGAGAAGCCCCTCGTTCATCGGGATCGGCTCGTCGATGAGGAGTCGCAGCACGTACAGGGTGGCGGCGCGAGTGACGGCAACCGGCGCGTTGAAGTTGCGCGGGTGTTCGCCGGCGGAGCCTTCGAACGAGAGATGGAGCATCGGCGCACCTTCGCCCTGGGCCAATGACGCGTGCGCCACGACGTTCGATCCGTCGTCGAGCGCGACGTGCGCCGTGCGGGCTTCCCGCGGCAGCGAGGCAAGGACGCGCGACAGCGCGCGCGCGGCCCGCTCGAGCTCGCGTTCGCACTGGATCGCGAAGCCCGCGCGACGCTCGCACGCCAGCGCCGCCACCTGCGCGACGCCGTGGCGCGTGGCGGCGATCTGCGCCTCGAGATCCGCGATGTTCTCGTCGGGGTTGCGCGATGGATGACGCGCCGTCGTGAACCGTGACTTGGCTTCCTCGCGGTCGAACACGCCGGCCCGGACCGCGAGGAACGGCGGAAGCACGACGCCTTCCTCCGCGAGGTTCGACGCGTCCGGCGGGAACGAGCCGGGCCGCGTGCCGCCGATCTCGGCATGATGCGCGCGCACCGCGACGAACGCGACGCGTGCGCCGTCGACATGGACGGGCGCGATGGTGGTCACGTCGGGCAGGTGCGATCCGCCGAAGGCAGGGTGGTTCGTCACCGCGATGTCTCCTTCGGCCATCGGGAGCGCGTCCATGACTGCGCGGGTGCAGATGCCGAGTGCTCCAAGGTGCACCGGGAGGTGTGGCGCGTTCTGGATCAGTCTGCCCTCGCCATCGAGCACGGCGCACGAGAAATCAAGGCGGTCGCGGATGTTCGGGCTGAGCGCGGTGCGCTCGAGCACGTGGCCCATCGCGAGCGCGATCGACTCGAGGCGCGCCGCGAAGAGTTCCTGCTCGGCCGCCTCCACGCGCATGGCTCGTGGCGCGATGCGTGACGCGACGAGGTCGCCGGAAGCGTCGACCTTCGCGCGCCAGCTGCGATCGATGACCACAGTCTCACCTGCATCGGTGATGACGGCTGGTCCAGGCACGGTGTCGCCCGCGGCGAGCGCGGGGCGCGCGTAGAGACTCGCATCGAGCCATCGTCCCTCGGTGAGGATTCGCGCGATGGACGGCGCGTTCGACGGCCTTGCGGCAACCGAATCCTCGCGCCCGGCCGCAGCAATGCGCTCGCGGGCGGCGACGCGCGCCTCGACCGACACGACCTCGATCGCACGCTCTGGCGGCGCGTAGCCGAACAGCTCGCGGAATCGGGCGTCGAATCGCGTTCGCAGGGTGTCTACGTCGCCTTCGCCGACCGCGATCGCAGCCTCTTGGCCCGCGAGTCGGAGCCGCACCTCGACCGACTCGTCGATTGCGCCATCGAAGCGATCGAGCGTGAGTTCAGCGCGTGCGGCGGAGACGGCCTGCGCGCGAAGCTCCGCGAGGCGCGGGGCGATCTCCTCGAGGGGACGAAGGACGGGAACCGTCGCGAAGCGGGCGGGCACGGCCGCGAGAACGCCCGATGCCGAGAGGAATCCTGCGAAGCGGGGGAACACGATCGTGTCGATCTCGAGCCGGTCCGCGATGGCGCAGGCGTGCTGGCCTCCGGCGCCGCCGAACGCGACAAGTGCATGGCGGCGCGGATCGACGCCGTCGCGCACGCAGAGCGCCTCGATCGCAAGCGCCATGCGCGCGTCCGCGATCTCGAGGAAGGCCTGCATTGCCATCTCCGGCGACACGCCGCGTTCGGCTGCCGCACCCGACAGCGCGCGTTCCGCGGCAGCCATGTCGAGGCTCATCGATCCCTCGCCCGTGGCCATGCGGCCAGCGAGCAGATTGACGTCGGTGATCGTGAGCGGGCCACCGCGCCCGTAGCACGCTGGCCCCGGATTCGAGCCCGCGCTGCGGGGGCCGACCTCGAACGCGCCATCGTGGATGCGGCAGATCGATCCTCCGCCGGCGGCGACGCTGTCGATGGCGACGCTCGGCGCAGCGACGGTCCGCTGCGCGATGCGCGATTCGGCGCGCAGCGCGATCTCGCCGTCCACCGTACGCGACACATCGGAACTCGTGCCGCCCATGTCGAAGCCGACCGCGTGCGGCATGCCATGGCGTTGGGCCACTTCGCAGACGGCGCGCGCGCCTCCCGCGGGGCCGGAGTAGAGCGTGTCTCGCGCGAGCAGTCGATCCGCACGCTGGAGGACGCCGGCGCTTGTGAACACAAACGCGCGTGCGCCGTGCGCCGAGCGCGTCGCGTCGTCGACGAACGCACGCACGATCGGCGCGATCTGCGCGTGGATGCAGGCGGTCTCGGTGCGCGTGAGGAGCCTTGGATGCGGTGCGACGGAACGCGCCGAGATCG
>Ga0315904_10008157_pt1 | contig 13895 bp, 12 predicted proteins | sample LakEriMetagenome_6_FD_203529 | JGI IMG/M metagenome (GOLD analysis project Ga0315904, IMG submission 203529) | Freshwater fungal communities from buoy surface, Lake Erie, Ohio, United States - Buoy 12 MA120 | ecosystem: Environmental > Aquatic > Freshwater > Lake | place: USA: Lake Erie, Ohio... | reverse complement strand
GTGTCCGGATTGGTTATCAGCGCGTTCCAGTCTTGCGGCTTCACGTAGGTGCCGACGAGGCTGTTCGGGTCGGTGCCGGGCACGCCCATCGTGACGATTTCGCGCTTCAGGCGCACTTTCAGGCGGGTGAAGGGCATTTCGGCGGATTCGGAAAACTTCGCTTCGAGGCCTTCGGCGCCGGGCAGGGCGCGAAGCTCCGCGAGGGCGGCTTCGAGGGCGTCAGGCGAGCCGGCGATGGTGCCGTTGACCCCTTCTTCGGCCAGCAGGAGCGTGCCTTTCAGGCCGAGGGTGCAGAAACGCCGGGACAATGCTTGGCGCCGCTCCGCGTAGTCCGGAAAGCGAAAGAACTTGTAGAAGGCGGCAATGCGAACGGTCATCGTGGGGCTTATGGCAAAATCAGGGGCCCGGTTCCATAGATGCGCTCAGCAGGCCGGGGACGGAGCGCGCAGAAGGCTTGACGGGCCGCCCGCGTTCAAGCTCTACGGCGGGCAGTTGTTATAGTCATCCGAGGCTCGCATGTCCGATTCCCTGCTTTTTACGTCGCTCAAACTGCCAAACGGCGCCGTATTGCCCAACCGGATATGCAAGGCGGCGATGGAGGAAAATCTCTCCGCACCCGGCCAGGTGCCCGGCCCCGAACTGCTGCGCCTCTATCAAGGCTGGGCCAAGGGCGGCGCGGGCCTCGTGCTCACCGGGAACGTGATGGTCAGCCCCTCCGCGATGACCGGTCCCGGCGGCGTGCTGCTTCAGGCGGGCGGGGACCTCACCCCCTTCCGCGCCTGGGCTAAGGCAGGCACGCCTCCGGGCGGACACCTCTTCATGCAGATCAATCATCCCGGGCGGCAGATGTTTGCCGCGATGGGAGAGCAGGCCGTTGCGCCGTCAGCGGTGCCGGTGGACCTTGGGCAGCATTCGAAACTTCTGGCGCAGCCGCGCGCGCTGGAAGAGGGCGAGATCCTCGAGATCATCGCGCGGTTCGCGGCGACCGCGGCGCTGGCGCAAGAGGCTGGCTTCACCGGCGTTCAGGTTCATGCGGCGCATGGCTACCTGATCAGCCAGTTCCTCTCGCCGCTGGTGAACAAGCGGACCGACCAGTGGGGCGGAAGCCGGAAGAACCGGGCGCGCTTCCTGCTGGAAACCGTGAAGGCTGTTCGCGCGAAAGTCAGCCCCGGCTTTTGCGTTTCGGTGAAGCTCAATTCGGCGGATTTCCAGAAGGGCGGATTCGAGTTCGAGGATGCCAAATGGGTCGCGGCGCAACTGAACACGCTTGGCCTTGACCTGCTGGAACTTTCCGGCGGGAACTATGAAAGCCCCGCGATGCAGGGTCAAACGGATGACAGCTCGACCTCGAAACGCGAGGCCTACTTCATTGATTTTGCACGCCAGATTGCCGAAGTGACGACGGTGCCGATCATGGTGACCGGGGGGATCTTCCGCCTCGCCACGGCCGAGGCGGCGCTGGCGAAAGATGCCAAGGGCTTTGGTGTGGCCGTTCTGGGGATCGGCCGGGCGATGGCTTATGTGCCTGACCTTCCGAACCAGTGGCGCGCGGGCAAGATGCCCGAGGTGAACCTGCCGGAAGTCACCTGGAAGAACCGCACGATGGCGGGCATGGCGACGATGGCGCTGACCAAGCGCCAGTTGAACCGTGCGGCCGAAGGCAAGGGCGCGGTCTGGGGCGTCTCGCCTCTGCTGACGGTGATCCGTGACCAGATGAAAACGCAGAAACTGACGAAGCGCTACAAGGCCTGGCGGGCGAAGGGCGCCTGACCGGGCAGCACCGGAAACGTTCTAGGGCATTTCGGTGAGGCTGAGGTTGTTGCCGTCGGGGTCGTTGAACCAGCAGACTTTCACGCCGCCGCCGGGGGCGGACCAGACGCCGTCGGCGTCCTGGCCGAAGCCCGGATAGACGAGGAACTCGACGCCCTTCGCCTTGAGGGGCGCCATCGCGGCGCGGATATCCGGCACGGCCCAGCCGATGACGGTGTGAGCACCAGCGGTGTGACCCGGCACGGTCGTGAGACGAAGGGTGGTGCCGGCAAGATCGAACACGGCGGCAAAGTCGTCCGTTGAGACATGTGCCAGGCCCAGCACGTCTCGGTACCAGGCGGCCGCCCGTTTGTGGTCCGGCGTCAAGATGAAGGCGATGGCCTTGGCGTGGGTCAGCATCTGAGGCGGCCTCCTCCCGCCGCGGGGGCGAGATTAGCACGGCGCGGGACCACGACCGAGCCCCATCCGGGGCGCTTCAGGCCTCGCGGGTGAGGGCGCGGTAGGCGTGCCAGCTGGCCATGCCGATGACCGGGAAGACGACCGCGAGGCCGATGAAGGCAAGGCTGATGCCGATGACGGTGAGCCCGACGATCAGGAAGGCCCAGAGCAGCATCGGATAGAAATTGCGGTTCACGGCGCGCACGCTGGTGGCCATGGCCATGAACACGTCATAGCGCCGGTCGAGCAGCATCGGGGCGGCGACCGAGGCGAGGGAATAGTTGCAGAAGGCGACGAAACCGCCGGTGACGAGACCCGTGAGGATCATCATCTGGCCGGCCGGCTCGAGCACGACGAAGGCGAGGAAATCGCTCCGCGTCTTGTGCACCTGCCAGGTCGAGAGTGCATAGATGACCTGCGCGATGCGGGTCCACAGGAAGTAGAGGAAGACCAGCAGCAGGCCGAGGAGCAGGCCGTCGCGGCGGGCGGCGTCGCGCACCCAGATGACCTCCCAGAGGCCGGGGCGGCGGCCGTCCGCGAGGGCGCGGGCGGCGGCGTAGAGGCCCATGCCGAGCACCGGGCCGAGGATCAGGAACCCGCCGAGCAGCACGAAAAACCAGCTGGCCGAACCTGTGGAATAGAGGGCCCAGAAGATGCTTGCGCTTACGGCGGCGAGGACGAGGCCGTAGGCGAGGGAGATGCCGGGCGCGGCGCAGAAATCGCGCCAGCCCGCTGCCAGCCAGTCGAGCGGCGCGCGCAGGGGCACGGCGTTGATCTGCGGCAGGCGCAAGGGCGCGGGCGGTATCTGCTCTCCTGTCACGCCCCTTGTCCTCCCCGGCCATGACCAGAAGTATGCGCGCGTTTCCCGCATGCAGGATCCGGGATAATACCTAACCCGGCGGCGCCAGCAGACCGGGCTAGCCGGTGTCGGGACCGAGGCCGGACCAGAGGGGCGGGCGGGCCAGACAGTTCAGAGCGGGAGGCAGGGCGCGCAGGACGTGCCAGGGCACGGCGAGCGCGCGCAGAATGGCGCCTCTGCGCGCGCGAGGCGCCGGGGATGAAGCCCGGCACGGTTGTGAGGCGAAGGGTGGTGCAGGCGCGATAAGAAGGTGGCGGTGAACTGGTCCTCGCCCTTTTAGGTGAGGCCCGGCACGTCGCGGTACCAGGCGGCGGCGCGTTTGTGGTCCGGCGTCAGAACAGGGGTACTGGCTTCGGCGGAGGTGAGGGTCATGGGATGGTCCTCCTGAATTCGTCCGCATGTTAGGATGAAATGAAAGCTCCGGTCCTCAGTTCAGCTTTCTGCATTGTCCTGATCTCAAACCTTCACGAATTTTGTAGTTCAGGCGTGAAGTTCTAATTGCTCTCTCCCCGATTTCGTTGCGAATTCAATGACACTTTCAACCAGATCAGGAATAAGCAGCCCGGATAAACAGGCTATCTGCTTGCCCAAGCAGCTAGCCCGCCAACACCCGCGGCAGTTTGAACGTCACGGTTTCGTCGGCAGTCTTTACGGCTTGCATGGTCACGTCGAAGCGGGCGAGGCAGGCGTCGATGACGCCCTGCACCAGGTCTTCGGGGGCGCTGGCGCCGGCGGTGAGGCCGAGGGTCGTGACGCCGTCGAACCAGGACCAGTGGATGTCGTCCGCGCTGGCGATGAGTTTCGCGTCAGCAGCGCCGGCGCGCAGGGCGACCTCGACGAGGCGGACAGAGTTTGAACTTGTCCGTGCACCGATGACCAGCACAAGGCCCGCGCCGGGGGCGAGGGCCTTGACGGCTTCCTGGCGGTTGGTGGTGGCGTAGCAGATGTCTTCCTTGTGGGGCGTGGAGATGCCGGGGAAGCGCGCCTGCAGGGCGGCGACGATTTCGGCGGTGTCGTCCACGCTGAGGGTGGTTTGGGTAAGGAAGGCGAGGTTGTCTGGGTTTTTCGGGGCGAAGGTGGCGACGTCTTCGACGGTTTCGATCAGGGTGACCGAGCCTTCGGGGAGCTGGCCCATCGTGCCGATCACTTCGGGGTGACCCTCATGGCCGATGAGGACGATCTCGCGGGCGTTCGCGTAGTGGCGCTCGGCCTCGATGTGGACCTTGGAGACCAGCGGGCAGGTGGCGTCGAGGTAGATCATGTTGCGGCGGCTCGCCTCGGCAGGCACGGATTTGGGCACGCCGTGGGCAGAGAAGATGACCGGGCGGTCATCCGGGCACTCGTCCAGTTCCTCGACGAAGACGGCGCCGAGGGCTTCGAGGCGCTCAACGACATGGCGGTTGTGGACGATCTCGTGGCGCACGTAGACGGGAGCGCCCCATTTCACGAGGGATTCCTCGACGATCTGGATGGCGCGGTCGACCCCGGCGCAGAAGCCCCTGGGGGCGGCGAGGCGGAGGGTGAGGGGGCGTTTGGGGGGCATGTGGGACTGAATTCTCCTGCGCCAGACAAGTTGCGTGCGGGCGCCAAGGCCTTTAACACGGGCAAGCTATCAGATGGCCACGCCTTTCATAAGGCCAATACGGACACGCAGACGCATGCTGAAATTTGCCCCTCTCGTCCTGGCCGCCCTGCTTGCGGGCTGTGGCACCACCAACCGTCTGGCCCAGTCGCTCGATTCGACGCCAAACTCGGGCCCGTGCCCGGTGATCGGCTCGCTATATGATGCCTCGCGGTATGTGAAGTTCGCGGATGCGGACGGGAAACTCTATTCCGACATCGCCTTCACCGGCGAGATCACCGACGTGCGTCTGTTCTGCCGGTATACGGGTAAAGTCCCGCTGGTAGCCGAGGTCGAGATCGACTTTGCGTTCGGCAAGGGGCCGATGGCGGCGGGGAATTCGGCGAACTATCCCTATTTCGTGGCGGTGACGCGGCGCAACGGCAAGGTGCTGGCGAAGGAATACTTCACCACCGAGGCCGAGTTTGGCCGGGGAAAGGTGGCGGGCAAGACCGAGCTGGTGAACCGGATCAGTATCCCCCGCGCCGACGAATCGATCTCGGGCGTGAACTTCGAGATCGTCGTCGGGTTTGACCTGACGGCCGAACAGCTCGCGTTCAACCGCGGCGGCAACCGGTTCCGCCTGGACGCGGCGGCGCAATAAGCCATGGCGAGCCTGGCGCAGGAGCTGTCGGCCGCCGCGGGCGCCGCGTTCGAAGCCGTGGGCCTTGAGGCTCGTTTCGGCGAGGTGCGCCGGAGCGACAAGCCGGAGCTTGCGGATTTCCAGTGCAACGGCGCTATGGCGGCGGCGAAAGCGGCCGGGCGTAATCCGCGCGAGATTGCGGGCGAAATCGCGGCAGCGCTGAAGGCGCATCCCCTGGTTCTGTCGGCGGAAGTGGCGGGGCCGGGGTTCATCAACTTGAGGGTCTCGGATGGGGCGCTGTCAACGCGCGCCGAGGTGGTGCGCGGCGATGCGATGGCGGGGGCCGAGAAGGCTGCCGACGCGCAGGTCACCGTGATCGATTTCGGCGGCGCGAATGTCGCCAAGCCCATGCATGTCGGGCACCTGCGCTCGGCAGTGATCGGCGATACGCTACAGCGGCTGTTGCGGTTTCTCGGCGATACGGTGATCTCGGACGTGCACCTGGGGGACTGGGGGTTGCAGATGGGCCACCTCGTCACCGAGCTGGAGGAGGAGCAGCCGGGGCTGGTGTATTTCGATGCGGGCTTCACCGGTCCGTATCCGGCGCAGTCGCCGGTGACGATCGAGGATCTCGGCCGCCTCTATCCGCAGGCGTCCAACAAGGCGAAGGCCGACGAGGCGCGCAACGAGCGCTCACAGAAGGCGGTCGCGGAGATGCAGGCCGGGCGGGCGGGATACCGGGCGCTGCTGAGGCATTTCATCGACGTGTCGGTCGAGGCGCTGAAGGTCGATTACGGCTTCCTGAATGTCTCGTTCGACCTGTGGAAGGGCGAGAGCGATGTCGATCACCTGATCCCGGGCCTCGTCGAGCAGTTCAAAGCGGCGGGCCTCGCCGAGCAGAGCGACGGCGCGTGGATCGTCCACGTCGCGAAGGAAAGCGACAAGAAGGAAATGCCGCCGGTGATGCTGGTCAACAGCCGCGGCGGCACGGGCTATCACACGACGGACCTTGCGACGATCGAGGACCGGATGGCGACCTTGAAGCCTACACCGGAGCGGATGCTGTACGTGGTCGACCAGCGCCAGGCGCTGCACTTCGAACAGGTCTACCGCGCGGCTGGGCTCTTGGGACTGATCGAGGAAGCGCGGCTCGAACATATCGGCTTCGGCACGGTCAACGGGCCGGATGGAAAGCCCTTCAAGACGCGCGAAGGCGGCGTGCTGCGGCTGGCCGACCTCAACGCGATGGCGCTGGACGAGGCGACGAAGAAGATCGAGGCGGCGGGCAAGCTGCCGGAGGACATGGGCGAGGACGAGCGGCTGGCGGTGGCCCGGCAGGTCGCCGTGGCGGCGCTGCGCTTCTCGGACCTGATGAACACGCGGATGACGAACTATGTGTTCGATCTCGACCGGTTCACGAGCTTTGAAGGCAAGACCGGCCCATATCTTCTGTATGCGGCCGTTCGGGTGAAATCCGTGCTGCGCAAGGCAGCCGAGGCGGGGCACCTGCCGGGCGCAGTGAGCGTGCACGAAGAGACCGAGCGGGCGCTGGTCCTGCAACTCGACGGCTTCGGCGCGGCGCTCCTCGGCTCGCGCGAAAAACGCATGCCGCACATCCTGTGCGAACACCTCTACAGCCTCGCGCAGGCTTTCAGCGCCTTCTACGGCGCGCTGCCGATCGCCTCCGAGCCGGACGCCGCCAAACGTGCCAGCCGCCTCGCCCTCGCCGACGCCGTACGCCACCAGCTGGAGACGGGTCTGGACCTGCTCGGCATCACCGTGCCGGAGCGGATGTGATCTGCGGCTGTATTCAGCCGGATGACGGCTGTTGGCTTCATCTGATCCGATAGCCCGGGCCTATCGGGGCCAAATTTTTTTTGTACTGTTCTTTATTTCGCCGTCATCGAACGTGCCCCCAAACAAAAAAGATCATCGCGCCACACTCGGTTTCCGGATGCTGGTCCTGATGGCTGGTATCTGGGTTTGCGTGAACGCTGCATTGTCTCGTTAACGTCTGGCGAAGGGGTGCGCACGGCACTCCGTGTCCGGACGTTGCGCTGACAACACCTCTGGGGTCGAAAAGAATGAGTGACAAAATTGCTGATACACCGCGCCCCGATGGCGAGGTGATGAACCTTGAGGGCTCGAGCTATGGCAGTTTCAGTTACCGGACCTACGTGCTGGGATCGCTGACTCTCGTCTACACGTTCAATTTCATCGACCGCATCCTGATCAGCGTTGTGGGTGTGCCGATCATCAACGAATTCCAGCTTTCGCAGTTCGAGTTCGGCCTGCTTTCCGGAATCGGGTTTGCGCTATTCTATACCCTTCTGGGCATTCCCATCGCCAACCTCTCCGAAAAAGTCAGCCGTAAGCTGATTATCGGGGTCTGCGTGATCCTCTGGTCGCTGGCAACGGTGCTGTGCGGCTTTACGGTCGGGTTCGTGACCCTTCTGTTGGCCCGAATGCTCGTCGGCATTGGTGAGGCGGGCTGCACGCCGCCCGCCAACTCCATGATCAGCGACTATTATGCCCCGTCGGCGCGCCCCACGGCGCTGGGGATCTACGCCATGGGCGTGACTGCAGGCGGCGTTCTGGCGCAGGTGTTTGGCGGTTTCATCCTGGAAGTCTTCACCTGGCGCGAAGCCTTCATCTTTGTCGGCGCGCCCGGCATTCTCGTCGGCATCATCTTCCTGCTGACGGTCAAGGAGCCGCCGAGAGGCTATTCCGATCCTCCGGGTACACCGAAAGTGGAGCGCGTCAGCTTCCCCGACGCGCTCAAGGAGATCTTCTCCAAACGCACCTTCTGGGTGATGACAGCCGGTGCCACGCTCGCCGCCTTCGCGGGATACGCTCTTGTCGGCCTGCAGCCGCAGCACGTCGTTTTCTCACACGGCTTCACGCCCTCCCAGACCGCGCTGATGTTCATGGCCCCTGTGGGCCTTGCCGGAACGCTGGGCGCTTTTCTGGGCGGATACCTTACCCAGCAGGCGTCCAGGACGTCTGCGACTGCGGCGACCTGGGTTCCGGGTCTTGCCTTCCTCGTGTGCGCGCCGCTCTACGCCGCTGCGTTCCTGGTGGGCGACAGTACCGTGATGCTCATCCTGCTGATGGTCGCCAGCGTGCTGCAGTATTTTTATCTGGGCGCGCAGTACAATATTGCACAGGCCGTGGTCAGCCTGCGCGTTCGCGCGACATCGATCGCGATCCTTCTTTTCGTCGTCAACCTGATTGGATACGGCATCGGCCCGCCGGCGCTCGGCCTCGTCGCCGACGCTGTCACGACGAACTGGATTGCCGCAAGCCCGGTCGCGGGTCAGATCAGCGCGACATGCAGCGTCACCGACGCCTCCCTGTCGCCGGCCCTGATCGAAGCTTGCCGCGATGCCCGAGCTTACGGCGTGCAATGGGCGAGCGTCGCCGCAACCAGTCTGTTCGCCGTCGCGGGCCTGTTCTTCCTTCTGGCCGGGCGCACCTTCATCCGCGACCTGTTCATTAACCAGAAAACCCCGGTGGCTGCGGCGGCCTGAGCCAGCGGTGCGGGTGAAATCCGGGCTGCGCAAGGCGGCGGAGGCGGGGCATCTGCCGGGCGCGGTGTTTATGGACGGCGGATATTGCTTTGCTCTAGCCGCCTGCGAATCGCGAAGCGGCTTCGCGCATTGGCAATCAGGTATCGAGCCGCCTCGCGGCGAGTAGGCCGAAATCCGACAACCTCGGGCGCTGCGTTTCGGGCCGGCGGATTTCGTTTCGCTGTATCCGCGCCGCAAGTCGTGGGCAACGCTGCTCGTAAACGCGTCCACAAGGTCTTCTCGCGATGAAACCGATGCGGCAGCCTGCGGGTCTGATATGGCTGGGTGCAGCTGAAGCAGCCTGAGGAATTTACCTTGAGAGAGCGCTCGCCTGGCGGCTTCGGGGGAGCCGTGCGCATAGCGATACCGGCCTTGGGCTCGCGCACCAAGCGAAGAGTCCTGCTGGATCGGAGAATGAGTGCTAAAGCTCGCGTGCAGCGCGGCCGCGCTGGGCGCAGCGTTCGCTGCGCCGAAACTTCCTGCCGGGGCCATGTCCAAATGCGCCAGCGTTCTGCAAGTCGCCTCCAATGACGGACGAAGCGGGCTCCGAAAAGCCGGTACTGCTGCCGGTAACCGGCCCGGTTGAACCGGCGAGCGATGCGCTTGCGGCGCAGAAGCGGCGGCAACGCCTGCTTGCGGGCGCTGTCCTTGGTGCGGCGTTTGCCGGTCTGGCGGCCTGGTGGTTCACGCGACCGCCGGAAGTGTCCGTCCTGCAGGTGGAGCCCGGCCTGATGGAGAAGACACTTTCCGTTGTGGGCCGTGTCCGCCCGGAGAATCTTGTCGATGTAAGGTCACCAAACCCCGGGCAGGTTGTCGATGTATTCCGCGACGATGGAGACCGCGTAGAAGCAGGCGACGCGCTGGCGACCATCCGCTCCTCGTCTGAGCGGGCCGAGGCAGAGGCCTTTATCGCGCGCGAACGTGCGGCGAAGGCCGAAGTGAACCGGGCGAAGCTGGTCTTCAACCGGACCCGCACGCTCACGGAACGGGGGGTAGCTTCGCAAGCGGCGCTCGATGAGGCGCGCGCCGTCCTTCAGGTGGCCGAGGCGGATCTGGAAGCCGCTATGGCCGAAAGGGCGTCCATATCCGCCCGGATCAACGAGTACACAATCCGGGCGCCGATGGCGGGGATCGTCCTTGTACGGCCGATTGACAACGGGCAGGTCATTTCGGCTGAGACGACCCTCTTCCAGTTGGGCTCAGTAGGGCGTATCGAACTTCAGGCCGATGTCGATGAAGCCTATGCCGACGTCCTGCAGCCCGGCATGTCCGCACGCGCTGCCCTGTCGGGCTCGGACCAGGTGTTCCAGGCGCGGCTCCTCGAGATTTCTCCGCGGGTGGATGCGGCCACCGGCGGACGTCTCGTCAAGTTCGTCCCGAATGAAGCCATGGACATCCCCCTGGGCCGGTCCGTGGATATCACGATCGTTGTCGACGTCCTGGAGGCCGGGATCTCGGTGCCGCGCCAGGCCGTCCTCGATGCGGCGACGCAGCCGAAGGTCTACGTGGTAGGCCGGGAGGGACGCGTCCGGATCCGCGCTGTGCAGATTGCGGATTGGCCGTCGCTGGATGCAATCGTCGAAAGCGGCCTGACCGGCGAAGACCGGGTAGTGCTGACGCCGGCTGAAACCAGCCCGTCTGCCCGGGTACGTGAGCGCGTATTGCCGCCGGCGCCGACGCAGGGACCTTGAGCCCATGTTCGCCTTCACGGTCGCCCGCCGCTACCTTTTTTCAAATCCCGCCCAGACGGCGCTGCTGATATCGGGTGTCGCGCTTGGGGTTATGGCTTTTGTTTTCATCACGGCCCTGATCGGGGGGCTGGCCATCCGTCTGACCGATGATGTGACGGCCAACAGCGCCCACATTACCCTCGAGCCGGAAACCCGGATTGCACGCGTCCTGCCGAGTCCGGATGCCGAGTTGGCGCCGGTGGCGATCATCTCGACGTTTCAGCGCCGGCAAATTCGGGCCTGGACATCGACGGTCTCCCTGCTGCGCAGTCATCCGGCTGTGTCGGCCATCAGCCCGCAGATTTCCGGAAGTGCATTCCTGGTCAAGGGCGAAGCGGTTTCGCCGGTTGCGGTCACAGCGCTGGACCCTGCCAATATCGACGCGATTTCATCTATCAGTACAGAGATCATCAGCGGTGATGCCAGCCTTGGTGCGGATGGCATCCTGATTGGTTCGAGGCTGGCGGAAAATCTTGGCCTTTCAGCAGGTCAGCCCGTGCTCCTGAGGACAGATCGCGGCATCGACAGGCTGCTGATCGTCCGCGGTGTTTTCCAGACAGGCCTGCAAAGCCTTGATGAGCGGGTTGCCTATCTCTCTATTCAGGCCGCACGTCCTCTCTTCCTGCTGCCCGAGGGGATCACGAACATCGAGGTCAAGCTCTACGACCCCGGCGGCGCCCGGGAAGTTGCGGCGTTCCTGCATGAGGCAACAGGCCTTCGCGCAACCTCCTGGCAGCAGAAAAACGCCAGTCTCGAAGGCGCGCTCGATGCGCAGTCGCAGACCGGCACGCTGATCCAGGCCTTCTCGCTGATATCGGTCCTGATCGGTATCGCCAGCGCCCTCAGCCTGTCTGCCAATCGCCGGCGCGGCGAGATCGGGATCATGCGCGCGTTTGGCGTATCCGGCTCTTTCATTGCTGCCGTGTTCGTGCTGCAGGGTTTGCTGATCGGCATGGTGGGCGCCGGCATCGGCTGTGCCAGCGGGTTTGCCCTCTGCTCCTGGCTGGAGACGCTGACCAAGCCGGATGGAACCATGGCGCTTCCGATTGCGCCGCGCGAAGGCGGATACGTCGCCGTCTTCCTGCTGACGACGATTGGCGCCGTCCTGGCTTCGGTCATCCCTGCCGGGTCGGCCGCGCGGCTGGACCCGCTGGAGGCCATCCAGCAATGAGCACGCTTCTCGAGGCGCGCGGGATCGGCATGACGTTTCGCAATGGCGACGAGCTCACCGAAGTGCTGAAGGGTGTCGACCTCACTCTGGAGCACGGCGAACTGGCCGCCCTGCTGGGCGCGTCCGGATCGGGAAAGTCGACACTGCTGTCCATCGTCGGACTGCTGCTCAAACCGACCGCGGGGACACTTTCAATTGCGGGCCAGCGCGTAGAAGGACTGCCCGATCTGGAGCGCGCGCAGTTTCGCAACCGGCGGCTCGGCTTCATTTTCCAGTTCCACCACCTGCTACCCGATTTCACAGCCACCGAGAATGTGGCCTTCCCGGCTGCCGCGCCCGCGGGCGCCATCAGCCCCGCCATGCGCCGCAGAGCGCGAGAACTTCTCGCGCGGGTTGGCCTGGCTGACCGGATGGATTTTCAGGCGACCCGGCTTTCGGGCGGGCAGAAGCAGCGCGTCGCTATTGCGCGTGCGCTGATGAACAAACCCGAACTGATACTTGCCGACGAACCGACGGGAAGCCTCGACCGGGTTGCGGCTGAGCAAGTTCTCGGCCTGATGCGCGAAGTGAACCGGGAGGACAAGGCGACTTTCCTCATCTGCACCCACGACGAGCAGGTCGCCGCGCGCTGCACCCGGCGTGTCACGCTGAAAGATGGTTCTGTCGAGAGGGCTTAGGTAGCGCCACCGCCCGAACCTCGTTTTCCGGGGGCAAGTGGACCAGGCCTGCCTGGCAGGTCCTTGGTTCACTCAAGACGCCTGGCCGGTTTCGATCCGACGCGGGCGCCAGTTCGCCGGTTGCCTCGGCGCCGCCATCTTCCCAGCTAAGGAGGGGTGGACGACCCACACTTAAAGGAGATGTGCCATGGCCAAGGCGATTACGGGGCCGGCTGCGCCGGTGAAGGACGGGGCGCAGTGGGAGCTGGCGGCGCAATGGGCGCAGGGATGGCGGGTGGTGAAGTGGTCGGTGTCGGCACTTATCGTGGTCGCGTTCCTCGTGGTGATCGGTCAGGGCTTCCTGTTCTACCGGCTGTTCGACGATGTGCATCCGGTGCTGGGCTACGTCTATGTCGCCGTCCTGGCAGTATTGCTGGCGGTGCTGGTCGGGCAGCCGCTCAAGGCGTTCCTGTCGATGCCGGTGGCGGCCAAGCCGCCCACCCTCCTGATCGATGCGAAAGCGCCGCAGCCTGAAGCGCTGGCGGCGCGCATCCGGTATGACATCCGGTACCTGCAGATGCTGCAGGCCAATCCGCTAACGCAAGACGAGCGGCCGGCGATCGGGCAAGGCATTGCCAAGGCGCGGGGCCTGCTGGCGCGGACCGGCAAGGCCTCGCCGGCGGAAGCGCTCGCCCTGTCGCTGGAACTCGAAGTGTTCGAACGCACGGCCATCGAGTCGCTGCTGGCACCGCTCGACAAGCGGGCCGAGGCAATCATCCATGCCGAGGCAGTCGGCGTGGGCGTCGCGACGGCGGTGTCGATGAACGGCACGCTGGATGCGTTCATCGTGCTGTGGCGCAACGCCAACCTGGTGGCGCGTGTATCGCGAATCTATTTCGGTCGGCCGCACCTGATGGGCAGCCTGCGGATCCTGCGGGATGTGGCCGCCATCGTGGTGGCGTCACGGGCGCTGGAGGATGTGAGCGAGATCACCGGCGACGTGATCGGCGGCCTGCTGGGGCGGATGGGCGGGCTGATCGCCGGGCCGGTGATGGACGGCGGCATCAATGCGATGATGACGCTGAAGCTCGGCTATCTCGCCAAGCGCCGCTGCCGCAGTTTCAAGGGCTGGTCGGCCGGGCAGGCGAGGGCGATTTCGGCGGAAGCGCTGCGGGAAGTGAAGCAGGAATCGGGCTCGGTGATCGGAGACCTGCTGAAGCGCGTCGGCGGGCTGACCTCGCACGCCTCCCGCGCGACGGAGAAGGCGCTGTCGGGGTCGCGCAGCGCCTGGGGCGTGGTGCAGAGCTGGTTCGGGGGGACGAAACCGGCGGGGACGTGATGCGCAAGATTCGGGTCGCAGGGCGGCTCGCGGTATAGGATGCAGGGACCGCAACGAAGGAGCGCACCATGGCCACACAGGCAGAGAAACTGAAACAGTTCAGCAGCCTGCATGCAGGCGGCGCACCGCTTGTCCTGGTGAACATCTGGGATCCCGGCT
>Ga0315904_10008149_pt1 | contig 13900 bp, 10 predicted proteins | sample LakEriMetagenome_6_FD_203529 | JGI IMG/M metagenome (GOLD analysis project Ga0315904, IMG submission 203529) | Freshwater fungal communities from buoy surface, Lake Erie, Ohio, United States - Buoy 12 MA120 | ecosystem: Environmental > Aquatic > Freshwater > Lake | place: USA: Lake Erie, Ohio... | reverse complement strand
TTGTATGACCTTACCCGGGGCCGGATCATATTCAGGTATAAATAATTCTGAAAAGCAATAAACATGAAAGTAAGAGCAGCAATTAAGAAGCGCAGCGTGGATTGCAAGATCGTGAGGAGGAAGGGAAGGCTTTATGTGATCAACAAAAAGAATCCCCGCTTCAAGCAGCGCCAGGGATAATCAAAAACGGATATGGCATGGTGCGGTGCATCTGTTATGTCCCATTAAACATTTAAACGACAAATTAGTATATGGCTCGTATTGCCGGTATCGACTTACCTAAGACCAAAAGGGGTGAAATTGGACTTACCTATATTTACGGTATTGGTCCTTCTACAGCGAAGTATATCCTTGACAAGGCCAACATCGATGTAAACAAGAAAGTGAATGAGTGGAACGATGATGAGCTGACTGCCATCCGTAACATCATCACCAATGAGTTTAAGGTGGAAGGTCAGCTTCGTTCTGAGGTACAGATGAGTATCAAGCGTTTGCTGGACATCGCTTGCTACCGTGGTCTTCGCCACCGTAAGGGATTGCCGGTTCGTGGTCAGCGTACCCGTACCAACAGCCGTACAAGGAAAGGCAAGCGTAAGACTGTTGCCGGTAAGAAGAAAGCAACCAAGAAGTAATTAGCATCGAGGCTTTGTGCGAACAATGCCTCGGTCTTTTTAATAGCACTCAACCACCTGGTCATTTTCCGGATACCCATTAGTGCGGGAGGAGGGATGGCCGGGGCTCCGAAAGGAGTTATTTTTAATGATTACCTATTCAAGTTATTATGGCTAAAGCACAACAAAGCGCGAAAGCGGCTGCTAAGAAAAGAGTAGTAAAGGTAGACAGCTTCGGCGACGCGCACATTTCGGCAACTTTCAACAACATCATCATCACGCTTACCAACAAGCAGGGCCAGGTGATCTCCTGGAGCAGTGCGGGTAAAATGGGTTTCAAGGGTTCCAAGAAGAATACGCCTTATGCAGCCCAGATGGCATCATCCGACGCGGCAAAAGTGGCGTTTGAAGCCGGCATGAAGCGTGTGGACGTTTTCGTTAAAGGACCTGGTGCAGGTAGGGAAAGTGCCATTCGTGCGCTCTCCAATTCCGGCATCGAGGTGGTGATGATCAAGGACGTAACGCCACTTCCCCACAATGGTTGCCGTCCCCCGAAGAAGCGTAGGGTATAATCAATTGGCTGATTGGCTCATTAGCTGATTAGCTCATTAACAAAGCAGAAGAATTAGCCAATTAGCCAATGAGCTAATTAGCCAATTATAAAAAGGTCCCGATTCAGTTTTATGATTTTTTAATAATCGAGGATCATTTGTAAAAAATCAGAAATAACAATTATGGCACGTTACACTGGCCCCAAAACAAGGATCTGCAGGATTTTCGGTGAACCGATCCTGGGAAATAAGTTTGATTCAAAAAAGAGACCGAATCCTCCGGGTATGCATGGAGCAACACGTAAGCGTAAAAGCCCAAGTGAGTACTCAATCCAGCTTAAGGAGAAGCAAAAAGCAAAATATACGTATGGTTTGCTGGAACGTCAGTTCCGCAATACGTTTGAGCTTGCTGCAAGGATGAAGGGTGTTACAGGTGAGAATCTCCTGAAGATCCTGGAAGCACGTCTGGACAATACTGTTTATCGTTTAGGCATTGCTCCAAGCCGTCCTGCTGCCCGTCAGCTGGTTGCGCACAAGCACATTACGGTTAATGGTGAAGTAGTGAACATTCCCTCTTACAATCTCCAGCCTGGCGATGTGATCGGGTTGAAAGAAAAAACAGCAGGCAATGCTTCAGTTTTAGAGAAAATGAAGGGTAAGAACCCCAAGTTCAACTGGATCGAATGGAACGAAGCTGAGAAGACCGGTACATTCATTGCAATGCCCGAAAGAGAGAGCATCCCTGAGAATATCAAGGAGCAACTCATCGTGGAATTGTACTCTAAATAATAACCATTTTTCAATTTCCCCTAATCAGGGATCACCAATTAAAATCTGAAATTTAAATATGGCCATTTTAAATTTCCAAAAACCTGACAAGATCATACTTCAGAAAGCAAATGATTTCGAAGCTCAGTTTGAGTTTCGTCCTCTTGAACCAGGTTATGGCGTAACGATCGGTAATGCCCTTCGCAGGGTACTTCTGAGTTCTTTGGAAGGATATGCAATTTCCGGCATCTTTATTGAAGGTGCAGACCATGAGTTCGCCACCATTAAGGGTGTTGTGGAAGACGTAACCGAAATGATCCTGAACCTCAAGCAGGTTCGTTTCAAGAAGGTGGTTGACCAGGACCTTAATAACGAAAAGATCACGTTGTCCATCAAAGGCAGGAGCGAGTTCACTGCGGGCATGATCGGAGAAGCTACAAATTCATTCCAGATCATGAATCCGAACCTGCTGATCTGCACTATGGACAGTACGGCCAAGCTGAACATCGAGCTCACCATCACCAAAGGCCGCGGATATGTTCCGGCCGATGAGAACAAGGTGAAGGATGCTCCGTTTGGATATATTCCCATTGATGCCATTTACACTCCGATAAAGAATGTAAAATATGGTATCGAGAATACCCGTGTTGAGCAGCGCACAGACTATGAGAAACTGGTTATGGACGTTGCCACCGATGGCACCATACATCCTGAGGAAGCTGTAAAGCAGGCTTCACGGATCCTGATCCAGCACCTCATGATCATCACTGACGAGAACATCACTTTCGACAATAAGGAAGAAAAGAAAGAAGACCTGGTTGACGAGCAGACGCTTCAGCTTCGCAAGATCCTGAAGACCCCGCTGGAAGATCTGGATCTTTCCGTTCGCGCCTTCAATTGCCTGAAAGCAGCGAAGATCAACAGCCTCAGCGAACTGGTTCAGTATGAGCAGGAAGACCTGATGAAGTTCCGCAATTTTGGTCAGAAATCTCTGGCTGAAATTGAGCAGGTGCTTCACGAGCGTGGCCTCCAGTTCGGTATGGACCTGAGCAAACTGGGCCTCGACAAAGACGAATTTTAATTGAATATTTCATCATGCCGTATTCCTGACCGGTACGGTATTAAAACAAAAGTCAAATGAGACACGGAGACAAAATCAACAATCTCAGCCGGACGAAGTCGCACCGGAAGGCATTGTTGCAGAACCTGGCCTGCCAACTGATCCAATACAAGCGTATTGTTACCACATTGGCAAAGGCAAGGGCGCTCAGGACCTACGTAGAGCCCCTGATCACTAAAACCAAGAAGACAGATTCAAAAGAGCAGATCATGCACCAGCATAGGGTGGTGTTCAGCTATTTGAACGATAAAGAGGCAGTGAAAGAACTTTTTACTGTTGTTGCTCCTAAAGTGGCAGCACGGCCTGGTGGTTATACACGCATCATTAAGCTTGGCGCACGTTTGGGCGATAATGCTGAAAGGGCGATGATCGAACTGGTTGACTTCAATGAGATCTACGGTAAGGGTGTTGCCGAAGCAGCTGCTCCTGCCAAGAAGACTCGTCGTAGTGGTGGAGCCAAGAAGAAGGCATCACCTGCAGCTGACGCAACCGCAGAAGCAAAACCCGCTACTGAATCAACAGAGGAAAAAGCGGCAGAATAAGAAATGTTTAAAAATAGTTGATAGAAAGGCAAGTCATTTTGGACTTGCCTTTTTTATTTTGCACCGTTATTAAAAAAAATAAAGAATGCCCGAAGTATTACAAGCGTACAGGCCAGCAGTATTGGTTCTTGAAGATGGAACGGTTTATCATGGAAAGTCATTTGGAAAACTGGGTACCACCTCCGGTGAACTTTGCTTCAATACCGGTATGACCGGTTACCAGGAAGTATTTACCGACCCCAGTTATTTTGGCCAGGTGTTGATCATGAATAGTGTACACGTGGGTAATTACGGTGTTATGCCGGACGATGTAGAATCGGATTCGGTAAAGATCAGGGGTCTGATCGGGAGGAATTTGGAAGAACGATACAGCAGGTTGAAAGCCAACAATTCCTTACACAAATATCTCGAAGAGCAGAACATTGTGGCCATAGAGGATGTCGATACCAGGGCTTTGGTGACAGCAGTAAGGCAAAAAGGTGCTATGAATTGCATCATTTCTTCAGAGCATACAGACGTTGATTACCTGAAGGCCGAGCTGGCCAAAGTGCCGTCTATGGGCGGGCTTGAGCTGGCATCACAGGTTTCAACAAAGGAAGTATATCACTTAGGTGATCCTAATGCGCCCATCAGGGTAGCCGTGCTGGATTACGGTGTGAAAAGGAATATCCTCCAATGCCTGGCAGACCGCGGGACCTATGTTCGCGTGCATCCGGCAAAGACCAAGCTGAAAGAGCTTGAAGCGTTTGAACCCCATGGATTCTTCATTTCCAATGGCCCCGGCGACCCGGCAGCCATGGACTATGCCATAGAAACGGTAAAGGACATTCTAAATACCAATAAGCCCACATTCGGGATCTGCCTGGGACACCAATTACTGGCGCTTGCCAACGGCATTCCCACCTTCAAAATGCACCACGGGCATCGCGGCCTGAATCACCCGGTCCGGAATGTGATCACCGGCCTTTGCGAGATCACCACACAAAACCACGGGTTCGGTGTGGATCCTGATGCGGTCAGGAACTCTCCCAACACGGAGATTACCCATGTCAATCTCAATGACGAGTCAATTGAGGGAATTCGGATCAAAGGGAAGCCCGCTTTTTCTGTGCAGTACCATCCTGAATCAACCCCGGGACCCTTCGATTCCAGGTATCTTTTTGATGATTTTGTGGCCCTGATGAAGGAGAACTAGGCCTAGCTACAACGAGAGTCTATCATTTATAATCAGCGGTTATAAGTTAAATGCGGTTTTGAGACAAAACCATGGGATTTTGTCGGAGAGTAGTATGTTTTTTTTACTATTTTACTCCCGATTGTTAAAAGCATGCTAAAGTGCCCTCGGCGAATGCTGAATCGATTTAAGTAAGGCAAGACATTAATTACATAAACAAAAAAAGACAACTGCAAATGAAGAAAACTACCCAGAGAGTTTTTCTATCCCTCGTTTTTTCGTTCTGCTTAGTGGTTATGGCCATGGCGCAGGAGCGAAAATCCTTTTCGGGTGTAGTAAAAGACGATGCAGGTAATCCATTACAGGGGATTACTGTGCAGGTAAAAGGAACGAAGTCGTATGCGACTACCGATGCGAATGGTGCATTCACCATCGCAACAAACAGTGCATCTCCTAAACTGGTGTTTACAGGCATCTCTTTCACGCCCGTCGAACTGGACGGGTCTGAATCTATGGTGGTAGCCCTCCAGTCAAAGAAAAATGAGCTGAATGAGGTAGTTGTTACAGGATTCGGTGCAAAGAAGAACACCAGGAACCTGACCTATGCTATCCAGGAAGTTAAGGGTAGCGAGGTAGCGCGGGCTGGCCAGGTGAACGTAGTGAATTCACTTCAGGGTAAAGTAGCTGGTGTGATGGTGAACCAGGGTGCTGGTGGACCTTCATCCAGTTCCAGGATCCGTATCCGTGGTAACGCTTCTCTGAGCGGAAACACCATGCCTTTGGTGGTTATCGATGGTGTGTTGATCCAGCCAGGTGCAACCGGTGCCGACAGTTGGGGTGATGCCCGTGACTTTGGTAACCAGATGAAGAACCTGAACCCGGATGATTATGAGAGTGTAACGGTGTTGAAAGGCTCTGCAGCCTCTGCTCTTTATGGTTCTCAGGCCCTCAATGGTGTTCTGCTGATTACCACCAAAAAAGGCCGTGCACGCCCAGGGTTGGGTGTAACGCTGAACCAAACCAATACTTGGGAACAGGTTTGGCGCTTACCTGCCTACCAGAACGAGTTTGGTGGAGGTATCAACCCTTATTTTGCTAAGGCCGCTGATGGCAGCGACCTGATACCAAACGATGCCAACGCGCCTTATCGCAGCTTCGGTCCAAGAATGGACGGAAGGATCGTCACGGATGCGGATGGTATCAAGCGTCCCTATTCGCCGAATGATCCTTCTTCCTTGTTCAGGACAGGAACCATCAACAATACAAACATTGCGGTTGAGGGTGGAAGCGACAAGACCACTTTCCGATTCTCTTATACCAATACATCGAATAAGGCGATCCAGCCTACCAATGAGTTCACCAGGAATAATTTTAACCTGCGGGCAACTCAAAAGATCGGCAAATTCGTAAACATGGACGCCTCTGTGGCCTATGCCATGTCAAATAGCCAGAACCCATTACAGCAGGGTGGTAACTCCAATCCGCTTTTCCGTTTTGGATTCTCCAATTCCCGGAATCTGCCGCTCGACTATGTGCTTAACAATTACCTCAGCCCGAATGGCGGATCAAATGTGGTTCAGCCTTATTTGAGGGGCGTCAATATAGGTCCATTGTGGCAGATGTACCAGGTGAGAATCAATCAAAAAGAAAACCAGATGCTGGCTAACGTGGATCTGACAGCTCAGATCACGCCCTGGCTCACCGCCATGGTGCGCAGCAACCTGAACTCACTTACCGTACAGCGTGAAAATAAAACCCCCGGTGACGGTGTCAACTTTGGTGTTGGACCAAACTTCCAGGGTAGCTACTCACTGTTCCAGAGCAACTCTATGGATGCCAGGATCCAGGGTTTGTTGACGGCAACCCGTAAGATCGGTGAAGACTTCCAGTATAATGTAACCGTTGGTGGTGAAACCCAGCGCGGCCTTGGTGGTCGTCAGCAGAATTCAAATACCAATGGTGGCTTGCGTATCCCCCGCGTATACAACCTGGCCAACTCTATTAATGCAGCAACTACTTCTGCTGGTGTTTTCCCGCAGAGCAGGTTGGATGCGATATATGGTTATGGTGATATCACCTGGAAAGACATGTTGACCATCAATGCGAGTCTGCGTAACGACTGGACCAGTACATTGACCTATCCTGATGGAAGTGGTGATTTTTCTTATCTCTATCCTTCAGTCGGTGTATCCTGGGTGTTCACAGAAATGCTCCAGAAGAAGAATAAGGCCAACTGGCTGACCTTTGGTAAGCTTCGCGCCAGCCTTGGTTATACCGGTGCCGGTGCAGGCATTTTTGCTACCACCTTTGGTAACTATTCCCTGTTGGGTAACCCCCTTCTTCCAAACGGTACGGCTTTCCCCCAGTACGGATGGCCCAACTATGGACTGGGTAACCTCGCCTTGCAACCCCTTCGCACACGTGAGTGGGAATTTGGTGCTGACCTGCGTATGTTTGATAACAGACTTCGCCTTGACGTAGCCTATTACAAGAAGAATACGTTCAACCAGGTCTTGAACCTGGGTGCGCCTTCTGAAAGTGGAATATCCAGCCGCCAGATCAATGCAGGTAATATCCAGAACCAGGGTATTGAAGCTGTGGTTACCGGTGTGATCGTGAGAAAGAAGGATTTCGAATATTCTACTACTTTCAATTTTACGCTTAACCGCAATAAGATCATCGAGCTTTATCCAGGTGTAAATCAGGTTGACCTTGATTATGCATTTGGAGCAGACGTGATATCTGTAGCCCGTGTAGGTAAAGATTATGGAACCATCATCACCAACTATGCCTATGCAACTAATGATAAGGGCCAGCGCGTTTTGAATGGCGCCGGTGCTTTTATCAGGAGCGGATCATATGGTCAGGGTTTCAAAGAGATCGGTACCATGATGGAAAACTTCCTCCTGAGCAATATTCACGAAGTACGCTATAAGAACTTCACGCTGTTTGCCCAATTGGATAGCAAATTTGGTGGTATGATGGCTTCAGCCACGCACCAGTACGGATCACAATTCGGTAGTTGGGAAAGCACGTTGAGGGGCCGTACACTGGCAACTGGTGGTGTTAGCTGGACAGATGCAACTGGTGTAGTCCGTGAAGACGGTATTATTCCTGATGGCGTTTTTGGCAGGGGTGTTGTGATCAATGGCCAGAATATGGAAGGGGTTTCTTACGCTGACGCGGTTAAAAGCGGATTGGTTCAACCATTGCCAGCCTGGCGGCATTATGAGAATATCGCCAGCTGGGGTACGGGTATTCGTGAGTACTCCATTTTTGAGAACTCATGGGTAGCCGTTCGTGAGATTTCAGTAGGGTATGAGCTTCCAAAAGCCCTTGCCAATAAAGTGTATATGCAACGTCTGCGTCTAAGCTTTACCGGGCGTAACCTGTTTTACCTGTATAATACTACTCCGGATGATATCAATCCTGAAAGCATTTTCTCAAGCAGGGCTGGTGCATTTGCAGAGTATGGTGGTATGCCATGGGTTAGGCAGTTCGCCATTTCACTGAATGCAGGCTTCTAATCGAATTAAAAAACTAATACGAAAAGATATTACGATGAAGATGAAGACCAAGATTTTTTCATGTGCATTGGCGTTTGGTGCATTAGCATTTGCAGGTTGCGATAAGCAGGACTTTGTAGAGCTCAATACCAACCCTGATGTATTGTATTCAATCAAGCCGGAAGAACAGTTCTTTACTGCTGCCAGGCTTGTTCACAGTTCAGATTTTGAACAGTTTTATGATAACCTGAGAAGGATCAATCATTGGGTCCAGATCACTGTTCCTCAAGCAGGAGCTAACGCACCTACTTTCACGGAGTTCGGTAACACGAACCAGCGTTTGGGTATTTTTTATCCAGGTATTGGCAGTACAACTACAGACGTGGCCAAACTGGCTGAAGGAATGTCGGATGCTGACAGAGCCTCTCGTCAGATGCTGGTAGCTATATCTGAAGTGGTTAAGATCTATTATGCTTTCTTTGTTTCTGACATCAACGGTCACCTGGCGTATACTGAAGCGTTCGATGCACGTTATGGTGGAACATTGACACCAAAATGGGAAAGCCAGCAGGAACTGTTCAACATTTGGGACGGACGTTTGAAGGCACTGGCTGCCACATTAAAGGCAGGCGCGCCGAACCAGATCTCATTAACCAATTTTGATCAGTATTATGCAGGAAACAATGCGCTTTGGGCGAAGGCTGCCAATGCGCTGCGTATGAGGATCGCTATGCGCCTTTTGAAGCGGGATGCCACAAGAGCTACTGCTATTTTGAGGGAATGTGTGGCTGATCCTACATTGCTTATGGCAAACAATAGCGAAAGCTGGGTCCTGTTAGCCCATAATACATTTACTGCAGGTGGAAACTGGAACCCCGATGGTTTCCGGGCTCCTGCTCCTACAGTGAATTTCATGGCTGCAACCGGGGATCCAAGGATTAGGCTGTTCTATCAAAGGAACAACTACACGCAAGCAAATATCAACGCTGGTATTGCTGGTGGAGTGTTAGCTCCCGGAACTACGGAACCCACTCAACGTATCGTTGGTGCGCCGGTTAGTCCGGACCTTGCCCAAACACCCGCTAACAGGATCCTGTTTACCGGTCGTCGTGCAAACAGCACCCTGGTGTTGGATACTTTCTCTTATATTCAATACCGTATGTTCCAGCCTACATTTGGTGGTGGAACCGGTCAGGCATTTTTCCCTGTGATCACTTACGCCGACCAACAATTGATGCGTGCTGAGTGCGCTGCAAGGGGAATCACTACAGAGAATGCTGAGACTTTGTACAACCAGGGTGTAACTGCTTCTATCGAGTTCTACAACGTCAGGGCTGCGGCCGCTGCAGTGGTTGACTATGCCGTTGTGACTCCTGCGGAGATCACGGCTTATCTGAATCATCCAACTGTGAGGTATACTCCGGCAAGGGCGCTTGAGCAGATTGCCATTCAGAATTATATCAATTTCTTCAAGCAGCCTAATGAAGCATGGGCTGGCTTTAAGCGGACCGGTATGCCTAACAGGACTACTGCTTTGGCTAATGAAGATATCCTGATCAATGGTTCGGTGTTTCGGATCGCCCGTCGTGCTGTCATCGGAAATCCTGCACCTACAGACCTGAACTTTGCCAACAAGCAAGCAGCTTTGGACGCGATGAAAGCTGATCCTAATTTCGGCTCAGATAACCTCGATCCAACCGGTAGGATCTGGTGGGATATGCCTTAAGCATTACCATTTGACCTAGTCAATATGTGAAAAGATAAACAGCCAGCTTTCTGGCTGTTTATCTTTTTTTTTGCCGTTAAATCACGAATTTGCATCTATGTTTCGCGTACCTTCTATCGGCTTTGCCGTATTTTTTACCTGTTTGCTGATGAGTGTTTCAGCCAACTCACAGGTGAAGCAACTGCTTGACCTGGCCGAAGTCAGTGATTTACCTGTATGGTCGCCGCAGCAGAAGGCAGAAACCACCATTGGCCATAGTGGGAAGTTGAACCTGCTGGTGCTGATTTCCCCGGAATGCCCGATGTCCATTAATTATACGCTGACGCTGAATCAGCTGCAGGAGCAATATGCCCGGGAGCTCAGCATCACCGGCCTGATCGTGGGCAGTTCATATAGCGACGAAACCATAAAGCAATTTGCTGCTTCCTACAAGATCAGCTATCCACTATTGGTGGACAGGAAAAAGGAGATTGCCCTGACATTGAAAGGTGAGGTTACGCCTGAAGTGTATTTATTTGACCAGTCCGGCCGCTGCGTCTATCGCGGCGCTATAGATAATTGGTTGATGACCCTGGGAAAGAAAAAACAAAAGCCTGACCGGTTCTACCTCGCTGATGCCATAAGGCAGGCGGTGAAAGGAGAACCGATCCCTACTGCATACGTGAAAGCACAAGGTTGTGCATTAAACGAGTATTAAGATGAAACGACCGATCGCGATTTTTTTGATCCATTTGTTTATTTGTCCTGCCCTGTTTGCCCAGGTTGCCCAGGTCCCCACTTTTGTAAAAGATGTGGCGCCCATCATCCATGCCAAATGCAGCCCCTGCCACAGGCCAAATGAATCCGCTCCATTTTCCCTGATCAGTTATGAGGATGTGGCCAAGCGTACCGGGTTCATCAAAAAGGTGATCAATTCCGGATATATGCCTCCCTGGCGGGCCGATAATCATTATGCTGAATATGCCAACAACAGGTCGTTGTCTGATCAGGAAAAGCAAACCATCCTCAACTGGATAGAGAACAGTGCGCCCAAAGGCACCGGAGAAGTGAAGAATATTGGTCAGCTCACCTCTGTACGGAGTAAAACAGCCTATCACCGCAAAGTAGATACCAGCCTGCTGATGCCTCAACCATTTCAGCTGCCTGGAGATAATGCAGAACGTTTTGTGATGTACCGGATCCCCTTTGAGTTTAAGGACTCATTTAATGTTGAAGCGATAGAGTTTTACTCGGATAACAAGAAAGTGATCCATCACGTGAACTACAGCATCCATGAAGTGCCTGCTTCAGTGCCGCTGAACAGCGGTCCCGATGTGATCAATCTGACAGAAGAGAATCCTGCTTTAACTGAACAGTGGAAGCCATTGAAGAAAACCATACAGTATTATGGTGGCTGGATCCCAGGCGCTTCTTTTGAAAGCTATCCTAAAGGGATGGGCTGGGTGCTTCCTAAACGGGGCGTCATCATTCTGACCCTCCATTTCGCGCCGCTGGCCAAGCCCGAAGAGGTAACAGCCGGCGTGAATTTGTTCTTCTCCAAGTCAAAGATCGATCGCAAAGTAAAAGTCATCAGTTTCGGTTCAGGTGGCATCGGCGAGAAGCAGATCAGCCCGCCCCTGAAATTATTGCCCAATAAGATCCAGACCTTCTCGCTGGAGTTAATGAATCCCGGTGAAGACTTTTCAGTGATGTACGTATGGCCCCATATGCACCTGCTTGGCAAAACCTTTAAAGCCTTTGCCGTGAAACCGACAGGTGATACCGTGAAATTGTCGCACATCCCTGACTGGGATTTCAGGTGGCAGGAGATCTACCGGTTCAAAAAGCTTGTTCCCATCCCGCAGGGAAGCCGGTTGTTTGTCCAGGGCACTTACGATAATACTTCGAACAATCCCTTTAATCCAAATAATCCCCCGCGCCTGGTGATGTCGTCCGGTAACATGGAGACCACCAACGAAATGCTTACCATGATTATGGTGTTTCTTCCATACCGGAAAGGGGATGAGAACCTGGTTATCGATGTGCCCAAATAAGTATTGCCATTGCACATGAATAGATGCTTTTTCATAGTACTGATTTTCCTGATGCAAGCCGGGCATCCGTCCTTTGGGCAGTCGGGCCAAACATTATTTGAACTGGTTTCGCCCGATCGCTCCGGGATCCGGTTTACAAACACCATTTCGGAATCTGATTCCCTCCATGTCTTCAAGTATGAATACCTGTACAACGGGCATGGCATCGGTGTGGCCGATTTCAACAGGGACGGGCTTGACGATGTATTTATTTCGGGCAATACCGTTCCCAACAAATTATACCTCAACAAAGGCGCTCTTTCGTTTGAAGATATTACGGCAAAAGCGGGCTTGGCAGGCAACGGTCATTGGAGGACGGGCGTGAATATTGCGGATGTCAATGGCGATTCGTGGCCAGACATATATATCTGCCATTCCGGTCCGGTTGCAGGCGCAGCACTTAGCAACGAGCTGTATCTCCACCAGGGTCTGATAAATGGCGTACCCGTTTTTCGGGAAATGGCCGCGGAAGCAGGGCTCGATGCTCCCGGAAGTTTATCAACCCAATCGGCATTTTTAGACTATGACCTGGACGGAGACCTTGATCTTTTCCTGGTCAACCATTCAAACCATACTTTCAATCCCTATCTGAACACCACCAGGATCAGGGCTACGCCCGATATGCGATTTGGCAACCGTTTGTTTCGCAACGACGCCCGGGCAGACGGCAAACCCAAATTCACAGATGTTACGCTGGCTGCCGGTATCATCAACAATGCCCTGAATTTCGGACTCTCCGTGGTGATCAGTGATCTTAATAAAGACGGATGGCCGGACATCTACAGTTCTTCCGATTATACGGAACAGGATTACTGTTACGTAAACAACAAAGACGGCACCTTCCGCCAGGTTCTCCAGAAATCGTTTACCCATATCAGTAAGTTCTCGATGGGTGCGGATATTTCGGACATCAATAACGATGGTTGGCCAGATGTGTATACCCTGGATATGTTGCCCGAAGATAACTACAGGCAGAAGCTGCTGAAAGGCCCTGATGAATACGATGCCTATCATCTTTTACTGGACAGCGGGTATTACCACCAGCAGATGCGCAACATGCTGCATCTGAACCAGGGGCTGGATCAGCAGGGCAATATGCGGTTCAGCGAGATCGGCCAGCTGGCGGGGATCAGTAATACCGACTGGAGCTGGTCCGCCTTATTCACTGATCTTGACAATGATGGCTGGAAAGACCTGATGGTGACGAACGGGTATTTGAGGGATTTTACGGATAATGACTTTCTTAAATATACTGTAGCTGACGAGCAACTGGCCCAGGCAAGCAAAGGTAACCTGAATTTTAAGACTTACGAGCTGGTACGTAAAATGCCGTCGAACAAATTGCGGAATTATTTTTTCAGGAACGAAGGGGACTTGACCTTCTCCAATAAAACTGTTGATTGGGGATTTAAGGAAGCCAGCATTTCAAATTGTGCAGCCTATTCGGATTTTGACAACGATGGTGATATGGACCTGATCATCGGGAACAATAACGAAGCCGTCCAACTTTACGAGAACAGGTCTAATAAGCTTATGCCGAAAAATTATTTGCAGGTCAGGCTAAGGGGAAAAGGCTTGAACACCCAGGCGATCGGCGCAAAAGTTTACGTTTATGCAAGACCGTTACCACTTCAAATGCAGGAGTTGTATCCCGTGCGCGGATACCAGTCATCTGTGACCAATACCCTGCATTTCGGCCTCGGTAACGTCACAGTCGTTGACTCTGTTCGTGTGGAATGGCCCGATGGCAGCACGCAAACTGAATCGGGGGTTAGCGTGAATACAAGGAAAGAAATCCTGCAGCAAAATACATCTCCCAGGCTGCGGGAA
>Ga0315904_10008148_pt1 | contig 13901 bp, 18 predicted proteins | sample LakEriMetagenome_6_FD_203529 | JGI IMG/M metagenome (GOLD analysis project Ga0315904, IMG submission 203529) | Freshwater fungal communities from buoy surface, Lake Erie, Ohio, United States - Buoy 12 MA120 | ecosystem: Environmental > Aquatic > Freshwater > Lake | place: USA: Lake Erie, Ohio... | reverse complement strand
CTACGCCTATAGCCGTGCCACTGGCGCCCCAATCCCCGAAGATCCCGAAGAACGGGCACAGATGGCACCAGAAGTACTGGAATTCCGCCGCAATCAACTCAAAGCTACGCAACAAGAGTCAAATCCCCTTGGTGCGTTGGGTACTGCTGCAGCTGCCGTAGGTGCATTAGCAGGTTTGGGGTTTGGTGCCAGGGCCTTAATGCGTCGTGGTCAACAAATCCCCAAAGGTCCAGCTAAATCAGCAACCGCTGGTGTACGCCAAGTCAATCTTGCGGACATGGAACAGGCAGTACGTCGCGTTGCTGCCGAACCTGCACCATCGCAAACTCCTCCCACAAGACAAGAAGTTTATAAAGCTGTAGCCGAAAAGCCAGAATCAGAATTACCACGAGTCTATCGCCCCAAAAGCGACATTTACGACCGTATTTCTCGTGCAGCTGATCCAGATGCAATTCAAGCTGATACGTTAATTACAGATCCCAATACAGGGGAGATCTTTGCACGTGGCAGAAGCCCTCAAAGTTTCGCTGAAACGTATGTGTCACTGCGTCCCGCTTTAACCGGTCAGCGCACTGATCTTCCAACTGCAAGAACTCCTGGCACACTGCAAGGATTCCTTCAAGACATTGCAGGCAGAACAAACTTAACTGATGTTCAAGATCAAGAAATTTTTAATACACGCAATCAGTTCATTAATGCGGTTGAATCTGGAGAAGATCAAACAACAGGTCGTGTTTTAAAACAAGTCAATATTGCAGATCCTTGGGGAGAAGCAACCATTCCTCCCTCTGCAATTAACGATCAACAAGCAACGCCTTTACTTCCTGCTGCAGCTGTTAGTCAACGAGAAAAAGCCCAAGAGTTTCTTCAATCTCGTTTTGAAGAATTAGGCGTCACAATTCCAGGCCGTTACCGGCGAGAACGTGCCATGGGTCAGGACCCTGCTATTGCAGAAGCCATGGAGCTGTATGCATCCACTGGTGATCCATCCGTTTTATCTCGTTTGTCTGCAACACCGTCTTCTCCACTGTCCGTGGTGCCGCGTGTTCAAACAGAGCTTCGTGACAAGGAAGAGATCCCAACTGGTATGTTCTTCAAACCTACAGGGCAAGGTGAGTTTGTTGACGACTTGTTCGAAAAAGACATTGCGTTAACAAACAAAATTTCTAATCTTGGCGCTGCTAAACAAGATATTTTAAATCGCCTGGAGGAAATTGATCAGTTAGAACCGCAACTTCGGTTTGCAGCTGCAGATGAACCAGACCAGGGTGGGTATTACACTCGGATGCTTAACAAGATGATGTTTGAGCGTCAGAGTTTAAATCCTGATGCAATCAATGCTGATCTCGGCGACGCTCTTGTGGAACGAGATTTTGTTCGCTCTCAAATGGAGTCTTTGGAATCCCTTGGATCTAAATACCAAATGATACCGCGTCAAGAAGGAGTGCGTCCTTTCTTTGAAGTGGATCCAGTCAGTGGTGAACCCATTGCCGAAACCCTTGAGCTTCGCAGCGGTCGCCCTTCTGTTCAGTTAGAAGAAGAAAAAACTGGTGGTGGTCGTTATTACGCAATGCATGATCCAGAATCGCAAGCTGGTTCTAGCATTGGCATTTATGGTGTTGAGCCACGTAACTTCCCAATTGCCGATCCAGAGCTTCGTCCTACTGCTTTGCAACGGGAAGAAACCAAGATGACTTTACGTCAGGGTAGTTACCCTGAATTCAAAACAGCTGTTACTTCTACACCTGAACAAAAACTTTCTTCTATAAATATGTCCCAAGCCGTTCTTAGGGCAGCTAAACAACAAGCAACACGAAATCCTAGGGGTGGAGTCTTGCCAGATGAAATCACTACACTCCGTCGGCAAATGGCGCAACCTGCTGGCGTTGAACAAGTTTTTACTGACGTACAAGAAACGGTAAGTCCTATTCCACCTCAACAGCTGGGATTAGAAGGTGTCACCGGTTACTCTGCAAGACAGTTTAAATCTCCTGCTGATCTTGCAGCTGAGCAGCTTGAGAATTACATGAGTAAACTACAAAGAGGACGCTCGACTCCATTAACTTCAGAAGTTGTTATTCAACCACGTCTTGTGTGACCATGGCAAAAAATAAAAAAGATAAAAAGTGGATCCAAGGGATGGAGATGAAGGAAGGTGCCTTCACTGCTAAAGCTAAAAAACGTGGCATCAGTTCAGCTCAGCTTCAGGAGAACGTACTGTCCAACCCAGATAAGTACGACGAGAAAACTGTGAAGCAAGCAAACCTTCGCAAAACGCTGGTAGGCTTACATAAGAAAAAGAAAGCTAAATGAAAATAGATAAACCCAAAACCTCACCAGAAAAGTACATCGGTTTTGGTGGTAACCAAGACAAAAAGCTATCATTCAAAGATCAATACGATCTACCTGCAAAGTCTCAGGAAACACCCTGGGTCACATCACGGTTTGGTCCGCAAGATCTTGTAAAGGCTATTGCTAATAAACGGTTAAATTTCAACGACCTTAACTTTCTTCCTGAAGGGCAGGCAGTTCAAGGTTATGAGATGTTTCCTGGACAAGGACGTTTCAGCATGAAAGATGACTACGATTTCTCAATCGGTCGTCCAGCAACTCCCAACTTTCCAGAACAACAACCCGACTTTGATCCAGCCTGGAACGACTCTTATCTTTCCAGCCCAATTATTCCACCAGAAGATAAAACTAAAAATCCTTTCCCACGTAAAGATAACATTGATCCCAATGGTTACTTGCTTGCCATGCTTGCAAATTCAGGCAGTACAGCCATTGCTCCGTTCCCTGAACTCATCAACGAGAACCCACAGTCTTCTCCTTCGATCTAAGTTAAACAAATTAAAATAAAAGGATATAGGTAAACAATATGAATCTGTTTACGCGCCTGCTTCAGTACGCATCCAAGAATAAAGACCTGTTTGGTAATGTAGCTGCCGGCAGTGCGTTATCGGCGGGTTTCGGAATGATGGCCGGTGGTCCTGGAGTTGGGCTTGCCTATGGCCTGGGTGACCTTGTCACCGCTCTCCCGTTGACTGCAGCAGCACGTAAGCTTCGTCCCGCCAAAAGTCGTCGCGTTGAAGTTGCCCCAGGTAAGTTTGAAGAAGAGCTTGTACCGTCTCGCCTGGAAACTGTAGCAAACCTCGGCGGCTCTTTAATTTCTCCATTTGCAACAGAAGCCGTACTTGGAGGTTTGTTACCTCAGCCACAAGCTGTTCCGACGCAGGTTTCGCAGGAACAGCAGATCATGCAGCAAATGATGCAACGTCAAGGCATCAATAACTTAGAAGTTCCTCAAGCTGTTGCTCCTGGCACCCAGTTCCAAGCTCAAGGTATTGAACAGACGTTTCTCGATAATTACCGCCAGCAAGTTACCAAGATGCTCCCCAACCTCCCCCCTGGGTACATTGAAGAGATGATTGCAATGGGTGGAGCAGTCTAATGAATCCCCTTAGTTTTTTAAAGGAATATAAGCGTGGTTTTAAAAAAGCAGATGTCGCTCAGATCCGCATGGTTCGCAAGGGACTCGGCTATGGCGAAAGTGTTTTAGACCCACGGTTTAAGCAAGCAATTAAAGCAAAAGGAATCTCAGCGCGTGAGACACCAGCACAATTCCTGGGCGCCTATACCTCTCGCATGTTAATTGATGTGGGTAATGATGGCACACGAACCTACTGGTGGCGTTGGAATCATCCCCTTGCTATTGCACAACGTGTAGCCGAGGTTGGTGTTCAAGAAATTGATACGCCTACGGGACGTGCTGCGGCAGGTTTGGCTATTGCCGTACCCGCTGTTGCCGCCGCTGGTACTTACGACATTACTAATGTTGGCCAAGCATTTAGGCCAGAAGGATATGCGCAAAGTTATTCTGAGCCTGGTACCGATGACCGTAGAGAGACGCAACAACCAGTACAAGAAATTGTCGAACGCTTTTTCTTAGGACGAACTGGCGAGCCCTTAAAATATGCAACTGCTAAAGAAGAAATTCCTGATTTAACGCCAGAGCGTTACGGCAATTATCTCAACTTCCTTTACAACGAAAAAGGTTTGTTGGGCCTTGGCGTTGTCAAAGGAACCATGGAAAACCTTCAAGGGTATCCGGAAGCTCGCATGTTGGGCTTCCCGGTCAACCTTCCCATGGCAGGTGGCTTTGTTGCTGGTACGGCAGGAGCCAAACTTGCGGCATCCGGGGGAGGCACTCCTAAGCAACGTTCAATCCGTGGTGCAATTGGTGGCGCGGTTGGTTCTCTCCTGGGCGTAGCAGCAGGCAATACTGCGAATGAAGTTATTGCTTCTGGTAACCGACCTCAGTTACCAACAACTGCAGAATATGGTGTGACTACTGGTAAAATTTAAAATATAAGAAATAATCAAATAGATGGCTCGCATTTTTACCGATCCGGCCACTGGTAGAACCTACATGGGTGACCCCGCATCCGGGGAAGTGATGGAGGTTGGTAGCGCCGCTCAACCACAGGGCCGTCGCGCTATGGCGCAACAAGGTCTTCAAGATTTTGTGCAACAACTTAAAACGGGTACTGGTACTGCAGTAGAAGCAGTTCAGCAAAAAGCCGCAGGCGCAGGTGAATACATCAGGAATAAACCGATACGTGCCGGTCTTCGCGGTGGCTTAGCCGGTGGTGCTTTGATGGCCATTCCTTCTCTGATGGAAGGTCGTCCTGCTGAAGCCTTTGGTGGACTTGCAGGCTCTACTGCTGGTGGTGCTGCTGGTGCAGCCCTTGGCACCGCACTTCTTCCTGGCGTCGGTACCGTTATTGGTGGCCTTGCAGGTTCCGCTCTGGGCGGCATGCTTGGCGGCAACGTAGCCGAGACTGTAGTTTCTGCATATACCGGTAAACCCCCAACGGGTAAGACGGGTACTGAGGTTCCACAACCCCCACGTTCCATTGAAACCCCCCTGGGACGTATCAACCTGAATGAAGCGGCATCGATGGAAGATGCCATGAACCGTAATCAAAAGCGTCAGCTTGATTATTACGGCACCATGATGGGAATGACCACGTCCAATCTTAAGGACCTGACTCAATTCCAGAACGATCAAGAAATTAATATGCAAAAAGCAATGCTTCCGATTACCACGAAGCTTGCTAACGATCAGCTCACTCGTGCACAAGCACTGATCAATACCCAGAATAACGCTTACATTCAACAGATGATGGTTGGCGCACAAGCCAACCTTGCCCTTGGTGCACAACGTGAGCGCGGCGCCACGATGCGTCAAGCCCTGGCCACCAACCCATATGTGGTTGCCCTTGGCGCCCCCAACATTTCTATTAGCTGAGGTATAAACCCATGGCAGATCCTTCTTTGTTTGGTGATTACTTTTCTTCCACTTCTGGAATGGGTAATCCAGCAACACCTCAGGCTGGAGCCTACGATCCATGGGAGCAAGACATTCTTAAGAAGATGAGTCCGGATGTTGCCGGTGCCATCATGCTCAATAAAAAACGCGAAGATGTTTATAACGATCCCAATCGTTTTGGTGAACTTCTCAACGTTATGAAAGAGTTTCGCGCAGAGGAAGCTGCAGGTGCTGCCAAACTTCAAGCTGAACGCGATAAACGAGCATTCCAATACAATTTAATTGCAAGCATCCCGCAGACAATCAACCAGGTCAGTAGCAACCTGGCGCAGATGACCTACAACGCACCACGCCTTCAGATTCTCGCTGGCATCCCTGATCAGATCCGTGCGGCCTATGGTTCAATGCCTGCAATTAATGTTGCTCGCACACGAGGATTTAGTTAATGCTGACATATAATTAACTCATGACTTTTTCAGTAGATACAACTGGTTTGAGCTTTGGCGGTTCTCCGCTAGGAACATCTTCCTTTTTTGGTTCAGTTCCCTCTTATTCAGCCAATGCATCATCGGTAAAACCTCTTAGTTTAGGAACTTCAGGTATGGGACCTTTAGCAATTGGTGCAGCAATCGCAGCTCCCGTCATTGGCGGGATCTTTGGACAGAGCGCAGCACAACAACAAGCAACTGCAACAGCAAAAGCTGCAGCAGAAGCAAGAGAGGCTACCGAGAAAGCAGCGAAGATTGGTGCGCAAGCACAAATCGCTGGCCAGCTTGGAGGCTTTGGTCTCGACTACCTTACATCTCGTTACGAAGGCGGCGCTGGCGGCGCTTTAAATCGTATTAATTCTGCCCGCGATTATGTTCAGCGAGCAAACATTGAAGCCAATAATCCTTCTGTAGTTGCACTGCGTTCCGTTGAGCGTTACGAAAACCGCTTGCGTAATGCGATGCCTGGCTACATGCCTCCTTCTACTTTGTTTGTGTGATTTAAAATAAAAACAATATCGAGGTTGACATGGCAGGCACCAATTTTTTTGAGTATGCATCTAGCAAGCGTTCCGGAGATGATGAAATTTCGGATCGTCTTGGTGCAATTGAAACTGCCCTTGGAATTCAAGCTCAGTCCCCTCTGCAATCTTACCTTGGTGGCGGCGTAACCAAGGAAAAGAAAGGAAAAGGCGGAGGCTTGGGCACCAATAAACTATTTAAAATCGGCAATATCCCTATTAAACAAATCCAAAGAACAGAAAAAGATCTTACGCAAAGTGCTCCAGATTACGCTGAGTTCTTGGCCGGCCAAGTTTCTCGTGGTGAACGTAGCCCCATAGAAGCATCAGATCTATACGCAGACTTTGGCCTTGCTTACGGTATTCCCGATGCATTTAAGACGGCTTCCACCCTGGGCAGCATGGCGATGGGAGCAGCGCCTGAAGGTGTTGTAGAGCGCTACCGTCCTTTCCAACAGTTCGCAGCTCAACAGCTTGGTATTAATCTTTCCGAGCAAGATATTAAGTCGACGGAAGCAGCAGCTCGTGCTTTAGGTAAAACAAGTCCAGAGGCCTTCTCCCAGTTCCTTGGCCAGAAGATGCTGACTTCACCGGAGTACATCCGCAAAACGCCCTTGGCATTTGCCGCTAATCTTCCCTTTGGCGGTCAATATGGCGTTGGTTACTCCCAACCCAATGGAACACAGACAGGCACCTATCGGTTCAAACCGCCTTCGACTGTAGATTACAGTTGATTTCCGCTCTTATACTAAGTATTAATAGAGAAAATAAACATGGCCGGCGCACTTCAATCTTTTTTTGAACAGCAACGCAAGCGAGGCGTTCAACTTTCTGGCGCCCCGAAAAAGCAACTAACGCAAGCAATTCAACAAAAGGGTAAAGCTGGCCAAGGTAAAAAAATTACGGCGGCTGAACTTGCAAAAGGCAGGGCAACATACGCAAAGAGTGGCGGCACAGATTATTTAGCAACAATTGGTAGAACCTATAAACCTACACAACTTTCATCACAAGTTCAAGGTAAGTTAAGGAAAGCTGGATTCACGCAAGACACAACCGGTTATTACACAAAAGCCGGTCCTTTAACAGGCAGTGCCTTAGACAAAGCACTTGCCGCTGGCTATGATCCCCAAGAAGTGCGCTCTTACCTTGCTGGTAATTTTGCTCAGAGTGCATTAGATGATCAGATTTCTAAATTCCTTGGTCAAGGTGGCCAATATAAATTAGATCCAGAGACAGGACGCTGGTCTAAACAATCTTTAGATGTGGGGCCAAACGCTGTTGCAGGCATGGGAACAGTGACTGGCAACGAGGGTATTTATAGCGGTATCAATCCTGATGAAGCCCCTGGAGCAACTCCGTTTGAGATGCAGTATGCCGCAGCAATTGATCCCTACAAGATCCAAGCAAAATCGGCTGAACGACTCGGTCGCCTGGGACAAGCCACCGATCTTCTTGGTCGCAAGATGGCTTATGGCACTGAATACGATATTGCAAAATTAAATCGTCTTCAAAACTTACAGCAAGCTCAGATCCAACAAGCTAATTACTTGTACAACTTAATTCCTTCAGCTTTCTAAACCCACTGGTATAATTAGTTTCAGTAGCTCTTATGGACTTTAGTTCTCCGCCGGTGAAACCAGAGGTCATGTCTGGGACGCCCTTTGATATTCAAGGTTTCAAAAATCTTTTAGATACCTTGAAAGAATCAAAGCAACAACAAGAGAACAAAGCGAAACCCTTATACACTCCGGAGTAATAACGATGGCTAAAAAAGGTGGCGGCGGTGGCGGTGGCGGCGGCGGTGGCGGCGGCGGCGGTGGCGGAAACCAAGGTGGCGGCGGCGGCGGTGGCGGTGGCGGCGGCGGTGGCGGTGGCGGTGGCGGAAACCAAGGTGGCGGCGGCGGTAGAGCCCCTGCTGCAGCCCCAGCTCCCACACCTGCACCTGCTCCCACACCTGCACCTGCCCCAGCAGCAAGACAAGCCGCTGTAGCTGCACCACAACAACGCGATCAACAACAACAGCAGCAACAACGCGATCAACAACAACAGCAGCAACAACGTCAAGCTTCTCAATCAAACCAAGCTCGTCCTACGCCTGCTCCAGCAGCTGCACCCCAACAACGTACTCAGCAGCAACAACCACAGAGTCAACAGGCCAAGCAACAAGACCGTGTTGCTAACTTGACGCAAAAAGCTAAAGACCTAATTAAAAACGCAAGTGCAGAAGGTATTGCTGACCCTGGTAAATTTAAAGATATTCTTGGTAAGTTAAAAGACTTAGGCAAGAGCAACAAAGTAGAAAATCTGCAAACGCAAAAGCGAGAAGCTGTTGCGGCTGCACGAATAACCCCTACTTCTCCACAAAACCAAGACCCGACTACATCTACGTCCGGAATAACCCAAGATGATTTGAATGCTGCTATTGAAAATGAGTTTGCTAATTTTGAATCTGGTGGATTGACTCAGGAAGACCTTGATGCGGCTCTTTCCGGATTTGCAGAATCTTTTGGTCAACAAGAGCCTGCACCTCAAGTAAGCACTGGCTCTTCCTTTGATCAAACCTATCAACAAGATCTTACGGGTTGGTTAGATCAGTACAAGACGGAACAAGCTGGACGTGCAGCTGATTATCAAGCAATGTTAAATGACCTTGCTTCTCAAGAAGGTCAATTTGATCCAGAACGTTTCCGCAGCCTTCTGCTTGAGTTAGAATCTTCTAGGAAACGTCAAAAGGAATGGAATGAAAGGTCAGCAAGAGAGGCGTATAAGTATTAAAAACGAAAGCACCGTTGACAGCGGTGCTTTTGAAGATTGGTTTATTGAACAGCAGGAAGATGTTCAAGAATCTTTTCACGCGTTTGCTGCTGACAATTATTCGTTTATTGAATGCTTTCTTTATGCCCGCTTCCTTGGTTATGTAGGAAACATCCTTGCCTGTGAAGCTTGGGTCAAAAGTCACTACCCCAAGCCTGATCACAGGAAAACTCTTCTGATTGAAATTGAAGAGATGCGAGAAGACATCCGCAAACTTCGCGATGATATCGAGAATTTTGCTGTCAAGCGAGACGCAGGTGTTGCGCGTATTGCCTCAATGCAAAAAGAACTACGCGGCACAATTCACCAAGTTGAGCAATATACGTCTGCCAAGGATCGCAAAGGTTTATTGATGGCTGGTGCTGATCGTGCCATTCGTGAGTTAATGTTTATTTTTAAAGATGATCCCATTGAAGCCCCTTTGCACGAAGCAAGCATGAGCGTCTGGGCTCGCATGCAGCTTGAAGAATAAATAAAGATTAGAATAAGAAAAAACATTTACTATGGCCAAAGGTAAAATGCCTCCTCAACTTCTTGAGCACTTCAAGAAAAGAGAAGCCAAAAAGGAAGACGGTACTGAAATGAGTGATAAGGAAAAGCGGCGTGCTGCTTTAGATAAAGCTCGTAAGTATCAAAATAAAAAACGTAAGAACGCAGAAGGATAAGTTAGTATTCATTAACTGGTTGAATACTTCTCGTGCCTTCTTATCTTCACCTGGCTTATCGAAGGAACGCACGCGCTGCTTCCAAGAATTATCAACTTAAGCCAAATAAAAATCTTGAGGATTTAAAGAAAGCACGGGAAGATTTTGGTTTCTTTTGTGAGTACGTAGCTGATAAACCCCCTGCGCAGCACCACAAGGATTGGCATCGGCACTTTGTCACGGAAGAAAATAGCAGTTGCCTCCTTCGGATCGCTGGCCCTAACGTAGACCTGCTTGCCCCCCGTGGCTCCGCCAAGAGCACCGTCCTTGGTCTTCTGACTGCATGGGCCATTGGCATCCACACGCAGGCTAAACGCCCCCTCCAGATTCTTTATCTGTCTTATACGGTTGACATTGCACGTTCTAAGTCTGCAACGATCAAGCGTATCATTGAAAGCAAACGATATCAAGAAGTATTTCCAGAAGTTCGCCTTTTGAAGAACGTTACCAGTAACGAGTACTGGTCAATTGATCACAAGTTTGCTGGTATTGACGTAACCGGTGATGAACAATTTACACTCTGCGCAGCAGGTCTAAAAGGTTCAGTGACCTCCAAGCGCTCTCATCTCGTCATGATTGATGACGCCATTAAATCTGCGGCGGACATCTCCAACCCTGACATCAGGAAAATGATGCAGGACAACTGGAACGCGGTGATTGCACCCACCATGTTCGAAGGAGGACGAGCTATCTGTCTTGGTACTCGCTTCAGACATGATGACATTCACGCCACCACATTCAACGAACAGAACAACTGGACTCAAATTGTTCTTTCCGCAATTACAAACGATCCCAAGACAGGTGACGAGCTTTCGTACTGGCCCGACATGTGGTCGTTGGATTACCTGAAGGAAAAGAAACGGCAAGCACCTATTGCTTTTTCGTTCCAGTACATGAATCAAATCATCAGGCAAAACGAGCTATCGCTTGCGCCTGAGCTGATTGTTAAAGCTGAGATTTCAACGGAGTTCGATACGCTTGGCGTTGGGGTTGACCTTTCTGCTGGTACTAAAGAGAAAAATGATTACACTGTCATGATTCTTGGCGGACGCATCGGTGATCGTATTCATATTATTGATTACCGCAGGTTGCGAGTCATGGGTAACCTAGAAAAACTTGACGCCCTTAAAGAACTCCTCAACGACTGGTCAATTCTTGGCAAGGACGCAAACGACAATTACTTCCCAACATATTCAACATGCGATATTTGGTCAGAAGCTGTCCAGTACCAGGCATCCCTTGAGGCCGATTTCAAGCGAGTTTGTTTAAACCAAGAAAGCCTCTACAACTTAATTTGGCATCCAGTCAAAGGATTCCGTGCAGATAAACTAGCCCGCTTCCGTGGAATCATGGGCATGTTTGAAGATCGTAAAATCATCTTTAATCGTTATCGAAACTTTACTAATCTCTTTGAAGAGCTTACCAACTTTGGCGTTAGTAGTCACGACGACTGCGTTGACGCTCTCGTTTGGCTTGTTACTGGCCTGGCAAGAAAAGGGCAATTGCAAGTTGATTACTAAACTTAGAATTGAAAGAAAGCATTTGTTGGTCTTGTGGGTCCGGAATACATTGCTATTGGCTTGACAGCCATAGTCTCAGCCATTACTGGTGGAGGGTGGGTCGCCAATCGTCTTCTTGATCGTCAACGAGAACGTATTCAACAAGCCCTGGACTACACCGGATCCCAGAAACGAAGGATTGACATCTTGGAAGATCAGATCAATCGGATGCCGATGGAGTACGTACTCAAGGTTGACTTCTTAAGAGAAATCAAAGAAATGCATGACAATTTTCGCGAAATTAATAATAAACTTGATAAGCTAATGGAAAAGATTTTGTCCAAATGACCTACGTCGTTGAAGTCCAGGAAGACGAGAACGGAGATCAGTTCATCGTCTTACCAGACGAAGTGATCGAGGATCTTGGTTGGCAGGAGGGAGATATTCTCAATTGGGATGTACGCGGAGAAGGGATTGTTCTTTCCAAGGTTCACGACCCATCTGGCTATGAAGTTTTAGAAGAGTAGAATATAAAAAATAGGTAAAAAAATGCGTTATTACGGCGGTCAACCTGTAGACATGGGGAATGCGGGAGCGTTGATGGCGGGTAGTCCAAGTTTTAATATTGGACCACGCAGTCCCTTCAAGGGAATGTCGCAGGAAGAACTAAACAAACTAAAAGAATGGGATCAACGTCCCGGCGAATTACAACAATATTACGAAAAAATTAATTCTCCTGGTCCCAAGCTTCCATTTGCGTACCAAGGCGGAACCTCCTTTCCCATTGCTCAAGCCTATCCAGGCGGACAAGCCATTGGAAATGCGGCAGGCATGCTCGGTGGAGAGATGGGAATGAACCCGGAACTCATGCAGAAGATGCAAGAACAGATGGCAGGTGCTGGTAGGCCACCCATTAATTTTGGCGTTGATATCGAGAACGAAAAAGTCAAGGCATTACGCGGCAATGTGAATGCACAACTGGATCCAAACCAGCGTGTCAACTTCGGAGGGCAATACAACGTCATTGATCAAACTGGACAGTTTGGCCTTGGATACCAAACTCCAACTTTTGGTTTTGATGTGAATGTTACGCGTACGTCTCCGATGATGGGCGCACCCGCTGGCTATGGTGCCATGATGAACATGAATAGTCGTTTTTGATGAAAAAGAAAAAGTTAGCCAAAGAAGCTCTTAAGCATCCGGAGTTATTTACTCCTGCGGAACTTGCTTATTTTGATCGCTGGCTTTGGCAACGAAAACAACACAAGAAAGCTGCTAAGATTGAGTTAAGTAAAAGGGAAAATAGTTAATGTCCGTCGACGCAAAGGCCAGGCTGCGGGAAATCGTCGAATCGTACCTGGATAAAGATTCTGGTACTGTTGTAGACACTGGTGTCGTTGCGTCGCACCTGGCACAAATGAAACTCTTTGGCATCCGCCAAGGAGTTGAGTTCTTTCCGGGCCAAGACAACTTTGGTGCACAACGCAAAGATTTTGTAGACCGAGTTGTTAAGTACAACCAGATCGATGTACGCCTGGACTCCATCTGGGATTACTTCCTGTGCGATGGTAAAGGCATTTTTTACATCCGTCCCACAAAACAAAACTACCGCGTTTATTACTTCCGCGAACACGAGTATCGCAGCTATTACAACGTAGATGGTGAGCTGGAAGAGGTGGTGATCATCTACAGCTACAAGGTTCGCAAGGCCGGCAGCTCGTACGATGGCATTAACATTGTGAACACCACGGGCACATCAATTACTGGTGAGCCGGGTTCTAAACGTTATATCCGTCTTTCGATCAAAGCAAATGAAATTGAAGAGACCCATTCAGACGCAGAATTAAGTTTTGATATGCCCTCTGGCATGGCGCCAGGGAAGAATAAAACATTCAAGAACTCACTTGGTTTCATTCCTTGCGTTGAAATCTTTAACAATCCCAAAGGTTTTGCAAAAGAGGGTGTTGGTGAATTTGATGCATTAGCCAATCACATCGTGACGCATGATGAGTTGGTGCGTACCATGCGGAAGAACGTTCAGTTCTTTGGCAATCCAACTTTGCTGTCATCTCGTCCAAAGACCGATTTGATCGAGTCTGGTGGCGAATCTATTGTTCAGCGTCCCTCGATTGCAGCCAACTCCGGCTTTGCTGGTGCCAGCCCCTTAAGCCGTTCGATGTTTAAGGCGGATCCCGTCTCTCGTGGTGTTGACGGTCAGATCCGTGTTCCACGCGTGATTGCCAACCTGGAGCCCAACGACCGTGTTGGTTATATCGTCCCGGATGCAATTACTGGAGACCAAAACAATTTTGCTCGTCAGTATCGAGAAGAAATTCGCACTGCTCTTGGTGGCGTTGATGAACTTTCTATCTCGGCAGGCGTCACCGCAACCGAATACAAATCACTGTTCGGTCGCGTTTCTGCTACGTCCAAGAAAAAGGCAACTGCAATTTATACGTATGGTATTTGCCGTTGCCTTGAGCTAATTATTTACCAAGAGGAACAGTTGTTCCGTATGTCGCTTGCGGCAGCGCTTGGTATTG
>Ga0315904_10008147_pt1 | contig 13902 bp, 8 predicted proteins | sample LakEriMetagenome_6_FD_203529 | JGI IMG/M metagenome (GOLD analysis project Ga0315904, IMG submission 203529) | Freshwater fungal communities from buoy surface, Lake Erie, Ohio, United States - Buoy 12 MA120 | ecosystem: Environmental > Aquatic > Freshwater > Lake | place: USA: Lake Erie, Ohio... | reverse complement strand
GCCGCAGCGCCTGCTCCTCCGCCTCGCCCCCCGTGCCGAGGATCATGAAGTGGACGCGGCCCGTACCTGCCAGCTTCGTGATCGCATCGAGGATGAGCGTAATGCCCTTCTGCTCCACGAGTCGGCCTACGAACGCGGCCAGAGGGCGGGCGTCGGGGGCGGCGTGGCCCAGTCGGGCCGCAAGCGCCACGCGGGCGGCGTACTTGCCGTCCTCGACGTCGGCCTCGCCGAAGCCCCGCGGCAGGTGCGGATCGCACGCCGGATTCCAGAGCGACGTATCGATCCCGTTGACGATCCCTGCGAGCGAGTCGCGACGCGATGCGAGCAGGCCCTCGAGCCCGCAGCCACCGGGCGTCGCCTGGATCTCCTGGGCGTAGGTCGGGCTCACGGTGCTCACCGCATCGGCGAACACGATGCCCGTCTTCAGGAGGTTGAGCTGTCCGTAAAACTCCATCTCCCGCCAGGTGAAGTGGCTCCAGTCGATGCCGGTGAGCAGCATGTCCCAGTGCCAAAAAGTTCCCTGGTAGGCCATGTTGTGGATCGTCATCACGGTGCGGGCGTTGGCTACCGCAGGGTTCGAGGCATACAGCAGCCGGCGGTAGGCCGGCACGAGGCCCGTCTGCCAGTCGTGGCAGTGGAGAATGTCCCACGGCCCGCCGAGCCGGCAGGCGAGTTCCACCGCGGCCCGCGAGAAGAAGATGAACCGCTCGGCGTTGTCGGCGTAGTCGCCGGCCCCGCCGTAGAGTGTGGGCCGGTCGAAGAGGTCGTCGTTGGCGATCAGGTAGGCGTCGGCCCGCTGCCCCTCGCGGCGGCACCGCAGGATCCGCGCTCGCCGCGAGCCCGTGCCGACCGGCACGTCGAACTCGATCCCGGCCGGCTCGATCGGCAGGCCCTTCCCGAGGGCCTCGGCGTAGGCGGGAACCACGAGCGTCACCTCGCAGCCGAGGCCCGCGAGGGCCTCGGGCAGGGCGCCGGCCACATCGGCCAGCCCGCCGGTCTTGGCGAAGGGCACGGCCTCGCTGGCGATCTCAAGCACACGCATGCGTCACGGTCCGGGCGGGGTGCGGAGGATGGCCAGTCCACCGGCACTGCTACTATAGGTCACGCTGGCGTGGCCCTCGCGCTTTCCCAATCCCTACAACCGGACCTTCTCCCTTCTCGTCGCCCCATGAGCCCGCTCGTCAATCCCGCCGCGATCTTCAAGCTCCGGCTCCGCTGCCCCCGCCGCGAACTGCTCTGGCCACCAACGGCGTGGGGCCTCGACGACGCCTGCCGGCTACCGTCGTTCGCCGACGTGGCAGGGGTGCCCGACGTGCTCGACCTGTGGGCGGCCTGGAACTCCGACGGCCTCGCCATGCGAGCCGTGGCGCGGGGCGTAGGCACGTCGCGGTGGTGCCACACGACGCGGCCCGAGGACAGCGACGGACTGCATCTCTGGATCGCCACGCGGCCGACCGGCGATAGCCACCGCGCCGGCCGCTTCTGCCGCCGGCTCGCGCTCTTGCCCACCGGCGGCGGCAAACTCGCCGACAAGCCGGCCGCGGTGGTGGCGACGATCCCGCGAACGAGCGAAGTGCCGCCCGAGCTGCCAGCCGGTGCGATCTCGATCGAATCCACCGCCACGGCCGACGGCTGGCGGATCGACGCCTTGATCACCGCGGCGGCTCTCCCCGGCTGGGATCCGGCGGAGGTCTCGACGCTCGGCTTCTTCGCCGCGCTCGTCGATCGCCGTCTCGGCAAGGTGCCGTGCTTCGCCCCGCCGGAATACCCCTGGGACGGCGACCCCACGACGTGGGCCGAACTCGATCTCACCGCGTAAACGGCCCTCTCCGACCTCGCGCGCCGCCGCAGTTCGGGCACTCGCAAGGAAGCGCCTCCGTCACCCAACGCGTCATCAACGCGGCTCGTCCCATCGAATCGTGACCGTGGTGGGGTCCCGTGGCCCGATGAGCGGCAGCGAGTGCTGCACCGTCGCCGTGCGGCCCTCGTGCTCGATGGTGAGGTCATAGAGGCCGGCGTGGCCGCGGAAGCGGGCGAGCCCGGCTGCGTCGGCGCTTGGACGGTCCGCGATGGCAGACTGGTTCAGGATCGCTTCCCGTGAAACACCAGGCACGAGGCTCTTCTACAACGACTACGTGATGTTCCAGGGGGAGGGCCCCGGCAGCCCGAGCGAAACGCTGTTCACGATCCTTTCCCAGTTGAAACGTGACGATGCCCCGATTGGAGGCATCGGGGAGCAGGCACACTTCGGGGGCAACCCGCCCGGCCCCGAGGCCGTTCTCGCCAAGCTCGACCGCTTCGCCGCGCTCGACCTGCCGATCCAGATCACGGAGTTCGACGTCGATACCGCCGACCACGAACTCCAGGTCGCCTACACCCGCGACTTCCTCACAACCGTCTTCAGCCATCCGGCGATCACGGGGGTGATCTGCTGGGGCTTCTGGGAGGGATCGCACTGGAAGCCACGGGCCGCCTTCTGGGACCGCGACTGGAACGTGAGGCCCAACGGCCGGGTATGGCTCGACCTTTTCGAGCGGGAGTGGACGACCGACGAGACGGTCACGACCGACGCCGGCGGCCAATGCACCGTGAGGGCTTTCAAGGGGCGGATCCGTATTGAAGCGGAAGCGAACGGGCGGATCGATGAAGCCACGCTCCCGCTCAACGGCGACGAAGACCTGACGCTACGGCTTCGCTGACCGGCCCAGCCGCTGCACGACAGGCGACGGGGTACGGCAGCATCGAGTGCGCGTTATGGCCTGCCGTTCGGCCCCGGCGCGTGTCGCGCGCCCGATGCTTGAGGAGGGGTGCGACCCTTGATACGGTGGGTTTCGCCTCCAGCCGGGGGTCGTTCCAGGGCGCCGGCAGGGAGGGTCTCGAGGAACGAAACGATGTCTCGCGATGATTCACGGCTGGCTTCGGTGTTGGGCGAACTGGCAGACCTGGGCCGGCGAATCTCGGAGCGGGCCGCCGAGCTGGCCGGCCTCATGGGCGAGGGCGGCAGCCCGGTTCCTCCGGAACTCGCCGACCGACTGGCCGATGTCCGGACATCAACGGCCGATCTCGCCGCCGCTGCGGCGGTCGTGACCGCAGCAGCCGAGCCCACTGAGCACAAGCCGCACGTCCAAGCCGACGCACCGCGAAAAAAAAGCACGGCTCCGCAGGCGACTCAAGTGGCCCGACCAAGGCGAGTCGCCGAGCGGCCGCAGCGCAAGCGGCCGCGAGCAGGTGGCGCGGTCGCAACGACGCGGCTCCCCGCCGCTCTGGACGGTCGACGTCGGCTCCGGCCGTTCATGCCTGCCCTGGCAAGCGCGGCGGTGAACGTCGTGGCGATCCTCGGGCTGGCGCTGATCTTCGTCGCTGCGGAAGCCAAACCGAAGCGACCCGTGCTCACACTCGGCGCCACCGAGGAGAGTTTCGTCGATGAGCTGACCCCGATCGAGCTCGAGGCAAGCGCTGAAGCGCCGGCAGGAGTTGAGCAGGCTGCCGACCAGCTCCCTGAGCTTGACATCCTTGCCGCCGATGCCGTCGCGATCGACGACGTGGCCCTTGATGAGGCGGCTTTCTCCAACGACCAGTCGGCCGTGATGCCCGTATCGTTCGATTCGGCCGACGCGCTGGCGGCCCTTGGCGGCGCTGGCGGCAGTTCGTCAGGATCGGGCGGCGGAGGCGGAGGGGCAGGCGGGGGTCAACCCGCAGGCGCCTCCTTCTTCGGCCGGACGGGACAGGGGCAGACGGTCTGCTTCATCTGCGACAACTCCAACAGCTACCGCGACGGCGGCTTCCATGCGGTGCTGGACGAGGTGGCCAGGGCGGTCGATTCGCTCCGGCCTGAGCAGTCCTTCTTCGTCGTCTTCTTCAGCGACGCGGCCTACCCGATGTTTCATCCCGACCGGGTCGACGCGCTCCAGCCGGCAACCCCCGACAACAAGCGGCGGCTCCGGGCCTGGCTGGCGACGGTGCAGATGTGTGCCGGGGGCCAGGGGATCGACGAGGCCGTGAGGATCGCCGGAAAACTCAACGCCGATGTCGTGTACTTCCTGTCCGACGGCGAACATGCCGCGAGCGTCGTCGAGCGGGTCACTCGCGCGGATTTCGGCGGCGCCGTGGTCCACACCTTCGGCATGCAGCAGGGGGTATGGGACCGACGAACGGGTCAGGTCGACCCTGAAAAACTGAGCCGGCAGCAGGACTTTGACCGCAATCTCGTCGCCATCGCCACGGCCCACGGTGGCACCTTCACGCCCGTGACGGTTCCGCCGCAGGCGGCGGTGCTCGAACGACTCCGGCCGATTCAGAGAAACCGCACCCCAGGGCCTGTCTGGGGCTTGAAGTTGTGATGGGGCACGGGCAGCCCCGAGCCCAACGTGGGCCATGAAGATACACAGGTTGAAAACCTGTGCTACGTGATGCAGGCGTGAGCCCTCACTCCTCGTCGGCAAATCGCTCGATCTGGAGCGTCGCCGGCGGCAGGCTCTCGATGAAGACTTTTCCGTAGGGCTTGGTCAGCATCCGCGGGTCGAGGATCACCACGGAGCCCCGGTCGGTGTGCGTGCGGATCAGCCGTCCAAACCCCTGCTTGAGCTTGAGCACCGCCTCGGGGAGTTGGTACTCGGCGAAGGCGTTGCCGCCGGCCTGGTTGATCGCCTCGATCCGCGCAGCCACCAGGGGCCGGTCGGGCACCGCGAACGGCAGCTTCGTGATGATCACATTCACGAGGCAGTCACCTGGGAGGTCGATTCCCTGCCAGAAGCCGTCGGTGCCCAAGAGCACGCTCGCCGGCCCCTCACGAAACATCTCCAGCATCCGCGACCGCGGCAGTCCATCGGCCTGACTGACGAGCCGGTAGTTTCGCCGCACGCACCAACCGGCCAGTTCCGCCGACGCCTTGGCAAGCGACGCGTGGCTCGTGAAGAGCACCATGGCCCGCCCCTCGCTCCGGGCCACGTGACGGCGGATCATCCTCACGACGGCCGCATCGTAGGCGTCGCGGCTGGCCGGATCGGGAAGACGGTCGATGAGCACGAGCTTCGCCTGCCGCGGATAGTCGAACGGACTTCCGAGCCGGCGCGAGAGGGCCGTGTCGCCCAGCCCGAGCCGCCGCCGCTGGAAGGCAAAGCCGTCGGTTGCAGGAGCGCTTGCGGCGAGCCGATCGCCGCCCCACTCGTCGTCGTCGCGGCGGGCCTTGGGAGCCTGCACCGCGAGCGTCGCGCTCGCCAGCACCACGGTGCCCACGCGACCGAAGAGTTCGCGGCGGAGCGTCTCGCCGACGTCGATCGGCGCGCTCGAGAGCGTGATCCGCTCGCGGCCGCGGCGGGACTTCTGGGCGTCCACCCACCAGACGCTCCCCGGCTCCTTCTGGCCAAGCCAGGTGGCCACGGCGCCGGCATGGGCGTCGAGCCGGTCGGCAAGCGACGTGAAGTCGAGCCGCTCGGCCGGATTGCCGATCCCGTCGGCCGCGGCGCGGAGTTTTCGGGAGAGCGATTGCAGGTGTTCGCCGAGCGAGTTGGGCACGAGCCCGGCCGCCGCGATCCGCCACGGTGGTCCGCCGCGGTCGCCCACCGTCTCGCGAACCTCCGCAAAGAAAGCTTCGGCGGCTCGCCGGCAGCGGCGGACGTCGAGTTCCAGATCGTGCATCCGGTAGTGCGTGAGCAGGCCGCGGTGCGTCCGCTCGCTGTGCAGTTTCGAAAGCACCCGCTCGATCCCGCCGCTCGACACGCCGATCCCGAGGTGCTCGCTGGCCACCGCCTCGACGGTGTGGGCCTCGTCGAAGATCACGATGTCGTGCGGCGGCAGCAGGCTCGCGCCCGACCGGCGGACGGCGAGGTCGGCGAAGTAGAGCGCGTGGTTGACGATCAGCACCTGCGCGTGCGCCATCCGCCGCCGGGCGGCGTAGTAGTGGCAGCGCTGGTTGTACGGGCAGGCGCGGCCCATGCAGTTGCCGGAGTCGCTGGCCACCTCTTCCCAGACGGCGTCGCTCGGCAGCGTCGGGAGATCGGCTCGCGAGCCGTCACCCGTCCGTCGGGCCCAGGCCGCGAGTTCGAGCAGTTCGGCCCGCTCACCCTCCTCGGAAAAGAGGCTGCCGGAGCGCTCGATGGCAAGCTCCAGCCGCCGCAGGCTCACGTAGTTGCTCCGACCCTTCACGAGCACCGCGGAGAACTCCCGGGGCATGACCGCGGCAACAAGCGGGATGTCCTTGTCGACGAGCTGCTCCTGCAGCGCGATCGTGTGGGTCGAGATCACCACGCGCCGCGAGCGATGTGGGCGGGCCTCGGCCGACGGTTCGTCGTCCCAGTCGGGCTCGACCGGCTCCACGGGCTCCGCCTGATCGGCCGTGGCGGCGAGGACCGCCGGCACGAGGTAGGCGAGGCTCTTTCCCACGCCCGTGCCCGCTTCGACGATCGCGTGTCGGCGGGTCGCGATCGCCTCGGCGACGAGGTTCGCCATCTCGATCTGCTCGGGCCGCGACTCCCACCCGGCCAGCCGCGCGGCGAGCCGCCCGCCGGGCGCCAGAAACTCCTCGGGAGTCGTCATGCGATGAAGTGTAGCGGGCAGCCGCGGGGCTGGCGTTTCATGGCGGCGGGGCGAGAAGGTAAGGTTTCACCGGTCACGATCCCCGCGAGGAACACCCCGTGTCGAACGTCGAAGGTCCGCAGTCATCGCCCCGACAGGAAAAGGCCTGGGGCGGCGTGTTCCGCGAGCCGACCGACAGGCGGGTGGAACTCTTCTCCGAGAGCGTGTCGTTCGACCGCCGGCTCGCCGACGACGACATCGACGGCTCGATCGCCCATGCCCGGATGCTGGCCGACTGCGGCCTGATGACCGTGCACGAGGCCGACTCGATCGCGCACGTGCTCGAGGAGATCCGCGGCGAGATCCACGCCGGCAGGTTCGAATACAGCGTGTCGAAGGAGGACATCCACCTCCACATCGAGTCGGCGCTCACGGCGCGGCTCGGCGACACGGGCCGCAAGCTCCACACGGCCCGGAGCCGCAACGACCAGGTGGCGACCGACCTGCGACTCTTCTGTCGGCGGGCGGTCGATCGGCTCGATCACGGCCTCACGGAACTCCAGCGGGCATTCCTCGGCTTCGCGGAGCGGGAACAGGGGCTCGTGATCCCGGCCTACACCCACATGCGGCGGGCCCAGCCGGTGCTCGCCGGCCACCAGCTCCTCGCCTGGTGCGAGAAGTTCGCCCGCGACCGCGACCGGCTCGCCGACTGCCGGAAGCGAACGAACGTGCTGCCGCTCGGTTCCGGCGCCGTGGCCGGCTCGAGCCTGCCGATCGACCGCGAGCACGTGCGGGCGGCGCTCGGCTTCGACGCCGTCGCGGCCAACAGTCTCGACGGTGCCAGCGACCGCGACTTCGCCTGCGAACTCGCCTTCGTGATCGCGCTGTCGATGGTCCACCTCTCGCAGTGGGCCGAGGAGTGGATCCTCTACAGCACGCAGGAGTTCGGGTTCCTGAAGCTCCCCGAGGGCTTCTGCACCGGCAGTTCGATCATGCCGCAGAAGATCAATCCCGACGTGCTGGAACTGATCCGCGGCAAGAGCGCCCGAACGATCGGCAATGTGCAGGCCCTGCTCGTGCTCCTCAAGGGCTTGCCCACCGCCTACAACCGCGACCTCCAGGAAGACAAGGAAACGCTCTTTGATTCGATCGACACGCTCGAAGCCGCCCTCGGCGTAGCCGCGCCACTGGTCGCCGGCACGTCGTTCGATCGCGAGCGGATTGCGGCCACGATCGAGCAGGGGCACCTCGACGCCACGAGCCTGATGGAGGCGCTCATCGCCCAGGGCGTGCCCCAGCGGACCGCCCACGAGACGGTCGGCCGGCTGGTCCGCCTGGCAATGACCCGCGGCGTGGCCCTGGCAGACCTTGCCGACGAGGAGTTCTCCGGCGAATACGCCGGCTGGAACGCCGGCCTGCGTGGGGCCTTGGGGGCATCCCGGGCAGTTGAGCGGATGGCGAGTTTCGGCTCCACCGCGCCCGCGTCGGTGGCCGAACAGATTGCCGGCTGGCGACGGCGGCTGGGAGCCGCGGCCACGCCGTAGACCCGGCAGTCTCACCCGCCATGGCAGGATGCCCGCGGACCGTTCTATGTCGCCCGTCGGGCACAGCCTGTGCCACCCTGTTCCTCGTTACAGCGGCGGCGGTAACGGTAGCCGCCGCCCGGGCGCAGCCCCCCGTCGCCGTGCCGCTCGACGACATGCAGCGGGCGGTGGTGGAATCGCTCGCTGCAGCGCCGCGGGACACTCCGGCGGAGCTCCTCGACGCCGCGATTCGCGCCGCCGACGTTGATGCGATCGAGGTGGCACGAGACTGGTTCGCGAAGTGTGCCGCGGCGATCGAGGCCGCCGGTGAGCAAAGGCTCGACGTGCTCGCCGACCTCGGCGACCAGATCGATCCCGCCGCATTGCACCGTCTCGAGCGACTGCTCGCTGCACGCGATCCTGCGGCGGGGAAGGCGGTGGCCGTGATCGGGGATGCGGCACGACTGCGGCGGCGTGATCCCAAACGGCTCGCCGCCGCGGTCGCGGCACTCGAAAGCCCCTCGGCGGCGACGCGGCTGGCGGCCGCCGATGAACTCGTCCGTGCCCGAGCCGACGCCCTGCCCTTTCTCGTCCCGGCGATTCAGGCTGATGACACTCCGGCCGTGGCCCGCGACCGGATTCGGGACATTCTGGCCATGCTCGGCGACGAGGCCCGTGAACCGCTGCTCGAGTCGCTCGCCTCCGATGACGTCGCCTCCTGGCCGGGCGTGATCGAAGCCCTCGATGCCAGCGGTGCATCCGACATCGAGGCCTACCTGCTGGCCCCCGCCTTGGTCGCTGATTCCCCGCCGGCCGCCCGCAGCGCGGCCCGTCGCGTGCTCGCCAGCCGGGCGGCAGCCCGCGGCGCCTCCCCCGAACTGCCATCGCAGGACGCCGCCGAGCGACTCCTGGCCGCGCGGCTCGACAAGCTGCTCTGCCTGGCCGGCCTCCCGGCAGTGGACCCGATGCTGCTCGACCCGATCCGCGAACCGGCCACCGCCGCGGCGGCATTCGGCGGCAGCGTCACCGGCCTCGTGGAACGACTGGCCTGGAACCCCGAGGCGCGGAGGTTCGAGCGAGTCCGTCTGTCGCCCCGCGCCGCGCGGGCCCGCGATGCCATGCATCTCGCCCGTGACCTCGCCGCCATCGGCGGCCGCGATCCGGCGGCGTTGAAGCTGGTGCTGCTCTCCCGCCTGGAGGCGTTCTTGATCACCTCCGGCGACTCGGCCGGCCTATCGCCCAAGGATCTCCAGCGGCCCCTGACCGGCCCCGACGGCTTCTCGGCCGAGACAGCCGCCGATGTTCTCGAGGCGGCGATCGACCGCGGCATGGGCGAGGCCGCCGCCGGCGTGGCGTTGGCGCTGGCACCACCGCGCGGCTCGTCTGCTGCAGCCCCGCTCGCCCCCGCCGTTCGCAAGGCGCTCGTGCGGGCGCTGGCCGTGCCCGATGCAGAGCTCCAGTTCGCAGCAGCCCGCACGCTCGCGCTCGCCGCGGGCAACCCGCCGTATGCAGGATCGAGCCGGGTGTTCGAGATTCTGGCCCATGCGGCCACCGCCACCGGTGTGGACCGGGTGGTCGTGGCTCATCCCGACACGGAAGTCGTCGACGCTCTGGCGACCGACGTATCCAGGTTGGGCTACGAGCCCGTCCGCGTCTCGACCGGCCGCGAGGCGATCTTCGCCGCCCGTGAGCATGCCGACACGGTGCTCGTGCTGCTCGCTGCCCGGCTGGCGACGCCATCCGCTCTCGAGACGACGCAGCTGCTCCAGCAGCAGGGCATCGGCGACGCGCCGCCGGTGCTCGTGATCGTCGATCCACTCGATGACGATGGTCGCGGCTGCTTCCTGTCGCAGCTGCTGATGAAGTTCCGGGATCTCCACCGCGTGAGGATCGTCGATCGCCTCGACAGCTTCTTCGAACCGGTGGTCGATGAGGCCACGGGCGACGTCGTCGCCCCGCCGCGATTCCACGATGCGCTCGGCCAGGCGGTCGGACCGCAGGCCGTCGATCCGGCGAGCCGAGAGCAGGCACGGCTCGAGCGGCTCGGCCGCTCCCGCGAGGCATTCACGATCCTCGCTGCCCTCTCCCGTCGGGGGTGGGATGTCCGGCCCGCCACGACCACGGCGCTGGCAGCCCTGGGCACGGCCGAGCTCTACGAACCCGCCGTCGCCCTACTCGGCACGATTGGGCGGCCCGAGGCGCAGGAGGCCCTCGCCACCGAGACCGAGCGGGGCGATCTGCCGGCCGATCTGCGAAACGCGGCACTCGCAGCCTTCGCGACGAGCGTCGACCGATACGGGGTGCTGCTCGGGTGCGGCCACGTGCGGGCGGTGGCGACGAGGTACAATCTGGCCGCCGGAGCGTCGCGCGACGCCGCCGGCGACATCCTCGAGGTGCTGGACACGGCCGATCGTGCCCGTCGCGCCCCCCGCCCCGATGCTCCGTACACCCGGCCAACCCGCTGACGAGCCGACGGCTGCACCCCTTGCAGGCCTGATCGGTTCGAGTGCCGCCATGCTCGAGGTCTACGCGACCACGCGGAGGGTCGCTGCCACCAACGCCTCGGTGCTGCTTCTCGGCGAGACCGGCACGGGCAAAGAACTGATCGCGCGGGCGATCCACGAACTCTCGCCCCGCGGCACCGGCCCCTTCGTCCGCGTCAACTGCGGTGCCCTCTCCGAGAGTCTGCTGGAGAGCGAGCTCTTCGGGCACGTCCGCGGATCGTTCACCGGCGCCGTCGCCAACCGGGCCGGGCGGTTCGAGGCGGCGCACACCGGCACGATCTTCCTCGACGAGATCAACTCCACCACGCCCAAGCTCCAGGTGAAGCTGCTGCGGGTGCTGCAGGAGCGGGAGTTCGAGCGGGTGGGTGACACCGAGACGATCAGCGTAGACACCCGCGTGATCGCCGCGAGCAACCGCGACCTGCTCGACGAGGTGGCCAAGGAGAGCTTCCGCGAAGACCTCTACTACCGTCTCAACGTGGTGCCGATCGTGCTGCCGCCGCTGCGGGCGAGGCGCGACGACATCCCGCTGCTCGCCAGCCACTTCCTCGCCCACTACAGCGAGGAGAACGACCGCTACGTCGTCCATATCCACAAGGACGCGCTCGAGGCGATGGTGAAGTACCACTGGCCCGGCAACGTCCGCGAGCTGCAGAATGTGATCGAACGGTGCGTGGTGATGGGCGGCGGCGACGAACTCACGCTCGACCTGCTGCCGCCGACGATCCGCGGCGATCGGCCGGTGACCCCCTTGCCCGGTCGCGGCGGCGATCTCGACAGCCTCGCCCGCGAACTCGTCGAGCAGGGGATGGCGACGGCGGCTCCCGACGACGACACGCTCTTCGACCGAATCGTGAGCCGCGTGGAGCGGGAACTGATCGCCCAGATGCTCGCCGCCTGCAACGGCGTGCAGTTGAAGGCCGCCGCGCGGCTCGGGATCAACCGCAACACGCTCCGCAAAAAGCTTCTTGAGCACGGCCTCGAGGAAGGCGACGCGTGAACCGTCGCACGTTGCTCCGGGCGCTGGCCGCACACGGCATTGCGGCGGCTGCGGCCAACCCCGTCTTGCAGGCCGGGGCGGCCGATCCGCCGGCAGATCCCCCCGCCGTTCCCCCGAGGTCGCCGGCCACCACCGACCCCTTCGCCGCCGTGTCGTCGAAGAAGGGCCTGCAGGTGCAGATGAACGACGACGCGATCGCCCTGGGCGTGCGACATGCGGGGCTCAACGTCAATCTCTGCGACCTCGTCGCCCCCGACACCGCCACCCCCAACGACACGATCGTTCACCGGCACGACGGCGGTGTGTTTCGGTTTCATCGGCACATCGTCGAGCAGCACGACCGACGGATCCGCGATCTCTCCGACCACGGCGTGCTGGTCTATCTGATCCTGCTGGCGTATCGGCATCCGGACGAGACCGTGAACCGGCTGCTGATCCATCCGGGATACGACGCATCGGCCCCCAACCGTCTCGGGGCGTTCAACACGGTGACGGCCGACGGCCGCCGCTGGCTGGCGGCCATCTGCGACTTCCTCGCCGGCCGCTGGAGTGATCCAGCCGCGCCGCACGGCCGCGTCGTGGGCTACATCGTCGGCAACGAGGTCAACTCGCACTGGTTCTGGAGCAACCGGGGCCGGGGCACGCTGGCCGAGTTCGTGGCCGACTACGAGCCCGCCGTCCGCATCGTGCACGAGTCGGTGCGGCGACATGCGGACTGGCCGCGGGTCTACCTGTCTCTCGAACACCACTGGAACATCCGCTACGAAGCGGCCGACGACGACCAGGCGTTTGCGGCTCGGCCATTTCTCGAGGCGTTCGCCCGGCTGGCACGTGATCGGGGCGACTTCGACTGGCACGTCGCCTTCCATCCCTATCCCGAAAACCTCTTCGAGCCGCGGTTCTGGAACGACCGCACGGCGACCGACGGCGACGACACGCCTCGGATCACGCTGCGGAACCTCCCCGTGCTCACGCGATTCCTCGCCCGCGAGGAGATGCGGCATCGGGGACGGCCGCGACGGGTGATCCTCAGCGAGCAGGGGTTTCACACGCCCGACGGCCCCGACGGCGAGACGCTGCAGGCGGCGGCCTACTGCCTTGCCCACCGGCTCGTCCGCGACCAGCCCGACATCGATGCGTTCATCCTGCACCGGCATGTCGATCATGCGGAGGAAGGCGGACTGCGGCTGGGCTTGTGGACGCGCCAGCCCGACAGTCTCTCCACGCCAGACCGGCCCAAGCGCATCCACGAATGCTTCCGCGCCGCCGACACGCCGGACGAGGAGGCGGCGTTTGCCTTCGCCCTGCCGATCGTGGGGCTCGACTCGTGGCCCGCAGCGACCGCCGACGGACCGCCCTGATGCGGGGCACGCCGTGCACGCGTGATCATCGCGCTCGAGTGCGACCGCCCGTGCAAGCCGAAGGCCGTGAGGCCTCGGGCGCGGTCGAGAGGAGACCGAGTTTGGTGTGGCCGCACCCCACGCCTCACGGCGTTGGGCTTATACGGACGTGTGCGACCGCCCGTGCAAGCCGAAGGCCGTAAGGCCTCGGGCGCGGTCGAGAGGAGACCGAGTTTGGTGTGGCCGCACCCCACGCCTTACGGCGTTGGGCTTGTACGGACAGTGTGCGACCGCCCGTGCAAGCCGAAGGCCGTAAGGCCTCGGGCGCGGTCGAGAGGAGACCGAGTTTGGTGTGGCCGCACCCCACGCCTTACGGCGTTGGGCTTGTACGGACAGTGTGCGACCGCCCGCGCAAGCCGAAGGCCGTAAGGCCTCGGGCGCGGTCGAGAGGAGACCGAGTTTGTTGTGGCCGCACCCCACGCCTCACGGCGTTGGGCTTGTACGGACAGTGTGCGACCGCCCGTACAAGCCGAAGGCCGTAAGGCCTCGGGCGCGGTCGAGAACCACGTGTGACCCACCTGCTCAGGACACGCGGCCGTCTTCGGCCATGTCGCGGGCGTGATAACTCGATCGCACGAGCGGGCCGCTGGCCACCTTCCGGAAACCCATGCTCGTCGCGATCTCGCCGAGTTCGACGAACTCGTCCGGCGGCACGTACCGCTCGACCGGCAGCGCGTCGAGGGTCGGCTGGAGGTACTGGCCGAGCGTGAGGTAATCCACGCCGTGATCCACGAGATCGGCGAACACGTCGAGGAGTTCATCCCGCGTTTCGCCGAGGCCGAGCATGAGGCCGCTCTTCGTCTTCACCCTGGGGCTCACCCGCTTGGCGTCGGCAAGGAGGCGAAGGGTCCACGCGTAGACGCTCTTCCGGCCCCGGACGGTGCGATAGAGCCGCGGCACCGTCTCGGTGTTGTGATTGAAGACGTCGGGCTGCGCCTCCATGAGCCGCTCGAGGGCTCCCT
>Ga0315904_10008145_pt1 | contig 13904 bp, 10 predicted proteins | sample LakEriMetagenome_6_FD_203529 | JGI IMG/M metagenome (GOLD analysis project Ga0315904, IMG submission 203529) | Freshwater fungal communities from buoy surface, Lake Erie, Ohio, United States - Buoy 12 MA120 | ecosystem: Environmental > Aquatic > Freshwater > Lake | place: USA: Lake Erie, Ohio... | reverse complement strand
CCACGAGCCGTCGCCACGACCGGCCACAAGCGCGGTCAGCATGTCGGCGGCGGGAAGACCACCGGCCACCGTGACCAGTCCGGTGCCCACGTCGACCAGACCGCCGGCATTGGCCGCGAGGCCACCCACGGTCGTCTGCAGGCCGGGGGTGAGCGACACGGTGCCACCGGCGACAGGCACGATCCGGCTGGCAGCGAGCGCCGAGCCGTTCGCGAGTTGCAGTCTGCCCTGCTGGACCGTGGTCGAGCCCGTGAGCGGGTTGGCTTGGTCGATGACGAGCGTGCCCGCTCCCGTCTTCTCGATCGGGGCCGAGCCGGAGAGAAGCGGGTAGCCGGCCTGCGTCTGCGTCTGCGTGCCACTGCCCACGCTGATCGTGATCGTCGGGGTCGCCTGCCCGACCGTGAGCCGGAGGTCGCCGCCCACCCGGTCATAGACGAGTGACGGCGTCAGTCCGGCGGCGAATCCGTCAAACGTGACGCTCCCGAAGGTGCCCGAGAGAGACAGACCATCGAGGAGCGTGTACGACGCCCCGAGCGTCACGGATCCGGCGTTGCGGACGGTCAGCGCCGACGAACCCGTCACACTGATCCCATTGGTCACGGTGAGTGTTTTGAGGGTCGTGCCGCCGAGAAAGTCGAAATCGAGCGACCCGGCCGATCCAATCTCGAGGCTGCCCGCCGTGATCGTGCCGTCGCCGCCGTTGAGCGCGAGGCTCGAGGCACCCGCCCCCGCCGCGGATCCCAGCTGCATGGTTCCCCCGATCTGAAGCGTGCCGGCCGTGAAATACGACTGCGACCGACCGCCATTCACGCCCAAGACCATATTGCCGGTCGTGGCCACGTCGCCGGCCGCATGGCTGTAGTAACTCGGGTAGACATTCGAGTTGCCCACCGAACCGACGGTGATCGTCCCCGCGGTCAGCGATCCTGCGCCCTGCACGTTCAGAGCGCCATTGTTGGTGGCGTCGCCGATGACCACGGCGTTCACGCTGCCAGCCGAGCCAGTCAGGAAGGCGGAGAGTTCGTTGGCGATCCGAGCGGTGTCGATCACCCCGGGCGCACCGTCCGGATTCCAGTTCGTGGGCGTGGTCCACTGGTTGTCGCCAGATCCGTTATCCCAGACGATGTCGGTCGTGGTCCGTAACGCGGAGGTGAGAACCAGTTTTCCCGGCTGGGTCGTGGTGTCGATGTTCACATACCGCCCCAGCCCGGAGGTGACGATGACCTGGTTGTTGACCCAGTAAGTGACGTTACCGAGCTGACTGGAACTGGTGACGTACGACCCGGTCCCGGTGATGCTCATCCGGGCACCGCCGCTCGTGTTGATCGACAGCGCCGACGACTCGAGCGTACCTCCGGAGATGCTCACATCGCCGTCGAATCCGCCGGCGCCCATATTGAGGTAGCTGCTCAGCGTCAACTGGCCGTCCGACACGCTGACAACGCCGCTGTTGCCCCAGTTGCCCGTCACGAGATCGGACGAGGTCAGACTACCGCCGGTTACGTTCAGGCCTGCATTGATCGAGACATAGATCTGGCCCACCGCCGTGTTGCCCAGCGTGCTCACCGTGGGGGTGGCATTCGGCGACCCTGGATTGATGATCGCGTTGCCCGCCCCCGCCTGGCTCGGCGAACCACCCGTCCAGTTGGCGGGATTCGCCCAGTCGGCATCGACTCCGCCGTTCCAGAAGACGTCGGCCCGCGCCGGAGCAAGGTGGGCCCCTGACAGAACGACGGCGGCGACGCTCAAGGCTGACCAAAGATGGCGGTTCACGTGGTCCTCGATCGCGAATGATGGTGCTTGGATAAACCCCGAGAACCAGTTTAGAAGCGGCGTTTTTTCGAAGTCCAGATACAAACGCATTGCCACACGGTCGCCTAGTGCAGATGCGCTAGGCGAATCTGCGTGGGCGCGTTACTCGGCCCCCACCCTACGACGTGGGGCTGGCGCGTGTTCGGCCTCGCGCTCATGGCTGCTCGGGGCTGCCCGTGCCCCGTCGCCGGACGTTCACTTCGAGGTGAGCGTGCCCTTCGTGCTCGGGATGCCCGGCTGACGCGGGTCGGCCTCCACGGCCATCCGCAGCGCCCGCGCGGCCGCCTTGAACACCGCCTCGGCGATGTGGTGGCCGTTGCGGCCGTGGTGCAGGAGCGCGTGGAAGTTCATGCCCGCCGTCGCGGCCACGCTCTCCCAGAACACCTCCACGAGTTGGGCGTCGAAGGTGCCGATCGTCGGCACCGGAAACTCCACCGCGAACACGCAGGCCGAGCGGCCGCCGAGATCGACGGCCACGGTCGCCAGCGATTCGTCCATGGGGATGATCGCGTGGCCGTAGCGACGGATGCCCTTGCGGTCGCCAAGGCACTCGACCAGGGCCGTGCCCAAGGCGCGGCCCACGTCTTCGACCGTGTGGTGGCCGTCCACATGCAGGTCGCCGGTGCAGGCCACCGTCAGATCCACGAGCGAGTGACCGGCGAGGAGCGTGAGCATGTGGTCGAAGAAGCCCAGGCCGGTGCGGACGTCGGCCCGGCCCGTGCCGTCGAGGTCGAGCGTCAGGCGGATGTCGGTCTCGGCGGTCTTTCGGCTGACGGTGGCGGTGCGGGGCATGGCGGATTTTCGGAGCGTGGAGGGCGGGGTGTCAGAGCGTCTTCATGACGGCGAGGAAGGCGTCGATCTCATCGTCGGTGCCGACGGTGATCCGAAGGCCGTCGCCCCAGCCGGCATAGCTCATGGAGCGGATCAGGATGCCCTGGGCCTTGAGGGCCTCGTAGAATGGCCGATGCGGCCGCTCGGGGTGGGTGCACCAGACAAAGTTGGCCTGGCTGTCGCAGGCCTGGAACCCGAGGGCCCGCATCGCCTCGATCAGCCGGGTGCGGGTGGCGATGATCTTCGCCCGGTTGTCGGCCAGCCAGGCCTGGTCGTCGATCGCGGCGGTCGCGGCCGCGATCGAGAGGGTGTCGCAGTTGTAGGAATCCTTCACCTTCTGCATCTGCTCGATCAGCGCCGGCTGAGCCACCGCGAAGCCGAACCGCAGACCGGCGAGGGCGTAGGATTTCGAGAACGATCGGGTCACGATCACCCGGGGGTTTTCTTTGACCAGGCCGAGGCAGTTGGTGTCGGCGAAGTCGCCGTAGGCCTCGTCCACCACGAAGGCGCAGGTCATCCCGGCGGCAAGTTCAGCGACCCGCGAGGGCGGGAGGAGCGTGCCCGACGGGCTGTTGGGATTGGCGACGATCGCGAGCCGAAGGTCGTCCCGCGGTGCGGTGAACTCGTCACCGAGCGACCAGTCGCCACGGTAGTGCACTTCGTCGCAGCCGGCTCCCTGGATCCCGGCAAGCGTGCGGTAGAGGATGTAGCTCGGGTAGGGCATCCGCAGGCTCTCACCCTCGCCCACGAACGTCCGCACCAGGATCGTGAGCAGGTCGTCGCTGCCATTGCCGCAGATGATCCAGTCGGGATCAACCCCGAGCACCTCGGCCGCCCGGCGGCGAAACGCGGTGGCGAGCGGGTCGGGATACTTCGCGAGCGTGCGGCCCGCGGCCGTGGCAGCCAGGGCCCGCGCCACTGCGGGCGACGGCGGATAAGGATTCTCGTTGGTGTTGAGCTTGATCCACTTGCCCGACTGCGGCTGCTCGCCGGGGACGTAGCCGTCGATGGCGGCGATCTCCGGCCGGACGAGGCGATCGGTGGATGGTGTCGATGCTGGCGGCATGATGCGAAGTCTACATCACACGCTGCGACCGGCCCCTCCAGCCGTCACGACCGGCGCGACCGGCCCAACCGTCTCGCGGCGGCGACCAAGCCAACGCCGCCCAGGCCGGCGAGGATGACCGCGGACGGCTCCGGAACGGCGGTCACGTTGTCCACACCGAGCGTGCCCACGACCGTCGTGCCGTTGAGATTCGCGGTGCTCGTCGCATGCAGGATCCGCAGCGCGAAGCCGCCCGAGAGGAACGACGAGAAATCACCAGGCGTGCCGACCGCCGCCAACGACGCCTGGGTGACGGGAAACTCCGCCGTCTGCCAGCCACTCCCGACACCGAGGGCATACGGCGTCGAGGAGATGAAGCCCGAACCGGCGGAGTTTCTGAGCCCGAGGCGGACCTGCAGGGCACCCGTGCCCGAGTTGAGCAGGTCCATGCGGATCGACGTGACGCCGTCGGTGACGTAGTTGGAGTCCCACTGGGACTGGTTGAACACCGTCAGCCGGCCAAAACTTCCCACGCCGTCGGCGACGGACTGCATGTACGAGTCGCCCGCACCGGCCGGACCGCCGTTGGCCACGACCGACAGATACGTCGGGTTCGAGATCCCCTTCTGCCAGTTGTCGAGCGAGCCCGTGAACGTGTCCGTGGTGCCCACCGTGATGGCGAAAGCCACCGGTGAGCACGCCACCAAGGCCGTCACCAACACACCCACACGTCCGATGAGCGACATCACAGTTTCTCCCGTGAACGACTGAACGTGAGGTCCCCATCCACGACGCGACAGTCTAGGCACACCACGGGGCTGGTCAAACACGACCGGCCGGGGCGTCAGTCGGCCGGCGGCTGGGGCCTTGTATCGGTAGCGCAGCACAAGATCCTCGCCCTCCGCCACGAGCGACTCCACGGCAAGGGGCGTCTCGGCGGCCGCCGGTGCGAACGGCCCCGTCATTCGAACCTCGCCTCGACGCTGCGCCGATGCGCCGTGAGCCCCTCGGTGTCGGCGAGCAGGCGGATGTCGTCCGCCATCTCGGCGAGGTCGTCCTTGGCCAGCGTGATCACGCTGCCGCCGCGGACGAACTCGTTTGCCGACAGGCCCGCGGCGAACCTGGCCGTCCCGCCGGTGGGGAGCACGTGCGACGGTCCGGCTGCGTAGTCGCCGGCAGCCACGGGGCTCCAGGGCCCGAGAAAGGCGGCGCCGACGTGCCGGATTCGAGACAGCATGGCCTCGGGATCCCTCGTATCGATCGAGAGATGCTCCGGGGCGAGTTCATGGGCGAGGTCGGCCGACTCGTCATCGCTCCGCGTGACCACGATCCCGCAGAACCGCCGCAGGCTGTCGCGGGTGAGGTCGGCCCGCTCGAGCACGGACACCCGACGCTCGAGGGCCGCCGCGACTGCGTCGGCGAGGGACAGGCTGGCGGTGAGCAGGATCGCGGAGCCGGGCGAGTGCTCCGCCTGGGCGAGCATGTCGGCGGCGATGCTCTCCGGGCGTCCCGCGGCGTCGGCCACGATGACGATCTCGCTGGGACCGGCGATCGAGTCGATCGAGACGTCGCCGAACACGTATTCCTTGGCGAGCGCCACGAAGAGGTTGCCGGGGCCCACGATCTTGTCGACCCGCGGCAGGCCCGAGACCCCGTAGGCGAGGGCGGCCACCGCCTGGGCGCCGCCGGCCCGCACGACGGTGGTCACGCCGAGTTCGTGGCACGTGGCGAGCACGTGCGGATTCTCCGCACCGAATCTCGTGGGCGGAGCGACGACGACGATCTCCCTCACGCCCGCTACCCGGGCCGGGACGACGGTCATGAGCAGCGTGGATGGATACGCCGCCGCGCCGCCCGGCACGCACACGCCCACCCGGTCGAGCGGCACGTATCGCTGGCGGAGGCTTCCGCCCCCGGAAAGCGTCACCGTGACGTCGCGCGAGAGCACGGCCCGCTGGAACCGCTCGACGCGGCCCCGGATGCGGCGGATCGCCTCGAGGAAGGCCGGCTCGACGGACCGATGGGCCGCGGCGAGGGCCGCCGGCTCCACGATCAATGACTCGGCCGTGGTGGCGGCGCCGTCGATCCGCCGGGAGTAATCGAGCAGGGCGTCGAGACCTGTGCGGCGGACGTCGTCGCAGATCCGTTCCACCACCTGCCGCGGTGAGAGCGGCTCACCGAACACGTCGATCGTCTTCTGGCGGCCCGCCGGGCTGATCACGTCCCCCTGGGAGACGAGCGTGCCGCGAAGCGTGTCGAGCCGAGACCGGCCGTCGGCGGTGGCGAGATCGATGCGTTCGCAGAGGGGCTGGCGGTCCGTCATGGCCCCCACAGGATAGTCATCGCCGCGCGACCGTCGCGTCGGCCACTCCAAATCGCTCGGCCCACCGGGCGGCGAGCAGGACGACGGCGGGCGGATCGGTGTCCGGCGTCGGCCCCGCCGGGGCCGCGATCTGCCGGAGAATCGCCTGGCCCCGCGCGACCGCCGGAGGAACCCTGCCTGCGGCCATGCCGCCGAAGACGGGGTCACCGGCCGCCTCCCCACCGCGGACCTGCCCCACGGCCAGTCGGCCATCGATGGCGACCGCCCGGGCCAGCGCGGCGTCGGCCTGCACGCGGTCGCCGACCGCCAGGAACGCCATCGCCTGCCGGATGTGCGTGTCGGGCTGATCCGCCGCAATCGCGGCTGCTCGGCGGTAGGCATCCACCGCCCGCCGAATCTCCGCCGGATCGTTGCCCGCCTGGCGGAGGTGACGGTCACCCGTGGCCACGAGCCGCGCCGCCCGCAACCTCGCGGCGGCATTGCTTGCCCTCGGCACCACGACACCTCCGGCGACGCTCCTTCGCAGGTCGTTCGCCGTCATCGCCGCACGGGCCGCCGGCGGCGCGGCCGGCCGCGATGCGGCGAGCGTGCTCACGGTCGAGGCGGATGCTCCGTTCGACGAGAAGAAGCCCGGCACGACCACCGGGTAACCGATCGTCGGATATGGCACCACCCCGCCCGAGAAGAACGAGCCGCCGAACGGAGCGCCCATCCAGACTGATCCACACGACGGAAACCACGTCGTGCCATACCACGCCGGCCAGCCGTAGCCGTATGAGCACCCCGAGCCATACGAGTAGACAGGTGGCGCACACCACCGCCGCCATCCCCATGGTCGACAGCCCAAGCCCGGACCACACCAGCCGCCGCCCCAGCCCACGCGCGGCCCACACCAACCGCCCCACCTCGGTCCGCACCAGCCGGCCCGTGGTCCGCACCAACCGACCTGCGAGAAACTGTAGCCCGCCGCATAGCCGGCGTTGCCGTAGGCGAACGTCGGCAGGCACCTCTGGGCCTCCGCGGGCCCGCACGCCAACGACCAGACGAGGACGCCCATCCCGAGAACCGCGACCGCCCGACGCGCGAGAAGCATGGCTGAAAACCCTCCAGTGGTCTCTGCATTCTACGGCGACGTCCGTGAAAAGAGCGAGCGGCCGGCCGGCGATTTCGACGATCCGGCGGCGGTGGTACCCTCGGGCCGTGACAGCACACCCCCGCCAGCAGCGCGTCGGAACCCTCGGCGGCGGCCGCCGCCTCGGAGCGCGGCTCGGCCTCGGCCCGCACGAGGCTGCCGTGCTCACCCGCCTCGGATCGCCGGAACGGATTCAGGATTTCGTCAACTCGCTCCGCTGGAACCACGAACCGGAGGGGCCCACCGCCCGCTCCGTCGCGGAGGCGCTCCGGCACGGCGAGGCCCACTGCGTGGAGGCGGCATTCGTGGCGGCATGCGCGCTGTGGCTCGCCGGCGAGCCACCGTTGCTGATGGACATGGGCGCGGCCCGCGGCGACGTCGATCACGTGGTCGCCCTGTTCCGACGACACGGCTGCTGGGGCGCCATCTCCAAGAGCAACAGCCCCTTTCTCCGCTACCGGGACCCAATCTACCGCTCACTCCGCGAACTCTCGCTCTCCTTCTTCCCGCAGTATGTGAAACGACGCCGGAAGACCCTCCGCACCTACTCGGTGTCGTTCGACCTGCGGCGGATCGAGCCGACGCTCTGGGTGACGCACCCCGGCTTCTGCCACGAGGTCGTCGACGCCCTTACCGCCTCGCGTCACGTCGCGATCCTGCCGCCGGGCGCTGAGGGCCGGCTGCGGCCGATCGATGAGATCGAGGCCCGCAGCAATCTGCTCCGCGATCATCCGCCCCGCGGCCGCCGCACGGGCACGGCGTGACTCCGGCCGGCGGCGAGGCCACAATCGGTTCATGATCGTGGACGCCCCGGACACGCCCGACGACCTCCGTTCCCCCGAGCCGTGGGCTCCGGGACGTGTTGTCGTCAACGCGTCCACCTACAAGGAGCGGGAAAACATCGGTCCGCTGATCGACCGCGTGCTGGCCGCCCGGGACGACCTGCACATGCTCGTCGTCGACGACGACTCCCCGGACGGCACCGGCCGGATCGCTCTCGACCGGGCCGCGACCGAGCCGCGGCTCCACGTGCTCGTCCGCCGCGGTCGCCGCGGGCTGGGGAGCGCGATCCTCGAGGGGCTCCGCGTGGCTCGCGCCCATGGCTTCGAGGTGGCCGTCTACATGGACGCGGACATGAGCCACGACCCGGACGACATCCCGAGGCTCCTGGCCGCAATGGACCCGCCGGGCGGCAGGCCGGCCGACCTCGCGATCGGGTCGCGGCGGGTGCCCGGTGGCCGGACGATCGGCTGGCCGCTCTCCCGCGAGATCGCCAGCCGGCTCGTGTGCTGGTTCACCCGATGGGTGCTCTGGGTGCCGGTGCACGACGCCTCCGGCGGCTTCCGCGCGATCCGCCTCTCGCTGCTCGACCGGATCGATCCGCCGGAGTCGAAGGGCTACGCCTTCCAGGAGGACCTGCTCTGGCGGCTGCACCGCGCGGGCGCGAGGATCGTCGAGGTGCCGATCACGTTCACCGACCGCACGCGGGGCTCGAGCAAGGCCGACTTCGCGGAGACCCGTCGCAGCATCGGCGACCTCTTGAAGCTGGCCCGCCGCACCTGGCTGGGCTTCTGAGCCCGTTCGCTAAGGCCGACGCGCGAGGATCGCTTTCACCGCGGCGGCCTCCGCCCGCTCCATGGCCAGCGCCGCCACGCGGGCGTCGGGGTCGGCGAGCCGCGGGTCGAGTTCGAGGGCCTTCGCCGCGGCGTCGTCGGCCTCGGCCGTGCGACCTGCCGCGTCGTAGACGAGGGCCAGCGTCATCCAGGCGTCGCCACGCTTGCCCGCCGAAAGGTTCACGGCGCGGCGGGCCATCTCCACGGACTCCTCGGCCCGGCCGGCATCGCGGAGCGCCATGGCGAGACCGTTGGCCCCGTTGAACGATCCGGGGTTGCGGGCGTGGGTGTCGGCCCAGAGATCGAGCTGGCTCCGCCACACCCGCTGCCGGCCGAGGCTGCCGTAGCCCAAGAGCGCGATCACCGCGAGCGCCCCGAGCATCGCGGCCTGCTGCCGCCGCTCCCGTGCCCTGACCCACGACGCATCGAGCACGCAGGCGAGGATGCAGGCCACGCCCGCCAGCGGCAGGTAGAGATAGCGGTCGGCGGCCGCCCGGTAGATCGGCACCAGGTTCGACACGGGCAGGAGCGGCAGGAGCACAAGCGCCAAGGCGAAGCCGATCCGCCGGTCGCGCCAGGCGGCGATCCCTCCGGCCACGGCGAGCACCGTCAGGATCACCAGCGCCAGCCCGAGGGGAATATGCCGGACGGAATGGCCGCCGTAGTCGGCGCAGAGGTTCACGGGGCAGGCCACGAGCTGCGCGTAGAGCGCGAGGATTCGGGGTTCCACCTTCAGCGACTCGGCGAGCGACCCGCCCGGATACTCAGGACGTGCCTCGAAGATCCGCGATGGCGACGGCTCAAGCAGGAACCGCGCCGCCAGGAACACGACGACGGCGGCGAGTCCGCCGCCGATCGCGAGCCGCCAGAAACCGGCGTCGCCTGCCGCCACGGTGCCGCGACGGGACGTCAACCACCACCACGCCGCGAGCACGAACGGTGCAGCGACCCCCGACTCCTTGCTTGCCACGGCGAGCAGGCAGCAGGCCGCGCAGCCGAGGCCTCGCCGCACGTCGCGGCCCTGCTCCGGAGCATGACGAGCCGCGAGCACGACCGCCGCGAGGGTGAACGCCGCCGCCAAGAGGTCCTCGCGAAAGGTCGGCTCGCAGACCGCCTCCGTGACGACCGGATGCACCGCGAAGAACAGCGCCGCGACCACCGGCACCAGCGGGTGCGGTGCTCCGGTTGCAGCGCGGTCCCCGCCGAGCAGGGCCCGGACAACGAGCCATACGAGCAGCACGTTCCCCGCGTGCAGGAGGATGCTCGTGAGATGGTAGCCGAACGGGTTCACGCCCCAGACAGCCGCATCCAGCATCAGCGAGGCGAGGTGCACGGGGCGGTTGAAGTCGAGCACGTCCATGCCGAGCACACGGAACGTCAGCACGTTCAGCCAGTTCCGCGGGTCGTGCAGGAAGGGGTCGGTGAGAATCTGCAGCCGCGCGTCGTAGACGAGGTCGGCCGACAGGGTCGCCGAGAAGACGGCCACCGTGACCCCCACGAGGATCGCCGCGGTTCGCAGAAGCGACCTGTCCACGGCGTCACTTTCCGGCCGCGGCGGCCTTGGCGATCGGAATGCACGTCAGGTCGCCGAGCGGGCTTTCGATGGGAGGTGAATCGAAGCCGAGCTCCGCCAGCGCGTCCATCAGGCCCCTGCCCCGGTCGGGGAAGCCGTTGCGGTTCACGTAGATCGCCCCGAAGCCGCGCTTCTGCAGTTCGTCGACCGCCGCATTGACGTTGGCGATGTTGAAGCGGATCTTCTGCGCCTGCTGGTCCGGCACGGCACCCTCGATCATCTTTGCCTGGATGGCCTTTTGCCACTCGTCCCGCGGCCGGCCCTTCATCGAGCCGAAGGAATACCGCAGCCTGCTGCCGTGCAGGTAGGGCCGGAAGTGGTCGTACGACGGGATGCCCGGCGCCGGCGACTCTGGGAAGTCCATCACCGGCACCTGGAAGACCATCGCATCCGCGGGGAGCATGGTTTCGAGATCGGCCACGAACGCCCGGTCGGCCTCCACCTGCCGCGCGATCGACACCTGTTGCTCGGCCGTCGGCCCGCGGGGCACCTGATCCCAGAGAATGAGCAGCGTGAGGCCGATCACGGCGGTGATCGTGCCCACACGCAGGGTATCGGAGGCCCCCTCGGCCTCGGCCTGCTTCTGACGTCCCGAGAGCCACTCGGCCGCGTGCATCAGCGCGATCGCCAGGATCACCACGCTGTAGCGGCAGCCGGTGCGGAAGAGCGTGAACCCGAAGGCTCCCAGGATCGCGTTGAGCCCTCCGGTGGTGAATGTGAGCACGATCCAGAGCACCTGCCAGGCCGCCATGGGCATCGCACCCCGGTCGATCATGCCGCGGGCGGCGACGACGGCCAGCAGGGCCAGGGACGCGATGCCCACGAGCCCGAGATACGAGCCCTCGTCGAGCAGCGGCGCCCCCGAGCGATGGCCCGTCGCGAAGGCGGCGAATCCCGCGGCATGGTGGGTGACGGGCGGAATCACCAGATCGACCAGCTTGAGCCCGTAGATCTCCAGCCACTTGTATTCCCGCGACAGCGCCCCCGGGTTGGAGCCATTGGCCAACCGGTAGGTCCACGTGTCGAGGTTCATGAGCACGAAGGGCAAGGCGGCGGCCGCGATCACCGCGGCGGCAGGCTTGAAGGCCGCGAGCGACCGATTCCGCCAGGCGAGCGTCGCGCCACCGAGCAGCGTGAGTTGGCAGAAAACGTTGGTGAAGTACGGGCTCTGGAGGCCCGTGACCGCCGCGATGGCGATCGCCATCCAGAACCGCCGCGTCCCCCAGGCAAGTTCCCCGTCGCTCGACACCCACTTCCACACCATGATGAACAGCGGCACGTGCCAGACGTATTGGGTGGTGATGTGATGCGGCGATTGCGCGAACAGGAACGGCGCGAGACCGTAGGCGAGGCCGCCCACGAAGGCCCAGGGTCGCAGGCAGCCAAGCGCCCGGGCGACCGCGTAGAACGTGGCTGCGGCGGCCCAGTGTCCGATCAGCATCCCGAGGTTGAGGGCCTCAAACAGCCCGAACACGCGGGCGAGCAGCCCGAAGACGATGACTTGCGCCTCCTCGATGAGCGGCCAGTCGTTCCAGTTCGCCTCGCCGGGCGCACCGAGCCGCGAGACCTGCTTCCACGCCAGCGGCACGAACTCGCCCTCGCCGGCGGCCTTCATCATCGCCAACGCATGGATGACGTCGCACTTCTCGGGGTCGAGGTATGCCGACGGCAGCGCCCACTGGGCCGGCGTCCACTTGCCGTTGGCCATACACCAGCCGATGGCGACCACCCCGAGCAGCACGGCCAGCAGGAGCCAGTCGAGTCGATCGAACCACGCCGCCGACGCGGCGGGCGAGGCACGGTCGGGAGAACCGGACCCGGACGGGGTGCGAACAGCCATGGGAGTTCCCTGCGAAGACATGGACGGCGGACGATCGAATCAGATCCCGGTGACGAGGCCGCTATGATACCCGGACCGTTCGCGTGTTCGACCGCCCTTCGCCGTTTCGGACCGTTGCCGTGCCCGCCGACATCCAGGCCCTGTTTCTCGACCGCGACGGCACGCTGATCGAAGACCGGCACTTCGTCGGTGCCGTCGATCAGGTGACCCTGATCCCGGGCACCCGCGAGGCCCTCGCCCGGCTCCTCCACGCCGGCACCAGGCTCTTCATCCTCACGAACCAGTCGGGGGTCAACCGCGGCTATTTCACGCTCGCCGACGTGGAGGCCGTGAACCGCCGAATGATCGACCTGCTCGGCCTCGGCCCCGCCCCCTTCACGCGAATCTGCATCGCCCCCGAGCGGCCCGACGAGCCGTCCCGCTACCGCAAGCCGTCGCCCTGTTTCATCGAGGAGATGCTGGCCGAGCACGGCATTCCCACGGCCGCGAGCTGGATGATCGGCGACCGGCCGAGCGACTGGGAGGCGGGCCTCGCGGCGGGCGTTCGCGTGGCGGCGATCACGACGGCCGCGACGCAGGCCGAGTGGGATGCCCGGCGGCGTGAACTGGGCATCCGCGGCTACGCGAGCCTTCTCGACTGGCTCGACGACGCAGCGGGCTGACGGCGCGAAAAGGCACGCACTCAGCGAGGGGCTGCCCGTGCCCCGGGGGGCCGGCGTATGCCGCCAAGCGAAGCCACGATGGCGAAGCGCCGGCGGCATCCGAGTGAGCGGATGCCACGAGGGCATCCGCGAACGTCCGGCGACGGGGCACGGACAGCCCCTCGCCCCACGAACGGGCTTGCACGACCGAGCCGCAGCTCACGCCCGCTGGCGGTCGATCGCATCGACAACGTACGACGCGAACGGCAGCGAGCACGTCCAGCCCGGCGAGACGGCATTGAGCACGTGCATCGATCGGGCGTCGCCCTCGATCACGAAATCCATCTCGAGCTTCCGCGTGCGGATGTCGAGCAGCTGGGCGCGGATTCCCGCCCTGCCCCACCGCCGCCAGTGCTCGGGCCTCACGTCCGTCGCCAACTCGCCCGCGAGGGCCACCAGATGCCGGCGGCGATACTTCCGCATCTCTTCGACCGCGAGCCGGCGAAACTCGAAGCCTGCCGAGAAGAGCAGGCCGCACTGGAGGGCCGCGATCTCGGCGAGGTCGCGGGCGTCGAAGCCGGCGAGCCCCGCATACTGTTCCCGCCAGAAGGCCGGGATCGCCGTGGGCCCGATCTTCGCGTGGCCATCCACCGTGACGGTGAAATGAACGCCGAGAAACGGGTTCCGCAGGTCGGGCACCGGATAGATGTTGGTGCGAAACTGGCCTCCCGCGTCGTCGCCGTAGAGGTAGAGCCCCTTGAAGGGCAGGATGCGGTACCGCTCGGAGAAGCCGTACTGCCGCGCGATGCGGTCGGCGTGCAGGCCGGCGGCGTTGACGACATAGCCGGCCCGCCACGTCGTACGTGCCGACTCCACCTCGTCGCCGCGGCGGCGGCGGAATCCGTCGACGAGGGCGAAGGCGATCCCCTCATGCTCCGCGTCACCCCGCATCGCCGTGAGCACCGCGCCGGGATCGGCCGTCGCCGTGGCGGGCGACCAGATCGCCCGCTCGCAGGTCTTCACGCGCGGCTCGATCCGCTTTGCCTCCGCCTCGCTGATGCTCTCGAGCCCGACCCCGTTGGCGGCCCCGCGGC
>Ga0315904_10008144_pt1 | contig 13905 bp, 10 predicted proteins | sample LakEriMetagenome_6_FD_203529 | JGI IMG/M metagenome (GOLD analysis project Ga0315904, IMG submission 203529) | Freshwater fungal communities from buoy surface, Lake Erie, Ohio, United States - Buoy 12 MA120 | ecosystem: Environmental > Aquatic > Freshwater > Lake | place: USA: Lake Erie, Ohio... | reverse complement strand
CATGATCGGCTCGAGGATCACGGGCTTCGCGTTGCGGAAGCCGTCTTTGAAGCCCATCGAGCCGGCGATCTTGAAAGCCATTTCGTTCGAGTCGACATCGTGGTACGAACCATCGAACAACGTGACCTTCACATCGACGACGGGATAGCCCGCGATGACGCCGGTATCGACGGCTTCTTTGATGCCCTTGTCGACAGCCGGGATGAACTCGCGGGGCACAGTGCCGCCCACGATTCCATTGACGAATTCGTAGCCCTTACCGAGCTCGTTCGGTTCGATCTTGAGCCACACGTGACCATATTGGCCGCGGCCGCCAGACTGACGCACGAACTTGCCTTCGGCCTCGATGGTGCCGCGGATGGTTTCGCGGTACGCGACCTGCGGCTTGCCGACATTAGCCTCGACCTTAAACTCGCGCTTCATGCGATCGACGATGATTTCGAGGTGCAGCTCGCCCATGCCCGAGATGATCGTCTGACCCGACTCAGGATCGGTATGCACGCGGAACGACGGATCTTCTTTCGCGAGACGTTGCAGCGCGAGACCCATCTTTTCCTGGTCGACCTTCGTCTTAGGCTCAACCGCCACCGAGATCACGGGGTTCGGAAACACCATTTTCTCGAGCGTGATGACTTTGTCTTCCGAGCAAAGAGTGTCGCCCGTGATGACATCTTTGAGGCCGACGGCGGCCGCGATATCACCGGCACGCACTTCCTTGATTTCGGAGCGGTCGGAGGCATGCATCTGCAGCAGACGGCCGATGCGCTCGGTATTCGACTTCGTCGGCACGTAAACCGCGTCACCCGAACTCAACACGCCCGAATAGACGCGGAAGAAGGTGAGATTGCCGACGAACGGATCGTTCAGGATCTTGAACGCGAGCGCCGCAAACGGCGCGTCGTCATTGGCACTGCGCGAGGCCACTTCACCGTCATCATCGACACCCTTCACTGGAGGAACATCGATGGGAGATGGCATGAACTCGACGACGGCGTCGAGCAAAGCCTGCACGCCCTTGTTCTTGAACGCACTGCCGCACATGCACAGCACGATCTCGTTGCGCCAGGCGCGCGCACGCAGCCCGGCCTTGATTTCCTTGAGCGAGAGTTCTTTCCCCTCGAGATATTTGTTCATCAAAGTTTCGTTGGCTTCAGCCGCCGCTTCGATCATCAGCGTACGGTAGGCTTCGGCATCTGCGCGCATCCCCTCTGGGATATCGCGGTACTCGAAGTTCATACCCTGCGTTTCTGCGTCCCAGTAGATCGCCTGCATGCGCAGCAGATCGACCACGCCTTCGAAGTCGTCCTCGGCGCCGATCGGCAACTGGGTCGGCACCGGATTGCCACGCAAACGAGTTTTGATCTGCTCGACACAGCGCAGGAAATTCGCGCCCGAGCGATCCATCTTGTTGACGAACGCGATGCGCGGCACGCCATACCGATTCATCTGGCGCCACACCGTCTCCGATTGAGGCTGCACACCGGCAACCGCGCAGAACAGGGCTACCGCCGAATCGAGCACACGCAAGGACCGCTCGACTTCGATGGTGAAGTCGACATGCCCAGGCGTATCGATGACGTTGATGCGATATTCCGGAAAGGACTTATCCATTCCCTTCCAGAAGCAGGTGGTCGCTGCGGAGGTGATCGTGATGCCACGCTCCTGCTCCTGCTCCATGTAGTCCATGACGGCAGCACCGTCGTGCACTTCACCGATTTTGTGCGATACACCCGTGTAAAAAAGAATGCGCTCGGTCGTCGTCGTCTTCCCGGCGTCGATGTGCGCCGAGATTCCGATGTTCCGGTAGCGTTCTATGGGTGTTGCACGCGCCATGGCGGATCTGACGCAGGAGAAACCCTGCGGAATCGATTACCAGCGGTAGTGCGCGAAAGCCTTGTTGGCTTCGGCCATACGATGCGTGTCTTCACGCTTGCGAACGGCAGCGCCGCGGTTCTCCGAGGCTTCGAGCAACTCGTGCGCAAGACGGAAAGCCATGGACTTCTCGCTGCGGGCACGCGCGGCTTCGATCACCCAACGCATGGCGAGCGTCTGGCGACGCGGAGCGCGAACTTCGACGGGCACCTGATAGGTAGCACCACCGACGCGACGCGACTTCACTTCGACGACCGGCTTGACGTTATCGAGAGCCTGCGAGAGCAGCGCGATGGCATCGCCACCCTGCTTACCAGTCTTCTCGGAGATGCGATCGATCGCACCGTAAATGATGCGCTCGGCAGCAGACTTCTTGCCGCTCTTCATGACGACGTTCATGAACTTGGCGAGCATGTCGCTGTTGAATTTCGGGTCCGGCAGGATGTGGCGGACGGGGGCTTGTGCACGACGTGACATCGATTAACTCCTAAGCCTTATTTCTTCGGGCGCTTAGCGCCGTACTTCGAGCGACTCTGCTTGCGGTCATTGACGCCGGCGCAATCGAGCGTGCCGCGAACCGTGTGGTAACGCACACCCGGCAGATCTTTCACACGACCACCGCGGATGAGCACCACCGAGTGCTCCTGCAGGTTGTGCCCCTCACCACCGATGTAGGAGGTGACTTCGAAACCGTTGACCAGGCGCACGCGGCAAACTTTGCGCAGCGCCGAGTTCGGCTTCTTAGGGGTAGTGGTGTAAACGCGGGTGCAAACACCGCGCTTCTGGGGGGCAGCGCCGAGAGCGGGCACCTTCGTCTTTTCAGCACGGGTGCGGCGCGGGGCGCGAATCAGCTGACCTGTCGTGGCCATGCAGTCTCCAAGTCTTCAGCGTTGCGAAAAATCAATTACAGCTGGACAGGAGACGTCGCTCGCAAGATCCGCAAAAACATCTACCGGCAGCGTTGAAACTGGGGCAGAGAACCCGGACCTACGACCGACAGCTCGACGACCGGCTGCGGCGGGCGAGCTTCCGAGACAACCCGGGCCACCCCCTCGCGGGGGCGGCCCGGAATCTTGAAAGCCGCTGTTTCACGGAACCCCAGCCCGGAGGCTAAGGACCGATAAAGGCCGCGGATTCTAGGAAGGCATCCGCGGCCTGTCAACGGTTAAAGGGGCTATCAGAACCGATACTTGATGCGCGCACCCCAGCTGCCCGGGCGATCCAGGAACTGGAACGGACCCAAAGCCGACATCGGGTAGGCCTTATCGGCACAGTTGCGGCAGTCGATCGCGGCCGTCAGACCCGGCACGTTTTCGAAGCGCAGCGACACACCGGCGTTGATGTAGGTCTGCTTGCCAGACCAGGTGCCGTTGGTCGATGCGGGGCTGCCCGTCGTGCCGATGGCGTACTCGTCGCTGGTGTTGAAGCCGAAGCTCGGAATATAGGTGATCGCACCCGAGGTGAACTCGTAGCTCGCGTTCATGCTGATCGTGTAATCCGGTGCACGCACCGGCTCTGCGATCTGACCGAACTGATCGACGAAGTTCGCGTTACAGGCCGGAGCGCCTTGGAACGAACCGGTCGGGTTCGCGCGGCACACAGCCGCCTGATCCAACACGCGCTGGCTGATGCTGACGTACTTCGCGTTCTGCATACCGAGGCCAGCCGTGATGTTCAGACCATCGATCGGCACCCAGGTGGCATCGATTTCGATGCCGTAGTTCTCGAGGTCCGCCGGGTTGGTGGTCGTCGAGATCTGCAGACCGTTCACATCGATACGGGCCGGGATCTGGATGTCGTCCGTCATCGAGTAGAACGCAGTGGCGTTCAAGCGCACGCGGTTGTCGAACAGATCGGCACGGGTGCCGAACTCATACGACCACACGGTTTCCGGCTCGAACGGGATGAACGCGTTGTTCGCAGTCGCGCGAGCCGGCCAACCGCCCGACTTGAAGCCGCGGGTCGCCGACACGAAGAACATCACGTCATCCGAAACGTCGTACTGCAGCGCAACGCGCGGCGTCCACACCTGCTCATTGAGCGTCAGCGGGATATTGGCGGCAGCAATCGCAGCGGTCGAGAGGGCAGCGCCGGTTGCACCGATGTTGCGCTCAATCGAGAAGTCCTTGGTCTCCTCGGTGTAGCGGATACCTGCCGTCACGGTGAAGACGTCGTTGAGCTTGAAGTCGCCCTGACCATACACGGCGTAGGTCTCGAGACCATTCTTCATGGTTCGGTCAGCCGCAACCGTGAAAGCACCGGTCGCCGCGTTGCTATTGCCGTTGGCGAAATCGGTGACGTTGTCCTCATTCATGTAGTAGAGGCCGGTCGTCCAGTTCAAGCGGCCAGACTGGCCGTTGAGCTTGATTTCCTGCGAAAACTGCTCGTGATCACCCATGTTGATGAGCGGCGTAAACCCACGGCTGTTCGTAGCACGCGGCAACTCACCACCCGAGTCGACGAGGAAGTCGTGATCCGTGTCACGGAAGCCCGTGATCGCAGTCAACGTGACATCGTTGTTGAGTTCGCTGGTAACGATCAACGTGGCAGCACGCGTCGCCGCCTCGTTGCCGAGCGGCAAGCTGGCCTTGGCACCCGTGATGACGCCGACCAACGAACCCTGCGTGATCTTGTTGTTGACGATGCGGTTACCGTCGGAGTTTTCGACGTTCAAGAAGTTCGTGTTGCGATCGTCCACGTACTCGCCGATGAAATCGATGGTGACACCATCAACCGGGAGAAAGCGGATGTCGGCACGCAGACCCGAGGCATCACGATCGTTGAGGTAATCGCCGGTCGAAACCTGCAAGGCGTAGCCATCGTCCTTGACGCGGTAAGCCGAGAACTTGGTCAACAGGCGATCACTGATCGGCAAGTCGATCGAGGTGCGCGCCGTCCAAAGACCGAAGCGACCGATACCGGCCTCGACGTAGCCCTTGAGCTCTTCGCTCGGCTTCTTCATGACGACGTTGATTGCACCACCGGTCGTGTTACGACCGAACAGCGTGCCCTGCGGACCGCGCAGCACTTCGATGCGCTCGACGTCGAACAGGCTGAAGTTGTTGTGGTTCTGGCGAGCGACGTAGACGTCGTCGACATAGGTGCCGACCGGCAGATCGAACGTAGCGATGGATTCGCCGTTGCCGATACCGCGGATGTAGAGCGAGCTCGAGGTGCCAACACCGACGTTGGAGTTACCCGTCAAGTTCGGAATGTTGCGCACGAGGTCGTAGGTGTTGAACACCTGACGCTGCTCAAGCTGATCGGCCGTGAACGCCGTGATGGCGATAGGCACGTCCTGCAGGCTCTGCTCGCGGCGCTGAGCAGTGACCGTGATCTCTTCCAAACCGCCAGACGCATCTTGGTCTTGTGCGGTTGCCGTGGCAGCGGCCGTCAAAGCGGCGGCAGCCAACACCCACTTAGCATGTTGCATATTTGTCACAACTCCATTGCCAAAAAACTACAGACACAACCACTGATCGTCTTACATCGATAACGACTCTGCAATACCCCCGCCAACTGCCGGACATCAAAACCAGCTGAAATTGAACGAGATACTGATACGCGGAGTCTTGGAGGGGTTCGGCCGCACCTCGTGGCGCAACCAACTTTCAAAAAGCACGACCTGCCCGACCTTGGCTGCCACCGTATGCCAGGGTCGGAGGGACTCCGGCGCATCCGCCCGCCGAGGCGGTGCCGCCATGTAGCGATCCAGACGCGGATCTTCGAACTTCAGGCCCGAAGCGCCACTTGGCGTGCGCACGTAATACGTGCCGCTGATGGTCGATAGCGGATGCAAGTGCAGGCTGTGTACGACGCCTTGCGGCATCACGTTCACCCAGCAATCGGTCATGGAGAGCGCTCGACCCTCGAGATCGAGAGCCAGAGATTTGGCGTACGTTCGCACGTGGGCTGTAAGGGCCCGCTCGAGCTTGGCGAACGTCGGCGAGAGCTGCTGCATGCGACATAGCGAACCATAAGACGTATAGCCGCCGGGATAGTTGCGCGCCGACCAACGCTGACCAGCGACATCGTCGATCTGCAATTGCGAGCACTCGGCGAGTAAGCGCCGATTCAAATCGCTGCTGCCGCCTCGTTGCAGCGGCGCGACGTACAACAACGTTGGAAACAAGGAACGAACGCGGGAATTCATTTGGCGGACTTGGGCTCGGGCCTGCCGGTATAACTGCGCAACAACAGGAATCGCACCAGACGCGGGAAATGCCGCGACAAGAAAACGATGATCTTGCCGTGACCGGTGACGACAATTTCCGCCTTGCCATGCTCGACGCCGCGCACGATCTCGCGTACCGCAACATCCGTTGGCACACGCAGCCAACCCGGCACCGGATCCGGCGCATCCTCCTGCAATTGACCGCGGTTGTCGGTGCGGCGAATGTCGGAATCGACAAATCCCGGCGAGACCAAGGTCACGCCGATACCGTCGCGACGCAAATCGCCGCGCAACGATTCCGATAGCGCGCGCACGGCGAATTTGCTCATGGCATAAGCGGACGCGGACGGTGCGGCGACGTGACCCGCCACACTGCCGACGAGCACGATCCGCCCTCTGCTCACGCGCAATACATCGAGAGTTTCGTAGATGGTCCGTAGCAAACCAAAGACATTGGTCTCGAACTGCCGGCGATAGTCTTCAAGGCTCAAGCGCTGCAAGGATCCGGCAACGCCGAAACCCGCGTTTGCATAAACGAGATCGATAGCAACACCGCGCGATGAGAATTCTTTGACGACCCGCACGATGTCACCCTCGATGGTGACGTCACCGACGTGTACGCTGACCTCAGCGCCGGCGGCGCGCAACTCGGTCGCCAGAGCTTCGAGGCGCTCAAGGCGCCGCGCCACCAGCGCCAAACGTGCGCCACGCCGCGCATATTCGCGCGCCAAACCTTCGCCGATGCCCGACGAGGCGCCCGTAATCAAAACCGTCATCGTCATTCGAATACTCCACGTCGATGAGCGGCACGCCAAAGCAGTGCGCCGCCCAGCACTAATAAAAACCACGGATCCATCGCACCACCACCGCCGCCGGAACCTTCTGCTCCGGGCGCTGTCGGCGCACTCGGTGGGGTGGTCACAGGCGGCGCGAAACTCAATTCGTTCGGGCAAGCAGACCCTGCCACGACCTGCGGACTGTCGCTGCTGGCCGTCGTCGCCGTGACATTGACCAGCGCCGTATCGCGCGCACCCTGATTATCGGTGACGGTCAACTGCAATTGCAGGGTTCCGCTCGTCGGCGGTAACACAGTCGCCGAGGCGGTGTTAGCTCCCGCGACGAGCGCACCACCCGATCCGGTTGCAAGCACAGTCCAAGCATAAGCTTGCAGGTTTCGCCCACAGGATGCCGTCGATGCATTCGCTTGCAGAGTCGCATTCTGGCCTGCCGCGACGCTGGCCGGCGCGACGATCACCGCGAGCGGCCGACGAGCCTGCTCGAGTGCGCCGACTGCATCGACCATGCCGGCACCGCAGGCTGCACTCGTGCACGCGCACTCGGCTGTTTGGCGATCATTGGTGTTACTGGGATTACGACAGACCGGGATCCCGCTGACAGCCGGATAGGCTCTAGCACCGGCGCGCAGTCGCTCGGTGATCTCCGCGCTCGGAAGAGTCGCATTGACCGAGACCATCAACGCTGCCACACCTGCTACGAGCGGTGCCGAAAAACTCGTACCTACGTTGAAATTGAATTGATCCGTGTAGCCATGCGCACCGGGCACCGTGACACCGAGATTGGTGGTGGTGTCGATCGAATACAGACAGGGTTCGTTAGCGCCGGTGTTGACGCAGTTACCGCCCGGCGCTCCGATCGTCGCATTGGCACCCAGACTGCTGAAACCCACTTTGGTACCGGCATGACGTAATGCGACGACCGACACCACACCCTGGCAACTCGCCGGCGCGGCAACCGGCCCCGATTCATTACCAGCCGACGCCACGATCACGACGCCGCTGCGCACAAGTTCGTCGATCACCGCTTGATAAGAGGCAGGACAACGATCCTCGGACCCTAAACTGAGATTGAGTATTCGCGCAGGGTTCGGGTTCGCGGGAACGCCCGTGACACCGAGTCCACCAGCCCATCGCATGCCCGCGAGGATGTCCGAGTCGTAGCCTCCACATTTTCCGAGCACCCGCACCGGCAGGATCCACGGCCGCCAAGTTAGGCCGGCAATACCCGCACTATTATTTGATCTCGCACCGATGAGACCGGCCACGCGCGTACCGTGCCAGGAGGATTCATCCTGCGCTTCGCAGTTGTCGTCAAAGATAGGCAGGGCGGCCTCGCTCGTCGTCACCCAATCGCCTGGATCGGATGCATCCGCATCGCGTCCATCACCGTCGTTGGCCGAGGTGAACTTCCCATCGGAGTCGGCCGAGACGAAATCATATCCCGGCAGTAACCGACCGCCGCTCGCCGCACGCTCGAGATCGGGGTGCTCGTAACGAATACCGGTATCGAGTACCGCCACGATGATGCCCGCACTGCCCGCGCTCGAATCCCACGCACTTTCCGCCCGCAAAGCCGAGGCCTGCGCGGCCCTCAAATACCATTGGCCCGCATAGAGAGGATCGTTCGGGACGGCATGCGCATAGCGACGGCGATCGGGCTCGGCAAAAGCCACCTGCGGATCCGACCGCAAGCTCGACAGCGCCGTTTCGACATTGCTCACCGTAGCCGGCATCGCGAGCCTCACGACTGCGAGCCCGTCCCCCAGTCGATCGACCGCCCGCAGAGGCAAATCGACACGACCAGACAGGGCCGAGATCTCGGCATGCATGGCAGCGGTATCGGCGAGGGTATCGGTGCGAAATCCGACGATGACCCGATCCGTCACACCACCGCGACTCGAGGGCGCCGATCGCGCCGGTTGATATTCGGCGAGTGCGACGGGCATCGCGACCATAGTCCAAGCCACGACTGCCAGCACCGCCGTGACCCAACGATCAGAAAATCTCGAATGCACGCTAGCACTCCGCACGATGGTGGCCGTGTTTGACACGCAACGGTTGACAGCCAAAGGACAAGGCGCAAGATAGCAAAAAGACCGACGGGGGTAGGTCCGATGAGACGACAGTCTTGCATGGCTATTGGCCTCGCTTTCCTCATGGTAAGCGCCCTGCACGCGAGCGAGCCACGCTCGAACACGCCCTTGCCTGATGCCGACGCGCGCACGCTCTACACCCTGGGCCAGCTGATCTCCCGCACGCTCGAGAGTTTCGCGCTCACGCCAGACGAATTGAAATACGTCGGCATGGGTCTCGAAGATGGCGTGTTGCAGCGCGAACCGCGGGTGGATCTCGCCGCTGAAGCCCCTCGCTTGCACGAGATGCAATCGGCCCGGCGCGCCGCCACGGCCGCGGTGGAGAAGGACCGCGCGCTGGAACACGTCGCCAACGTTTCGGCCAATCCGGAGAGCATCCGTCACGCCAACGGTCTGATCGTGGAACCTTTGAAATCGGGTTCGGGCGATATGCCATCGAGCACGGATCACGTCAGCGTCCACTACGTCGGCCGTTTGGTGGATGGCACCGTGTTCGATAGCTCCCTCGCGCGTGGCGAACCGGCAACCTTCCCGGTCAAAGGCGTCATCGCTTGCTGGAATCAAGCGTTGCCAACCTTGCGCGTCGGTACGCGAGCGAGACTCACCTGCCCGCCGGAGCTCGCCTATGGCGATCGTGGTCTGCCACCTGCGATTCGTCCGGGCGCCACGCTGATTTTCGAACTGGAACTGCTTGGTATTGTCCGCTGAGGTAATTTATGTTGTTACGTCGTCTGAGTCTCATCGTCGCTCTCTTGGCCCCCGTCTACGGCTATGCCCAAATGGGCGCACCCGCTCCGAAGAGCGAAACTGCCCAGAAAATCGAAAAGGCTCTCGCCAGCCCCATCCGCAGCGACGACGAACGGGCGCGCGATGCCCGCGAGCGCAAACCCGTACAGACTCTCGATTTCTTTGGTCTCAAGCCGAATATGACGGTCGTCGAGCTGATGCCCGGCGCCGGCTGGTACACCAAGATCCTCGGGCTCACACTCGCAGAACAGGGCAAGCTGTACGTGACACTCGGCGCCGGACGAATTGCTCCGCGCCTCAAGGAGTGGGGTCTCGACAAGGTCGAGTACGTCGACGACAAAACCGTGATGAAGGCCGCTCCGGGCACGATGTCGATGCAAGCCGAGTCGATCAAACTGCCCGTCAATAATGTCGACATGGTGTTGACCTTCCGCAACCTGCACAACTTCAACGCCGAAAGCCGCGCGATGCTGCACCGCGCCGTCTTCGATGCGCTAAAGCCAGGCGGCGTCTATGGCATCGTTGATCACACCCGCCGGCACAACGAGCCGACTACGCGCGAGAATTGGCGTCGTATCGACCCCGTGCTCGTTATCAAAGAAATCTTGGATGCTGGCTTCGTCTTCGATGGCTTTGCCGATCTGCACTATCGTCCGGACGACGAACTGCGCTACGACACGCAGCGACCCACAGTCGCAGGCTACAGTGATCGGTTCACGTTCCGCTTCCGCAAGCCCGCACCTTGAAGCTCTACATCGCCAACAAGAACTACTCTTCGTGGTCCTTGCGGCCATGGGTGCTGATGCGTGAGCTCGGAATTCCGTTCGAGGAGCATCTCGAGCCCTTCGGTGAAGATGCAGCTGAGATGCACGAACGCTTTAGTCGCTTCTCACCTAGCGCCAAAGTGCCTTGCTTGCATGATGGCGAACTGCGCATCTGGGATTCGCTCGCGATCGTCGGGCACTTGGCCGAGCGTTACCCTCAGGTTTGGCCGCGCGATCCGGTGGCACGTGCCTATGCGCGCAGTGCTACTGCCGAGATGCACTCGAGCTTTGGCGCGCTTCGCCGTCACTGCAGCATGACCTGCGGGCAGCGTGTCGTTTTGCGTGAGCGCCCACTCGACCTGCAAGCCGATATCGCGCGGCTGCAAGCCCTTTGGACGATGGGTCTCTCTCGCTTCGGCGGCCCATTCCTCGCCGGCGCCGAGTTCACCGCGGTGGACGCGTTCTACGCACCCGTCGCGTTTCGTCTGCAGACCTACAACATCTCGCTTGATGATCGGTGCGATGCCTACGCGGCAAACTTGCGCGCACTACCAGCGATGCGCGAATGGTACGCGGCCGCCTTGGTCGAGCCATGGCGTGAACCCGCGCACGAAGAATCGATCACCGCCGTGGCCGCGTCGATCATCGATCTTCGAACCGCAAACTGAACGAAAGGCCTCACATCTCCGGCTTGGCGGACTGACGCGGCGTGATCGCGCAGTTGGCGAGTATCCACTTGAGATTCAGCGCGATGCGCTCGGTCTGCGGATCGGTGAAAGCGTAGGCGTGTTCCTTCACGCTCCCATCGGCGAGCTTTTCGAGCACCGATAGCACCATCGAGTTGCGATTGAAGTAGTCGTTCGCTTCGTTGAGCACGTGCCAAGTCACGGCGCGCAGTTGCAAACCGAGCTCTCGCGGCGTCGCTTCATCGCTCTTGAACCAGTACATACCGCCCTTGTCATGCAAGGTGATGTTGTCGTATCGCTTGAAGGGAATGTCTCGACCACCGCCCACGCCCGGAATGTCCGCATAACAATGAAAGTCGCGCGAGCGCTCGAGCCAATAAGGCTCACCCGACGCCACTCCGGTGATCCGACGACCGGTCTTGATCACCCACTTGTGATCGTGTAACCACAGACTGCTCTTGGCGATCGAGATCTCATTATCCGTACGAACTCGCTGACCTTCCCAATCGAACTCGCAACGGCCCGGTGCCTGAACACCGCGGAAGTGGTCTGCGCGCCGCTTGAATAAGTAATCACAACCCTCGGTCCGGCGTAACTGCGCAGGCGTCAGCGTCGCAAACTCCGTCTCCGTGATCTCCCCTTGCATACGCAAGTGGTGCTGCATCGTCACTTCATCACTCGCGGGACCCGCCTGCAGACTCGCGATACGCCACGATCGTTGTGGGCCGTTCGGCGTCTGCACTTCGTTAATCCACAGATAGGCGTAGCGACCAAATGCGGGGGCATCGATCCTGCGGATCGTGGTCGACATGCGCACGTGCTGATCATCCGCTGCGAGCTTGCGACGTTGATCGAAGTAATGTTGGTTCGCGTTGTCGTAATGCCCTGGCAAGAGTTCAGCCATGATGCGCAGGTTACGTTCGCCTGCGGTCGAGTCCTGCCCTTGCGCGTAGAGGTCCGGGGTGATGACCGCCAACAAACACCACGTCAGCCACGCTGCCGAACGCGAAATGCGGTTTTTTTGCATGTGGTTTTTTTGCATGTGACGAGCCCCCTATTACTCCGCATGATGCACGAGCTCGATGGGCTGTGCGAACATGCGGCATGCGTCTATTCAAGTTCGTCCACACCGCGATCCTCCCCCTGCTTTGCGCGTTGCTGCTTACCATCACGGCCCGCGCCGATGTGGCTGCGATCGCTGCACCCGATCGGCCCGCTGCCACCGTCGCCGAACAGGTCTTGCGCTCTGGTGGCAATGCCGTCGATGCCGCGGTAGCCGTTGGCTTCGCACTTGCGGTCACTTTTCCCGAAGCAGGCAATCTCGGTGGAGGTGGCTTCGCCACGCTCCACATCGAAGGCGAGTCGAATTTCCTCGATTTTCGCGAGAAGGCGCCCGCGGCAGCCACACGCGATATGTATCTCGATGCAGATGGCAAAGTCATCCCACAACTGAGCCTCATCGGACATCGCGCGTCGGGCGTACCCGGCACGGTAGCGGGACTGTGGGAACTGCATCGTCGATATGGCAGTCGACCATGGCCCGAGCTTCTCGCGCCGGCCATCCGTCTAGCAAAGGACGGCTTCATACCCGATGCGAAGCTCGTCCGTCTCGTCCGTGAGGCCGAAGAGGATTACGCTGGTAAAACCAACTTCCAGCGCTACTTTGGCGAGCTCAAAGAAAACGCCCTATTTAAGCAGCCGCAGCTCGCGGCGACACTCGAGCGCATCGCCAAGCACGGGTCCGATGGCTTCTACCGCGGTGACACAGCCAAGCTCGTCGAAACCGAAATGCAGCGCGGCCAAGGACTCATCACCGCGACTGATCTGGCAGCCTATCGACCCGTTTGGCGCAAGCCTTTGATCAGCCAATGGCGCAACTACACGCTCGTCACGCCGCCGCCGCCGAGCTCGGGCGGCATTGCACTCATCCAGTATCTGCGCATGAAGGACTTGTTGGCAGATCAATTCCGAGGCGTACCGCATAACTCGACCCGATATGTGCACCTCGTCGCAGAGATCTCCAAACGTGTATTTGCCGATCGAGCCGAATACTTGGGCGATCCAGACTTCGTCAAGGTACCCGTCGACCGACTGATCGACTCGGATTACCTGCGTCGGCGCACGCAAGAAATCAATTTGACGACACCCTCGCTTCCGCAGACCGTGAAGCCAGGACTCGGCGAATCGCTAGAGACTACCCACTACTCGATCATCGACGGCAAGGGCAACGCCGTCTCGCTCACCTACACGCTCAATGGTAGTTTCGGCAGTGGCGTCGTCGTCGAAGGTGCGGGTTTCTTGCTGAACAACGAGATGGACGATTTCAGCACCAAACCCGGCCAACCGAATTTGTATGGCGTCGTCGGCGGCACCGCCAATGCGATTGCCCCAGGCAAGCGCATGCTCTCCTCAATGACCCCGACGATTCTGCTCGAAGGCGCTGCGGTTCGCGGCATCTACGGAACACCCGGAGGATCTACGATTTTTCCGGCGGTCTTCCAGACGATCGTCAATCTCAAAGATTTCGGCATGACCCCAGAACAAGCGATATCGGCGCCTCGCTTCCAGCACCAACTGCTACCACCCAATCTGATCGTCTACAGCCGTTGCTGCGTGCTAGCGGAAACCACACGCAACGAGTTGACTGCAATGGGCTATCGAGTCGAGAAAAGTCCTTGGGAATTCGGTGACATGCAGATCATCGAGATCGATGCGAACGGCCGGCCGATGCCGGCCTCCGATCCGCGCGGTCGCGGCGAGAGTCGCGTTATC
>Ga0315904_10008143_pt1 | contig 13905 bp, 16 predicted proteins | sample LakEriMetagenome_6_FD_203529 | JGI IMG/M metagenome (GOLD analysis project Ga0315904, IMG submission 203529) | Freshwater fungal communities from buoy surface, Lake Erie, Ohio, United States - Buoy 12 MA120 | ecosystem: Environmental > Aquatic > Freshwater > Lake | place: USA: Lake Erie, Ohio... | reverse complement strand
CGCGACCACTTCGCCAACACTCTCATATGGATTTGTGCCGGCGCCAACTTGGCCAACATTTTGATCTAACCATTTTTTAACTTCATCTGTTTTTGGCAAAACAGTACCGCTTTGGAAGCCACGAAGAAACGCATCTAGCTTGCCTTCTCCGGCCCCTCGCTTAAATATTTCTGTGATGCCATACGTCAGAGCTTCAAGTTCACCAGGCAAGCCTACAAAACCCTGCAGTAAACCTTTACCCGTTGCAGCCAACATATCAGCCATGCCTGCCACGGGCTCTGTGATATCGCGGAGACTAGGCGGGCGAAACTGAACTCCTGCGCGTCCAACGCGCACAGTAGGGCCGGCATCGGTTACCGTTTCAGATGGGCCTGCGGCCAACATGACGGGCCGGCCCACCGGCACCATCTCGCCATAAGGCGTGCGGTAGTAGACCACCTGGCCGTCGTCGGTGTCCTCGGTGATCACCTCATCATCATCGCCTTCTGCGGCACGCTCAAGTAAACCCTGACGCACACCAGAAGTGGTGATGTAGGCATCGGCCATGTAGATGTCTTCGATGGTCGGCTGCTTGCTTCTCATTGCGTGGCCTCCGTTTTTACTTTGGCTTTGTTGGCGCGATACTCTTGCACAGCTGCGCGTGCATTGTTGATATTAATAGGATTGGCCTTGGCTTTTACCGCAGCCGCGATTGCCTTTTCTACTGCCGCATCGTTCGTCAAATCTACGCCTTGCAATTGCGGAATACTTAGCACCGCCTGCGCCTGATTGCCATTGGCTGCAGTTGAAAAGGCCTTGGACATTCCAGCACCAGCTTGCTGTGACAACGCCGTGCCTTTTTCTCTGATCTGCACGGGGGTGGGCAGCCGACCTTGTGCGTCCGGTGTGCGCGCAAACATATACAGCTCTGTCACCAGCGCGTTGCGGGTGGCAGTCGCCAGCTGTCTGGCATCGGCGCTCTTTAGCTCTGGAGGCAGGTTTTCAGACTGGATGCCAACAGCCAGGCCAATCATTTTTACGCCATAGCTCACATCATCGTTCGGGTTGCTTAGCTGACCTAACAGCTGCTTTTTGGTTTCCCGAGTCAAAGGTGCAGACAGAATTTCAGAATCCGTGGCAAGCCCCAAAGAAACGCGCTGCGTCAAGCGAGAGAAAGCACCGAGGTCATCACGTTGAACCCCGGCTGCGTCGTCGCTATTCATAAAGTCACGCGCTTTTTTTATTGTTTCAGGCGACACAGGCAGTTCTGCTAATTGCGTAAATAATTGTTTGTGCAGCTTAGGATCAGTGCTGGTGTACATCCGGCGCAGCAGCGCTTCGCCTTGATTTGTAGAATCCACAAAACTTAGCTCTATTGCGTTTTTGCGAGCCGTGGCTGCTTTTAAAAAAGTGTCGTCAATTTTTTGCAATCCATCCGGATCATTTTTTAGCAAGTATTCAACATGGGGCTTTAGCCGGCCAACATCTCCAGAAAACAACTTTGCCCTGGCCGCCCGAGGATCTCGAAGGTTTTCTTCAGTCAGCATGAATTTTTCAAGCACATTGATGCGAGCCTCACGAACAGCATCATTTGCGTCTTTGCCGTACTGCGCCTGTAGTGCAGGATCAGCCAAAAGCATTGAAGCATTGTTGACGTTTGAGCGAAACACCCGGCTGTGTATGAGATCAAAATTTTCAGGATCTGCATCAGCTTGCGAAAACAAAAGCCCTTTTTTGTTTTGAAAGTCTTGCAAGAATTTGACTTTCATTTGCTCCTGCGACCGCTTAACGTGTTCGTTTAGGGCTTGCTTGTATACGCTGTTGCCACTGGTCGCCATAGTGGCTCGAAACTTGTACGCGGCCTCTGGATCAATTTGGGACAGGGTGCGACCGAGTCCGTCAGTCATGGTCTGGATTTGCTCCAGAATTTGTGTGCTGTCGGCTTGGCCTAGCTTGACCTTCTCAAGCATCTCAACCAGCTTGGCATTGCCTTCCATCTCAAACTGCTGAGATAGCTGCAAAGCGCGGGACTTGCGGACAGCCTGCTGGAACACACTGAGCGGGTTGCCGCCCAGATTCAAGTCGTCTAGCCTGCCGTTTTTGGCGGCCTCAATTTGCTCTGGTGTCGGCGGGTTATCGGCGGCAAACTGCAGGCCTTCTTTTTCGCGCTGCCGGAATGCCTCGCCAAATAGGTTGGCGCTCATACGGTCAAGCGCCTCCGCAATCTGACCAGCGCCCTGTGCCGCAACACGCGGGCCGATGAAGTTCACCTCACCAACACCCACGCGCTGCATGGCTGAAGAGCCTGGTGCGCGGATCTCCACGCGGCCTGATTCAATGCGTCCGGTTGCCATGGTCTTAGTCCCCTCCTGAGCCGGTGCGCCGCCATTCTGCAAGCGGATCTTTTACCATTCCAGAGAATGGATCGGCCTTGGCAAGATTTGCTACGCCTCTGGCCAGGGTAAAACTTGACAACATCCCACCAGCTTGGCGTGCAGCGCCTGCGGCCTGGGTGTATTGGCCAGATTGACGTTGGGCCTGGAATAAGTTCAGAGTGTTTTGCAACTCAGTAGATTGAATAAGTCCCATGGCGTCGTCAAATCCAAGCACCTTGGCCGTTAAGGCATTTAAATCAACCACACCCAGGTCGCGCATTGTGGCAGCCACGTTCTCAGCTTGTACGGCCTCAATAGAGCCGGCACCTAATGCCACGCCGCTGGCGGCCGCCCGCGCACGCAAAGTCGCATTAGTCTGCCTCATGTTTCGCAGCAAAGTGTTGCCGGCAATCTGCCAATTCCGCGACTCGGTTTCTGCTTTTTGCAAAACCCGGCCAGCTTGCACGGCAGCATACGTTTCGTCTAGGCCGGCGCGAACCTCTGCAATTGCCAAGGTATCGCGTGCTTGCACCAGGTAAGCTGTCTGCTGCTGGATGGCCGCAGTTTTCTGCATTTGCGAAGAGGCATATGCATCCAGAAAGCCGCCAACTGCCTGCGCCTGTCCAAGTGTCACGTTTGGTGCTGTTGCCATGTCAGGTTCCTGCGTTAACTGCCACGCGGTAATCAAGGCCGAGCAGCGTCATTTTCAACGGCAAAACCTGCGACACTTCAATGGCCTGCTCGCGGCTGTAGCCAAGCACACCATTGACGCGCTTGATGCCGGTAAAGGTGGGCTCGGGGTCATCCAGTAGTGGGTTGTCAAACAAGCGAAAGGCCACCGACTGGTTATTGATTACCATGTGCTGGGTGTCCTTGACCACCGCATTGATCTCGACAATGCGCTTTTTAAAGCCCACTCGGTTGCCGGTCTGCAGCCGGATGTCCACCGGCATGGTCTTGACATAGACCGTGACCGGCAGGCCGACCTCGTAGCTAGTTACAGACTCGCGATCAAAGGTCACCGCCCCGCCACCGCTAACAGTCTCATTACCTTGGGGCACGCCGTCGCAGATGACATTGAGCGATTTGCCAATATGCGGCAGACCCGAGCCGACGCCACCCGCAGACCCGCCAGTAAAAGCGCAGTCGGTATACAGGCTGTCGCTCAACAGCTCAATAAAGTAGCGATCCACGCTGTTGAAGGTGCGCTTAGTAACGCAGTAGATCTGGTTCACATCCACGCCAATATCAATGAATCGGCCATCGGTCGTGAACTCGCTGGGGCTAGTAATCTGCTGCGAGCGCATCAGCGAGAAAACGGCCATGCTGCCATCGGACTCGTTGGTCAGCATCAACAGGTCAGCCTCGTCGGTACTAGCCGCACGGCGCAGGGCGATGCGTTGCGGAGTCTTGAGCAAGTGGCCAGACAGCAGAGAGATACGGTTGGTGACGTAGGTCGCCTGCGTATCCGTGAAGACAAAATCATTGAGCGACTTGCCCTGGCGCTGGATGTAGACCGATCCAGACTCAAGGGTCAGCACACGGGTGCCAGGCTTAATGCCGTTCTTGCTGACGTTTTTAAATGTAAACGTCAGCGGAGTGATCGGGTCGCTGTCGCGCTGCGGAACGTAGAACTCGCCGCCAGTTGTAAAAACCTGAAAGTCTCGTCCACTGATAATGTCAGTGATGATATTCAGCTCGTTGGTGTCCAGCGTTGCCTCGACCGCATCATCATCCAATGACTCGCTTGGCACAAAGTCAAAGAACAGTCCGATCTTGGAGCCCCAGATTGTGGATGGCCGCGACTTGCTGCCGCCAAAGTAGAGCCTACCTTCGTGGAAAGTCACAGAGCGTGGCCAGCCCTTAGCTGCGCTCCACACATCCACATAGCCGTGTTCAAGCTCCCAGCGGCCTGCATCAATGGCGGTTGTGTTGAAGAACGGGTATTCGGTCACCGCCTCAACCACTGTGGCTGAGACATACCGCACAATCCTTGCGCGGCCCTGCGGCTGCACGTTGATGTACTGGTTGACAGACAGAGCTGAAAACGTAGTCGTGGTGTAAGTGCTTGTGCCATCTGGCGTGACTGTGAAGGCCTCGTAAACGGTGGCAACTTTGGTAGTGCCGTTGTAGTCTACGATTAACCGAGTTTGGCCAGAGCCTGTGCCGCCGGTGATGTTGACATACATACCGTTGTAGACGTCATTGGTCGCACTTGCTGTTGCTTTGAGCGTCACAGTCGTGCTGGTGCCTGCCTGCAATGTGCCAGAGTCATGGTGCGTTGTTGATGCCGTCAGCGTCACATTACCCGACACAGCAGACGGGGTTAGCGTTGTGCCAATGTTGGTGTAAATGTCAAGGTCGTAGGCATACTTGGGTATTGAGTCAAACGCAATATCTGTCGCCGTCCAAGTGGTGTCGCTGGTGCGAGTGATACGCACAGGGTTTAAGTCTGGATGCACCACGATCAGCGTGTCGGCAGACTGCGTCCAGCACATATCGTCAACGATAGAGCTGCCAATGGTGGTGGTCAGGTAGTTGTTGCCGGTGCCGTTGATGTTGGACTGCACCACGCCGTTTTTGACCACAGTCATGCGGTTGTGGGTAAAGCACAGCATATAACTGTCATCCACAGAAAACTGGAATGACACTAACCGCACGCCGTTGCCAGCAGACTCGGTGCCTGTGTGCGGCAGAGCAAAGATGTGCTTGGTGCCAGGCCGACGGCGCAGTCCACCCTGGGGCTGGATCAAGACGTTGGTGGCCTTGGCCAGCGCGTTGTTGTACTGCTCCAGATCAACGCGGGCCCGCATCAGCGGATCAAGCTCACCCGTGCTGAAGTTGGTTTGCAGGTCAACGAATCTGGACATCAGTACCTCGCCGAGATTAACGTGTAGTCGTCTATAACTTTGACCGCATTGTTTGCGCCATCAATCTGCGCTGCCTGCCGGAAGTGGCCACCGCGCCCGTTTTCGCCAGGTTCACCCAAAGCCATGCGCCGCCAGAAGCCAGCCTTTTCAGCCTGCTCGGTGATCGGCTCGGCAATGTGCCAAGCCACTTGGTACTTGAGCAGCTGCACAAAATATTGCGGCATCGCGTACTCAGGAACGCTGTACTGGTAGTCGATATAGACTGCTTCCAGATTAGTCAGCAGCTGGTCGCCCTGGATCTCCCACTCCTTGCGCGGCGTGGAACCAACAGCAGCCGAGTCATACACAGCGCGGGGGCCACCCAGGCGGTCGCCGGGAAGTTGATAGGCGTAATTCCAGACGCTGCCAGGGGCCGTGATCAGCCGAGACAGCGCAATCTTCTTCATGCTGAAACTCCACGGATACATCATCAACGTGGAGTCTCGGATGTCGGGGTATAGGCGGTCACACACGCTGGACTCGTCGGTGCCATCGTTGAAAGACGAAATGGCCTTTGCGCCCAACATCAGTAGGGCATCCGAACAGATGGTAATTCCAGTGTCGCCTGCTGCCATGTGAACCTCTCAATGTGAGAAGGGCCAGCCTCCGAGAATCCCCAGAAGCTGGCCCAGTTGACTGACCACCAATTAGTCGGTGTCAGTTGCGCTCACGGTGGTGCCGTCAGCGATGTCAACTACACCAGCCGAAGACACGGCATTGACGTAAGTCAACACCAGGCTCGGGGTAGTGGAGTCATAGACAAAGATGATGTCACCAACATTCAACAGCGATGCAATGCTGTCGAAGTAGCTCACGGTGTTGACCGTGGCCTGGGTATCTGCTGTCTTGTACAGATACATATTGGGCGCATTTCCAGATTTGGAAGCGCATACGGTCACAAGACCAGTGCTTGAGAATGCCATCTTCAGACCCTCCTATTAGGCCGCTGCCGCAGTATCGCGGGCGGTGATCTTGACGATACCCTCGGAGTCAATCGCCACAGCCCCAGCAGAGAACAGGGCATTGACAAGCCAGCTGGTCTTCTCGGGGATGTAGTTGATCTCGGTGCGAGGAGCGATGCCTTCCGCGTAGCCGATGGCGTCACGGTGGAAGGCAAACAGGGTGCGGTCGCTAGAACCGTCGATGGGCAGGCCACCCTCAGAACGATCACCCAGCACATGGAACGTGAAACCCATGAACTGATTGATCTCGCCCTGCACCAGAGCCTTGACACTGTTGAAGTCAGAGCTGGTCACCGAGGTTTGCTCCAGCATCGAAGCCAACGAATTGGCGTGGATGATGATGTTGCGACCGTCGGAGGGCACGTTCTTCGTGTTAAGGATCTTAGCGGCCTCGCGCAGCTTGGAAATATTCATGTTGGTGTTTGCGCCACCAATAGAATTCGCCACAGTGCCAGTGCTGGAAGCAGCGACCAGTGCATCCAGAATCATCTGATCCTGGCGGCGACCAATCGCGGCACCAACCACTTGGGCCAGCTCGCTGCGCTCATCAAAGTTGACCTTCTGCTGCGAGAAGATGTCGCTGTACTCGGCAGCATTGAAGTCGGCCAACGTGCAAGTCACGTTGCTGAATCCGACGTTCATCGGTGTCACATCGGTCTGCGTGACGCGGGACGTAGCCACGCCCTTGCCGACTTTCGGGAATTTAACGGAAGAGCCTTCGACCCCTCGACGCTGACGCACAGCGCCCACCAGCATTGCTTTGCCCTGGTAAGCCTGTTTGACCTCTGCGTCGAAAAGAGTGACAAAGGCGTTTGAGAGAGAAACGCTCATTTGATTACCTCATTCGGTTGTTGATCAGGGTTTTGCGCGTCGGTGAGCCGGAGATCCGGGCCTGTGCTTGCTGGTTGCGCCAGCCACTCGTCAGCATCCGCTGCGGCAAGGGTCACATTGCTGTGGGCCTTGCCACCATTGTAGGAGCAATTTGAACTTGTCAATAGCCCCCGTTGGCTTTTAGACAAAAAAGCCCCGGAGGTTAGTCCGGGGCTAAGGGTCGCAGCAGAATTACCGCAACCTTGGAGAACTCAATTAGGAATATTCTGGTGAAACAAACGCTCCACCTTTTGACGGTAGGCGGCGTCGGTTCTGTATTTAGGATCATTAACCATTTCGTACAAAGCATCCTTTGACGGGGCGCCATCTTGCGGCATCGACTCAATTGGCACCCGGCCTTCGTAAGCCTCGCGGATTTTGAGCAGGGCCTGCAGCCCACGGGCGGTGCCGCCCATGATCTTGAATTCGTCAAAATCGTCTTTACCCCAAACCCCTTTATTGACCAGCCCCCTGGCCCAATCGACCATGCCGTTGACTACGGCGTTGGCATTAGGGCCGAGCTTTTCCATCTCGACTTTGGGGTCGATCATGTCAGCCGACATGATCTCGCCAGCCTTGCTGTTGATTGCGCCCGCCAGCTCTTCGAAAGCGGCCTGGCTTATGCCGTTGTCTTTTGCCCAACTTGCAAGGGTTTGGCCAATAGGATGGTCTTCACCATTCTCGCCAAAAGCGCCCAAGTTGTATTTTCCGTCTGCTGGGGCGTTGTGTGCGCCCTTGCTAATCTTGCCGCGCAAGTCGCGCCAGGACTTGGCCAGGCTCTCATAGTCGGCTTTGCCATCTTTGACAAAGTTCTCCGGCAGCCACTCAGGCGTGGCGTCCGGCGTCCCGGATGAGACAAGAGCCGCAGCGGGGTCTGCGGCCTTGTGCGGGATCTCTGCTTTTTGCGGCTCGGCGGGTTTGCTGGGGTCTTCGACGGTGACCGAGTCCAATAGGCCGGTGTCGCCACCGGGTTGGTCGTTGGTATCTGCCATTGGTTAGAGCTTCCTTGCTTGGTTAATCCGTGCGATCAAGTCCCTTACCACGTTTCTCTGCCCCTCGGCAAAGAAGGCGTGGGAGGGATCAGTACCCGGCACGGCAACGGGCACATCCACATATATCTCGCGCAGCCACTCCAGGAGCTTTTGACCGTCCTCGGAGCCGAACACCCGCAGGCACAGGCGCATCAGGTCTTCACGCTTTTGCGTGACCTCGCGCCTGTCCTCGGTCTGGTCAGAGTTGTCCAGATCTTCCCAGCCGCTCATGCCGGCATCTCCTCAGCCATAGGCGGCCCCATAGGCGGCATACCGGCCTGGGCTTGCATAGCCATGCCCTGGGCCACGATCTGCGCTTGTTGGGCTTTCTGGGCCTCTTCCAGCAGCACTGCACGCTCGGCCTGGTTGTTCCGAACAGCCATAGGCACCCCGAGCTTGTCGCCCAGGTAGTCCGGCAGGATGTTGGATTTAAGTGCGACAGCACCATCTGCGCCAAAGCCTTGCATGATCTGGGCGTACTGCATGATGGCCTGCACCTCGTCCATAGATTGGGCCTGGGCCAGGGGCGCCTCGGGCACCACTTTTACCTCCAGACCGTTGACGCGCAGCGGCATATCAATCAGCCCGCGCTCGTCCATGACTTCCAGGATCTTGGTGACCAGCGGGATCATGGTTTCGTTGATCAAGCGGCCAAAGGCGCTGCCCAGGTTCTGGGACAACTCCTTCATGCGCTCCACGATTTCGGTGGCCGAGCGGGCGCTCATATTGTCCGGCGGCAGCGACTCATCAAGTAGGATGCGCTTGACGTTTGCCCTCAAATCGTTAATCACCAGCTGCGACACATTGAAGTCACCCGAGCGCGGCAAAGCCAGCAGGGCGGGGCCTTGGGGGCCTCCGTTGCGGGCAACCGGGATGATCGCGCCGGGGGCCAGCTTGACGGTGTTGGGGTTCAATACGCCGTCGTCTGCAGCGGTGTAGACCCCAGAGACAGCCAGGCTGGCGTTCTTGAGCAGCAGCTCGATGGTCTTGTTCAGGGTTTTGATGTCCGGCAGGGCGGTCAGCAGTGGGCCGCGACCATAGATCTCGCCGGCCACCTTCATGTATCGGCTGACCACCCAAGGGCTGGACTTGCGCCGGCGATAGACCAGCTCATCTTTGGTTTGCTTGTAGATAACGTGATAGCAGTAATCTCCGCGCTTGGCGTCGAACACAGTAGCCTCTAGCAGCTCGACATCCTCGGTCGGCTTGTCCTCGATTAGGCGGGCCAGTTGGCCCTCGATCTTGGCATCCGGCCATTGGCGCTGGATGGACTCGCCCTTCATGCGGATCTTTCGATAGACGTTGTCCACCTGGCCGTTTGCACCTTCCTCGTAGGTGACCAGGAACAGCGGCACCGGGATGAAGTTGATGGGGCTGACATCGTCGCCAGGCTGCACCATCATGCAAGCAGTGCCCACAGCGAGGTCAAGCAGAAACTCGCCCATGGCAATGTCAAAGTTGGACTGGCGCAAGACGGTAAACATTTTTTCCCCGTACTGCTCCAGCACAGCCTTAGCCACATCCATACGGTCGGCGGGAATGTCGCTGCCGGCATCGAGGCGTGCCCATTTTCTTTGCGGCGGGAAGACAGCAGACTGCAGGCGGTTGGCAAAGCGCTGCGTGCTATTGATGGCAGTCGAGTCAAAGACCCGCGTCATCTTGTTTTTACCCGTGTAGCTGCCCTCCCAGACTCCGTACAGCTGTCGTTGCGGCAGGGCGAATTCGTAGCAGTCCATGTACAGCGCCTGGAACTCGTCCTTTTTCTTTTGGGCGATGTCCTGGCGCTTGATGATCTGCTCGGGCGTCAGGCGCATCCCGCCGGTTTTGTCGTTGTATTCCATGATTCAATCAGTCCTTTTCAGTTTTGTACTTAGCCAGCAGATTGCGTCCCTTGGCGGCCAAGCGAGATGCTGCACCGGCAGTGCGCGGCACCGGCTCGCCCCAGGCATTAGCTGCAAGCGCCAACCGGGTTGGGTCACCGTCTTTATCGACTAGCGGCCCGCTTGGGTTGGTGTAAAACCGAGTAAGAAAAGACCCCTTGCGTCGCGCCCGTTGACCCATAGGGTTGCTGTCTTTGACGCCAGGCTGGAGGTTTTTACTCTCACCCGATCTTTCGAACTTGCGCCTGCCAGCCTCGGTTAAACCACCCTCTGGGTCTTTTGTTTTCATTTTGTTAGCTTTTACTTTTTCTCTTTTTTAGCGGGCGTATGCGTTAAGGTTTTGCTTTGTGGTGTGTGTTTGGCACCCGTCATTAGTTTGCCGTCAGTCTTGTGGGTTTCGCCTTTGTAGGCTTTGCCATCTGACGTAAAGTGTTTTTGCGTTTTAGTCATTTTGCAACTCCATATGAACTAAGCATCGGTCTTTTGTTTTTGCGGGTTTTGGCTGCGTTCTTAAAATCTTTATTGCTAGGCGCACCGGGTGAGCCTGGCTTTCGCATCTTTTCCTTGCTACCTTTTTCAATACGCTCACGTTTGGCGTGGATGTTTTCGTACAGACCTGGCATATCAAGTTCCTCCCAACATGGTTCTGCTGCTGCGGCGCGTGGCCTGCAGGCGAGCGGCGCGTCGCTCGCCGACCTCGCGCTGCATGGTTTCACCCAGCCGGCTACGCTTTGCCTCAAATTGACCAGACTCAAACTGCTCAACCGCAGGCGCCTGCGGAATGTTTGGGGCGCTCGGAGCCGTGGCCGTAAAGCTGGGGATCTCTTTGGGCTCGTAGTAGGTAACTGGTTGGGTCTTCTTTTTGCCGTACCATGTTTTGGTCTGAATTAGACCCTGGCGCTCGATAACAGGATCTTTTTCCAACTCAGAAAGCTGTTGGCGATACGCCTCCAGTTTGGCGTTGTAGTCGGCCAGAGCCGATTGGTACTGAGGATTGGCCACCTCTTGGTACTGTTTCATTGACGCTTCAAACGGGGCCATCTGCTGGCTCACGCGGCCTTGGTAATCAGAAAAGCTCTTGGAGTATTCACCCGTCAGATCCCCGATCTGCTGCGTGTATTGCCCGGCTAGCTTGTCCAAACCGCCGGTACGGCGAGACAGCCTGGCCAGATTGACTTGGGTTGGACGGAACGTGGCCATTATTGCAACATCCCCGAGGAGCCGCCCAGGCTCATGCCCACGCCAAGCTCGGAATCCATGCGCTCACCAGATAACAGCGACCGACGGCCACCGCGAGTGCGAGCGCGAAGGGCAGATGCCTCGGAGGCCGCGGCCTTTCGGCGCTCCTCATCTGCAGCAGCTTGCACTTCTTTGGCTTTGTTTTCCATGGACAACTTAGTGTCGCGGTATGACTGCGACTGCAATTCGAATTGCTGGCGGGCCGTATCAGCTTGCTGCTGCAAAGACGTAGCCTGCTGAGCATATGCGGTGGTCTGGCGTGCGATCTCGTCACGCATCCTGGCTGCATCTGTTGCCTGCTGACTAAGCGCTTCGCGTTGCTGGCTTTCTGCTTGTTTGCGGGACTTTTGCGCCTGAAGGACGTTTGCCCCGCCCGCAAGAATAATTGCGCCAGAAATAAAATAGCTCATGTAATTAGCTCCTTTTCAATTACTGCCATACCTAGCTCGGCGTACTCAAGCGCGGTGAACATCTCCTCCAACTTAGTGATGTCCTGCTCGTTCGTTGGATTGGGGTGGATGGTCGTCCAGATTGCATCCTCATGCGTGTAGACCACGCGCTTGGTGCCAGGCTCCGAGATGAAGCTGGCCGGCGCACTGTGATGCTCTAGACCAAACTCGGTGTAGCAAGTGATGCTGCCCTGACTGATGATGTTGAAATGCCGATGGCGATGGATCTTGCCGACAACCAGAGTGCCACCAGCCAGGTGGATCTCGCGTGCATAAATGCCGGGAGCAAGATGATGCTGTAGGGGCGGGGACTCATCCATGCGCTGGCCATCGGGCAAACTTTGGCAGGCTTGCTGGATGGCCATGATCTTGCCCCGCGCAACAGGCGCAGGCAGACCAGGAGGCGGCAGCATGATCAGATCTGTACCCATACCAATAGATTCTATTGGGGTCTGTACAAGATGCAAGTCATCTGATATCGCAGCGACATCACCCCGAGAAAACATCAAAGTCTTGCTTCATTATGATGGTCTGATTCATTGGTCTGCCGCCCAGGCTTGGCGTGCGGGTCATGCGGTTGTACTCGCCGCCGCCGAGCATCAGATACCCAAAAGAGTCGCCAATGTGCGAATGCTCGTTTTTGTTGGGCGCATCTCTGAATCTTTCCTGGCCGGCACCGACTGCCACACGCTTAAAGTGATAGCCGCCGCCCAGGGCCTTGCGTAGGAGCTTGCATTGCCTGTTCACAATCAGGCCTGGCTTGCCTTGGATTAAGCGCTGCATGGGGGCTGCAGCCGATTCCCGGCGTACCTTGAAGTCGTTGCTGGCGGTCGGCTGCGCCCGCAGCCCCAGGGTTCGCAGGAAGTCAAAGCTGGTCACCTCGTAGATGGCGTCCCTGGCCATGCCGGCGGGGTCGCCCCACAGCAGCACCTGGTGGTTGGGATAGTGTTGGTTGAGCAGGGCAAGCAGCTCCAGGCCAAAGCGCTCAAGGCCCATGTCGAAGGTGACGATCTCCTTGTGGATCACCCACCGACCATTGGGCAGGCGCTGGCCGATGGTGGCCGCAGGCGTCAGTCCGAAGTCCAGGCCGATCTGGATGGGCACCGTGGGGTCTACCTCGGTGTCGCCGGACATGGTGCTGTCCTCGTACTCTGGCCAAACGGGGCGGCCTTCCTGGACGTAGGTGTAGAGGCCCCCGGCGTAGCAGCGGATCCAATCGAGGTTCTTGCCTAGCAGCATCTGCGGGTAGTAGCCGCCTGGCAGGTTGTTGATGTTCTCAGCTTTGGGGTTGACCTTCCACCACTTGCCCGCTGAGAAGACATGGTCGTTGGCCTCGGGGTTGTCCGGCAGGGTGTCGGGGTCTGCCTCCATCACGCCGCCTGGTTGCTTCCAGAACTTCCAGGCGTAGGGGCCGGACATCTTTTCCTTCTCGGCCATGTTGTGCCACCAATGGTCATCGTCCATCGGGTTGGTGTCCATCCAGATGCCGTGCCAGGTAGCGCCGCCATCGCGCTTGGTAGGGTAGCGGCCAACGCGGTGAGTCAGGCCGTCGATCACCGCCTTGGGCAGCTCGCGTGCCTCGTTGACCCAGGCCCCGGTCAGCTCTAGCGAGAGCAGCTTTCTAACGTCCTTGGGCTGGTCAAGGGCCAGGAAGATGACCTCGCAGTCAATGCCGGCAGCACCATCACGGGCCGGCAGCCGGATGTGGTGGGTGATGGGGGGCGTCCACAGCATGGGCCCGAAGGTGGCCTCGGGGAACAGATCTAGCCAAGTCTTGATGGTGGTGGTCTTCAGCATGGGGTAGCTGTTCCTGACCACCGCCCAGCGGCTGTAGCGGATGTTGTCCACGGGGCTGGGCTTTTGCTGCACAGCCTTGATGAAGATCTTGGAGGCGCAGCCGTAGGACTTGCCCGATCCCACCGGCCCCATGAGGCCCTGGACAAAGGCATTGGACTGAATGAAATCGTAGATGACCGGGGACTTGCTGAAGTCCAGCCGCAGGCCAGACATGGCCACGGCCTTGTCACTTTGCTCTTTTGTTCTTGCCATCGCTGGTGACCGCTTTCATAAAAACGTGGAAGTGCCTGGGGTCGAGCTTCATCGGGTGCTGCTTATTAGATAAGCCATGCACCGTGGCCACATCCACCCCGGTAGCCCGCTTGGCATTGACCACCGCGCTGGAGTGCGCGGAAGACACCTGCGTCCTGTTCA
>Ga0315904_10008139_pt1 | contig 13909 bp, 14 predicted proteins | sample LakEriMetagenome_6_FD_203529 | JGI IMG/M metagenome (GOLD analysis project Ga0315904, IMG submission 203529) | Freshwater fungal communities from buoy surface, Lake Erie, Ohio, United States - Buoy 12 MA120 | ecosystem: Environmental > Aquatic > Freshwater > Lake | place: USA: Lake Erie, Ohio... | reverse complement strand
CTCGGGCGTCGGCAGGATTCACCGCCTTCAAGCGGATCTCCAAGTCGTCCCCTCTGCCCTCGACCAAACGCACCTCGCCGGAGAAGTCCCAATCCTTCACAAAATGCTACGCCCTCGCCTCCTTGTTGAAATCCGAGACCGCCTTGAGGAACGCCGGCACCTTCCCAGCCACACGCGCCTCGAGGTATTCGGAGGCATCACGCCAAGTCTGGCCCTCGGTGAGTTGCTTGCGATGGCGCAAAAACGCCTCCACCTCCGCCTCGCGGCCAGAGAATGCTTGCTCAAACTCCCCCAGCCGGTCGGCGGGGGTATCATTTGATACCTCCACCGAGATCGCTTCCGGTTCCGGCGCCGGCAGAGCCGCCAGCTCGGTGTTCACCGACCGCAGTTGCACATACTCCCGCGCCGGTTCAAAATCTCGGACCTCCTCCGGTGTATACATTCCATTGAGCACCGCCGGGAAAACCGCACGCACGCCCTCCGAGATCACCCGAGCCCGCAGCATCTGCCTTGGGTATTGGCGCCAGTTGTCCTTCGTCCCCAGCCCCGCCGACTTAGCCCTCGCCATGTCCCAATCGATGCGCAGCGATCCGCCCTGTGGGTGCGAGAAAGTTCCCGAGACCTTGTCATTGCTGTGGTCGTGCCACTCCACCTTGCCGCCCGCCTGCTGAAACCTCGCCAGCATCGCATCCGATTTCAGCGAAGCCCGCCCCTGGATAATATGGTAGTCCGAGGCCACCGAGCCGGGATGCCGACCCTCCGCGGCCGCGACAATCATCAGCGCGAGCGCCTGATCACTTGTTTTGACTCCGAAGAGCCCCGATTTGGCGAGAGCCCCCGCCATGGTCTGCATGTCCCCGATAGGGACGAGTTGTGTGTTGTTCATGTTGTTTGACTCCTAAAAAAAATCAGTCCTCGAATTCCTCCCACCGGCGCTCGCGCTCGCGTCGCCGTTGCTCCATGTCGCGCATGCGAATCAGGATGTTTTGCTGGCCCGCCCAGTAAGCGGCGCAGACCGAGCCGATGGTGATGAGCGCCAGAATGAATCCCTCCCAGCCACTCATTGCCTGTCCTCCCTGCGCTCCAGCTCTTGGATTTTGTCCAAGATCCGCACCACCCTCAGCATCCGCACCTCACTCTTGCGCTCATGCTCGTGGGTCCAGTAGTCCATCACCGCCACCCGAGCCTCCACGGCCAACTCCCGCCACGCCTCCGAGTTTTCCGCGCTCATTTCGTCACCCCCAGCGTGATCGCCGCCAGCACCGCCGCCGGCCCCAGCGCCTTGATCGCCTCCACTACCGCTTGGCACAACCAGATCGCTTCCTGGTGGCTCATTTCAGCCTCCTCTCGAACTTCACCTCGAACGGTGTCATCCGAAATTGACGCCAGAACTTCAGCCGTGCCTCCGCTGCGCTCGCAGCGTGTATGTATTCTCCAAACGGCCCAAAAACGCCGTTCGCCATGCAATGGAATAGACTCATATTTTGACTCCTCCTTGTTGGTAGGTGTTCGTTGTTGCGCGGCGCTTCGCTGCCCACCACTTCTCCAGCGACGGCCGTAAAATCATCCATCCGCCCCGATTTCCCCTCGGCTTCTCGGCGGTAAAAGCTCCAGACCGGCAGAACAACCGGAGAGTGAATGGCGCGTAACCCGTGAACTCCGACGCCTCCTCGACGCTGATCATCAATTTCATTTCCGCGCCCCCTTTTTCGCCTTTTCCTCCCGAGTCATTTTCTCGCGGAGAGCCTCCGCGATTAACCGACTCACCGGAGCGCCCACCCGCTCACTCTTTCCTTTTAGGTAATCCATGAGGCCCGCCGGGAGACTCACGCTTGTTCGTTCATATGCTGTCTGCATGGCTCATACCGATATGATCAATCATACTTGTGCGACAAGAGATTTTTTTTAGGGAGGCGCAATGAGGTGTTCACCCTATGCAAAAAAACACTTGACATCCGCTCTAGCAAAGGGTCTGCGGGCGAAAAAATATTTTCATACCAGCTTGCATTTTTCATAACCGATATTACTAGTAGGGCATGAGTGACGAAGAAAACTACACCCGCATTACCATCACCCTACCGCCGAATTTATCTGAGTGGGTGAAGCAAAAAAAAGCCGAGCTCGAAGCCAAAGACCGCCGCATGAAAACCAGCGTCAGCGCCATTATCGCCGACGCCATCGCCGACATGAAAGCCCGCGACGAAGCCGCTACCCAGCCACGAGGCCAAGCCATGCCAGATTGGACCCTTAACGACGACCCCTCCACCCCCCGGAGCCCATCTGCCAACATTGTCGTCCCCTCCTTAGGCACCTCCGCTGGTGGATTCTCAACTCGGAAACCAGTCACCTACCGGAAAGCTGGGAAGGCCAAATAATCGACCTCACGCTATGAAAATCTTCGCCACACTTTTCCTCGTCGTGGCTCTTGCCGCCTGCGATTCCGGCGAACCCAAAGAAGTCTGCGTCGTTCAACAATTCAGCCCCGCGCTAGGAAAATGGGAAGATGTCATTCTCGTCTTCGGCTTCTGGAGCAACTTCGACGAAGCCCAGCTCATCGCCCAGCACTACACCGGCATCAACAAAGAACGCAGCTACCGCGTCATCAACAAACGAGTCACCCGCCGCGAATACGAAAACCTCCGCCGCCAACTTGAATCCCAATGAAAGCCATTCTCCTCTTCCTCGCCCTCAGCCTCACCGGCTGCGCCACACAACGCACCACACAAACCGAACGGCCCGACCCCGACTATTACGACCACCTCATCCAAGTCCAGAGCATGCCCCCCGGCGCCATCATCGATTTGAACAACGATGTCGTCGGAGTCAGCCCCTGCACCATCCTGGTCAAAGACTCCTACAAAGCCAACTGGCCCAGCAACGGCCTCACCAGCCAGATCATCAACGCCCGCTGGACCGACGGCTCCCGCTCCTACCAAACATTCTGCACCGGATCCCCGATCCCCAAGCATGTCGTTTTCCTCCACCCCATCCCCAACAAAATCCTCGAGCAGCCCGCCGTCCTCACCCAGCGGTGATTCGCCATTCGCGAACTGCAAATCCCACCTCTGTGCTCTCCGTGTCCTCCGTGGTTAACCTATAAGTTAATTCCTAAATCCGCCACCAAGCCCGCCAATCCGCCCGCACCGCCGGAACCGCATAGACCCGCTGCACCATCGCCGGCGAAGTGTGCCCCATCTGATATCCTGTGAGCCCCGCATTCCCGCACCGCCCGAGATGGTAGGTCGCAAACGAATGCCGCAGCGCGTTGTCCGGCCAGCCCTCCCAGCCAAGCGCCAACGCCACCTTCCGCCGGCGCTCATGCAGCGCCTCCATTGAGTTCGCCACAATCCGCCCCTTCTTCTTCTCGAAAAATTTCCTCCGCTTCATCAACGGCTCCGTCATATCCACAACCCGCTCCAGCATCCCCTCGTGCTGTTTCGAGACCTCCGCCCGCACATGGATCTGTTTCGTTTTCGTATCGATGTCTTCCCAATTCATACGAGCCACCTCCACCGTCCTCAGGCCCGCAAATCCTCCCAGCAGCACCAGCGCCTTCACATCATCACCCATCGGCGCCTTGAGCAGCTCCTTCATTTGCTCGGGCGTCAAAATATTTCGCCCAGGTGTCGCCCGAGGAGCGCGAAGCCCATCCAACGGCGAGCGGTCAATGAATCGCATCCGGTAGCACCAGCGGAAAAACATCCTCGCGTAACGAAACCACATCGCCTTGCTCGTCTCCGTCCGCCCGAGTTCCTTTAGCCAGCGGTCCACATCCAGCGGCATCACCTCATCCAGACGGCCGCGGAATTGCCGCATCAGCGCCACCTGAGTCGCCGCAATTTTATCTCGGTGGCTTTTACTTTGAGCGTCCACACTCCGAACCCACAAGGTCGCCGCCTGCGAAACCAAAAGCCCCGCCTCCTCCTGCAAACCCTGAGTTCCCTTTTCCCGAATCAGCGAAACCATTCGCGCCCCTTCTTCAAAAGCCTCCGCCTCGCTGGCAAAAAACCGACGAATCTTTTTCCCGGCAAAGGAGGCTTTGATCTCCAGCTTCCACGGAGACGAAGGCCGAGCGGGGTAGGGAGAGACAATAAAAGGCGAAGCACTCATAGAGATTGATGTTGATCGGTGTTGTCCGGCGTTGTCCAAAACCTGCACTTGGACATCAACAATGGTAAACAATCCTAAACGAATATCAACATCAAAGACCGCCCGCAGAAGCAGACTAGTAAAGGCTCCAGAGGCTTACTGGAGGGAGCGGAAGGGGCGGGATTCGAACCCGCGGTAGCTTGCGCTACGTTCGATTTCGAGTCGGTCAACTGCTTCTTAAATTCAACGACTTGCGTTGCTGTTGTCCGTTGTTGTCCGAGGCGGAGAGGTTTTGGGGGCTGTGATTATTTAAGTATGTTGGGATTTTCATCCAACAACTTTTCTGCTGATTCCCAATCGGTCATCCTAAGACGAAGGTATTCTTTTTCCGTTTCTGTGAGATTTCTTTTGAGACGAGATGTTGCCGCTTCGATGGAAGCATTGATGTCATCTTCTTTCTCGCCGACATCTTCACTAAAGTCTGCTGGGAATCCACTCATTGTCTTGAATAATCGAATACACCGTTGTTTAGGGTTAGTCTAATGATTTCTCGGCCGTTGGCGGCTTGTCCTTCCACATATGCTTTGGACGAATTGGCGAAAGAAACCCAATCGCTGGCCGTGCCTGTGCGGCCGAATTTCTTGAGGAAGTTTTTTGTGAGATCAAGCGATGAGTGGCCGACGGCTTCGTTCTTGATTGCGTTCCATGTCACCCAATGCAACCCGCCTGGATCGGCATGGTTGCCGAGGTAGGCTTTGAGTTCTGGTGAAGCATTGATGGCCGCCTGCGCGGCTCGGTCGATGCTGTTATAAAGCGCCAGGCTAAAGGCGGGGTTTTCATTTTCAATCGTGCCGTAGTTGCCGTAGATGCCAATGGGGTCTTCGGGGATCCGCTTTGCATCTCCTGTGTATTGGAAATAATGCTGGTGGCTGGGAGCTCCGGTGGCCTGCATGACAGGGTCCATGTAGAGATCCACAAAGCGCCAGCGGTCGAGCACCGTTCCCTTGATGCCAAAGGTGAGGCCGATGAATCCTTGCACTTTGTTTTTGATGCCTGTGGCGCCATGGCCGAGGGCATTGAATCGGGACCGCATCTCGATGGCGTTTTTTGCAGAGTATAGGTCTGCCACTTGGCTCCACTTTCCGTTGTGCTTCTCAAGCATCATGTGGAACGAGTTCGCGTTGGATGTGGCGTTGTTGCCGAGCTTTTCAAAGCGCCCTTGCGTAGCATCGCGAGCATTTGTCACAATCCTATCCCAGTCGGTATCGGCCAGATTGAAGCGGCCATCGATGGAGTTTTGGATTTGCTGGATGACCTCTGGATTGACGACGAGCCGCATCCAGAGAGCCTCTTGATCCAACGGAGGAAGTTGTTTGGAAAGCGTGCCCCAGAGGTGGTGCATTGCCGTGACAAACTCGGTGGGCTTTTCACCGATGACCTGCCGCATTTCGACAACGCTATCCAGCCCGGCCATGGCGGCTTCCCGCGTTCCTGAGACGGTGCGAGGCCCGTGGAATCCTCCATTTAGAAGGTCAATGAAATCCTTCGGGCGGTTCAGCATCATTGCGATGCCGCTCGGTGGAACAAGGATGTTTCCTGTCACGCCGGCGTCTCGCATGATCTCGGTGTATCCTTTGGGGTCGATAAATTTGAGCGGATCGTTTTCGATGATCGATGTCGCCTGATCGATTTGAGAAATGGAGGAAATCGCCTGCGGCTTGTTCTTAAATGCAGTTCCGTAAAGGTCTTTGTTCCCCAAAGAGAATTTTGATTTGGCGATCTGAAAATTCGGGAGCGGCAATTCAAAGTCCCCCGGCTTGAATTTTACTTCAATATTGTCCCGCAGTTTGGGCGTCACCTTTACTTTCTGATTTCCCTTCTTGTCCAAAACAGGTTGTCCTTTTTTATCAAATACCTTTTCTCGAATCATCACGCGGACGCTTGGGACCGACTTGGCTTGCGGGATTGTCTTGGGCAAGGATTTTGCTGCCGTGGTAAAAAGCTGTGTCATCGATCCCTTCGGCATCTCGACGCCTTTATCCGGCACCGCATCCGGCATGGCTTGGCCTTGGGGGGTGACCGGCTGACCGTTCTCGCCGGTGATCTTGATGAGGTTCTCGTCGAAGGCCACATAGTTGTATGTGCGACCATTACGAATTTCATTTGCGCGTGCCTCGGCTTTTGCTTTTGCCGTTTCTTTATTGTCGCCTGCTGGGAAAGTTTCTGTCTGCCCTGTGGTTACATTGTAAACAACATACTCGCGATCCTTGTAGTTGTATCGAACTTCAATGACCCCACGACTGCCGCCGTCGAGGTAGCGGATGCCGGGGATGCCTGCGGCGAGGAGGGCTTCGGAGGCTTCTTGTGATACATTCCTTCGGATGCCCTCAGCAGAAATGCCACCGATAAAGTTTTCAATAGACTGATACGCAGACCGTCCATTCGACAGGTTAAACGGAACCCCATACTTTTCGGACAAATCGGCAAACGCTGCACGCACCTTTGGACTCTGCTCGGAGATCGGCTTGTCCCAGTCGAGCAAGTCTTCCGGTTTGACATCAAGGTCTACGGTGTAGAGGTTGCCATCAATTTTTGCAGAGCTACCTCCTTGGAGTAAACGAAGGGCTTCTTCCGACCCGGATACAAAGTCTGTGTTGGATTGCACATTGGATCCAGATGATGCCCATAATTCAGCCTGCCGTTTTTTCTGCGTAATTTCGCTGATTATCGACGGCAGAGTGGTTTCTCCGTTTTTCCAAAAAGACTGGGCTTCTTTGAGGATTTTTTGAGTAACTGGATTGCTGGTCAAACCAACAAGGACATCGCCTTTGGCGTCCAATAATTTCACGCCAGACAAAGCATCTCGGTAACTTTTTGCTACCCCTTGACTTTCCGCAAAGTAAAGCCCCCAGCCATAAGCCTGCGCTCCCTCCCCTGTGCCGATCTTGTCGAGGCTAAACTTGTCCACCTTATACGGCGTGCCGTGGTAGGCTGGAAAGGCTTGGCCTGGCATGGATACCATGCCTACGGGGCGGAGCATAAAGTTTTGGTTGCCTAATTTTACGGGCATATCACCAGCATCCGGTAACCCCTGACCTTTAGCGGTTGGCAGGTCTTTCGACAAGTCCGGCATGGCGGCGGGGATGTTGGGGAGGAGGTTGCCGTTGGCTTTTTCGTAGTCGAAGTGGAAGCCTTGGCGGCCGGTGCCTATGGCGGCGTCTACGCGGTCGAGGCGGAATTGTTTGATGGCGCTGCCGGGGCCGAAGGCTCCGTTGAGGGGGTTTTTGCCTCGGTTGTAGTTGGTGGCGAGGCCGACGAGGGAGTTGATGGCGTCGCGCTTGGCGGTGCCGATTTTGTTTTCGCCGGGGAGGTTGTTGCGGTGGTTATCCATCCACTGCTTGAGGTCGGTCTCGACTTGGCTGAGTTCCCAGTTGAAGGGGGCGAGGGCTTCGTTGCGGTCGTTGATGCCTCGCATGGCGCGGTTGCGGAATTGGGTGAGGTCGAGGAGGACGGCGTTGAGGTTTCCGGCCTTGGTGAGCTGCCACTCGAAGGGGAGCACCTCGCGGGTGATGGCTTCGAGGTTGCCGAGTTTCTTGATCTGGAAGGCGCCGGAGTCGCCGCTGCCGATGGCGTGGTAGCGGACCTGCATGCTTTCGCCGGTCTGGCCGAATTGCTCGAACTGGCGGGCGAAGTTGCGGATGTGGGGCATGAAGCCGTTGAGGAAGTCGAAGGATTGCGGGAGGGTTTTGCCTCGGATGGTGACGCGGCCGTCGGCTGTCTTTTTGGGGCCGAGGACGGGGTTGCTTGGCTCGAGGAGCTTGGATCCGCCGAGGGCTTTGAGTTGGGCTTTGAGCTTGGCGTGCTCGGCGTTGAGGTCGCGTTGGTCGCGGAGGATGGCTTGGCCGGTGACTGGATCCTGGATGGCAAAGGCGTTGGCTTTTACGCCGTCGCCTCGGTCGTAGAAGGTGACTTGGGGATTGTTGGCGAGGTCGCTGGCGCGGCCGCTGGGGGCGATCTTTACGCCGGCGGGTTTTTCGTGCGTGGGGTTGTTGGCCCACTGCCGGTAGTTGTTGATGTAGGTGCCGAGCTGGTTGAGAAGCGCCTTGTCGGTTGCGAGGAGGGGGTTTTCTTTGAAGAGGCTGCCGGGGGTGTCGAGCGGGCGGCCGGTCTGGCCGTCGATGCGGATGCCGCTGGCGGTGAGGGCTCGGGCTTGGGCGCCGAGGATGCCTTCGGCAAAGGTGAGGAAGTTTTCGCCTGCGGGTGCGCCTCGGCGGATGGCGGCGAAATCCATGGTCTGGCTGGCTTGGGCGAAGGTCTCGGCGAAGATTTCGTCACGCGCCCAGTCGAGGCCGTCCATGTCGCCTCGGGCGAGTCCGCCCTGGGAGAGGTTCTCCATCTCGCTCGAGAGCGTGGTGGGGGTGATCTCGAAGTTGCCGTCTGGGAATGCCTCGGAGTTTTTGCCTCGGATGATGGTGCTGGCGTATTCGGCAGCTCGGGCGTTGATGCCGTCGAGGCCGTAGGTTTTATCAACCCATGCGCGGGCGGCGTATTTTTGTTGACCATCGAGGGCTCCGCTGGAGAGGAGGGCGTGGCCGAATTCGTGGGGTTCTACGCCGGTGCGCTTGGCGTCGAGGTTGATGTAGACCTTGGCGCGTTGGCCTGGGGTGGCTTGGAGGAAAAGCCCGGCAGCGCCGGACCCGCCATTGGATGAGACATTTTTCTCGTAGTCGATGGCGTTGAGCGGGACGAAGTCGAGGGCGTTGCGGAAGGTGCCCTGCATGGCGGCGAGCTTGACGAGGCTGTCTGGCGTCTGGGTGGACATCATTTTGCCGACATCTCCGCCGTTGAGTTCGACATCGACGAGCATGCGGGACACATCGCTGATGGCGGCTTGTTGGCGGCGTTGCTGGAGGCCGGTGAAGCGCTCCACGCCTGCACCTGCGGCACCGAAAGCTGCGCCTGCGCCGAGGATGGCGGCGGCTTCTTCGTCTTGACCTGCGTTGGCGGCGAGGAGTGCGAAGGGGGCGTTGACCGCGGCGCCTTTGACTGCGCCTGTGGCGAGTGCGCTGGATCCGCGCACAGCTTGGACTATGGCGGGGTTGGAGAGTTTGCTGGCGAGCGCTCGCATCTGCGGCGAGAGGGCTTGATTGGCAGCGAGGCGTGCGGGGGTGCTTTCGATGCTCACGAACTGGCTGGGTCGCTCGAGGACTTCTTTGAAGGCTTGGGGAACGGAGGGATTGGCTAACACTGCGGCGCGGGCGGCTTGGTCGAGGCCATTGGTGGCGTCGGCAGATTCGCGGAGGATGATCTTGGCTGTGCCTGCGCCGGTCTCGATTTTGCGGAGCACGCCGAAGCCTGCTTTGTAGACGGGGTAGAACCCGGCGATGGTGGCGGCGACCTCGGGCGGTGCGCCTACTGCGGCAGCACCTGCGGCGATACCTCCGCCGATGCCGACATTTTTTCCGAAATCAAGGATTTTGCCTGCGGCAGTAAGATCCTTTGGCGTGAATCCTGTGGCATTGGTGACGACATTGGCGAAGCGCTCTGCGAGGGCGTCGTTGCCTTTTACGAGCCCGCCTGCGGCGAATTCTATTGCGCCTGCGGCTTCGGAGCTGACGACCTTGCCGAGGCGGGAAAGGCCGATGGCCTTGGCTCCAGCTCCAAAGGGGATGAGGTTCGTGGGGTCGGCGACGATTTCCAACGCCCCGGCCTGCGAGACATTGGGAGTTTCCTGCTGGTTGCGGCCGGTGAGCACGCGGGTGAGAAGCTCGGTGGGCGCGGTCTTGGCGGCGAGGTCTTGGTATTCGGCATCGATGCCTTTTTTGGCAATGTAGCCTTCAAACTCGTGGTCCTTGAGATCGTCCTCGGTGGTCGGGCGGAGCTTGCGGCCGGAGTCGAGAGCGTTCTGGAGTTGGACTTCGTTGTTGTAGAAAAAAAACTCGCCGGTGTCTTCGTCGCGGTATTTGGGAGCGCCTTGGATGAGTTCTTTGGCATACCCGCTGTATCTCATGGCCTCAAGGGCTGCGCGGCCGATGCCGGTCTGCATTGTGGCTGGGGATTTGGCGAGGGATTCGGCAGGCGAGTAGACGGCGGTGTTAAAGGCGTCGAGCGCGGTAACGACGAGCCCGCCGACGGCTTTGGCGGCGAGTTCCGCGGTGCCCGGCAGCTTGCCTTCCGCCTTGAGGCGTTCCTTGGTGGCTTTGAGGTCGAAATACTCGTCGCGGGTCGGCGCGTAGGTCGGATCGTCGAAGAGGCGGGCGGCCTCCATGTCCAGTTCCTCGATAGTATATTCTTTTGGCTTATTCGCGTTTTGCAGCACTTCCAACTCCTCAAGGCTGTATTCGCGGCCCGCTTCCATTTGTGCCACCGGCCCCATCGCCGGCCCACGCAGGGGCTCTGGTGCCGAGGGCGCGGTGGGTGCAGGCTGATCCCAAGACGGCAACTCTGAAGCCGCCATGGCATCCAGCTCCTCTAGTGAAAATTCCTTACCTTCCGGGAGTAGCTGGAGCGACATAGTATTTTCCGGTCTGTGGATTTAAAAGTAAACGCTGACTGCCAAGTTTGTATTCTGGTGGTTTGGCAGGCGGCGCTTGTGGAGTTGGTTGTTGGGGTGCGGCTGCCGCAGATTGCGGCGCGTCGGGTTGGGTGCGGGCCTGCGCTTGGGCGAGGACGCCATCGAAGTCTATGAGGGCTTTATTAAAGCCTTCCTCGGATTGGCGAGGATTTAGCCGGGCGATGGCGGCCGTGGCCTTGGCGCCCTCCTGCTCGGTGATCTGACCACCACCCTTGAGGTTGTTGAAAGCCTGCATGAATGTGCCGCCCTGCACCTGCTCCAAGAGCGTGTAAAAGTCGGCGGCTTCTGTTCCGCCGATGGGTTCTTTTTTGAGTCCCAGGAGATACTCAAATCCTTTCGCCCCTACCGAGGTGCTCTTGCCGGGATGACTCTTCAACTCGGAGAGCATCTGGCGCATGCCAGCGATCTCGGACGAGGCGGCCTGCTTGCGAGATTCCATCTGCGCGACCTCGGCTTGCGATTTCTGGAGATCGACCTGGGCTTTTTGGAGATCGGCTTGGGCTTTTGGCGTGGTTTGCTCTAGCTGCTTTTGGTTGAAATTTTGCACATACATGGCCATCTGCTCGGGGCTGTATTGCACGCCGTCCTTCATGTCCCACAGGAGGTTCTTTTGGGCTTCTGACAACGAATCGAAGCCGTTTTGTTCCAGTTGCTGGATGAGCCCATTGAAGTCAAAACTCATCCCCTTGGATGGCTTTTCTGGCACAGGCATCGCGCCGGGCATTTCTGCTACCGGCGTTTGAAAATCCACGAGGTCTTCCTGCGAGGGATTCGAGGGAAGCGGCGGGTCTTGGTAGGGATCGTATGCCATGGTTATTGCTGTTGCTGTTGAGGCCGTGGTTTAATCAACCCCATCCAGCTTGGGGCGCCACCTTGCGGGGATGCAGCGTCACTTTGAGCCGGTAGGCTGACCGGCTGCTGGTTGGCGGGGACTTGGTTTTGGATGGTCGCTCTTTGATTGGCTAGAGCTGCGGCAGAGTAATATTTCCCAAGGCTATTGCCGGATATCAGAGAGGGCATTACTGGGCTCATCATGGAGGATATTTGGTAGGCGTCTTGGTCGTTCATGGATTTGAACATTTTGAGCTGATCGTTTGAAATTCCCATGGACGGGCCGACGACTTTTATAAAATCTTTGAACGCTGCGCCGCCGGCGGCTTGCATTTTTGTTTGTGTGTAGGCACCGGCGATGCTTCCGATGGCACTGGTGGCGCCTTCCATAAGGCTATTTGCAAAGGCATTGTTTCCGGCGGCTTGGGTTTCTGCGGAGTTGATTTGATGCTGGGCGAGGATTTCGCCGGAGCGGTCGTTGACGGTGGGGTTGTAGTTGAACATGGTAGGGCTTTCTGTTGACGGGCTTCTAGGCAGAGTGGGCTGCCGGGCTGGAAGGCACGGCAGGAGTGTGGGCGGGATTCGTATATTGCGCAGGAGACTCCTCGGCCCACCTCGCCACGGAGGGCGATGCAGCGGCCGCAGGGTTCGGTCTTGAGCAGGGGGTAGTCGGTGCGGAGGTAGTCGGCTGGAATGCCTGTGGCGTCGGAGCGGTCGCGGCGCAGGACGGGCCAGCTCCACTTGTGGGAGCAGCAAGCTCCACACCGTTGGCAGTCGTATTCCATATAGGTTTGAATCCGAGGTCGGGGAAAACGATGTCTTCGTAAGGGGCGAGGTGGCTGATGTTGCTGATGCGGGCTTTGAGCTTAGGGCAGTCCACATGCGGGCCTGCATGGCGGTCCACGCAGTTGAAGCAGGTGGGGTAGAAGTCGGCGTTGAGGGATTTGTCGGGGTTGTTGATCCATCCTGCTTCGGTCTTGATGTAGCGGGTGGGGTCTGGGGTGACGCCGTGGTCTTCGAGGTAGGTGTAGATGTCGCGGTCGCTCCAATCGCGCATGGGGTAGAGGCTTACTGGTCCGCCTGGGACATTGCGGATGTCGAGGGCGAGAGGGACATGGCCTTTTATGAGATCGGTGTCCTCGTATTTGGTGCCGATATACACAGCCTCCCACGGCCAGTTGAAGTTTCCGGTGGGGCGTTGCAGGAAATCGGTGACGCCGCAAAGGAACCTTTCGCCGGGCTTGGGGCGCTCGGTGCCGAGGCTCATCACCACAGCGGTCTCGCCCCACTGGTAGTATTTGAGCATGTCGAAACGCATCTGGCCGGTCTCGGTATCTGGTCCGTCGGCGATAGCCATGCGTGTCGGCGGGTAGTCGTAAATGGTGAGGCCCCATTCTTTGATGAGGCGGTCGCTGTAGGCATAACGCTCGCGAAGCTTGGGCTCGCGGTATTGCACGACAGGGAGGTCGATGCCGCAGTAGTGCAGAAGCACATGAAGCATGGCGGTGCTGTCTTTGCCACCGCTCCAAAGCACGGCGGCATTGGGCCAGCGGGTGTGCCAGGCGTGGATGCGATCTACGGTTTCCGCAATCAGTTGTCTCATGGGTTAAATAATAACGGCAGCCCCAATAGTTCCTCCTGCGGCAAGTGCCCCACCACCAATGCTTCCAAACATCCCCATCATTCCGGCGTTTTGTGATGCTCCGGCCTGCATATAGGCACCTTGGAGGGCGGCGTTGTTATTAAGAACGGTGTTGCGGTTCGTGGCGGCCATGTTGGTGTTGAAGGATTCGACATTGCCTGCCATGGCGAGGCTGCCGCCGTAGATGTCGCGGACTTGGCCGGAGGTTTGGCCGAGGGTGCTGCTGCCGAGGCCGAAGGCTGGGCCGATGGCGGCGCGGTAGGGGTCGAGGTCGCCGTAGAGCCCGGCGAGGCCGAGGCGTTGCTGGGAGCGGGCGGCCTCGTTGCCGATGAGGGTTTGGTTGACATTTTGCAGGAAGGCGCGGTTGGCGTTGACCTGGTCTTGGTTGGCGGCCTGGTTGGCGAGGGCGGCCTGCTGGGCGTAACCGGCATCTGCCATGGCGCGTTGCTGGGCACCTTCAAAATTGGCGGCATTGGCAGATTGGGCGAGCTGGGCGTTTGTGAGGCCGAGCGAAAGTGCTGTTTGCTGATTGGAGATGGCGGATTGAAGTTCGCGGGAGCGGTTGCCTTCCATGCGGCCCATGAAGGCTTGGTTGGCGGCTTGCTGGAGCCCTGTGCCTTGGTTGAGAACCCCACTTGCGAAGGCGCGGCGGGCGTTTTCGCTCTGGGTGGCGTAGGCGTCGCGGTTTAGCACTTCGGCGGCGAGGGCTCCGGTGCCTGCGCCGAGGCCACGGGCGGCCATGCCTGAGCGGGCTTGCTGGGTGGCGGCGCGTT
>Ga0315904_10008136_pt1 | contig 13911 bp, 12 predicted proteins | sample LakEriMetagenome_6_FD_203529 | JGI IMG/M metagenome (GOLD analysis project Ga0315904, IMG submission 203529) | Freshwater fungal communities from buoy surface, Lake Erie, Ohio, United States - Buoy 12 MA120 | ecosystem: Environmental > Aquatic > Freshwater > Lake | place: USA: Lake Erie, Ohio... | reverse complement strand
CGAACATGATCAATGGCTGTGTTCACCATCACCCTGCGCAGCCAACCTTCAAAAGAACCTTTCGAGGTGTACCCTTCGATGTTCGTAAACGCCTTCAGGAACCCCTCTTGGACGACATCCTGCACGCTATCCGCATCCGCGATGTACCTCGCGCATACCCCGAACATCGTCCGGTAGTACCGCTCAAACACCCACTGCTGCGCCCGCCGGTCTCCCCGGCGACAGCCTTCGATGTGGTCGCGAATGAGGGCGTCGTGCATGACTTCGTCCGGTTCAAGACGCAACCTCGGTGCAAGGGTTGCCTCTGCCGGTGGAGCAAGGTAGGTAGACCGCTGTACCTTCGCTGCATGCGCATCGTCGTCGGACTTTCCGGGGGGGTGGATTCCAGTGTCGCGGCAGCCCTGTTGCTCGAGCAAGGGCACGAGGTCATCGGACTCTATATGCGGAACTGGCACGACGCAGAGGTCACCATCGGCGGGGCCTGCCCGTGGATCGACGATGCGCAGGATGCGATGCTGGTGGCGGCGCATTTGGGCATCCCCTTCCAAGTCATCGACTTGAGCGCCGAGTACCGCGAGCGGATCGTGGACTACATGTTCCGCGAATATGCTGCAGGTAGGACCCCGAATCCGGACGTCCTGTGCAACCGCGAGATCAAGTTCGACGTGTTCTTGCAGGCGGCACTGGCACTCGGAGCGCAGGGCGTCGCAACGGGGCATTATTGCCGCGTCGAGCATGGACCTCCGCATCGCCTGCTTTCAGGTGCGGATTCGTCGAAGGACCAGTCGTATTTTCTGTGCCAAATCGGCCCCGAAGCCCTCCGTTATGCCCATTTCCCCATCGGTCACTGGGTGAAGCAAGAGGTGCGCGAATACGCTCGGAAACTCGGCTTGCCGACCGCGGAGAAGAAGGACAGCCAAGGCCTATGTTTCGTCGGGAAGGTCCATCTTCCTGTGTTCTTGCAGCAACAACTTGAGTCGAAACCTGGCCCCATCGTGCGGATCCCCGCGGATCACTCGAAACTGCGGACCCATGCTGGGTTGCAAGGCCGAGAGGCGGCACGGCCGATCGTTTGGTCCCCGGAAGACGGCACGCCCGTAGGGACCCATCCCGGCGCACATTTCTTCACGGTCGGCCAGCGAAAAGGAATCGCAGTGGGTGGTCATGCAGAGCCTTTGTTCGTGCTCGACCGCGACGTCAAGTCGAACACCTTGTACGTCGGGATGGGAGACCAGCATCCGGGCTTGTATCGCAGCGTGCTATGGATCGAGCGGGAAGAATTGCATGCGGTACGGGAGGACCAGAAGCTGCAGGTCGGTGAAACGCGGACGGATTTCCGCGTACGGTTCCGCTACCGCCAGCCCCTCGAACCGGCCACACTGACCCGATTCGAGGAGGGGTTGCTCGTTTCCTTCGACCGCCCCCAGCGGGGCATCGCCTCCGGGCAGTTCGCGGCGTGGTATGCGGGCGAAGAAGTCATCGGCTCGGGACCGATTGCGTGGTAGCAGTTTGTGCGATCGTTCGTATTTTTCGGGCATGCAGAAATTTGCTTTTGCGTGCGCACTTGTTTTGGCAACCCTGAGCGGGGTTGCCCAAACCCCGTGCATCTCCTCCTGGACCGTCACCCTTTCCACCGGCATGTGGGGCTTGGAAGTGGGTTGGACATTGCAAGATGCTGAAGGCTTGGAGGTTGCTTCTGGCGGAAATGCGCCCGACAACTTCACCATGACCACCGAGGTGTGTTCCGCGTCGCCGTGCTTCGTCCTCGTCATGCAGGACAGCTTCGGAGACGGATGGAACGGAGGCTCGTTGACGTTGACGGGACCGGATGGAACTTCCTACGGCCCGTACGCGCTGGAAACCGGTAGCATCGGATTCGCGACGGTGGGAACGGGCGCGTGCCCCGCGTTCGTGCCCGGATGCACCGATGCAGCTGCCTACAACTACAATCCCGAAGCGACGTGGGAAGATGGGTCGTGTGTCCTCCCTCCTTCCTGCGGTGCGGGCATGTCGCTCGTGCTGCTGACTCCGGACGGTCTTGACCCGTGGTCGTCTCTCGGGCTTTCGGTAACGGGGCCCGAGGGGGAGTGGGTTCCCGTTTCCGGGACCCAAACGCCGGGCAACTCCGTGTCGAATTGGGTGTGTGTGGGCCCCGGATGTTACACCTACTCCGTTTGGGGTGCGTGGGGGGAAGAAGTCGTGGGTGCGTTGACGTGGGACGGCGGCTCGTTGCCGATTGCCCTTGACCCCATGAGCGGCTCTGCACTTGTGGGACTGGACGTCTTCAGCGATTCTGCGGATTGCACGCCCCAAGTGTGGGGCTGCACCGATGCTGCGGCTTCGAACTACCAGCCGACCGCCACGTCGGACGATGGCTCCTGCATCTTCCCCGTGGATTGCGGCGATGGAGAACTCGTGCATTTCTACCTGTGCACCTTCAACCAAGGTGAAGAAGTCGCATTCACGTTGCTCGATTCCACGACCGGAGACACGTTGTATGCCCAAACCGGATTCAACACCTTCGCCATCGTCCACCAAGACTTGTGCGTGCCAGCAGGGGCTTGCCTGACCGCCATCCTCGAAAATGTAGGACCGGGAACCGGCTGGTATGGAGGGTATGTCACCCTGACGTCGGCCACGACGAACTACTACGGCACCTTGGCCGACGGAGTTGAATCGGCTACGGAAACGGGTCTGCTGGGTTCAAGCTGCGGCGAAGACGCCACCGGAGGGACCGCTTTCAGCTGGCCTGAGCCCATCGGCTTGACAGCGTGGCCGAACCCCACCGAAGAAATTGTCAACGTCGTAGGAGAAGGGTTTGATGCCCACTTCCCGGTCGACATTGCGGTGTACGATGCGCTCGGCCGGAAGGTCTTCAGTGCGCAGCGGAATCCGGAGGCCCTGGGGTCGTTCGATGCGTCCGAGTGGACAGCAGGGGTTTACCGACTCGTGTGCCGCCAACAGGACCGGTCTGCGGGGACGACGCTCATTCGGCGCTGATTTCCGAACCGCCGACCGATTCAGAAACCTGGTACATCGTACTGCGCGCATCCGTCCGAGAAATCATCTCGGCAAGGAAGCCCGTTGCGAAGAACAGGGCTCCCAGCACCATCCCTGTCAAGGAGATGTAAAAGGTAGAGATCTCGGTGATGTTGCGGCCCGGGTCACCGGCCAGCATGCTGAGTCCTTTGTGTGCAATGAGCGCACCGACACCGACGAAGCTGAAGAAGAACATCACGAGCCCCAGCGCACCGAACAAGTGCATCGGTTTCCGCGCAAACCGGGACATGAAGGCAATCGTCAGCAAGTCTAAGAAGCCGTTCAGGAAGCGCTCCATCCCGAACTTGCTCGTCCCAAACTTCCGCGCACGGTGTTCGACGACCTGTTCTCCGATGCGTGAAAACCCGGCATTTTTTGCGAGGATGGGGATGTAGCGATGCATTTCGCCTTGCACTTCGATGGCCTTGACGACCTCGAGTCGGTAGCCCTTGATGCCGCAATTGAAATCGTGGAGCGCAATGCCACTGACTTGGCGTGTGGCCCAGTTGTAGAGCTTCGTAGGCAAGGTCTTGCTCAGGGGGTCGTGGCGCTTTTGCTTCCACCCGCTGATCAGGTCATACCCTTCGTCGAGGATGCGCCGTTCGAGTTTGAGGATTTCGTCCGGGCTATCCTGCAAGTCCGCGTCGAGGGTGACGACGATGCGACCGGTGGCCCGGGTGAACCCGGTATGGAGCGCAGCACTCTTTCCATAATTCCGGGCAAAGCGAATGCCGATTACCTCGCTCGGGTGGGCCGTGTGGAGCTGTTGAATGATCTCCCAGGACCCGTCTTTGCTCCCATCGTCGATGTAGATGACCTCGAATGAACGGCCCGCAAGCGCGCGCTGGATCCATGCGTGGAGCTCGGGCAGACTCTCCGCTTCGTTGAAGAGGGGAATGACACAACTGAGGTCGGGCCGGTCGGAAACGTGCATAGCGGGGAGAGGTACGGAAATCGAGGGGGAAGGGTTGCCCCGACTCAATGGAACTCAGAGACGGGCTTGCGCCGGAAAACGAGCGCAACGACGACCGCTCCGGCCGCAGCGAAGAGGGCGCCCCAGAGGCCCGAGAGCAGCAATCCCGCGACCGAGAAGCCATCGCGCAGTGAGATCTCCATTTGGTTGCGGAAGGCCACGCTGTCTGGAATCGCAGACGTGAAGGCGCCGAGCCGTTCGTCGAGACTGTCCAGCGTGGCTTGGACCACGGGCTCAACACACCCCGGTGCGATTGCGTGAAACAGGAGGAGCTGGTAGGCGGTTTGGGCCGCCTGCATCGCAGCGGCCACCCCCCACGCATGCAGAAAGCCCCGGCGAAATGGAAGCACACCGCCTTCGTCCCGCCGCAGTGCCACCAGGGCCAGCGACATTCCCAGCGGAAATGCGAGCGAAACGCACAAACTCAACCACGGACTGACCATTGCATCGACCCCTAAGATGTAGGCCACCAGCTGGATGGACACGACCAAGACCGCAGAGAGCGCGGCGTGCGGCCACACCACGCGGTTGAACCCTGTTGCGAAATTCATGCAGCGAAGGTAGCGCACCTGCAATTCTTGGGTACCTTTGCACGGGGCAAGTCTCCTGCGGCCAGCTCCTGCTGAATCCCCCAGGGTCGGAAGACAGCAAGGGCAGGCAGTTGATGCGGCGCGACAGGAATCGCTTGCCCTTTTTTCGTGCGTTAAACTTTCTGATTTGTAGCGAGACTGCATGGGCCTGCACCACGTCACCCCCATCCGAAAGCTCCTTGTCGCAAACCGCGGTGAAATCGCCCTCCGCATCTTCCGGACAGCCCGGGAGTGTGGCATACGCACCGTAGCGGTCTATTCCGACGCCGACGTCGATGCGCCGTTCGCCCGCTATGCCGACGAAGCGGTGCACATCGGCCCAGCTCCTGCGACACAGAGCTACCTCGACCAGGACAAGGTCATTGCAGCTGCTTTGGCGTCTGGAGCAGATGCCATCCACCCAGGCTACGGGTTTCTGTCTGAAAACGCGGCATTTGCTCGAGCAGTGGTCGCCGCCGGACTTCGGTTCGTCGGTCCAGGGCCCGAAGCGATGGAGGTCATGGGGTCGAAGCTCGCTGCGAAAGCGGCGGCCGCGGCTGCGGGAGTTCCGCTGGTTCCGGGCAGCGCAGGGGCGGTGGCGGATTTGGCAGAGGCCCGTGAAGCTGCGAAGAAAATCGGATTCCCGCTGCTCGTCAAGGCCAGTGCCGGGGGCGGTGGCAAAGGCATGCGCCTCGTGCACGACCCCACCGAGCTCGACGAGCAGTTCGCCCGTGCGGTCTCCGAAGCCACGAATGCCTTCGGCGACGGCTCCGTCTTCCTTGAGAAGTTCGCCACGCGTCCGCGGCACATCGAGATCCAAATCCTGGCTGACCAGCACGGCAACTGCGTGCACCTGTTCGAACGGGAATGCAGCATCCAGCGCCGTCACCAAAAAGTAGTCGAAGAAGCCCCGTCGTCCGTGCTCACTCCCGCGCTGCGCGAGGAAATGGGCGCATGCGCCGTGCGCCTTGCACAGGCCTGCGGATACGTTAGTGCAGGCACCGTCGAGTTCGTGCTGGATGCCGACATGCACTTCTTTTTCCTCGAGATGAACACGCGTCTGCAGGTGGAACATCCGGTTACGGAATGCGTGACAGGCGTGGATTTGGTCCGCGAACAACTGCGCATTGCAGAAGGGCATCCGCTGTCTTTCAAGCAAGAGGAGCTGCGCATCGGTGGCCATGCCATCGAATTGCGGGTCTATGCGGAGGACACCGCCGCGGGCTTCCTGCCTTCTACGGGCACGCTCGCCCACTACCTCCCTCCTGCCGGGCCGGGCGTCCGCGTGGACGATGGCGTCGAAGCCGGCCAAGAAATCCCGATTCACTACGACCCGATGCTCGCCAAACTCGTGGTCCACGCCCCGGACCGCGAAGCCGCGATCGCCCGCATGCTGCGCGCCATCGACGAATACGCCATCGGAGGTGTTTCCACCACGCTGGACTTCGGGCGGTTCGCAGTGGACCATCCCGCCTTCCGCTCGGGCAAGTTCGACACCCACTTCGTCCGAGACTACTATGTCCCTGAAGTGCTCGACCGCTCCTCGTTGCTGGAGGACGGCCCGGTGGCTGTGATCGCGGTGGGCCTCGAACATATCGCCGCTCCAACGCCCGCTCCACAGGCGGCATCGCTGCAGTCGGCAGGCACGGCTTGGTTGAATCGCTTTGCCCCCTGAATCTCCTGACGGATGGCAGAACGGCACTTCATCGTCTACGACCTCGAGGCTACGTGTTGGCGGCAGCGCCGCGCGTGGCCGGTGGAAGTCATCGAAATCGGCGCCGTCAAAGTTTCTGAATCGCTCGACATCGTCGATGAGTTTTCCGCCTTTGTGCGGCCCATTCTGCATCCGGAAATCTCGGAATTCTGCACCCGCTTGACGAGCATCACCCAAGCGGACGTGGAAGATGCCGGAGAATTCCACGAGGTCATCCGAGCGTTCGAATCGTGGATGGACCCTACCGGGACTCGGACGGTGCTGCTGAGCTGGGGAGAGTTCGACAAAAGGCAGCTCCTGATGGATGCGCGGCTGCACCGGCTTGAACTCCCGTGGCTGAATTACCATGCATGTTTGCAGCGGCATTACAGCCGTTGGAAGGGTTCAAAGAACCAAATCGGACTCACGTCCGCCCTGGAACTCGAAGAACTCGCCTACATGGGAACCCAGCACCGGGCCATCGAGGACGCTCGAAACATGGCCCGCCTCTTCCAAAAAGTCGCCGGACCCATGTCCCTCATTGAACCATGAACGGAACACGTGCCCTCTTGCGGTACTTCTTCCACCGCGAACTCCGCGAATCCCACCAGCTGTGGAGTTTGTTCCTGTTCGCATTGACCGCGGTCTATGCCTGCTACCGCATTGCGGCCGGCTCGGTCGACGCCCGTGCGTGGGTGACTCTGCATTGGGTTGTGGTGCTGTTCAGCGCCTTCAATGCCGCCTCGCGGGTGCATGCGGACGATGCGCCCGAAGTGCGCGCCTGGATGCGCAGCTGGGTCGGACCGCGGCAGTGGGCGGCGGCGCGTTCCATCCACGCAACCTTCGTCCTGGTTGCGGTGACGGCGGTGGTTTTCCTCGCTTTCGTGGTCTTCCTGCCGTCGCCTGTTCTGACAGGAGGCACGTTCAAGTGGCTGGTGGGCATGGTGGCTACGGCGTGGGCGCTGGCGGCCCTGCTCGCCGTCGTCTCCGACCTCGCGCTGCGGGCGGGTGGGGGCTTCGGGTTGACCGCGGTGTTAGGGCTGCCGCTGGTGGTTCCGGTGGTGCTGGTCTCCACCCACTATTGCCACGGTGTAGCCCGCGCCCTTCCTTGGGGTGAACTGTGGCCGGATTTGGTTTTTTTGGTGGTGTTAGCCGGGGTCGCGCATGCCATCGCCGCTGTGGTCTTCCCTTACCTTTGGACCGAGTGATGGCGATGAAAGGCGTTTGGAAACCTGTAGGTCCACTCCTGTTGATCTACGTCGCGGCCATGACCGCGCTGGTGCCGCTCGGCCCGGGCCTGCTCGAATGCGTTTCTCAGGATGGGGCAACGTTCGAGGTCCGGGGCCACGGGACGCATTTTGACGCGGCACATGGGTTGCAGGTTTTCCTCCGATCCGGCGACCACGTGCTCCCGTGCCGGGAGGTGGACATTGCGGGCAGCGGGACACTGACGTTTGCGCCCGCCTTTCCAGACACCTTGCCTGCGCGCAGCTGGGACCTCTTCGTCTTGTCAGAAGTCGACGGTTCGTTGCTTTTAGAGAATGCGGTCTTCGTGCACGATGCCGCCACCGATACGACGCTGGAGTGCCCCGAAGTCCAAGTCCCTTCGGTGCAAAGCACCCTCGGATTCCGATTCCCATTCCAACCGCGCGTGGAAGAGACCATCCGCAACCTCATGTGGCATGTTCCGCTGTGGTTTGCGATGTTCGTGCTGGCCGGAATGGCATTCGTCGCATCCATCCGCCAACTCGGTGCCGTAACCGTCACTGCATCCGACGAATATGCGCGTTCGGCTTCAGCCATTGCGGTAGGACTGGGTGTCGCTGGATTGATCACGGGCAGCATTTGGGCGCGTTTCACATGGGGCACCTGGTGGGTAGACGACCCACAGCTCAACGGTGCACTCGTAACCACCGCAGCGTATGCCGGTTACCACATCCTGCGCGAGTCGGTGGACCGACCATCGGTCCGTGCACGCCTCGCCGCGGTTTACAACGTTTTTGCCTTTGTGCTGTTAGTCATCTTGCTGATGATCATGCCGCGGTTCTCTGAAAGCCTGCACCCGGGCAAAGGGGGCAATCCCGGATTCAATACGTATGACCTGGACGCCAGCTTGCGCTGGGTGTTCTACCCTGCGGTGCTGGGCTGGATTTTGACCGCCCTGTGGATGCAGCAATTGATCTTGCGGATGGCCCGGGTCCGTGTTCTTGCGGATGCGAAATCGAACAACCAACTTCCATGAATCCACTCGCTTTCCTCTCTGAATCTGTGTTCTTCGGCTCAGGAAAGGCCGGTGTGGTGCTCGCGGTGGCGGGTGTCGTCCTGATCGGCTTGCTGGCCTGGATGCTTTGGGCAGAAAGGCGGTTGAGCCGTTTGGAGAAAAAGATCCAGAGCCTCGATTCTCGCGGATAATTGCCATGAAACGCAGCCACATTCTCCTGCTTTTGCTGGTGGCCGGGATTGCAGGAACGTTCATCGCAACGTTTACCACGGCCACGCGCTCGGTCGGCTTTGTGGAAGCTTCGGGTGCGCCTGGCACGGAGTTCAAGATTTCCGGAACCTTGGTACGCGAAGAGCCCGTTCTCTATGCGCCTGAAGTAGACCCCAGCACTACGCGGTTTACGATGCGCGACAAATCCGGTGCGGTCTGCCGGGTTGTGCTCGGGAAAGCGAAGCCTACCGGCTTGGAAAACAGCGAGTCCATCGACTTGTATGGGACCATGCAAGGAGATGAATTCCATGCCACAGAAATGCTCATGAAGTGCCCCTCGAAGTACAACGAGCAAAACCACGTCCTGCTTGAAGATGGCGCTGCTCAAGGCGCGAAATGAACATGGAATACATCGGTGAATGGACGGCGGTAGCATGGGCAGGAAGGGCCTTGATTGCCTTGGGATTCGGGGCTGCACTCGTGGCGGCTCTTGCCTACCTGCGCAAGGATGAGCGTCTCGGAAAATGGGCCTTCATGGTCCACGGCGTGTCCATACTGACAGCGATCGGCCTCATTTTTCTGCTGTTCGCTTCGCACCGGTACGAGTTCAACTACATCTGGAAGCACCTGAGCAATACGATGCCCATGCGCTTCATTCTGAGCGCATTCTGGGGCGGTCAGGAGGGCGGATTTTTGCTTTGGATGTTCTGGCACATCGTGCTGGCCGGCTTCGTGCTTCGGCGGCCTTCTTCCTGGACCGCTCCGGTCATGGCCGTCGTCAGCGGAATCGAGGCCTTCTTGACCTCCATGTTGCTCGGGGTGTACTTCGGAGATTTCCAGCTGGGTCTGGACCCCTTCATCTTGCTTCGGGAGCTGCCGGAAAACTTGGGGCTCCCGTGGACACAGCGCGGAGACTACCTCACGGCCTTTCCCCTCTTCGCCGATGGCCAAGGGCTGAACCCGCTGCTCCAGAATTACTGGATGACCATCCACCCCCCGACGTTGTTCCTCGGGTTTGCGGCGGTGTCGCTGCCGTTCGCCTTCGCCGTGGCCGGGTTGCAGCGGCGGGAGGACGCGAGTTGGATGCGTCCGGCGCTGCGCTGGTCCGTCTTCGCAATGGGCATCCTGGGAACCGGGATTCTGATGGGCGGAGCGTGGGCCTACGAAGCTTTGAGCTTTGGGGGATTTTGGGCTTGGGATCCGGTGGAAAACTCCAGCCTGGTGCCCTGGCTGGTGACGGTAGCGGGTGCCCACTTGCTCGTCATCAACCGCAACAAGCAGGTGCCGACGGGCTTGTTCAGTACGATTTACTTCCCGATTCTGGCGTTTTTGCTCGTGCTCTACAGCACGTTCTTGACCAAAAGCGGCATCCTCGGTGACACCTCGGTGCACAGCTTCGTCGACAGCGGCATCTTGCCCCAATTGCTGGCGTATGTGCTCACGTTTGCAACGCTGGGGCACGTGATGCTGCTGGGTTCTGTGCGCCTGCGGTGGATTTTTTCGGCCCTTGCGATTCTGGCCGTCGCGGCCATGGCGAAAGGATGGGCTGCAGAAGGCATGTGGGGCCTGTTCGCCGTGTGGGCTGCAGCAGCCGTGTATGCTTACCGCAAGGATTTTACAGCCCGGGAGGCAGAAGATGCGGTGTGGTCGCGTGATTTCTGGATGTTCGTAGGGAGCTTGCTGCTTTTGCTGTCCGCCGTCCACATCACATGGCAAACCAGCATTCCGGTATTCAACAAGCTGATCACGCCCTTTGCACCCTTGCTGCAGCAATGGGGAGAATCCACGGGGAACGCAACCTTGTTAGCCCTTGCAAGGCACGACCTCGCACCCGGAACAGACTTCGAGTTGACCTACCACCGCGTCCAAGTTCCCCTCGCGGTGTTGGTCCTGTTCCTGGTGGGCATGACCCAGTGGCTGCGCTTCCGGGCTACCCCTGAACCGGGACGCATTTTCAAGCGCCTTGGAGTATTTGCAGCCGTTGCAGCGCTCTTGACCGGAGCATTTTTGATCACTGAATCGGTCGAATGGTGGGAGGCCCCGCGGGTCGCGTTGTTGTACGCTGCACTGTTTGCCGCCGTCGCGTCGGTGGATTACCTGCGGGCCTTGGGGCGCGCTTCGTGGGGAGCCTGGGGGTCACCCGTGGCCCACTTGGGGTTTGCGCTGGTCCTCTTCGGCGCGGTGTTTTCGACCAGCCGGAAGGACGTCATCTCCCGGAACGTCATCGGGGACCTGACGACACTCAGCGAAGAACTGAACAACCGGGAAGACTTGCTGATGATGCAAGGCGACACCCTTCCGCTGGGGCCGTACTTCGCCAGTTACCGCGAGAAGGTCACCGAAGGAATCCATGTCCGTTTTCAAGTGGATTATTTCGAGCGGGTTGCCCGATCCTACGCGGTCGGAGATGTCGTGTTTTACGAAGGCATGGTGTTCGAAGCGCGAGAAGCCCACACCGCCTCGGAGACATTTGAGGAGGACATGGAGCGCTTTTGGTCCTTCATGCCCTTCCCGAACGAACGGCAAGCAAACGCCGCCATCCGCTGGCAATCGGGTGCGCCCGGCCCCTTCTTGTTCACCTTGCAACCGCGCATCCAGCTGAACGAGCAAATGGGGAATGCGCCGGAGCCGGACACGCGCCACGGTGCCTTCGAAGATTTGTACACGCACATCAAATGGGGCCGGGTCACTCCGCCTGAAACCGATGCGGACGGCTGGATGGGCGGTTCCTCCGACGTGGTCGTTCCGGGAGACAGCATCCTTGCCGGGAAGATCTTGCTGGTGCTGGATAGCATTCGTCCGATCCGCGACGAAGAACGGCCAGACCGCGGCCTGCTCGACCGCGACATCGCCCTGGTGGCCTGCTTCAGCCTCAAGGACCGCGAACGCACTGGGGCCGCCGAACCGCTGTACATCGTTCGGGATAGCCTCCTGATTCCCGACATGCATGAGCCGGAAGGATGGGGCGTGCGCATGCGCATCGACGCCTTCGACCCGGCCACGGAAGCTGTCACACTTTCTCTCTGGGAGCACGAATCGGTCCGGCGTGATTTCATCGTAATGCAGGCGGTGGTGTTCCCCCAAATCAACCTCCTCTGGCTCGGCTGCATCCTGATGGCCATCGGAACGGGGCTCGCAGTCGCAGGGCGCTGGAAACGCGAGCGGCCGCGATGAGGACGATTTCCCGTGCCGTGGTCATCGGTTCGGGGCGCATGGCCCTGGGCCTGATTCCGGCACTTCGGGCGGCGAACACCTTGCCTGTGGCGCACTACAGCCGAACCGAAGAAGCGGGAAGGAAGTGGAGGGCCGCATGGGGAACGGAAGTCGTGGGTGTAGAGCGGCTGGCCGATGTGCCGAGCGATGTCGATGCGTACCTCCTCGCGGTAGCGGACGATGCGCTCGAGACGGTTGCGCGGGACCTGCCCAGCGGCGTGTTGCGGGTGCACTTCGCAGGAGCAGGACCGAAAGAGCTACCTGGCGGGCCGGCTGCCGTGGTTTGGCCCATCCAAACCTTTGCGGATGCAGGGGAACCCGACTGGGGGAAGATCCACGTTGCGGTAAGTGCGGAAGAGGATGCGGCCGCGGCTTGGGCATCGGTTTGGGCTGCACACTTTGCCGCGTCCGTCACGCGCGTGAGCTTCGAAAACCGCATCCGTGCGCATGCCGCCGCGGTGTTTGCTGCGAATTACACGAACCGGATGTTCACGCACGCGCAGCAACTTGCGTCAGAAGCCGGTCTGCCATGGGAGGCCTATCAGCCTCTGATTCAATCGATTTGCGCCGCGGCTGCCTCCGGGCAATCCGCTGCGCACCAAACAGGTCCCGCGCACCGCGGAGACCGCACGACCCTTGCCCGACACCAGGCCCTCCTCTCCCACCGGCCCGGCCTCGCTGCTTTGTACGCAGCCTGTGCAGCCGATTTGCTCCCCCCTGACCCCCATGCATCCACCCGCTGATTGCGCCCTGCTCGCCTTCGACTACGACGGCGTGTTCACCGACGGTACCGTGCTCCTGCTGCCCGACGGCTCGGAAGTTCGGACCGCGCACATCCGAGACGGCTATGCAGTCGTGCGGGCCGCAGAGGCCGGCGTCCGGATCGCGGTCATCAGCGGAGGGCGGGACGAATCGGTCCGGTCCCGGATGCAGCGGTTAGGAGTCACAGAGGTCCACCTGGGGGTGCAAGACAAACTCGCAGTCCTGGATCAGCTTCGTCAAGATGCCGGGTTAGAGTGGGACCAAGTGGGATACTGCGGCGACGACGTGCCCGATGTGGCTGCACTGGCCGCCGCCGGCTGGTCGGCATGCCCAGCGGATGCGGTGCCGGAGGTGCAAGCGGTGGTGAACGAAATCGGCAGCCAACCCGGCGGCAAGGGCTTTGTGCGCGAAGTCCTCGAATCCCTGCTTCGGTCGCGGGGGATTTGGTAGGGGGGCTGCAGTACCTTCGCGCCGCTCATGGATCGGAACAACTGGATCGGAATCGGGCTGATGGCCCTGCTTTTCCTCGGATATTCGTGGTACATCCAGCCGTCTGAGGAGGAGCTGGCATCGGCGAAAGCGGCTGCAGCCGAGGCAGCGAGAGAGGACAGCTTAGCCTCGGCCGCAGCTGCGAAGAAATCTGTTGAAATCACGGACATACTGGCCGTCGAGACAGCGCCTGACACCTTGCCTGCGGCATGGGAGGCTCGTTGGGGGGCGTGGGCCGCGGCGGTGCCCGGTCGGGATACGTCCGTCACGCTTTCGAACGACCGTGTCTCCGTCACGTTTTCCAGCAGGGGCGGCATGCCGCAGTCGGCCACACTCGTCGACGGCTATACCCGCTACCAGGACGGCACGCCCATCGCATTGTGGGACCCGGCTCGCAGCACGATGCACCTGCGCATCGCCGGTGCAGGGGCACCGCCGATTTCGGTGGGGGACTTGCACTTTGCGCCGACGGTGTTCAACGATTCGGTGGTGCAATGGACCGCCCGAGGCGCGGCGGGATCGATTGAAATCCGGCATACCCTGTCGGGGTACGGCCTCACATCCTCGGTGGCGTTCAGCGGTGCCATGCCGGATTCCGCGTTGCTGGTTTGGGACGCCACAGGCGTCGCGAATGAAAAAGGCATCGACTGGGAACGGCAGCACAGCGCCTTCTACTACAAGGAAACGGGCCTCAGCAGGGATTATCTGACCGACGGCGGCGAGGACGATGCGGTGACCGAGG
>Ga0315904_10008135_pt1 | contig 13913 bp, 14 predicted proteins | sample LakEriMetagenome_6_FD_203529 | JGI IMG/M metagenome (GOLD analysis project Ga0315904, IMG submission 203529) | Freshwater fungal communities from buoy surface, Lake Erie, Ohio, United States - Buoy 12 MA120 | ecosystem: Environmental > Aquatic > Freshwater > Lake | place: USA: Lake Erie, Ohio... | reverse complement strand
GTCCCCGAAGGAAGTGCTCCGTCTCGTGCACAACTGACACTAGCGGCGGCCCGCCGCTGCCTACGGATAACCGGGGGTCATACGACATCGCGACACTGGCGATTTTCCCGGAATACGTCGAGTTCGACGCCGCGGAAGTCCTTCAGTTCGTGGTGCCTGTGCCCGCCGGGAGGAGGCCCGCATGACGGCCCACGTAGGCCGCCAGACGGGCTCTTCCCGGCTGTTGTCTCTCACGGTTGGCGAACCCAAAGTTCGCCCCGCGGGATTCACTACCAATGGACATCATTTCCAACGCCGGCGGATCCGGCTCCTTCTCGTTTGACGATTCCTTCTCTTCCGTCCCCGCGACCGGCCGCGGCCGGGTTCGCAGCGCCGACTTCGGCATGCCGGAGCGGCCCGGGCTCGTCGACCTGGCACGAACCTATCTCGACACGCAGGCCCGCCTCTGGTCGGACCTCGCCGGCACGCCAGCGGTGCCCGCCGCCACCGAGCCAGTCATGGTGGCGATGGCCGACGACTTCGAGCGGCGGTTCCGCGACCAGGCGGCTGAGGTCTTCGCCCCCGGGGCAACACCGCGGCTCTGGGAGGCGCTCGGGGTCGCGTATCTCCGATTCAGCGACGAGAACTCGAACCCCCGGTCACTCGACCAGCAGCTTCTGAACGTACTGAATCGTGCCCGCCGCGACGGCGTGTTCATCCCGTGGCAGTACGTCCTCGCCGACGCCGCTGTCAGCGGCACGCTGGCCTGCCGCAGGGGCTACACGATCGTGAAGACCATGCTCGAGCGTCGCAACGAGTTCGGCGTGACGTGGTTCGTGGTCGACGAACTCTCCCGCATGAGCCGCAACACGATCGAATCGCTGCTGCTCGGCGAGCTTGCCGAAGCGACCGGCGTGCGGGTCGTCGGGGCGAGTGACGGCTTCGACAGCGACAATCCCCACTCGGCCCTGCTGCTACCGGTGATCGGGTCGATGAACGAGGCCTTCGTCACCCAGCTCAAGGCGAAGGTGAGGCGTGGTATGGACGACGCCTTCCGCCGCGGCGACAACATCCAGCCGCCGGGCGTCGGGTACCGGATGGTCGCCGTCACCAACCCCGACGGCAGCCCTGTGATCACGCACAAGGGCACGGTCGAGAAGCGTGCCGAGGTGGACCCCGAGGCGGCCGCATGGATCGTTCGCGGCGCGGAGTCGATCGCGCACGAGGGCAAGAGCCCAGTCGAGGTCGCCCGGCTCTTCAACGAGCACAGCGTCGGCGGCAGGCAGACGTGGTCCGACAACAGCGTCCGCAAGCTCTACGCCCGCGAGCGGCTGATCGGCCGCGAGGTGTTTCGGACGTCGCGACAGGAGAAAAACCGTCAGACGGGCAAGATCCGCACCGTCAAGCTGCCGCAGTCGGAATGGCTCGTTCGGGAGTCGCCGCACCTGCGGATCCTCTCGGATGAGTTAGCCGGAGCGGTGCGCGGGAAGTTGAACCTTGCCGCCCAGTCCTTCGGCCGCACGGCCAAGGACAAGAAGATGAAGACCTATCGCGCGGACCTCTATCCGCGGGTGCTGATCCGGCCTGTCTGCGGCGGCTGCGGCACGCCCATGATCCTCGGCCGGTCGGTCGGCAAGTACCAGAGCTTCTGCTGCCACAATGCCAACAGCGGCATCAAGGGCTGCACCAACCGGGGCTACAAGTCGGCGCGCATCATCGACGAGGCGGTGCTTGGCGCGGTGAAGGCGGCGATCTTCGCCGAGGGATTCGTGACCGACCTGACGGCTGAGGTCAACATCCGACTGGCCGAGATCGCCCATCGGCCGCTCCCCTCAACGAAGAAGCTCGAGCAGGAGATCACTAACCTCGATCGGCAGCTCAAGCGGGTGACCGAACGGCTCGAGAAGGCGGACGGCTCGCACCTCGACGCGGTGATCGCCAAGGCCGAGGACATGGGCCGACAGTTGGCGGCGAAGCGGGAGCATCTCAAGGAGCTCCAGCGGGCGGGCCGCCGGCCCGGCGCGACGAGGGTTCGTGAGCAGAGCGTGGTTGTGGCGCTGGGGAACCTCCGAGAGCTTCTCGAAGGCAACGTCGGCGTCGCGGCCCAGGTGCTCAAGGCCCTCGTGGGCGACGTCGTCATCGAGGCCCGGCCGGTCGAAGGGCGGCGAAGCCCTGAGATGGTCGCCATCTTCACGATCGACGGAATCCGGGGTTTTGCCGCCCTCGATCGCGGCAAGGGCGTTCGGGCCGATGATCCAACCGTCGGCCTTTGGGAGTTCCTGAATGCCGACCGTTGGATCATTCCGGCGCGGCCGGGTAAGGCGACTCCTGCGCGGCCGCAAACCACGGTTCGGCTCGAATACGACCGCCGGGCAGCGGCACGGAACCTACACTGACGCCGCGAGGACGTGGCGTAGGACCGCGGCCGGGGGCACGGGATCAGCCGGGGCGGCTATACCTGCCCGCGCTCAATTCCGCTGCCCTCGGCCGGCGTGACGGTTTATGATCATGGCCGGGAGACAAGCCATGATTCGGCCGTCGGCGGAAGACATCAACGCGATCGTGGATACCACGCGGGAATGGCCGGCGGATGCTCGTGCTCGGCTCATCGAGCGGTTGAAGGCCGCCGACGCAGTGCGAAGCAGCGGGGCGATCAAGGTCGCTGGTGGCCCGACAGCTGCTGAGGTGATAGCCCGATTCGGCCAGCAGGGGCCCGGGCCTTCGGACGAAACCGTCAGGCTCTGGATCCGCGAGCATAAGGAAGCTCAAGGCGACCATTGAAGGTTCTTCTAGACGTCAACGTGCTTGCCGATCTCTTCCTGAAACGGGAGGAATGGCTTACCGACGCGGTGGCGATCTGGGAAGCGAATCGCACTGGGCGGATTCAATGCTGCGCGCTCGCCAGCAGCATCGACACGCTCGCGTACCTTGTGAGAAGGAACCGAGCCGAGGACGCACTTGCCGAGCGTGACGCTGTTCGGGTTTGTCTCGAGGCGCTCGAGATATTGGCGGTGACCGGTGACATCCTTCGCGATGCTGTCGAACGGAGCGGCCCAGATTTTGAAGACGACATACTGATTTCCGCTGCCGTTGCTCACGCCATCGACGTGATCGTCACACGCGATGGCCCCGGATTCGTACGCTCTCCTGTCGACGTCCACGAACCGCGAGAGTTCGCCCGTATCATCGCCCGGTAGGTTCCTGCCGATGTTTCATCAGCGGCTTGGCGTGGCTGCCCACGGGACTGATCCCAAACCAAATCCAGAGTCGGTTTGGTTCGGCGAACGGCTGAGCTGATCAGCGGCGGACCATCGGCTCCGTGTCACCGCTGGAATCGGTCCGCCGTCTGATCCAGCGACTGGCTCGGCTTTCTCTGGGTAACTTGATCGTGTCGTCGATGACGACGGAAAGACTTGACTGATCATCTGCCTTCAACACAAACCTGAATCGTCGGCGAATATGGATCCTTGCCCTCCATCAATAGCGTCGCCTCGCGACGAAATGCCACGCGATCGAAGTTAATCAACCGGTCATCGCGAAACTGGAGAAGGAGATTCAGCAGGCCGTGCCCCGAGCGTGATGTCAGAAAGTAGAATTGATCCGTGTCGCGATAGCCCGACGGCTTGTCCCGCCAGGTTTCTTCGAACTCTTCGGGAACCTTATACGGAACTAAATGGTGCCCTGGACACGTCGCCGCGATATCGGTGGTGGTCATGCCATTGTCGAGTGGCCATCCAAGCGACTGCCGGGCTTGCCAGACCTCGTGCAATCGCCGCACGGCGGGGTGCGGGCACGTCCACACGAGCCGAGTGCCCGCCGATCCGTAAAGCATCACGACGAACACAAGAAACGCGCTGCCGACCACAGTCGACGCAGATAAGAGAACACCGGCAACCCGCCGGGAAGCCAGCGACTGCGTACGAGTAAGCTCCCGGTACGTTGTGCGGCACGTCAAACCGAGCAGCGAAAGGGACGCCCCGATGGTCAGCGCAAAGGTCGCATGATGCAGGCAGAGGTCGATCGCGTCACGATGGCGCTTGTACGGCTTCCACCAAACGGAAGCCGACTGCTTAGACTCCAGCCCGTTGATGAACCATGGGTATGCGTCGTTATTGTCCCATGAGAAGCCAGTGGCGGCCGTGTGTGCATACCAAACCGCTCCGCATAGCAGAGCCATCGCGGTCAGCCCTGCGGAACACCACTTTAGGTTCATTGCAACTCTCCATGCCTCGGCTGCAGGGACAAAGTCAACGATACGCGTGACGCCGAACGGCAAACCTGATCAGCGGCGGACCATCGGCTCGCCACTCCGCAGGATTCTATCCGCCGTCTGGTCCAGCGACTGGTTCGGCACCCGACCGGTTCGTATTCAACAGGCTAGGTGCGCACCAAGTCGCATGTGATATCCGCAACGACGCAGTGCCAGAGCCGTTAGAAGTCCCGCGGCGGTAGCCCCGACCACGATACCAATGGTCCCCGCCGCCTCGTCACTTCCAAATGCTGCGAAACAGATCAAACCCAGTACGGCCCATACCCCAAGGGCCACGACCAACAGACGGAAACTTCCGTGCGGAAACGCCAAGGCACTCCACACGACAGGTACGACTGGGGTGTACACGAGGCACATCACCAGCAGAGCCGTCACGACTTGAGCAGCCATGGCATTCACGTTACCGGCAAGCAGCTGCTGAGCCAGCGGTCCTCTGGCACCCGCAATCGACCATTCGCGTGCAAGATGCGCGATACATGCTATCGCCACGATAACGGCAACAGCGCTGGCCCACGCATAGATGCTCCGGCCACGGGCCGCGGAACCCTCGGAGCCGCCGAAGGGCCGCTTCGTGAGGTGCGATTCGATTCTCAATGACGAGTATCGTCGAATGAGCAGAAACACGAGGGACGCAGCAGCGAACCCAAGTAGAAAAGCCGTCACCGAGTCCAGACCGCACGCGATTAAATCGTCAGTCGCATTTGCCGGAGCCAGAACCCGCAATGACGTCACGCATGCCGCATACCCGAGAATGACGCAGGCGGAAACCGCGCAGGGCAGGAGCGTGATGAAGGATGAGGAGAGGGAGACCAGCAGCGCGATGAGCATGGGCTGCACAACGATGCTCCCCATCAATAGATTGGGCAACCAGACGCGATTCTCATCGACAACTTCCCCGATTGGAGAGAACAGCAGGTTGAACACGACGCACGCAAGGAACAGTGCCGCCGACACCACTACTTCGATACGGTGACGTTGCATGGTCGTTTCTCCCGCAGGAAGGCATGAGAGCATTCGGGCCATTCCCCTGCTCATGTTAACAAAAGGCATCGGGCGACATGCAGGCCGAACGGCCGCGATCAGCAGCTCGCCACAAAGAGATTATCTACACCGCAGGACGTTATCGCGATTCTGCTGCATCGCTTGGTTCGGCCTCGTCAACATTGAAGTGGGCCACGTACACCAGCGTTTTTCCGTCAATCGACCAGCACTGGTCCAAGTTGTTCGTGGCGGTTTGGCCGGCCACGGGGTGGGGGAGCGCATCCCGCGACGGATCGAATTCGAACATCTGGAAACGGTCAACTGGCTCCAAGAAGGCCGTGAAGACGATGCGATGGCCCGATGGATGCCATGCAACGTCTCTGTTGATCTCCTGTCCAACGCTGAAGAGTCGAATGAACCCCCGACCGAGCCGATGAACACCGTTATTGGGGTCGATGGGCGACAACTCTGCTTGCGGAAGCACCAGCGACTGCACCGCTACCGCATTCTGGTTCCCCAATTGGACGACCCCGCACAAGGAACGGCTATCGGGGCTCCACGCCATGTTCCAACCCCAGTAGAGTTGGTTGTCCCCAAACTGTGACTCTTGCTCGTGCACCTCGCCCGTCGCCACGTTCTTCACGACGAGCGATCCCCGGCGCGAGTAGGCCCAGTACTTTCCATCCGGCGACCACTGGATGCCCCAGCCGTCGTTATCGATGAGTTCCCGCTTTTTCGTTGCGAGGTCGAGCACCCAGACTCCCCGCGGCGCGTTGCATGAAAACGCGATCCGCTTCCCGTCCTCAGACCAGCTCGGCATGGCGCCGTTGCCCAGGCACCCCACGTCGGTCCCGTCCGCCTTCATCAGGAGCAACTCGGTGCCCTCGTAGCTCGTGCCGGGCCGGTTGCCGTCGCACGCGATCATGTCGCCGGCGGGCGAGAGGACGGGCGAGCCGATCGTCGGGTGCGAGGGCACGTCGGTGAGCGGTCGAACGCGCTTGCCGTCGTGTGACAGCAGCATGAGCATCTCGGGCTTCTTCATCCGGAAGACGCTCGACACGCCGCTTTCCGTGGCGGACGTGGCCTCGACGGCGTGGTCGGGCACGTCGGCCGCCGGCGGCGCTCGGTCTCCGGCCTCCTCGGTCCCGAACGCGAGGCCGCAGAACAGAATCGCCGCGCTGAACGATATCCACTGCATGATGAGTTCTCCTGGGAGGCAAACGACTGGCACGGGTGAGCTCACGGACTTGGCCATGGCGGCTCTGGGTCGAGTTTCTTCATATGGCGACACTAGGGGGCGATGTCTCTCACGCCGAGCAGCTCGACCTGGTTCGGCCTCACGACGTCCACCTCGGCAGCGTTCAGTTGCACGCCAAGTTGGTCGGTGACCTTCATGAGCTGGTCGATCTCCTGCTTACGGGCCATGAGGTCTGCGTTGGCGGCCCCGAACTCCATGACCTCTTCACGCACACGATCGAACTCCTTCCCGATTCTCGCAATCTGCTCGTTCAAAACTTCGAGCTTGGCGGCGAGTTTCGGATCGGGTTCTTCGCGAAGTTTCTCGGTAACACCGATGTCGGTCTCGACGGCGAGCTTGTCGATCTCCAGTCGCGAGATCTGCTCCCAAAGCGAATTCAGCCGGTCGAGCAGTAGGTTCCCCCGGGTTTTCAACTCCTCGCTGTCGGCGGTGCCAAGTGACTTGACGAGGTCATTGTAGGGGTCGAGCATCGCCCGCACCTTGTCCATCGACTGCTTGTACCTCCGCTCCAGTGCGTCACGCACCTTGAAAGTGTTATGTTTCTGCTGGTCTTTGACGTTCGCCAGGTAGGCCTGCGCTACGGCAGTGACGACTGTGCTGGCGTCGGCCGCATCGACGCCCCGCACGCTGATCGAGAGGATTTCGGAGCCCGGTTGCATCAGCACGTCGACGTTTCGCGTCAGCCAGCCGATTGGGTCTTTCTCACCCTTCAGGCACGGCAGTTCGGCAATCCTGGATTGCTGCAGGGCCGACTTCAGGACCTCCGAGTCCTTCACGAGTACGACGTGCGTCTGGCAGGATCGGTGGTAGTCGGCGTCGGTCTGGGAGGCGACCTTGTGGAACCGGAGAAGTGCCACGGCCCCCTTCCCGTTGGCCGTTGCGGCGGTTTCGGGAGCAAGAACCCCCTTGTCTGCCGATGCTGCCTCCGGCTGAGCGACCGGTGGCTCATCGGCCGCGGGAGGCGTTGGCCGTTGCTGCACGGAATCCTCGGTCAATGATCGAAAAACCCTGTCGCACCGCTTCCAGGATCCGGAGTAGGCGAACTGCCCGAACAATGGACTCATCAACTTGGCTACGAACGGGACGTCTCCGTTCACGACGAGTGCAATTTGCGAGCCTTTCGCACTCGCAGTGGCTGTCGTGATTTTTCGAGCGCCGTCGTCGGTGAGGGAGACGTTGAGTCTCCCCATAACGAATGGGTTTTGAATGTCCTCATCCACGAGTTCCACTGACGCCACATCCGTGGCCGAGAGAATCTCAGGCATGGTCAGAAACAGGGGTTCCCCGGTGTCGGGGTTGGTGCATGCTTTTGACCCAGGAAGGCTTTCGGAGGAAACGAAGTGAAGCTCCATTGTTGCCGTCTTTGAAATGGGACGCGAGGATTCTTCGGCCGCATGGATCGTCGTGGCCACGACGATCGCCAGCGCCGCAGCGCCGAACGCACCGGCCGCTGCGACCGCGAACCGGTTCATTCGCGTCATCGGGACAGCCTTTCCCGCAAGATCGACGAGCCGCTCCACGCGGCCCTCGAGCGCGGGCTTTTCGTCGATCGCCCCGAGCGTGCCGATCGCCAGCCGCTGCCGCTTCTCCCGGAGGCCGGCGGCCATCTCGACGAGCACCTCCGCCAGTTGAAAGCCGTCGCCTTGGGCCAGCACGACGTAGTCGTCGCAGATCTCCTCGCGAGCCTCCGCCAGGCGACGGTTGAGCCGATGTACCGGCGGGCACCACCAGAAGCCCGCGGCCACTGCGTGCTGGAGGAGGCCCACCCAGAGATCGCCGTGGGCCACGTGAGCTGCCTCGTGCAGCAAGACCGCGGTGAGTTTCCCGCGATCGAGCGTGGTCGCCATGCCGGCGGGCAGCACGACGACCGGCCTCGCCGGCCCGATCACGACCGGTACCGGCACCGCCGCTGACTCGAAAAGCCGCGGCGGCTGGATGAGGCCGACGGACCGCGCTGCCTCGCGCAGCAGATCGACGGCGGCCGGACTCGGGGACGGCGCGAGGGAGCGGCGGAGCCGTCTCAGGCGGAGGAGATCGTGGACCATCCGGCCCACGGAGAACACGAGGCCTCCGAGCCACACCCAGAGCAGGCACGAGGCCACCTCGCGGAAGGTGGGCACTCGCATCGGCACCACGGCCGGCTCCGCGACTCGCTCCGGCCGCACGGCCATCTCGCGAGGTGATGAATCAGGCACCGGTGCGGGCCGCGGCACGGCGGGGGGGACGAGGAACGGTCGCGGTGAGAGAGGACGATCGACGGTCGCGTTCGAGATGCGAACGGCACCCCAGCCTCCCAGGTGACTCGCCGCTGCCACGACAGGCACGATGCCGAGCACGACGAGCGCCGCGAGGAGCAGGCCATACCGCAGCGGTGCGGGCTTGCCCCGGACGATCCATGCCACCAGCAGCCCGAGGGCCGGCACGATCACGGCCGCAGCCGCGGCGCCGCAGCTTGCACAGATCCATGATGCGTCGAAGAGCATCCCGTTGAACGCCGGTGTCATGCTCGACCTCCCTTGGGCGATCGCCCGCCGCGTGCCTTGCGTCGCTTCGCTTCCGCCACCACCTTTGCGAGCCGATCGATGTCGGCCGACGAAACATCATCCGAGCCGAGCAGGCTCTGGACGAGCTGCGTCGGGGAGCCGCCGAAGTACCCGTCCATGAACCCCACCGCCAGCCGTGCCTCGGCCGCTGGCCGGTCGAGCGTGGGACGGTATCGGTACACGCCCTCGACGAGCGCCCGGGCCAGCCACCCGCGCTTCTCCAGCCGATCGACGAGATTCAGCACCGTCGTTCGTGTGACGCCCCGCCGGTCGGCCACCGCCTGCCAGATCTCGGCCACAGTCATGCCCGCCGCCGGCCCGTCCCACGCCACGGCGAGGAGCTCGTGCTGGGCCGGCGTCAGATCGCCTTCCGGGGTTACCGCCGTCTTTCGCGCCATGATCTGCCCCCGTGTCCCGCGGCCACGCCGCTTCAAATCCCTGAGACGACGAACGTCGTCATATAGCACTCTATCCGTGACGACGGCAGTCGTCAAGTCTGCGGATCAGCGGGTGAATGAGCCCTCGGCAGCAGCGGACGGGATGCGAAGGCGACGACGCCGCGTCGCTGCGTCGCGAGATCGTCGGGCTGCCGCATGGGCTGCCTATGTCGCGCCGAGTGCTTCGCCGCTCTTTGAACGGTAACGCGACTGCCGCTGGTGCTAAATATCGGGCGAAATCACGGCATATTCCTTGAGCGGCCTGCTTCTATCGGCCGCTCTACCTCACAAGGAATATGCCCATGCACGACACTCTTACGGGGCGAGCGGTGGAGCTCGCCCATCTGACCGATCTCATTCGTGCCAGCCTCGCGCTGGCCGACTCGGCGATCCATCCCATCAACGAGCAACTCACTGGACTCGCTGAACTGGGAATCGACAACCTCGAACTCGAAGGTCCGCGGGTATTCTCGCGAGTCGCAGGCTCGTCTCCGGCGTTCGACGACGATCGCATCGTCTTTGCTGCAGCGCTGCTGATGCCCGGCGGTCTTGGCTGCACGGTGTGGTCCGCTGACGACTATTCGAGTCGGTACGGCGAGTCCCATCATGAGCCACCTTCTCTGCGGGAGCGATTCGTCGCGTACGACAGGCTACCGCCGATCGTACGGGCAATGATTCCGGGGGTCGCCCCGAGATTAGTCGTCGAACTACTCCAGTCCTTCAGTCTGCTGACTCGGTGATCCCGGTACAGCCACGATTTCGCCAGCTGCATCGTAGCGGCCTGGCGCGTGTGCGTCCGTCCGGCACGGTGCCGGACGGACGCGGTTCTCTTGCCGGCGACGATGCTCGTCGCCGGTGTCTCCCTTGATCCCCCTACGGGGAAGGAATGCGCTGATGTCCTTTCATGATGATGAATGTCTTCTCGCTGCCGTCGCGATGGCCCTGGGCGAGACGATTGCCCTTGTCCGCAGCCGTGGCTTCCATAACGACAGCGGTTCGATCGGGTACGTGCCGCCGCTGGAACGGCCCGCAAATCGATGCCATGACGCTGACGACGACGACACCGTCGACCTGGCGGCGATCGGCGTCGATTGGGATGCCGCCGTCGAGCCCCGTCTGCGGCGCCGCCCGCTGCGACTGAGCGGCAGGCGACTCCGCCGCCGCGTGGCCTGATGGCCACCGCGGCGAACACGACCGGCGGCGTGCCGACTGGGGCCGACGTGGCACCCGGGCACGCCGCTGGCATTTCTATAGGAAACAACGACTCATGACTCAAAACGATTCCTGCAACGGCACCTCGGAGCCAGGCGACGATGACGCGGAAGGCGTCCGTCGAATCGATGCGAATCCACCTTACGGGCCGCGAATCGACGCAGTCGAGCGATTTCGCAGACTTCTCGCGGATCTCGTCGCCAGGCGAATCCTGGCCGAACGCCGCAAACCGCCGAGCGAAGGAGGCGATTTGGGGTGTTAACAATTAACAAACCCAGTCGGTATACAGCCGTCTTTACAAGCCATGAAGGGAGACAGGTATTAATCGCCCGAACTGGAAGCGTCGCTCAGGGCAAGAAATTGCTTGCTTTGCCAGGCAGACGCTGCGAAAATGATGTCTCATGCACGGTTCGACGGATCGCCCGCTGTCTCAATGGAGGAGACATGAAACGCCGCTCTCGCCCTCATTCCGCCCGCCGGCAACCAGCCGCGACGCACGCGACTCCCGCGCCCGAAGTCGTCGCGTTCACTGCCGCCGTCCTGCGGCAAATGGATCACGCCGCGAACCTCGTGGTCGCTTTCTTTAGTAGCGTCGGCCTGATGGGGCCGACCGCCACCACACCGCCAACTCTCCCGCGGGAGTTCCTGCTTGAACTGGCGGCTCTCCTGCAGGTTTGGGAATGGCAGGCCGCCGGCGTGATCGACTGGTATGACTCGGACAACCTGTCGATCGATGATCGGATCGGCGAGGCTATCGAGCGGTGCCACACTGATCCCGGGGCCGTGGACGACAGCCGCCGCGGCACAGATGCGATGATGGGTGTGCTGCGACGCTGGCACGAATCGTGCTGCCCGGCGGCCCGGGAGCATCTGGGCTGTGACGTCGCCCTGCACTGGGATGCCGGCATCGACATAGAGCAAATCGTGGACGCCTTTACTGACTTCCTCTGCCGCCACCGCGACATGCCTTTCGTGGGTGAGGGGGAATGATGGACCGTCGTAGCACGAAAGAAGGTCGGGTGTACCTGCGACGAAGTTCGTCGAAGCAGGAGTCGTCGCTAGCAACCCAGTTGGAGTGGGCCATCGAAAGGGCTCGGAGTATCGGCGTGCCGCTTCGGGCAACCGTTGCAGATATCGAGCACATGCAGAGACACGGCATGGTTTCGTACCGCGACCTCTTTCTTGACGACGCCGTTAGCGGCAGCAAGAAGAAGCGGCCTGCGTTCGATGCCATGCTCGATGAGGCCCGCTCGAATGGGCACGTGTCCCATCTGTTTGCGTTCAAGCGAGACCGGCTTGGCCGTCCGCGCGACCCAGTGGACATGATGGTGATCGAACGTGACATCAGGTCGTGGGGTGTCAGGGTCGAAATGTCGGATGGCGTCATCGACCCGGCGGACCGTGGGTCCGCCGCCCTCGGCCAGACGGCGATGTCGCTCTTTGGCTACCACGAGAGAGGCGAGTTCAGCAAGAAGCTTTCGGAGCGGGTCGTGCTCGTCCAGGCTTCGTTGGCTCGCAAGGGCTACAGCACCGGCGGCCGGCCTCCGTATGGCTTCGGACGGTTTCTCGTCGATGCGGCTGGTACCACGGTTGAGGAACTGCCGGAGGGTCGCAAGGTGAAGGAGGCTGGATGCCATGTGCGATTCCTTCCCAACGACGAGGCGAAGATCGGAATCTGGGTGCGGATCCTCGAGTGGCTCGAGGCGGGTTGGGGCTACAAGCGGGTTGCGGAGCATCTCAACGAAGTCGGTATTCCAGGCCCCGACGCTGGCCGCCAGCGAGGCGGTCGGAAGTTCGGCGGCCGCGTGTCCGGAAAGTGGAACCACAACACGGTGCGATCCCTCGCCATGAACGCCTTGATCATCGGCGAGAAGGAGTACGGGCGTTTCAGCCAGGGGATGCATCACCGCTTGGGGCCGAATGGTCCACGGGCAGTGAATGCAGATGAGCTTCTCGACGACGGCGCTGGCCGCATCGTCGAGAACGATTCGGATGTGCGGATCCGCGCGGAGGCAGGAGGAGGGGCGTTTTTCGATCCGGAACGCTGGCACCGACTCCAAGCCAAGCTCGCCGAGCGGGGCCGTGCCCAGCGAGGGCAGCGGCGGGCGCCGGATGCTAGTGCCTATCCGCTTGCTGCGCGGGTCTTCGACCTGACCGACGGCTGCGGCTCCATCATGCAGGGGGCAGCCCGCAAGGATCGTGGCGGCGGGCGGCTTCTCTACCGGTGCGGCATCTACATGAAGCGTCGCGGCTCGTGCCACCACAACGCCGTTGACGCCGAGGCCCTGCTGACGTTCACGGTCCGCACGCTTACCAAGCTCGTCACGGCCGCAGGGGGCGTTGCCAAGCTCAAGGCGGCCGTCAGGCGGCGGATCCAGATGACCGCAACGGAGGCTCGATCCCCGCAACAGGCAATCCGTGACGAACTGGCCGCCAAGGCGACGCGGCTCCGACGGCAGGTCGAGCAGGCTCCGCGACGAATCCTCGAGGAGGAAGATGACGCGATGCGGACGCAGTTGCGGATCGCATCACGTGAACTCGCCGCAGAGTTGGCGGTCGTGGAAGAGAGGCTTGCCGAACACGATGCCCGGCTTCCGTCATCGGCGCCTGTCGATGTCGAGGCGGAGGTGCGGAAGGCGATGCAAGTCCTCGAACGAATCGACGCCGTGTGCGGGGACGCAGTTGCCCGCGGAGAACTGCCGAGACTGCTCGACGACCTGGGCGTGAGGATCGGTCTCACGTTTCGGGCCGGCATCACCAACCGACGGACGGCGCGGGTGCTGCAAGGCGGCATCATGGCGTTTGGCAACCGGCTGCTGCCGTGCACGCTGCGAACGAGCGGTGGCAGGCCTCTCGCCGGCGGCCTGCCACCACAGGATTCAGGACACGATCATTGCGATGATCACGTGGGCCACCGCGATGACGGCGGCCATGAAAAACACCGCGGCAGGGCTCGGAGCCCGGCTGGCGGCAAGACCGCCCCTTCATGTCGAAGGGGCAAGTCGACCGGACCCAATGGCCCGTCTCGGGGCGGCGGAGCCAAGACCCCGGTCGATTCGAAAAAGCCTCGTCAACCGTCGGGGACCGAACGGTTATCCAAAGGAACTAGCGGCGGCCGGACTTGAACCGGCGACACCCGGCTTATGAAGCCGGTGCTCTAACCAACTGAGCTACGCCGCCCTGACACAAGAACTATAACCCGCGGCGAGCGGGGCGTCAGGGGCAGTCGTCCG
>Ga0315904_10008134_pt1 | contig 13914 bp, 9 predicted proteins | sample LakEriMetagenome_6_FD_203529 | JGI IMG/M metagenome (GOLD analysis project Ga0315904, IMG submission 203529) | Freshwater fungal communities from buoy surface, Lake Erie, Ohio, United States - Buoy 12 MA120 | ecosystem: Environmental > Aquatic > Freshwater > Lake | place: USA: Lake Erie, Ohio... | reverse complement strand
GTCTTTAAAATCGATGCAAGGCTCACCCCGGCCTCAGCTTTCAGCACTCCGGATTGGGGATCAAAAGAGATAAAGTTATCAAAGCCCGCACAGGGGATGAGCGCGTTGTTGTTGTTTAGGCAGCTGTCGCCGTAGCTCCTGCCGAGCCCGTAGGGAAGGACCGAACGCGCTTCGCTCGGTAAGAGCAGCGCAGATTGTAGCGATGAAAGTCTCACGATTGCCTGATCGTGGGGCTTAGGGTGGCGACCCCATGAGTAGTACTCTCTGTCTTTACTTTTGGCGCTCATGGTCACATTGCATCGGGCTTACAGTCCTTTACGTGGTTTCCCCCTGCATGGGGGAGAAGGTACGTGGCCAATATGCTTAGGGCCACAAGCTTCGCCAGAACACACCACTTTTTTGGACTCGCCAAGGATATACGGGGGATCGAATCTTAGCAATTAGCATAAAAGATTGGCATAAAAAATGCCCTTTTTGTCGGGTGCGGTGTGGCGTACCATAGTAGAAGATTATTTTAAAAAGGTCGGTACGAAACGGTCGGACTAAGTAGCCGATACGGTAGAGGTAAGGTACATGCAAGGTTATTCTGAGAAAGCTGCGCCTGATGTGGCGGTGGTGTGTGCGGATGTCGACGGGACTGTGCTGGCCACAGACCTTTTATATGAGTCTCTGCTCATCGCACTTAAGCGTAAGCCCTGGATTGTTTTTCAGCTACCGCTGTGGTTGCTGCGCGGTCGAGCGTTCCTTAAAGCGCAAATAGCTGAGCGCGCAAAGGGTATGTCGTGTGCGTTGCTTCCGGTGCACGAGCAGGTAGTTGAGTATCTGCGTGGTCGAGCCGCTCGCGGGAATCGAGTAATACTAGCGTCTGCTTCTGACCAGTCTTTGGTGTCAGGTGTTGCGCATCGGCTGGGTTTCGTCGATGGGATTATTACCTCAGATGGGTCAACAAATTGCAAAGGTGAGGCCAAAGCCAAGTTGATCCAGCAGCATCTCGGCCAGGAGCCGTGGGAGTACCTCGGTGATTCGTCAGCAGATTTTGAGGTCTGGCGGCGTGCCGCGCATGCCGTGTGTGTCTCGGGTAGACCTGGTTTTACGGCTAAAGTTACGCGCGAGTTCCCGCAGGCATCTGTTATAGGTGTGAGTCGGCCCACGCTCCACACGCTAGCTAGGGCACTCCGTATTCATCAGTGGTTAAAAAATCTCTTGGTGTTTCTACCGCTCGTACTGGCGCACCAGTGGCTTAATATGCAGGCTGCTAGTGCGGCTATCTTAGCTGCCTTATCTTTTTCGATGTGCGCTTCGGGGGTTTACCTCGTAAACGATCTTCTAGACCTAGAGGCTGATAGGAAACACCCGCGCAAGCGCAAACGGCCGTGTGCATCTGGTGAGTTGCCGATCAAATGGGCGCTCTTGTTGGCGCCGATTCTTTTTGCGGCGGCGTTTATGATTGCAGCGTGCGTGCACACTGAGTTTGTTGTTGTTCTCGCTCTCTACTTAGTGCTGACTACAGCGTACTCCTTGCGCCTTAAGGCGCTGGCACTGGTCGATATTATCTTACTAGCGATGTTGTATACAATTCGCATCGTCGGAGGTGGCGTGGCAGCAGGGATAGTTGTCTCGCAGTGGCTCTTGGGTCTCTCCATGTTTCTATTCCTCAGTCTTGCGTGTGTTAAGCGCTTCTCTGAGTTGCTTGTGCTCCAACAACGCAACGAGAAGAAAACGTGGGGGCGCGGATACTGGGTTGGTGATATGGAGCAGGTTGCAGCATTTGGAGCTGCGAGCGGGTATATCTCTGTTTTAGTATTAGCGCTTTACGTCAGCAGTAATGAGATTGTGAAGCTGTATTCAAATCCGCGACTTATCTGGCTTGCTTGCCCGTTGCTGCTGTATTGGGTGAGTCGGATCTGGTTACTGGCTCGTAGGGGTGTGGTGCATGATGATCCTCTTGTCTTTGCGCTACGCGATAAAGTGACTTATATTGTAGCCGGGTTGGGCCTGGTGATCTTTGTCGCGGCCAAATTTATTCACGGTTAGGCTTTCCTGGTATTAGGTGGTGGACTTTGAGTCGCCCGCTACTCAATTCTAAGGATGTGAGCGGCGCAGAGAGTAGCACCCGTGGTGCAGTCGCATAGCAAGGAGGATAGCGTGCCAAGAAGAATAGTTTTAGTCGCTCTGTGCGCGGCCGTATGGGGCTGTGCGGTTCCGCGCGATCAGGCCTCTTTCTCAGTAGGACCCACAGGCAAAGACAGCTCCGAGACCTTCGTCTCCTCACAAGAGCTGTTGGTGGCTGGTCTTGTGTCTGAGTCGCTCACGTTTGGTTCCAAAGGGAGGCTTTTTGATTCTGAAGTGCGTCTGCGAAGGGCTCTGTACCTGGCGCCCGAAAACAGCTCAATCGCTTTTAACCTCGCTGTGGTGCTGGGACAGCAGGGAAATTACGAAGAGTCGATCGCGCTATTGGAGAAGCTGCGCATGCGGCAAGGGAATCAGCCGCGTATTTTGATCGCTTTAGCCGATGTTCACAGCTCAAAAGGCGATTTTTACAAGGCCCGCGACTACCTGAAGACTGCATACGCCGCTTTTCATTCCGCCGGTAACTTTGCACAAGCTGCACTCGTTGCCCGATCGATCTCGAACCTTGCGTTCGCCTCGGGCCATGAGCAGGAGTCGTTGTGCTATTCGTATGAAGCCCTGTCGTTAGCGCCCGCGGCGCAGCAGCTTGGCTGGCATGCGAGCATAATGGTCGGGCTTAATCTTTATTCTCAAGCTGGGCAATTCACCGATGAGCAGATCGTTGCGGCCCCAGCGCTTGGAGCGGGCCCCCAGGTTCACTATGCTAGAGCTCTTGCAAAAGGGGCGGTATCCGACCTTCCAGCCGCGCTTAAGGAGATTGAAATGGCGCAAGACCTCGTCACGCAAGACCCTGAGCTGACTCCAGAGATAAATGCGGTGTGGTTTCTTGTGCGACGAGCGCTGCCGCTGGAGGCTGAGATGGAGCAGGTAGAGAGAGACGCGCTGGAAGAATCTTACAAGCAGATGTACCCCGACGTGATGCGTTTGAAAGAGAAGCCTACATACTCAATGCTGCGTTGGCCACCGATTTTTCATGCACTACTCGATAAGGTGCAGCCCGGCGAGTACGAAATGTAGCGCGTTAGAGTTGGAACGCGCTGAAGGCATTACAAAACCGCCGTTATCGCAAGCGACTTCCCGGGTGTTGTCAGGTAGGCTCGCGGACTATTTTCGCAAGCTTGGAGTCAGAGTTCCTCCGCTCTGACGAGGTGGGTACTTCTGTAAGCTCTCTACGTGTGCCGCAATCGCATCCTGTACCTGCCCGCCCCACGCGATGCCGAGCCGCATGGCGACTTCACGCGATTTCCAGTCGGTGTGACGCTCGAACGGATCGGAGCGTAGATTGACCAGCAGCGCACTCGGCGCGTTAAAATCAAAGAAGCCGCTACGAGCCATAAAATGACTCTTCCAGTTCTTGATGCGAATAGCAGTGAGTTGCGATTCGTTGTAGTAGTACAAAACCTCACGACGCGATGGCGCGTTGCTGGTCCAGTGTTCGAGGTTGTTGACTCCATCGATATGGACTTTGTGTGAGTCGCGCAGCCGCTCAGCGACTGCTGTTTCTCCAGCAGCCGCTATCAGAGTTGAGAATAGGTCGTAGTGGGTTTGAATTCCGTTAGAGACTTTACGAGCTGGAATTCTCTTGGGCCACCTTACAAGCATCGGCACCCGTACACCACCTTCCCAGGTAGTGGCTTTCTCGCCACGAAAAGGGGTGGCGCCACCATCGGGATACCAATCAGCCATTGCGCCGTTATCGGTAGTAAAAGCCACGATAGTATTTTCTGAAACACCAAGCTCGTCTAATTTTGAGAGCAGCTTACCGACCATCTGATCGAGTTCAAGCAGACCGCTTCCGTAGATGTCAAACTCTGAGGAGTACTGGGCTGCTAACTTGGCGCGTTCGGGTCGAAGGTGGGTGTAGATATGCATCCGGCTTGGATTAAACCAGGTAAAGAATGGCTTGCTCGCTTTAGCGTTCCTCTCGATGTGCTGCAAGGCGCGATCGAGGAACTCATCATCGACAGTTTCCATACGCTTTGATGTAAGTGGGCCGGTGTCGCGAATCTTCTGCTTTCCAACGCGCCCAAAGCGCGAATCAACGCTTGGGTCGTCGACCTCAGTGGCGCTGCAATCGAGTACGCCGCGAGGTCGATAGCGTTTATCAAAGTCGGCGTTTTTCGGCCAATCAGCAAGCTCAGGCTCCTCCTCGGTATTGAGGTGGTACAGGTTGCCGTAGAACTCATCAAACCCGTGTACGGTTGGGAGGTGTTCGTTACGATCGCCAACGTGGCTCTTACCGAACTGGCCAGTGGCATAGCCCATCCCTTTAAGCACTTCAGCGATCGTTGGGTCGCGCTTATCAAGACCAATAGGGGAACCAGCCATACCAACGGTTGTTAATCCGGTTCGTATCGGCATCTGGCCAGTAAGAAAAGCTGCGCGACCTGGGGTGCAGGTGGGCTCAGAGTAGTGATCGGTAAAGAGTAGACCTTCATCTGCGATACGATCGATGTTAGTTGTTGGGATCCCCATCATGCCGCGGCTGTACGCGCCAACGTTCCAGTACCCGAGGTCGTCCACCATTACCACTACGATATTTGGTTTGGGCGCTTGCGCCTCTGCTTTGTGGCTGGCAATCAGCGCACATAGGTAAATGCTAAGTATGAGCCCCGCTACGATTTGAGCGCTGAGTCTGCGTGGCACGTTAATCATACTCCTCCTTGGGTGATGTGAGATGTAGATGATCACGCTAAAGCTACCCTGAGTAGGGACGATATTACGTTTCACATTTTATTTAAATCCTTAAAGCGAGAGTCGGGGAATACTGGTAATTGAGCTGCACTGGCGTTTGTTTTCAAAAAGGTAGATTGCTCAAGATCCATGGTGGCAGTACGCTCGAGGTGTTACGCCCGATCACTTTAGACAGCCTAGGACGTGGCTACGCCGCCTGGCGGGGGAGTTGTTTCAAGAGTCAAGTTTTAAGAGATATAGAGCATGGCGGTGAAGGTTGTGAAATTCGGCTACTGGTTGCCAGATTGTGCCAGGATTCTCTGTGCTAGGGCCACACTGTTGAGTGCAGTTTTGCTACCGTGCTGTTTGGTGAGTGCCGAGCCCATTCAAAAGACCCAGGAACGGATCGCGAAAGAGGAGGAGATAGCAGCCGAGCTGGCTAATCCTCTTGCGCCGATTACCACGCTTGCGATGCAGTATCGTGCTGAGTTTGGCAACGGTCCAGACGATGATGTTAATCATCAGCAGCGGCTCCAGCCCTCATTTTTTAAGCCCCTTAGAGACACTTCGGCGTTTCTGCTGCGCACGGCGTTGCCCGTCAGGTTTACGCAGTTCCCTTTTGATAATTCAGGCTTGGGAGACACGACACTCTCTCCATATTATGTGCCAGATACTACTTCGTCACTTTTCTTCGGCGTTGGCGGAGCATTCACTTTTCCCACCGCGACCGAGGATTTTCTTGGTTCTGAAAAATGGTCTGCTGGGCCGGCGCTACTTTTTGCAAAGGTGGGTGACCCCGTTGTGTACGGGCTACTTGCCCAGCAGCAGTGGTCGTATGCGGGGGCTGATGATCGCAGCGATATTAGCGTATTAACGGCACAGCCCTTTCTGACGTATCTGATGGGAGGCGGCTTTTCTGCGACACTTAATAGCGAGACAAACTACGATTTTAATGGCGTGGCAGGGTCTCGTTGGGTGGTTCCGCTGGCGTTTGCAGTGTCTAAAGTTGTTGAGATCAGTGAGCGGTATTTGAACATCGGGCTTGGTTATGTAACCTATATGGAGCGACCAACACAGGCAGCCGATTCTGAGGTCAGAGTAAATCTAACGTACGTGATCAAATGAAGCTTAGACAAAAAATAATTCGCACCTCTCTGGCCCTTCTAACACTAAGCTGTATCCAGGTTGCGCAAGCCGGAGAGCAAGGCCATTACACTCCTGGTAGCTGGTCGCCGCGCGATCTTATTGCAGCCCCGTCAGGGATGAAGGCTGTGGCCCTCTACATGAACTTTTACGATGCGGGCAAGGCTAGAACAGGGCAGGGGGAGCTCGTTGATGAAAGCACTGGCGTAGACGTAGGCGCTAACTCGTGGATGTTTACCCCAGTTGTCGTCTACGCGCCATCGGTCAAGATCCTCGGAGCAGATTGGTCAACAGTTATCGTCCCGGCTTTTGGAGAATCGGGCGCCAATGCGCGCCTGACGGCTTTTGAGCAGGATATTCCGCTCTTTGATAACAATAACCTCGGCTTTGGTGATCTCTACACCATTCCGGCTAACCTCACCTGGCACCTTAATTCAATGTGGGCGCTCTCTGCGCAGTATGCTTTCTGGGCTCCGATAGGGGAGTACAGCCCTTCGCGCTCTGATAATGTGGGGCTTGGGTACTGGAGTCACGATATGCGTGGCACTGTATCGTTCTTTCCGCTTGGACATCCAGGAACGCTGCTCTCAGCCTCAGTGCTTTACGAGGTCAACAGCCGCAAGCAGGGCTACGATCTCCGTCCCGCGCCCCACACAACAGTCGAACTTGGTGTGTCTCAGGCGTTTTCTGAGCGCTTTATGGTCGGAGTTATGTCTGGAGGGGTGTGGGAGACTGGGGATGCAAGTGGAAGCGATGCTGCTGAGGATGGAAGAGACCGTATGGTGAATGCCTCAGTCGAGGCCACCTACTGGTTTGTGCTTGGAAAGCTTGGAGCGATGAGCCGCATTACACGAGAGCTGCATGTTCGCGATCGATTTCAAGGGACAACGTTCACTATGGGAGTGAATGTTCTGTTGTGAGGTGTGCTGCCGATGCAACATTTGGCCGAATTAGTTTGCAGGTCGGCTAATATTCCCCGCTGATATCTGATCCGTCTGTTCGAGGAATGTGGTTTGTTTACGTCCTGTTTATGTGACGCTTAAAACATCCAGTAAGGATATCTCGCCGCACTATTTCTGGGTCACGAAAGTGCTCGAATGAGAAATGCAATTCATCGGGCGAGATGTTGTGAATCTTAGCGACGTGCTTAAGCCAGTAGCCTTGGTCAGGCTCAAGTCCAAACTGTTCGACTGTGACCGAAAAAAGCTCTACTTCAGGGGTGCGTTTTAAGACGATAGGAAATCGTGCTTTGACCTTGAGAAGTGTTCCATCGATATCATTGAATAAGATAGAGCGCTGGGTTCCCATAACGACCGGCTCACGACGACCGAAAGTTTCACGCAGGGAATCGATATAGGGCTGCACCGACATCGTATTGGCATCATAGAGCTTAATGACATCAGGAATCCAGCGCTTCTTCTGCTTTAGCATGTGGATCAAAGCGCCGCGATCGGCAAAGGCATCTTCGACGGATTTTATTCCTTTTAAGAGATCGTCAACGACTTTGACCCAGAAAGAGATATCAGTAGTTGCAGCTGCTCCGCGCTCAGTAAAGGCTGATTCCGTCAGGGAGAGCGAGCTTTTGTTTAAGCGCTCCTCGAAACCTGGGGTGCGAATGTTCCAGCCGATAGCGTCGAGGACATCTGTATAGACCCCGCGAATGATACAGTGCATTACTGCTTTTAAGTTCTTGGCCTCATCCTCGATAAATCCGATTTCGTCAAATCGTTTCCCAACGGTCATCTCAACGAAGTTTCCGTTTTCGTCCTGCTTAAATCCGGTAGCAAAGTTCATTAAAATTGTTGCTTTCTTGGTGGCTGTATTCCCTTCAAGCCGCTTGCCAAGGTGAGGATCGTTTACATAGTAGGTGAGCTCAGGTGGGGTCCCAAAGCCAAGCATCTCACCGATATACCGTATCTGTTCCTTGTGCCCCGCATCACGGTCGCCGCGAGCAGTAAGGAGTCCGTAGTACCCGCCGTTGTAGATGTGCGCTAGCGTGCATGCGATCGCCGGAAGTTGCTGGGCAAGATCAGACAAGAATCTCTCGACGATAATCTCGCGTGTTGATTCCAGTACTAAGCCTTCTTGCAACCAGCGCTCAAGCGCACGCGGGGCCTTCTGCTCGTAGTAATGGATGGCTCGTTCGTGAGTCAATGCGGCCCCGAGGGCGTCTTCAATCGTCTTGACGTGGAAGGGGGTTTTCTCGCTTTGAGGTGCAGACTTTATGTGCATGGCCACATCAGCGAGCAGATTTAACTGCTCTTTGATAGTCATTAACCTAAACTGAGTGGTGCAGAAATGCTGCGCCGGGTCCTCTATAATTACCTTCTCTTCAAGCCCCAGCTGAGCATTGTCGAGTGATACGTAGAGAAACGATTTGTGCGGTTCAACGAGTGGAGAATAGTCTTTGGCCATTTCGGTCGACACAGTAGTGCATCCTGCCAACTAACGGAAGTGTGAGTTAGGGGCAACGCGCTATAAAGGACTAATACGCACTGAAACTGACACAGGAATGTCGAGTTGCTCGCCTCATGAGCAAAAAAAAAGCGAGAGGGTGTTAGCAAAAACACTCCTCTCGCTAAATCGGCGAGGTGGCTTTACCCGACTACTTTGCCCTTAAGCGCAAAATCGACTTCGAACTCGTCATAAATTAGCTTATCACCTAAACCTTGGAAGAACTTTCCAGAGCCATAACGGATATCCCACTGAGTGCGATCAAGTTTGGCTTTTCCAGTTGCCTCTGCAACTCCGTCTTTGATTGCGACTTTAGCTGGGAACTCAACTGGCTTGGTAATGCCTTTGATGGCCAGCGTTCCTTTGATAGTAGTGTTTTCTCCGGATGGAAGCGGATTTGCCATCGGCACTGCGCTATCGATCGTAAATTGAGCAGTTGGAAACATCTCGGCTGCGAAAAAATCGGGCGATTTGAGGTGCCCGACGAGTTTTGCGTTTTGCTTCTGGTCAGAGATGTCAGTTACCTGAACACCTGAGAGATCGATTCCAAAAACCCCCGACTTAATCGTGCCACCTTCGAGAACGACCTCTCCATTCTTGATTGGAACCTTGCCTGCATGAGAACCGGTCACCTTTCGCCCAACCCAGGATATTGCGCTCTCGGCTGGGGATATCTCTACTTTTTGTGAGTTCTCTGCCAAGGTGTTCGTGCTCAGGCAGCACAAAGCAATCAGAGCAGATGTAATGGTTGTTAGTGGTAATGTTGTTCTCATCGTTCCTCCTGTTTGTACCTGGTTGACAGCACTCAGTATTTTTTGGTGACCCTAAGACGCTGCGGGCCGTCGCAGATTGTAAACTAGGGTTGAGGGAGGGGCTACTACTATTTCTCGGATGCCGGCAAAATCTCCTTTGTAATCCCGGCCGGCTTGGCCAGCATGAGGCAGATTAGTGCGGCTAGCCCGAGGTTCAGGGTGTAATCATTTATTTTTGATTGTTAGCACGATTTATCTTGTCATTGAGCCAGCGGTTAGCTACAACCTGGTTAAAGTTGCAAACGGGATTTCACAAGAGATCTCAGACGTCTAACGTACTGAAAAAGGGCGATAATAATGGGAAGCATGCAGCATCCACGCAGCCGCAACCGCTACTTTAAAGACGTCATCAATGCTCCTCGGGGATACCCCAGTAATAACCAACAAGCAAATCGTTTCGCCAAGTCACTTCCTAAGCATCAACAGCGTGGTGTTGTGGGGTTGGACTCTCTTGCTTTCAAATCTGGAGGGTCCAGGAAGGTGGCTGGTGAGGCGGCGGCTGAGCAGAGTAAGCCGCAGAGCGAATTAGAGAAGGCCTTGCAGCTTCCGATCGTGCGATACAAGGCAGCCATAGTTCGCGCCGTGAAGGAGAATCGCTTCGCGGTCATCGCTGCAAAAACTGGGACCGGAAAGAGCACCATGATTCCGCTCTTTTTACGAGAGGAGGCGCTTGCCGATCAGATATTAGTTGTTAATCCGCGCCGAACTCCGTGCGTCCAGTTGGCTCATCGAGTGGCGACTTTGCTTGATTCTCCGCTCGGCACAGAGGTTGGATTCCGCCACGGTCTTGAATCGAACTGCTCGGCTGAGGCCGAAATTATTTATACGACCGCTGGATATCAGAAGCGCCGCGAGCTAAACGGGACGGATAAGGGATCGCGAGTAGTCATCATCGACGAATACCATGAGAAGCGCACTGATATGACCCTGCTAATCGGGCAGCTGTTGATGAAGATTGACCAGGGAGAGGACATTAAAGTAGTCATCACCTCGGCCACTATGGATCTGAAAAGCTTACACAATAAGCTCGAGCGGTTCGGACATTCGCTCGGTGTGGTGGATATTCCAGCTAAGCATTATCCGATCGAGTTTAAAAGGGCGGCTGCGGATGCGCCAATGGTGGGACAGATCTTACAGAGCGGTGGGTCGCTGTCCTTTTTTTATGGCAAGAAGCCGATCGGCGCGGTGGCAGAGCAGGTGGCGGCCGCAAATCCCGACCTAAATGTCTTGGTCTATCACGGAGAGCTGCCGATGTCTGAGCAGCAGGAGGCTGTGAGTCGGGCTGCCAAGGGCGACTTTGCCATGCTCGCAACTGACGCTGCGGGCTCAAGCCTTACGATCCCAGGGGTGGTAGAGGTAAACAGCGACGGCTTTAAGCGTGTTCAGATGGTCGGCCCCGATGGTGAAAGATGTTTGCAGGTTGTGCCTGCCACGCAGTTTGAGGAGCTACAGAGGGCAGGTCGAACCGGTCGGCAGGGGCCAGGGACGTACACATACTTTGGTGCCATACCATTTGAAAAGCTAGCCAAGGAGCCGGCTCCTGAGATCGCTACACAGCCACTTGAGGCTGAGGTGCTTAGTCTGCTGGTGCACGGCATTAGCTTTAAGACGATGCAGTATTATCTTCTCGACCAGATGCCTCCGCAGGAGATCGAGCGTAGTTTGCAGGTACTAAAGAACCTGGGCCTGATTACCGCTTCTCATAACGTAACGGATCTCGGCCGGGCGGTGGAGCCGCTTCCCGGCGAACTGCGCTCGCGTATCGTTGTGGCCCTCGCTGAGAGTATCCAAAAGGCTTACGGGTATCGGCCAGCAGAGTTTCTTCTTTCTGCTATCGATATGGCAGCAGTAGTCGATGCGCAAGGGATTGTCACCAGAGAAGCTGAGGGTGAAGAGTTCTTGTGCGGAGCTGGTCGAGTGCCCCGCCATGGGCGCTGGGTTGACTTAATGAATCCCAATAGGGCGTCTGATCCACTTGCGCAGGTAAGACTATTTCAGAAGCTGATGGATCTTCCAGTGTATCAGTTTGCTGAATGGGGGGTGCACGTAAATCAGTACCAAAGGGCTTTAGACTTCCGAAAGCAGATGTGTATGCGGCTCGATATAGAGCCTGATCTGCGTGCCAAGTGGTTATCAAAAGATGATACTGCGTTGTTACGGGAGTGTTACTGGCTCGGTAACATCGATCGGCTGTATCAATGTGTGGGACGGGAGGGGAAGAGATCCTTTTATAAGCCGGTCATCCGCAGCGGCCCTGGCTTTGAAAGGCTTTTAGCCAAAGACTCGTTGCTGAAGGCGCCCGATTTTCTCGTTGGCCAACCCGTTACAATAGATACTGAGCCACTTGATGATAATCCGGTGCGTTTGATCACTTTAGCTGACAAAGTTGAGTTGGAGTGGTTAGAGGACTTAGCTGAAGGAACCCGTGCAAATTCCGATTGGCTTAAGACTGATCCGCTGCCGGAAGTTAGAAAGCGTATCAGAAATGCGCTCCGCTAGCTTTTGGTACTTCCCGCTTCAAGGTTAGCAGGCGGCACCTAAAAAGCCGCGCTGCTGTCGTCCGATCCTGGCCCAAAATCACTCTCCTCCAGATTATCAAAGCGAGTATACTCGCCCGAGAAGGCCACGCGCACAACGCCGGTGGGACCGGTGCGTTGCTTGGCGATGATGATTTCGGCTACTCCCTTATCAAGCGTGTCTTTGTTGTAGACTTCATCACGATAGATGAACATGATTAAGTCCGCATCCTGCTCGATAGCGCCGGATTCGCGCAGATCGGACATCATCGGCCTTTTGTCAGTCCGGGATTCAACGGATCGATTCAGCTGCGAGAGAGCCACTACGGGAACATTCAACTCCTTGGCTAATGCTTTCAGCGAGCGGGATATGTCCGAGATCTCTTGCTCGCGAGAGTTTGCGTAGGCCGGGCTTCGTAAGAGCTGAAGGTAATCGACCACGATCATACCGAGCTGATGGTCGCGATGTAGTCTGCGAGCTTTGGCGCGAAGCTCTGTAATGGTGATGGCCGGGGTATCATCGATAAATATGTCGGCCTCGGAGATCCTACTTGCGCCGTCTACTATGCGAGCAAAGTCTCTCTCAGTTAAACTTCCAGTACGTACATTGGAGTTGTTGATGCGCGATTCGCTGCAGAGCATACGCAGTACAAGCTGCTCCTTCGACATTTCTAGAGAGAAGAAGGCTACTGGCTTTCGGTGGTAGATTCCAACAAATTGACTCCATCCCAGTACCAGCGCGGTTTTACCCATCGAGGGTCGGGCCGCAACGATTATAAGGTCAGATGGCTGAAAACCCGCGGTGAGGCGGTCTAATTTGCTTAGGCCGCTTGGGACTCCTGTAACTGGTTCCTTCTGATCGTAAAGCTTCTCAACGATTCGAATTGAGTCTTGAACAACATCGCTGACGCGGTGGAAAGATGAACTAACGCGAAAATCAGAGACTCCAAGGATGCGCTGCTCGGTACTGTCGAGAAACTCCTCAATCTCGCCCTCAAGTTCAAAGGCTGAGTTGATAATATCTGTTGACTCATGGATCAACCTGCGGCGGATCGACATCTCTTTAATGACTCGCGCATAGTAGGCAACGTTGGCGGCATTGGGCACCGAAGATGCCAGGTAGGAGAGGGTTTGCGCGCCACCTATAGCATCCATCTGTCCCATCGAACGCAGCTGTTGTCCAAGAGTGATAATATCGATCGGTTCGCGCTTATCGGCGAGCGTTGCCATCGCCTCAAAGATCACCTGATGAGCGGTCTTGTAAAAGTCTTCAGGTCGCAGCCTTTCAAGACACACGTTAATAGCTTGGTTGTCGAGTAAGATGCTGCCTAACACCGATTCTTCGGCTTCTAGGGATTGCGGGGGAACTCTGCCGGTAAGATCTCGGGGTTGGGTGTTAGATTGATTTCGATCTTGATAGCGTCGAGCTGGTTTCATGGGGAAACTTCGGGCATGAAATCAGGCACTGGATTGTGCCGTACTGCAGCCTCGTAGTATCGGATACGGGGAGTATAAGGTCAACGGCAATCGGTGCGGTAAATCGGCGTGATAGGCATATTGGCGAAGGCGTAAGCTACTAGCTGCCTGATTGTTCCGGTGGCTGGGTCGCGCTGCGCTGGCCAGTAATATTCACAGCCGTTTAAAGGGGCCGGAGGGGTCATCAAGCAGCTTCAATAGTCCAGAAGCAGTTAATCTGTCCTTAGCCGGAGTATGACTTGCATGGCGATAGTCAAGGAGCTTCCAAAACTCAGAGACCACCTTTTTTAGTATGTCTAGCGACACTTTAGCGGACTCTGTCTGATCGACTTTCAGATGGCAGCCGTAATTTAGGGCTTTGCCGTGATTAAGCAGGAACTCTCCATCTGAAAGCCGCTTGCGAGGCGTGATCGTTATCCCAGATACGACGTTGTCGAGCGATGATATTGAGAGTTGGTAGGGGTGAAACCTGTCTCCGATGCTGACTGTAAGCTCTCCTTGTCCGGGAGACTTGGCGTGAGATTCGGTATATCGGTCTTTGCTGATTGTCACATAGTGTCTAAGGAGAGGCGCAGCGACCGCATCAAGCAGGGCGTGACCAACTTTGTCATCATGTTTCGGAAGCCTTGATGCTCCAAGCTCTTTGAATGAGTTGCACTGAGGATCGCGTTTCTGAAATTCCTTTAGGATTGCCAGTAAATTTCGTCGTC